>Ga0318557_10000054_pt1 | contig 19078 bp, 15 predicted proteins | sample GRESIP065b5f19_FD_203497 | JGI IMG/M metagenome (GOLD analysis project Ga0318557, IMG submission 203497) | Tropical soil microbial communities from Luquillo Experimental Forest, Puerto Rico - GRE.SIPMG.065b5f19 | ecosystem: Environmental > Terrestrial > Soil > Tropical forest > Bulk soil... | reverse complement strand
GCGCTTGCCCGGCCCCGGCATGTCGGCGGAGCGCGTCGCCGAGCGCATCGGCGCGCTCTCGGGCGGCCGGCTTGAGATCGCCGTCTCGGCGGCGGGCGAGGTGGTGCCGGCTCTGGAAGTGCTTGATTCGGTCGGCTCCGGCGTCGCCGAGATGGGACATACGGCCGCATTCTATTGGCAGGGCAAGGCGCCGGCGGCCGCCTTCTTCACCACCGTGCCTTTCGGACTTCTGCCGAACGAACACGTCGCCTGGATCGAGGCGGGCGGCGGCCAGGCGCTGTGGGATGAGCTCTACGTGCCGTTCGGCGTGAAGCCGTTCATGGCCGGCAATACCGGAACCTGCATGGGCGGCTGGTTTCGCCGCGAGGTCAAAAGCCGAGACGATGTCCGCGGGCTCAAGATCCGCTCGCTCGGGCTCGGTGGCGAGGTCTATCGGCGCCTCGGCGCCATTCCGCAGACTACCGCGCCGGGTGAAATCCTGGTGGCGCTGCAATCAGGCCTGGTCGACGGCGCCGAATTCGTCGGGCCGGGTTCCGACATCGCGCTCGGGCTCTATCGCTATGCACAGCTTTATTACAGCCCCGGTTTCAACAAGCCGAACGGCACCGGCGAGTGCATCGTGTCGCTGAAAGCCTGGCAGGCGCTCGACGGCGAGCTGCAAACAGTCGTGGCGCATGCCTGCGCGGCCGAAGCGTCCTTCGCGCTTGCCGAAATGGAGCGGCTCAATGTCGAAGCGCTCACCGCGCTCACGACGCAGCACAACGTACAGCTCGCTACATTCCCTGCCGATTTGATCGCGGCGGGACGTGCGCAAGCCAAAGATGTGCTCGGCGAGCTTGCGGGCAAAAGCGCCGGCGCGGCGAAAGTGCACGCCTCCTACACCGCTTTCCGCGACAAGGTGGTGAGCTGGTCGCGCATCTCGACGGAAGCAGTGCTGCGGGCGCGGGAAGGGTAGCCCGGCTGACCCCCGGTTGGGCGCGTACTAAATTGCTTGAAGCGGAGGCAAATATGGATAAAGGCGCTTTCGACCGGCGTGATGTTGTCAACCTAATGGTGGCCGCAGGCGCGATCGGCTTGCCCGGCACCCGAACGTTCTCACCTAATGCGGCCCATGCAGCCGGGGCGGTCGCCTATGATCCGAACGGCCGGTTCGATCTCTCTGTCAGCGAAGTCGAGATTCGGCGAAACAGTGCCGGCCGGGTGCTGATGGCGCGGATTTATCAGCCGCAGGGGCCTGGACCTTTTCCCACTGTCCTCGATCTGCACGGCGGGGCGTGGAATGGAAAAGACCGATTTGCGGAAGAGCCGATGGACCGCGCGCTCGCCTCAAGCGGCCTGCTGGTGGTCGCAGTCGACCTGACGCTTGCGCCGGAGGCACCCTATCCGGCCTGCGTGCAGGACGCCAACTACTCTGTGCGCTGGCTCAAGGCGAATGGGGCAAGGTGGAACGGTAATGTTTCCAAGATCGGAATATACGGGTCCTCCAGCGGCGGCCATGTCGCGGAACTTCTTGCTATGCGCCCGCGCGATCCGCGCTACAATTCATTGCCGCTTGCCGTTGCGCCCGACCTCGACGCCACAGTCGGCTATATTGCCACCCGCTCGCCGATCAGCAACACCTTTGCGCGCTACGAAAACGCGGTGGGTCGCCACAACGAGGGCATGGTGAAAAACAACAAGGTGTTCTTCTCTCCGTGGGAGACGATCCACGAGGCCAACCCGCAGGAAATTCTCGATCGCGAAGAAAAAATTGCGCTGGTGCCATTTCTCATTATGCAGGGCGCACTTGATGACAACATGTTGCCGGAGGTGCAGGAAAAATTCGTCAAGTCTTACCGGGCGGCGGGCGGCGCCTGCGACTACCACCTGTTTGAAAACAGCGTGCACGAATGGGTAGCCGAGCCAAGTCCGCAGACCGACAAAGCCCGCGAGGTGGTCAAAGAATTTATTGCGCAGCAGCTAAGAACTTGACCATTGAGGACGTGCTGAACGATGTCCGCTTTCGGGGGTAAAGCGGACATCATATGCGCCGCAATGTCCGTAACTGACCCAAAGCGGCCATTGGTCGGCGGAATAGGCCCAACTCGTATGAAGTCGTGGACGCCCGGCGCAAGTTCACGCTGATGGCGTGCGCGGTGATCGCCTGCTAGTGCTTCTTGCCGTATTGGCTCATGTATGAGGTGCCGGGTTTGACTTGGCTGTGCATGCCGGCGAACTGTGAGGCTTCGGCGCCTTTCTTCTTGTTTTTGTCCTGCTTCGGCTTCTTCTTCTCTCTGTTGCTGCGCATCTGACCCTTCGCCATGGTGACCTCCAGACCCTCGATGGGTGGTTCGATAGGTGAATGGCGGAGCGTAGCCCATCCGCCTGCACTGCGATACGTGTGATGCGAACCGGGTCCCTCCTACGACGCTTTGAAACGAACGCCAACAAACATTGCTCGGCGTCTAATTCCAGTCCAATCTCAGTTTATGGAGTACAAAGGCATTCGATATACGGTCCGCATCGGGACCGAACGGGGACGGTGGGCCGTGGCTATTCATCCGGCCGGCGTCGAATCGTCTGCGAGGTTTTGCTCCGGGTGTCGCGACGAGGCAGAGCGACAAGCTCGCGCCATGATAGATCGATGGCTAGAAAGACATCCCAGGCGCAGGCGGGAACTCGCGCGGGAATCAGCTTCTGGCGCTGAACGCAAGTTCTGAGGGGGCGGCGGCAATCGGGCTCGATGCCTGCTCAATCTCGAGCTTGGGCGGCGAATAAACCGCATGTCCGCTTTTGGCACAAAGCGGACATGCCACGACTGAGTTCCAATGTCCGCTTTTGGGGGTAAAGCAGACATTGCTCAGACGTGCCCGAATGTCTGCTTTTGACCCAAAGCGGACGTGCGCTTGTGCCAATTGCTGCTGTGCAAAATGATGGTGGATGCATTTCTGGGGGTCGTAAGTCCCCGGCACGGAATTAGTGGCTTCCAGGCGCTATTGCGCTTTGCATGGCTTTCCAAATTCTTTGCGGCGTCAGCGGCAATTGAACATCGCTAACGCCTAATCGCTCGAGCGCATCGAGCACTGCGCCTGCAATTGCCGCCGGTGCGCCGATCGTGCCAGCCTCGCCGCAGCCTTTAGCGCCTAATGGGTTGTGCGGGCAGGGCTGGTCTTGATCGAACTCCGAAACGATGTCGGGAATATCGTCGGCGCGCGGCAGCGCGTAATCCATCAACGAGCCGGACAATAGCTGGCCGTTGTCGGGATCATAGACGCAGTGCTCGCACAGTGCCTGGCCAAGGCCCTGCGCGATGCCGCCGTGAATTTGGCCCTCGACGATCATAGGATTGATGATAGTCCCGACATCATCCACACCCCAATAACCAATCACCCCGACTTCGCCGGTGTCCCGATCAATTTCGACTTCGCAGGCCTGCGCGCCATTGCTCCAGGCAAAGCCTGGAGGGTCGTAGACTGCACTGTCCTGAAGGCCGAGTTCGAGCTCTAATGGATAGTTGGTCGGAATGTGAGCAAGCCGCGCCACCTCGCGCAGCGTTGCGCGGCGATCGGTTCCGGCAATGGAAAACTCCCCCGCGGCAAACGTAATATCGCCAACCGACGCTTCGAGCAGATGCGCGGCGATCTGTTTACCCTTGTCTATGACCTTGCTGGCCGCGCAATCGAGCGCCGATCCGCCCACGGCGATCGAGCGCGAGCCAAAGGTGCCCGATCCGAAGGGCACTTGATCGGTATCGCCCTCGATAATAGCAATCATGGAGAGTGGAACGCCGAGTCGCGATGCAAGAATTTGCGCAAATGTCGTCGCATGACCTTGGCCGTGGTTATGGGTGCCGAGCAGCGCCTGGACGCTGCCGTCCGGTTGCACTCGCACCGTGGCAGCCTCGAAAAAGCCGACGCGCGCACCGAGCGCAGTGGCAAACCGCGACGGCGCGACACCAGAGGATTCCACATAGCAGGCAATGCCGAAGCCGCGCAGCATTTTTGTCCGCGCTGCGAGCCTGCGGCGTTTGTCAAATCCAGCATAATTGGCGACCTGCAAAAGGCGAGAGAGGATCTTTGGAAAATTGCCGCAGTCATAGGTTGGGCCGATTGGCGTCTTGTATGGCATCGCGCCTGCGTCAATCAAATTGCGGCGCCTGATCTCGGCACGGTCGAGCCCGAGCCGCGCGGCTGCTTTATCAGCGAGCCGTTCCAGCACATAACAAGCCTCAGGTCGTCCGGCACCGCGATAGGCGTCAGTCGGCAAGGTATTGGTAAAAACGCCGGTCGATTGCACCGCAATAGCGGGCGTTCGGTACATACCGGCAAGCAGGGCGGTATAGATCGCACTTGGGATGCCGGCACCGAAGGTCGACACGTAAGCGCCCAGATTTGCGATCGTTTCCACGCGCAAAGCGAGGAAATGCCCGTTGGCGTCGACCGCCAATTCTGCATGCGTCTGGTGGTCGCGCCCCTGATTGTCGGCGATGAAACATTCGCTGCGTGTGCCGACCCATTTTACTGGCCGACGCAGGCGCCGCGCCGCCCAGGCGATGATGGTTTCTTCAGGATAATGCTTACCCTTGTAGCCGAAGCCGCCGCCGACATCGGGCGCGATCAGCCGAATATCGGTCTGCGGCAGATTGAGTTGTTCGCTCACCGTGCGCCGGATGTGATGTGGCACCTGCGTGGCGCAATAGAGCGTCAGCTTGCTGCTGGCGCTGCCGTCGGCCAGCACCGCGCGTGGCTCGATCGCCGCGCCAATGAGTCGATTATTGACAAGATCGAGCCGAATGACGTGCGGCGCACCGGCAATGATTTTTCGGACGCTTGCCTCGTCGCCTCGTGTGAAACGAAAGCAGACATTACCTGGAGCGGCATCATGCAGCTGTGGAGCGCCCTCGCGCAACGCGGTTTTGGCATCGGTGATCGAGGGCAACGGTTCGTAATCGATGTCCACAAGATCGGCAGCGTCGCGGGCTTGCAGTAAGCTCTCGGCGATGACGGCGGCCACCGGATCGCCGACATGACGTACCGTGTCGCGCGCTAGTGCCCAGCGCGGTGGCTCCGCCATTGGCCTGCCGTCGGCCGAGGTGATGGCCCAAAGCGGCGACATCGGACCAATTTTATCGAGCTTCATATCGGCGCCCGTGAACACGGCAACGACGCCCGGCCCAACTGCGGCCGCCGAAGTGTCGATCCTGCGAATGTGCGCATGCGCGTGCGGCGAGCGCACCAGCACGCAATGCAACTCGCCGGGCAGTGTGATGTCGGCAACGAAACAGGCCCGGCCGCGCAGGAATTTCTGATCTTCAAGGCGGCGAACCGGCGCGCCGATGCCTTCATTCAGCAATGGGGGGCGCGCAGTTATTGGTATTCCTCGCGCAACAGATCGAGCCGTTCGAACGCCACTTTGTCAGAGACCACGAACAGATCGGCATCGCCGCCTTTTGCGGCGTGACTCGCTAGTGTCCAATGCGGGATCGAGAACACGTCGTGTTCGGACCAATCGAACGTGTGCTCACCGACCGTTGAGCGGCCGGTTCCCGACACCACCAGACAGATCATATTGCACGTGGTGCGCTTCGGCCGCGTCGCACGTTCCTTCGTTAGGCGCACGGCATAACAATCGAGCGCCGGCATGACAGCGTCGCCGGTGGCGGGATTGGTGTAGCGCAGCGTGCGCGAGCCATCGGCGCCGGGAGGAAGGACGGCCAGCAAGCGGCGTGTCGCCGCGCCAGAGTAATGGTATTTGGGCGAATGCGCCGCCGGATAATTGAGTTCGGCGCCAACGAGGCCTGCTTCGGCCCACAGCTTCTCCTCACCTTCATCTACCATCCAGAACTGATTGGCTTTGGGATCGCCGGGCTCGAAGAAATTGGCGTCAAGCATACGCAGGAGCGGGATATTGGCGGCGTCAAACCAGATGATGCGGTGATCGCTTTCATTGATGTGGCCGTGCCAGCACATCGGCGGGGTCAGGATAAGATCGCCGTCATGCATATTGCATCGCCGGCCATTGACAATGGTGGCCGCGCCGTCGGCACGCGTCGCGAAACGGATAGCGGAGAAGGTGTGACGGTGCGGTCGTGCGCGGTCGCCAGGATCAAGCACGGTGAAGGCGGCGATGAGATTTGCAGTCGTCACCGTTTCGCCGCCAAAGGCAGGATTGACCAGAATCAACGCTCGGCGCTCGACATCGTCGATCGGCACTTCGGTGACTGCGCGCTCGGTGAACGGCGCGATGTCGCGCCAGCGCCAAAGCAGCGGCGGGTCTTTTGGCTGCGGCTTAATTGGCGTGATCGCGCGAAACCGATCCCACAGCGGGTGCAAGTTGGCCGCTTGCAATTGCGCCACGAACTCGTTGGGTTTGGTGGCAGTCGCGACGTCAGCCATGTTCGGCTTCCTTAAGTCTTCGGCAGTTTCGCGTCGATATTAGTCTGATCGATGATGACGTGTTTGATGAAGACGCGCGGCTCGACTTTCTCGCCCTTCAGATAACTTGCCAGCACATCGACGCCGAGACGGCCCCACAACACTGGATTGAGCTCTACCGTCATCGCGAGTTTGCCGTCTTTGACCGCACGCAGTGCCGGCGGTACGCCATTCATGCCAGTTACTATGGTCTTGCCTGAGCGGTCCGCAGCAAGCACGGCTTGCATCGCGCCAAGCGCAACGTCATCGTTGGCGGCATAGATAGCTTTCAGGTCGGGATTGGCCACTAAGGCATCTTCGGCCTGCTTGACGCCGCGCTCGCGGGTGAGTGGCCCGTCGGCGCGAAAAGCGATCTGAATCTTGGGATATTTGGCCATCGCCTGGGTGTATCCGTCGCCGAGATTACGGAACGTAGGTACGCCGCTTGGGCCTTGCAGCATGGCCACCTTGCCTTCGCCGCCGATGGCTGTGGCGGTCCATTCGGCGATGTCGCGACCGATCTGGATTTCGTCCATTGCGACGTGCAGTGTCTGGTTCGGCGACGTCGACCCACGTGCCACCGATACGATCGGAATATTGCCGGCCTTGGCCGCGTCGTAAGCGGCATTGACTCCCACCGCGTCGATCGGCGAGATCAGGACACCCTTAACTCCGCGCGCAATGAGATCCTGCACGCCGGCGATCTGTTTGGCCTTGTCCTCGTTGGCCGAGACTGTCACCACATCCCAGCTGAGTTCTTGCGCGCGTTCGCGAATGCCCTTGAGCATCGCGATGTAAAATGGATTGTCGTCCTGCGCGAGCGAGACTCCGATTGTCGTCTGCTGCTGTGCGAAAACAGGCAAGGAGCTGACGCAGAGCGCGATCAGTGTAGCTGCCAATGATACGAGATAACGGGCGTTGCGCATGGAAGACATCCCTCGTTATCGGCGCGAGCGTAGCCGATCTGTTGCCGCCGCGGCAATAATAACCGCCCCGACCGCAACGCGCTGCCAGTAAGAGTCGACGTTCAGAAGATTAAGGCTATTGCCGAGCACGACCATGATAAGTACGCCAATAATGCTTTTATAAAGTGTGCCTTCGCCGCCCTGCAGGCTCGCGCCGCCCAAAATGACCGCGGCGATGGCGGTCAGTTCATAGAACTCGCCTGCCGTTGGCTGTCCAGACTGCAGACGGGCAGCCAGCATCACCCCGGCGACCCCGGCAAGTCCCCCACACCAGACATAGGTCGAGGCGATGATCCGCTCTACCGGAACACCGGACAGATACGCTGCTTCCCGATTACCGCCGGTGGCGTAAACCCGCTGGCCATAGGGCGTCGCCTGCATCAGCCACGATAAAGCAACAAGCAGCAAAGCAGGGACCCAGACGAGATAATGGATGCCTAGAACGCGCGCGGAACCAAACGCGATGAAAGCCGACGGCAATCCTTCATCGCCGACCGGCGCACCGCCAGTAATCAGATACACGATGCCCCGCACCAGAACCATGGTGCCGAGCGTGGTGATGAACGGATTGACGCCGAGTTTGGCGATGATTACGCCGTTTGCCAATCCAACCGCCATCCCGGCGGCGACGCCAGCAACGGCACCGGAAAGCAAGCCGAACCGCACCATCACCATAGCGGAAACACAGCCAGCCAGAGCGACGGTCGAGCCGACCGAAAGATCAAAACCGCCGCCGACGATTACAAACGTCATCCCGATGGCGATAACGGCCATGATCGAGGACTGCACGAGAATATTGGTCAGGTTGAGCGGCGAAAGAAAACGGTCGGTCATGAGCGCTGTGGCGAGACAGAGCACAACGAGCGTGATCAATGGTACCTGACCAACAAGATTAAGCCGCTTCGGCAGTGGCGACATGATTAGCCGCCGATCGCTGCGTGCAGCCGCTGTTCGTCGAAATCGGCAGGGCGCCGCAAGCGGTCGGTGATGCGCGCTTGGTGCACGGCGATGATGCCGTTGCAGATGAGTGTCAGCTCGGCAAGATCACTGGAGCGGACGAGGACGCCGCCGCCGCGTTCGGCGAAATTGCGGATCAACGTATGGATTTGCGCCTTTGCAGCAACATCGATGCCCTGCGTCGGCTCATCAAGCAACAGGATCCCGATGGCGCGAGTGAGCCACTTAGCCACGATCACCTTCTGCTGATTGCCGCCTGACAGCAACGATACCTGCAGCTCGGGGCGACGCGGCCGGATGTCGAGCAATTCCATCATTTGCTCGACGAGTCGGTTGCCATGCGTTCGGTCGATGCGACCGCGGCGCGCCACGACGTCAAGGCTCGGCAACAAAATGTTGTCGCGTATTGAAAGATTAAAAATCAATCCCAGCCGCCTTTCGTCAGGCACCAGGCCGATGCCGATCCGGATCGCATCTAGGGGGCTCGCAATTCGCTCCGGTTTGCCATTGCGGCGCAATTCAATCGGCTCGTCGCCAAGCCCAAAGATCCGCCGTAATATCGCACCGGCGCCGCTACCAAGCAGTCCGGCAAGCCCCAAAACCTCGTTTGTCCGCAGTCGAATGGTGTCGGGTCTACCCGCCAGCGTCTCGAGGACTACGGCGCCGGGTGGAGACGCGGTGACGGCGGGCGGCGCCGCAACGCCGCCCGTCATCGCTGCAATCAAGTCGCCAACCTTGAAGTCCCCACGCCGTGAGACTGCGACGATCTGGCCGTCGCGCAGCACCGTGCAGCGGTCGGCGAGCCTTACCACCTCGTCAAGCCGGTGCGATACATAGACAATCCCGGTGCCCTCGGTTTTCATGCGATCGATAAGCGCAAACAATCGCTCGATTTCGCGCATTTCCAGCGCCGCAGTCGGTTCGTCGAGAATAAGGATCTTGCACCGGCGGCGTAGTGCCTTGGCGATGGCGACGAGCTGGCGTTCGGCGTAGCTCAATTGATCGACCCGGATGTCGGGATCGAGCGAGAGGTCAAACTGTGCGAGTTGATCGCGCGCCATTGCCCGCATTCGCATCCGATCGATGACGCGAACACCGAATAGGCGCCGCATCGGTGGATCACCGAGCGCCAAGTTTTCCGCAATCGACAGCGCCGGCACTAGCCGCAGTTCCTGTGGGATGGTGACGATTCCTGCGGCAATGGCATCGCGCGGGCTGCTGAAGCGCGAAAGCCGTCCGTCAAGTAAGACCTCGCCCTGATCGGGTCGATGCACACCGCCTAAGATTCGCACCAGCGTGGATTTGCCCGCGCCATTTTCGCCGATCAACGCATGGACCTCGCCGGGAAAAAGCTCGAAATCGACGTTAGCGAGGGCGCGCGTGGCGCCGAAATGTTTGGATACAGCGCGGGCGCTGACGGCCGGCTTCGTCATGCGTTAATCACGACGGCGCGCGATGGCCGCTGTCAAGAAATATGTACAGCGAGTTCTCACCGCCTAACGGAACAAGCCATCGGTCAATGTCCGCTTTCGGGGGTAAAGCGGACATCCCGACATGTTCTGATGTCCGCTTTTGACCCAAAGCGGACATTCGATCCTGACGATTGTTGCCGCGCAAAATGACGGCCGGACCCTATTCCGCCGGTCATAAATCCTTGCCTTGTCAGTCGACCGGTTATCGCTACGATCGAAGTCAGCAAAGCCGAAAACCGGAAAAAAGATCGGGGCCTATGGACGACAGGTTTCTGAAGACAGGGGTTTTTCTCGCTCCCTTTCATCCGCTGGATGAAAACCCGCTGCTCGCTCTCGATCGCGACATGGAGCTTCTGGTTCACCTCGACCGCCTGAACTATCACGAGGCCTGGATCGGCGAGCATCACTCCGGCGGGTTCGAGATCATTGCCTGCCCGGAATTATTCATCGCAGGCGCTGCCGAGCGCACACGCCACATCCGCCTCGGCACCGGCGTCGTCTCTCTGCCGTACCATAATCCGTTCACTCTCGCCGGCCGCATGATGCAACTCGACTATATGACGCGCGGTCGCGCCATGTTCGGCGTAGGGCCGGGCTCGCTCGTCTATGACGCGGTCAAGATGGGTCTTAACCCGCAAGACCAGCGCCGCAAGCTCGACGAAGCGCTCGATGTCATCGTAGAGCTGATGCAGGGACGCACGGTGACCAAGAAGACCGACTGGTTCGACTTGCATGAAGCGCGTCTGCAACTCAAAAGCTATTCGCAGCCGATGATAGAGATGGCGGTTGCATCGAACCGGTCTCCGGTCGGCGCCGTGGCCGCTGGCAAGCACAATATCGGCATGCTTTCGATCGGGGGCACCTCGGACGAGGCGCTCAAGGCGCATGCCAGCAATTGGGGCGTCTACGAGGAAAGCGCGCGGGCGGCCGGCAAGACGCCCGACCGCCGCAAATGGCGGATCGTTACCTTCGCGCACGTGGCGGAAACGCGGGAGCAGGCGCGGGCGGACGTCAAATTCGGTCTGGAAAACTTCAAACGCTATTTCAGCGAAGTGGCGACGTTCCCCATCATCCCGCCAGACATTACGGCAGACTCGGCCGAGTATCTGGTTGCATCGGGTCTTGCCTGTATCGGCACGCCGGACGACTGCGTGCGCCATTTCGAGCGATTGTGGCAAGGCTCGAACGGCGGGTTCGGCGGCGTTTTGCTGCTCGCGCATAATTGGGCGGATTGGGCGGCCACCAAGCGCAGCTATGAGCTCATGGCGCGCCACGTTCATCCGCATTTCCAGCGCAACGCCAACGCGCTGCGCGACTGGAGCTATGCCGACGCCAAGTCCAAATACGAGACGGCCGGCGCGCAGTCGCAAGCGGCGGTCCAGGCCGCGATCGACAAACATCAGCGCCGCAAGGCCTGATGCAAAGGTCCGATGTCCGCTTTCGGGGGTAAAGCGGACATTCTGCTGATCCCTTGTGATGTCTGCTTTTGACCCAAAGCGGAGAAACGGGCAGACGTTGCGACCTGTCCACCTTCTGCAGGATTCCTCGGTTCAAAAGGAGGCCAGCAAGATAGCCTCAGCACGAATTTGTGTTGCCCTTGGGTGTCCGCAATTGGAGCGGCAACCGCCATTTTAAGAGAGAGCCGGTTACGAGCTTGCAAAGGGATCCCTCCATGACTGGAATTCATCACGTCACAGCAATATCGGGCAAGGCGGCACGCAACCTCGAGTTCTATACGCATGTCTTAGGGTTGCGCTTCGTCAAGAAAACCGTGAACTTCGACGACCCGGGTACATATCACCTCTACTACGGCGACTCCGAAGGCCATCCTGGCACTATCCTCACATTCTTTCCTTGGGAACACGCCGCGCCCGGCCGTGCTGGCGTGGGGCTTGCGCAAGAAACGGCGTTCCGTGTCCCGGCGAGTTCGATAGGTTATTGGACACATCGCTTCGTTGAAATGGGCGTCACCCACGAAGCATTGGAAAAGCGTTTTGGCGAGCCCGTGCTGCCATTCAAAGACTCGGACGGCCTCATATTGGCGCTGGTTGGCGCCGAAGGGGCCGAGGCAGAACCGGCCTGGCACACCAGTGATATACCCACGGAATTTGCGATCCGCGGTTTTCACGGGGTCACGCTCTTGCTAGAGGATGCGTCGCCGACCGCATCGGTTCTGACTGACGTGCTCGGTTTCAAGAAGGCCGGCGAAGATGGTCCGCTTATCCGCTTCCGTGCCAGTGAAACGATCGGCGGGTACGTTGGCATACGCGAGGCGAAGGGGTTTCTTGCCGGTCAGCTTGGCCGGGGCTCTGTTCATCACATCGCATTTCGCGCCGCAGATGACGCGCGACAGGCGGAGATGGCGCACAAGCTTGTCGCGAACCATGGCCTTCGGCCTACGCAGCAGATCGATCGTCAATATTTCCGGTCGGTCTACTTCCACGAACCCGGCGGGATTCTCTTTGAAATCGCGACTGACCAACCAGGCTTCGCGGTCGATGAAGCGTTCGATTCACTGGGTCGCGATCTGAAGCTTCCGCCGTTTCTCGAACCACGCCGCAAAGAAATCGAAGCCGTTCTGCCGCCACTCGATACCGCAGAGATGCGAGTTTGATGGAGACGACTGGTTTTATACACCGCTTTGAAAAGGGCCGGCCTGACGAGCGCCCACTTCTCTTACTTCACGGTACCGGTGGCGACGAGAACGACCTGATACCGCTCGCGCGCATGATTGCGCCGACGGCGTCATTGCTTTCGCCGCGAGGCAAGGTTTTGGAAAATGGCATGCCGCGCTTTTTTCGAAGATTGGCCGAAGGAGTTTTTGACGAAGACGATGTGCGCCGACGCGCGAACGAGCTCGCGGATTTCGTTACAAATGCCCGCGCACGCTATGGCATCGCCTCGCCAATCGCGTTGGGCTATTCCAATGGCGCAAATATCGCGGCGGCCGTGCTCCTTCTGCGGCCAACGGAGCTTGCAGGTGCAATCCTGCTGCGAGCAATGCCGCCTTTCGCCCACCCTAATCCCGTCAAGCTGGATGGCGCGCCGGTTTTGATAGTATCCGGTGCGCGCGATCCCATTATACAGCCCGAGTCCGCTGCGAAACTGGCGTCATTGCTAGAGCGCTATGGCGCCGCAGTGGAACATCGGGTCTTCCCCGTGGGACACGAACTCTCTCAAGCGGACGTTACGCTCGCGCAAAGCTGGTGGAATAAACAGGCGTCTGCTTGATCGAATAGCGCCAGTCTCTGCTGCTGCGCAGAATGTCTGCTTTTGGCACCTAGCGGACATCCGAGAGCACTGAACTGATGTCCGCTTTTGGAGGTAAAGCGGACATTCATTCAAGTCGCCTCGATGTCTGCTTTTGACCCATAGCGGACATCACCGCATAAATTGCTGCTGCGCAAAATGAAAAAAGCGACCGATGCCATTCCCATTGTCGGCAGGGGCTTTTTTTGAAGCTGATGCCCTCGTGCTCGAAGAAGTGCCAGACCGCAAACCAGCGAATAGGCTCGCGCCATCAGATGCCGGCCCCCTTTCCAGCCCGCATCTTGAATCATATTCGCGTCCAGCCGGGAATCCGGCCGATTCAGAAAAAATCAGCCACGCTCTAGCTACATCTGCCACGCTGCCTTGAAGGCCTGGCGCTTGGCCGGATCGTAAAGGCTCGGGTAGTCGTAGAAGAGCGGCTTTGAGGGCTCGACGTGCAGTGTCGCGAACACCGGCCCGTCCTGCTCGAGCACATGCGCGACCTGCTGCGTGAACACGTCGAGATCGGCGAAGTCGTAGCAGGCGGCGTAGCCCGCCGAACGCGCCATGCTGGCGAAGTCGACGTTCCGCTGGGGGATCGGATGGCCGCCATTCGCCTCGTAAGTTTCATTGTGCGCAACGAAATGCACGAGATTCTTCGGCGCCACCGCAGCGATCGTGACCAGGCTGCCGAGATTCATCAGGAGCGAACCGTCGCCTTGCAGCACGACCACGCGCTTGTTCGGCTGGCCGAGCGCCAAGCCCAGGCCGTGCGAGATATCGAGCCCCATGGCGCCGATCGACGTGTAATTGAGTACGCGCGGCTTGATCGCCACCCAATCGACCGCAGAGCTGTAGGTCGCAACGACAGCTTCATTGGTGATGTGCCGGGCGAGCACGCGAAAGCATTCGTCACGCTTCATCATGATGGGCTCCTTCCGACCAGAAACGCCACCGCACGTGATTGGCGGTAGGCGTTCTCGATCGCCGGTTGGATCTTGGCCACGTCGGCATCGAGGCTGATGAGGTGATGGGGGATGCCCATGTCGTCGAGGATCGGCTCGACGATGCGCACGCCGTAGCGCGGCGATTCGCGCGGCGGCTTGTCGGGATCATGCTGCAGCAGTCCGATCATCATGCAGATCGGCTGCTTGTATTCGACTGCGACGCCGCGGATCGCATTGATGGAATCGAGAAAGCCAGTGTGCTGGATCAGCATCAGCGCGCGCTTGTCGCTGTAGAACAGGCCAGAAGCGATGCCGACGCATTCGTCCTCCTTGCAGACGCGAATCAGTCGGAAGGCCGGATTCTGTGCGATCGGCGCAAGCAGTCCAGAGCTGGTAGTAATGTCAGGCACCGAGAGGATGTATTCGATGCCGCTCGCCTTGATAGCGGCGATGATGGCGCCGCCGCTGAGTCGGCGTTTGCCATCGGTTGCCGCCCCGTCCGCTTCCATTCCCTGTCTCCCCGACGCAGCCTTCCCAAACGCGGCGGCTGTTTGCCACCGCGCCTGCAGCCTAAAGCATGCCCGTTTTATTCTGAAGCGTATCCTGCATTGGCGAAGTAGTTGGCGCATTCCTGCGGGGTGAAGGCTTCGAGCAAGGCGCCGAGCGATTTGCCCGTGATGCAGGCCACCAAGTTCAACTTGGTAATCAATCTAAAGACCGCGAAAACATTTGGTCTCAACATACCCACTGCCGTTGCTCGGTCGCGCCGACGAGGTGATCGAACAAGGCGTCATATGTTGCACGTGCTCACAGCCGCTTTTGACCCAAAGCGGACCGGGGAGTCATCCCGCTTTGATGCCGGCGGCTTTAATGATCGGCCACCATTTCTCAATTTCGGCCTTTTGCAATCTGCCAAGCGCCTCCGGTGTTTGCTGTTCGGGGGGCGGAATTGCTTGGCCTTGGTCAACATAGCGCTTCTGTACCGTAGCATCGGCTAAGGCCGACCGTATCGCAGAATTCAGTCGCGCGATGATAGCTTGGGGTGTTCTCTTCGGCGCCCAAAGCCCGTGCCAGAACGAAGCGTAGAGGCCAGGCACGCCTGCCTCGTCCATGGTCGGGACTTCCGGTGCGGCCCACCAACGCGATTTCGCCATGACGGCATACGCCTTGAGTTGACCGCTGCGCACGAACGGGTAGGTGCTCGCCGCCATGCCCAAGGTGAAATCGATGCGACCCGCCAACAAATCCTGGTTCAGCGGCGCGCCGCCGAGGTATGGCACCAACCGGAATTTGGTGTCGGTGACATTCGCGAAATAAGTCTCATTGAGATCGGACGGCCCACCGACGCCGACGGCGCCCGCCAGCGCTTTATCCGGGTTTTGCTTCAGCCACAAAATCAGTTCCTTAAGATCTTTCTGTGGCAGATCCTTTCTGGCCACCAACCAGATCGGCGTGTCAGCCAACAGCGCCACCGGCTCGAAATCATTCAACACGTCAAAAGATAGGTTCATAGTGGCGCCAATCACGACATGAGTGCCCCAATGTCCGATGCTCAGCGTGTAGCCGTCAGGCGCTGCGCGTGCCACCCGACCAAGGCCCACGCTGCCGCTCGCACCGTTCACATCCTCTACAATGACGGATTGACCAAGTGACCCAGTCATGCGCTCTGCAAGAATGCGCGCGAGCGTATCGCTCGGGCCACCGGCCGGGAACGGCACCACCATCGTGATCGGGCGCGACGGATAGGTCTCCGCTCGAGCAAGACAAAATGCGGTCGGCAACGCTACGGCGCCCGCGACCAACTCCAGAAATCGACGGCGAAGGAGCATCATCGCATTGCCCCACGACCTTCCGCGACGCAGAAAGTGTCGGCGGATCAATGTCGATTTAATTTTAGAACTGCTCGCCTGCCGGAGGCACAACCGCTGCCTTTAGTTTCACGGAAGCGTCGGCACGTTCCGTCGACAGCTCTGTCAGAAACTTACACTATTTCCCTCAGTCGGTGCAGGGGATGCAATGTCTGAACTGCGTCTGCTTGGCACAAAGCGGACATCCCAACACGCTGAACCAATGTCCGCTTTTGGGGGTAAAGCAGACATTGATTGGATGTCCTCCGATGTCTGCTTTTGACCCAAAGCGGACATGAGCGGCTCAGGATTGCTGCTCCGCAACCTGACCCTGAACTCCGTTTCGCCGGATGGTGCTGTACCGCGATTCATCGGCCCAACCGTGCGCGATATTGCTGACGATAATCGAGGCCGAATAGACCAGAATGCAAGCGAGCGTTGGCAACGAATAGTGCAGGCGGCCGTCGAACTGCTCCATAGCGAAGACGAAGACGGGTCCCAGCGCGCGAATGACTTGGGCGGTGAGCGGCGTCGTGCGGCCGATACCAAGCTGGTAAGCATAAAGCGGCAAGACAATGAACACAGTGGTCGCCGCCGAAAGCAGCGTAAATTGCCGCGGTGTATCGACGCCGCCAAAGTTGCCGTGCCAAAATACCACCGTTCCGGCAAACAGTATCAGCAACAGATAACGCGCCGCCGTTACCGCGTCGGCCCCTATGCCGCAATCCTGCAACCGTTTGCAATAAAGCAAGCTGATCGCGATCGAGATGCCGCTGACGCTGAGCAGTGCAAGCCCGGCCATGCTGGCGGCAAGATTTGTCAGCGCGAGGCCGGAATAGCCGCCGAGGACAACCCACCATAAGCCTGCGACCGACACAGCGATGCCAGCATAGCCGGCATATTCGATGCGGCCGATGGCTCCAGGCTTCGCCAGCGTCACGCCGCGCGCGCCAAGTACGACCACCGTGAGCGGCCCCATGGCGCTGTGGATTGTGTTGCAAATGGCGGGATCTAGATGGGTCAGCGCAAAGAAAAAGCTGGTCCAGGCTACGGCGGTCGTGACGTTGGCTGCGACAATCGGGCCGAATTGGGCGCGCAATCTCGCAAAGTCAGATGGCGCCCTGATCAAGGTCGTGGCGGCGAAGATCACCGTCGACCAGGAGAACGCCAACAGGATGACCAGGAAAAAATCTAAGCGCTGAAGCACGCTGCCGAAATAGACATCGCGAACCGACTGCGACAGTGTGAAAACAAGCACCAGCAGCGGGCCGAACAGCAACATCAGGACCTCCGTGGTGGAGGCCTAACTCAGCCGAAGCCTGTGTACGACCCGATTTCTGCTTCCATATGCCTCCCGATGCTGCTTCGCGCCATGTCGTCGACAACGATCAGTGAATGTCCGCTTTCGGGGGTAAAGCGGACATCGCTCAGACACGGCTGAATGCCTGCTTTTGACCCAAAGCGGACATTCGGTCCTGATGGTTGTTGCTACGCAAAATTGACGGTCGGACCCTATTCCGCCGGTCGTAAATCCCTGCTGTAATCCCTTTTGAAAGTCGGCGTGGTCCTGAGCCTTGGGACAGGCGATGCGACGGCGCGATTTCATTAAAGGAATTGCCGGTTCAGCAGTCGCCTGCCCGCTCTTAGCGCGTGCGCAGCAGCCGGCGATGCCAGTAGTTGGTTTCCTCAGCGCCAGGTCACGTGAAGACTTCGCGGGTCTTTTTGCGGCGGTGCGGGCTGGCCTAGCAGATACTGGTTTCGCCGAAGATCGTAACATAAAGATCGAATCCCGCTGGGCGAATGATCACTACGACCGCTTGCCGTCACTTGCCAGAGAACTCGTTGCCCAGCGAGTGGCTGTAATCCTTACCTCTGGCGTCGCCGCTGGATTAGCTGCCAAGGCTGCGACCTCTGCGATTCCGGTCGTTTTCATGATCGGCTTCGATCCCGTTGAATATGGACTGGTTAGCAGCCTCAACCGCCCGACCGGTAATGTCACTGGCTTGGCCGTCCTCAGCAATACGCTAGAGCCAAAGCAGCTGCAGCTTCTGCACGAAGTGGTGCCGACAGCTAAACTGGTTGGCTTTCTCGCCAACCCAACGAACCCGGGTGTTGAGTCCGATACGCGAGTGATGCAATCCGCTGCGAGCACCACGGGACAGGAAATTGTTGTCGTTAATGCCAGCAACGATGGTGAGATCGACACGGCATTCGAAGCTCTTACGCAACAGCATGCCCAGGCGCTGCTCATCATGGCCGATCCGTTTCTTAACAGCCGGCCTGATAAAATCGTCGGACTTGCAGCCCGCTATGCCATGCCGACGATGTACCCATTGCGCGAATTTCCGAAGGCTGGGGGCCTGATGAGCTATGGGACGGAACTTGCCAACGCATTGCGCCAGGTCGGCATTTATGGCGGAAAAATTCTCAAAGGAGCCAAGCCCGCCGACCTTCCCGTTCAGCAGTCGGTGAAAGTTGAGTTTGTCCTCAATCTCAAGACGGCGAGAACACTTGGCCTTACCGTTCCGACCGCATTACTCACGACCGCCGACGAGGTGATCGAATGAGGCGGCGCGAGTTCGTCGCATTGCTTGGCGGCGCAGCGACTTGGCCGCTCGCGGCGCATGCGCAGCAGACAACGAAGTTGCCAACAATCGGGTTCCTGGGCGGAAGCATACCCACGCTCTACGCCCCATGGGTCAATGCATTTGTGGAGCGCCTGCGCGCACATGATTGGATTGAGGGCCGCACCGTATCGATTGAATATCGCTGGGCGGAAGGAAGTTATGAGCGCGCCGCGGAGATCGCCGCAGAGTTCGTCCGGATGAAGGTTGACGTCATTGTAACGGCCGCAACCTCTGTTGTGCTTGCAGCAAAGAAAGCGACATCAGAAATCCCGATTATCTTTGCGTCAGCCGGCGATCCGGTTGGTAGCGGCCTTGTCGCAAGCCTTGCGCGACCGGGCGGCAATGTCACTGGTCTGTCAATCCAGGCGGTCGAAATAGCGGGGAAGCGCGTCGAACTCTTACGCGAAGCACTTCACCCTCTGTCGCGATTGGCGATCATGGGCAATGGCGACAACAGTGCAGTGGTGGGGGAAATGCGTGAGACTCAGGCAGCGGCAGAGAAGCTTGGTCTGAACGCAACAACGTTTGAAATCCGGCGCTCTGAGGAAATCGGGCCCACATTTGAAAAGATCAAGGGGCACTTTGATGCAGTTTACGTTCCTGCCGAGCCGCTGGTAAATAC
>Ga0318557_10000050_pt1 | contig 19328 bp, 15 predicted proteins | sample GRESIP065b5f19_FD_203497 | JGI IMG/M metagenome (GOLD analysis project Ga0318557, IMG submission 203497) | Tropical soil microbial communities from Luquillo Experimental Forest, Puerto Rico - GRE.SIPMG.065b5f19 | ecosystem: Environmental > Terrestrial > Soil > Tropical forest > Bulk soil... | reverse complement strand
GCTCGAGATCGAGCAGCACGACGCGTTCCGGCTCGCGCGCGTCGTGGCCACCGGCGAGCTGAAGCGCCCGTTCGCGCTCGCGCCCGACTACGCGCCGCCGCTGCTGGCGCTGCAGGCGTCGCCGCTGCTCGACGACGAGCTCGCCAAGCTGGTGAGCCAGCTCGCGGCGCGCATGCGCGTGGTCGCGGGTCGCACCGCCACGATCGCGATCGCCGACCTGCCGCGGATGTGGATGCGCTACACGCTCGCGCGCGTGACGCCGCTGTTGCGCCACCTGCTCTCGACCGGCGCGACGCAGCCGTTCGAGCTGTACTCGGTGCTGGTCGAGACCGCGGGCGCGCTGGCGTCGTTCTCGCTCGCCGAGCCATTCGAGGCGCCGCGCTACGACCACGACGCGCTGCATCCCTGCTTCCACGAGCTCATCCGCTTCATCGAGCGCGAGCTCGAGAAGGCGCTGCCCGACCGCTTCACCGAGCTCGAGATGCGCCACGACCGGACTGCCTACACCACCAAGGAGCTGACGCGCGATCTGGCCGATGCGCGCAACCACTTCTTCCTCGCGATCAAGGCGCCGATCGACGCGCAGGAGCTCGGCGGCCTGGTGCGCGAGTTCGGCAAGTGCGCCGCGCGCGACGAGCTGGCCTCGATCACGATGATGAACCTGGCGGGCCTGCGGCTCGAGCCGCTGCCGGCCGCCCCCACCGAGATCGCGGCGCGGGTGGGCTTCCAGTACTGGAAGCTCGAGCCCCACGGCAAGCTGTGGAACCGCGTGCGCGACGACTGCACGCTCGCACTCTCGCTCGGCAAGCTCGAAGGCGCGGACGTGCGGCTCTACGTGGTGTCGGCGGAGGCCTAGCGCGTGGCGCAGGGCAGGCTGACCCGTCTGGCCGGCGCCTACGTTGCGCACGTGCAGTCCCTCCGCTGCGGCGATGGCCGCGCCTTCCCCGACGCAGCGGCGCTGCGCGCGCAGCTGCTCGCATTGCTCGCGCCCTTCCACGCCGCCGCCACCGCCCAGGGATTCCCCGTCGAAGACGTCGAGGAGGCGCGCTTCGCGCTGGTGGCCTGGGCCGACGAGGTGCTCTCCAAGGCGAGCTGGGCGGGGCGCGACGACTGGCTGCGCGAGCCGCTGCAGATGCAGCTCTACCGCACCAATCGCGCCGGCAACGAGTTCTTCGCGCACCTCGCGGCGCTGAAGCCGGAGAGCGCTGCGCGCGAGGTGTACTTCCTCGCGCTCGCGCTCGGCTTCGAAGGGCAGCTCCAGGGTCAGGAAGCTGAGCGCCGGGCGCTCGTCGCGCGCGAGTACGAGGTCCTGCGGGCCGCCGGTCGACTCAGCGAGACTGCGCGCGAGTCACAGCTCACACCCGAGGCGTACGAGCTCGAGATCGAGCTGCCGCGCCGCGCGTCGAGCGGGCTGGCGCTCGGGCTGCTCGCGCTGGTGGTGGGCATGGTCGCGGTCTACGGCCTGCTGTGGGTGGTGCTGCACGCGACCGCCGGCGACGTGCCCGTGCCGAGGATCTCCTAGCCGTGCGCGACTGGCTATCCGACTCCCGCGTGCGCCTGGCGGGGCTCGCCGCGGGCGCGGTGGCGCTGATCTCGCTCCTGCTGGGCGCGCTCACGCGCAACTGGCTGGTGGCGCTGTTGATCGCGCTCACGGCGCTGCTCGCGGTGCTGGTCGGCCTGCTGGTGCGGGTGCTGATCCAGCGCGAGCGCGAAGACGCGCTGGTGCTCGGCGTCGGCGACGCGCGCGATCGCCGCGTGGGCCCCGCAGGCGCCGCCTCGGCTGCGAGCGCCGTGCTCTCGCCCGAAGAGCGCTTCGCCGGCGAGCTCGGCGAGGTGCGCGCGCAGCTCTCGGCGCGCGGCGCGCTGAACGAGCTGCCGTGGTTCCTGCTGCTGGGCGAGAGCGGCGGCGGCAAGAGCGCGCTCGTCGCGAGCTCCGGCCTCGACCTCGCGGCGCAGGGCGCGCGCCGCGGCTTCGAGTCGACGCGCTTCGCCGAGGTGGTGGTCGCGAACGAGGCGATCTCGCTCGACACCGCGGGACGCTTCTTCCACGGGGCGGAGCGCGACCGCGAGGAGTGGCTCCGCTTCCTGGGCCAGGTGCGCCACGCCCGAGCCGACTGCCCGATCGACGCCGTGATCGCGGTCGTCCCCGTGTCCTCGCTGCTGCGCCCGCGCGGCGGCGACCTGGACGAGGAAGCGCGCGAGCTGCGCCGGCGCCTGAACGAGATCCGCGTCACGCTGGGGGTCGATCCGCCGGTGTATCTCGTGCTGGCGAAATCCGACCAGCTCGAGGGTTTCGCCGAGACGCTGCATGTGCTGCCTGGCGCGTGGCGCGAGCAGGCCGTCGGCTGGACGAACGATCAGCGCCGGCTCGCGGATCCCGAGGCGCGCGTGGTCGAGGGCCTGGGCGCGCTCGCGGCACGACTCGACGAATTCCTGCCGGAGCTCCTGCTGCGCGAGCCCGACCCGGCGCGGCAGCGGCGCATCTTCGTGCTCCCGGACCAGCTGCAGTCCCTGGCGCGCGCGGCGGCGCGCTTCGCCGGGGTCGCCTTCAAGCGCGATGCGACCAGCGAGGCCGCGCCCTTCTTGCGCGGCGTGTATCTCGCCAGCGCGCGTGCCGGCGAGAACGGACAGAGCGCGTTCCTGCGCGAGCTGTTTCTGGACGTGGTGCGCGGCGACCAGGGCCTCGCGCTGCCCGAGAGCCGGATCGGCCCGCTCGGCCGGCGCGCGATCTTCGGCGCCGGGCTGATCGCGGCAGCGTGGCTGCTCGCGGTCTGGGGCGGCTCGTTCGCACAGAACTACCAGGGCACGCACGAGCTCGCTCGGCGCGCGCAGCGCGTGCTGACTGCCGATCCCTCGCTGCGCGACCTCGGCGACCTGTGGACCGCACTGGCAGACGACGCGCAGGAGGCGCGCAGCGCGATCAACTGGATCGGCTTCAACGAGCTCGGCCGCGCGGTCGAGCGCGGCAAGGCCACCTACCTGTCCGCGTTCTCCGCGCTCGACAAGGAGACCAAGCGCAACCTGGGGAGCGCGCTCGCCGGCCAGGACGAGCGCGCCGTGCGCGCGTCGATCGCGCTCGCGACCGACCTCGACTGGCTGGTCTCGCGCGCCGACGACCTCGACCAGGTGCCCGAGCTCGCCGACTACGTGCCGCAATCGGCCGCGCACGACGTGGCGTCGTACTCGGCCGCGTACGCAGCCTACGTGCGCTGGCTGCCCGAGCGCGAGCGCGAAGACGCGCTGCGCGGCGAGCAGGAGCTGCTCTCGAACGCCGCGGGGCGGCTGCTGAAGCTGCCCGTGCTGGAAGAGATCACGCTGCAGCCGGGCGGCGCGTTCCCCGCGGTGCGCTTCGAGGATTTCGGGCTCAAGTCGCCGGGCGATCCCGCTGCCAGCGCCGTGGCCGGCATCTACACGCGCAAGGGGAACGAGCGGCTGATCGGCCGACTGCTCGGCGCGATCGAGCGCACCGACTCGATTCCACCGGCCGAGCTCTCGTCGTTCAAGTCGCAGTACGGCCAGCGCTACCTCGCCAGCTGGCACCGCTTCTTCAGCGACGTGCCGATCGCGGCGCGCGCCTCGGCCGACGCGAAGAGCTCGCCCTATCTCAAGGTGCTGCCCGAGATCGACCAGAACCTGCAGGTCGAGCTTCCGGGCAAGCCCGACGTGCCGGCCTGGGCGAGCCAGCTCCACGACGTGCTCTCGACCAGCGCGGGCGTCGGCGCGTTCCTGCCCGGCGGGGACCCGCAGCTGAAGGAGCTGGGCCCGCCCTGGTCCGCGTACCAGAAGGCACTCGACGCGGTGGCGCTCGACGTGGAGAGCGCGAGCGCGAAGGGCGAGCGCGCGCTCGCGCTGGCGCGCGACGTAGGCGAGGGCAAGCCGAGCTCGTTCGCCTCGGCGCTCGAGCTGGTGGGCAAGATCACCCGCGCGAGCGGCGATCCCGCGGGGACCGAGAAGCTGCGGGAGCTGCTCGACGCGCCGGTGCTCGACGCGTTCTCCGCGCTGCTGGTCTCCGCACGCGACGAGCTCGACCGGCGCTGGAGCGAGCGCATCGCGAGCCGCTTCGCAGGGGAGCTCACGCCGCAGGCGCTGGCCGAGCTGTACGCGCCCGACAGTGGAGCGCTGCCGAAGTTCGTCAGCGAGGAGCTCGCGCCCTTCTACAAGGACGGCGCGCCGCGGCAGATCCTGGGCGACCGTGCGCTTCCGTTCGGCCGCTCGGCGCTCGCCTGGCTCGTCCGCGCGCACGACATGACCGCGCACCTGGGCGGCGCAGCGGGCGCGACCGGCTCGCAGGCGGTGCGGCTGCGCGGCGTTCCCTCGACGATCGAAGGTGGCGAAGGGCTGCGCGTGCTGCGGCGCGACCTGCGGCTCGCATGTCCCGAGGGCGAGCAGACGTTCCTGTATCGCGAGGGCACGGGCGAGCAGACCTTCAACTGGCGCGCCAGCTGCGACGCCGTCGACCTGCGGGTGGTGCTGGTCTCCGCGGCCAACCCGAACGGCACCGAGCTCGGGCGCGAGTGGCGCGGTCCGCTCGCGCTGCCGCACTTCCTGCAGGACGGCCACCGCGGCGCCGGCGAGGTCTACGAGTGGACGCTCCAGTCCGACGACGGCGTCCACGTGCGCGTGCGCTACCAGCTCGAGTCGGGGACCGACGTGCTGCAGCTCGCGCACGAGGCGCCGCCGGCCTCGCTCGGGAGCTAGCGTGACTCGCGACCGCGCGCTCGGCATGCTGGTCGTCGCGCTGCTCGCGGGCTGCGCCAAGCCGCCGCCCGACCTCGACGGCGAGCCCGGCGGGGCGATCGCGCTGCCGCTCGGCCAGGTGCACGCCGACACGCTGGCGTGCAAGAAGGGCGACTGCGCCGACTGGTACCGCGTCGCCGTCCCCGGTCCGGGCAAGCTCTCGGTCGAGATCGACCCCGCGGGCGGAAAGGAGGGCGGCGCCGGGGTCGCGGCGCGGCTGGTCGACCCCAACGGTGCGGCCCTGGCGCAGGCGGACGGGACCTCGCCCAAGCTACACAGTGAGGTGTCGGAGGGCGCGCTGCTGGTGCAGGTCACGCCGGCCAGCCCCGACGCGGAGCTCGGCTACGAGATCGTCGCGCGCTTCAAGCCGGCGCCGCCGCCCGTCGCAGCCAAGCCTCCCGAGCCGCGCTTCGAGACCCGCACCGCCGCCGTGCTCGAGATCGAGGGCGAGCGCACCGACCACATCGCCGTGCTGCTCGACGCCGGCGAGGGCGCGAAGCTCGTGCCGGGCCTGCGCGGACGGCTGGTGGACCACGGCAAGACGATCGGCGCGATCGTGCTCCAGGACGTCTACCCCGACGGCAGCCGCGCGCGGGTCGAGGGCCGGCTCGCGGGGCAGATCGGGCCGCACACCACCGCGGAGATCGAGGTCCCGATCGCGACGGCCGCGCCGCCGGCGGGAGCCGAGACTCCGCCCGGGAAGTGACGTGGCGGCGCGACTGGTCGAGCTGCGCGAGGGCCGGGCGGGCGCGATCTGGCGCGTCGGCCGGCGCGAGCTGGTGATCGGACGCGAGGAGAGCTGCGAGCTGGTGCTCGACGACGCGCGCGTGTCGCGCGAGCACGCGCGGATCGAGCCGCGCGAGGGCGAGCACTTCGTGGTCGACCTGGGCAGCCGCAACGGCACGCGCGTGAATGGCCAGCCGGTCACCCGCCCGGTCGGACTCCACGACGGCGATCTGGTGCAGCTGGGCGACGCGGTCGTGCTGCGCTACGAGCTCGTCGCCGAGCGGTCGCGCCTGCCGTTGATGGCTTCGCTCGCGGGCCTGGGCGTGGCGGTGCTCGCGACCGCGATCTTCTTCGCGCTGCGCAGCGACCCGGTGCTGAGCGAGGCCGCGAACACCGCTCGCTCCGCGCTCGCGGCGTCCGACCGCGGCGATGCGGCGCGGGCGAGAGGCCTGCTGTCCGACGCGGTGGACCGGCTCTACGAAGCAGGTCGGCTCGACGACGTGCCGCGGCTCCACGTGCGCGAGGAAGGGCTGCGGCGGATCGGGCGCGCGCTCGGCCCCGAGGTCGACCTGCTCGCGGTCTACCGCGCGGCGGTGGAGAGCGGGCGCACGCGCCCGGTCGCCGCGGCCCCTCCGGGCCGCGGGCCGTGCCGGCTCGACGAGATCGAGGCCGCCGACTTGAGCCTGTGCGTGCGCGAGCGCGCAGAAGCGATCCTGGTCGACTTGTGGCAGGACCCCGCCAAAGTCCCGGACACGTTCTACCGAAGCGTGCAGGATCAGCTGGTCTTTCTCCTGCGCAGCAATCGCGCCTGGGTCACCGCTTCGCTCGCGCGCGGCCAGAAGCTCGAGCCGATGCTCGTGCGCGAGCTCACGGCCGCGAAAGTGCCGCCGCAGCTGCGCTACCTGGCGATGATCGAGAGCGGCTACAACCCCGGCGCGCAGAGCGGCGCGGGCGCGCGCGGCCTGTGGCAGTTCATCCCGGCGACCGCGCAGCGCTACGGGCTGGTGGTCTCGGGGGGTGTCGACGAGCGGCTCGACCCCGCGAAGTCGACCCGGGCCGCGGCGCGCTACCTGTGCGACCTGGCCTTCGAGTTCGGCGACGAGGCGCTGCTGCTCGCGGTCGCGTCGTACAACAAGGGCGAGAGCGGGATCCGCGCGGCGCTGCACAAGCTCGACGACCCTCGCACCCAGCGCTCCTACTGGGTGCTCGCGCAGCGCGGGCTGCTGCCGGCGGAGACGCGCGATTATGTGCCTCGGCTGATCGCGGCGGCGGTGCTAGGCGAGGCGGGCGTGCCGCCCGAGACGGCGCTCGCCGGGGCTCCCGCGGGCGGCTCTTGAGCCGTCGCGCCCTCGCCGCAGCGCTGCTCGGTCTGGCGCTCGCGGGCGCGGCGCACGCGGGTGACGCCTCCTGGCGCGGCGACCGGCCGGACCCGGGGCCCCGACACGATCCGGTGTACACCCGCCGCTCCTTCTACCTGGAGATGCGCGACGGCGTGCCGATCGCCGTCGACCTGTACCTGCCCGAAGGCGCGGGCGAGAGTGCGCGTGTCCCGGCGATCTTGCGCCAGACGCGCTACTGGCGCTCGCCGCGCTTCCGGGTGCTGGTCCGTCCGTTCCTCGACAGCCCCGGGCCGCTCGCGCAGCGCTTCCTGGCCAGCGGCTACGCCTGGGTCGACGTGGACGTGCGCGGCTCGGGCGCCTCGGGGGGCGTGCAGCGCTCGCTGTTCTCGGACGAGGAGGTGGCCGACGGGGGACAGCTCGTCGACTGGATCGTGCGCCAGCCCTGGTCGAGCGGCGCCGTGGGCGCGCTCGGCGATTCGTACGATGGGACGGCGGCGGAGCTCCTGCTCGCGAACGAGCGGCCTGCGGTGCGTGCGGTGGCACCCCGCTTCTCGCTCTTCGACGGCTACGGCGACATCGCCTTCCCCGGCGGCGTGCGGCTGGTCTGGTTCACGCAGGTCTGGGGGCGGTTCAACGACGCGATCGACCGCGGCCGGCTGTGGAGCGCGTTCCCGTGGTGGGTGCCATTCTTCATCTCGGGCCCGCGCCCGGTCGACGGCCCCGACGGCGACGCCGGCGTGCGCGCCGCGCAGACCGGGCACGCCGCGAACTTCGACGTCGCGCGCGCCGCGCGCGAGGTCGAGTTTCGCGACGACGTCCCACCCGAGATGGGACGGTCGGCGGCGGAGTGGAGCCCCTGCTGCGCGCGCCGCGCGCAGATCGAGGCGTCGGGCGCCGCGGTGTTGAGCGTGAGCGGCTGGTGGGACGGCGCGTACCCGCGCGCCGCGATCACCCGCTTCCGCACGCTGCACAACCCCGGCATGCGGCTCCTGCTCGGGCCCTGGAACCACGGCGGCGATCAGGCGCTCGATCCGCTGCTCGCGACACGCGCGTCGGAGTTCGACCACGCCGCGGAGCTGCTGCGCTTCTTCGACTTCCACCTCAAGGCGAGCGCGAACGGGTGGGACCGGGAGCCGCCGGTCCACTACTTCACCACCGGCGAGCAGCGCTGGAAGTCCGCGTCGAGCTGGCCGCCGCCCGCACGCGCCACGTCCTGGTACCTCGCGCCGGGCCGGACGCTGGCGCGCGACGCGCCGGCGGCGGACGGCGATCCGGATTCGTTCCAGCCCGACCCGCAGAGCGGCACGGGCAGCACCAGCCGCTGGCGCGGGCTGGCGGTGGAGACCTGGACCGGGTACGGCGACCGCGCCTCGGCCGACCGACACAACCTGGTGTACGAGTCCCCGCCGCTCGAGCGCGACCTCGAGGTGACCGGGCATCCGCTCGTGCAGCTGTGGCTCCGCGCCGACGCAGGCGACGCCGCGGTGTTCGCCTATCTCGAAGACGTCGATGCGAAGGGCAACGTCGGCTACGTGACCGAGGGCGACCTGCGCGCGCTGCAGCGCAAGCTGCGCCCCGCCGGCGACGCGCCCTGGGTGGGCGCCGTTCCCTACCACAGCTTCGCGCGCGCGGACGCGGAGCCGCTCCCGCCCGGACAGAGCGCCGAGCTGGTCTTCGATCTGCTGCCGATCTCCCATCTGTTCCGCAGCGGGCACCGCATCCGGCTGGCGCTGGCCGGAGGCGACGCGGACCAGTTCGACGCGGTGCCCGGAGCGGCGGCGTCCTGGCAGCTGGAGCGCAGCCCCGGCGCCGCTTCCCGCCTGGAGCTGCCGGTGGTCGACCGGCCCTGAGGCGCTGCAGCCGCTGCGCTGCATGCCGGCCAGGCTCTGCATTCGCAGCTGCTCCGGAGCGGCGGAAAACCGCTTTCCTGCACGGGATTTGCGGCATGCCTCTTGCTCGAGGCCGGGAGCGGGATGACGCGGCGATCTACAATCCAGGGTGGTTCCAAGGAAGGCCCCCTCGGGGTCCTCATCGACGCGCTGGGCTCGTGCGGGGTGGAGCACATGCCTCACGACTGGGACGACTGGAAAGAGTGGAAGAAATGGAAGGGGCGGCACCGCCACGGCCGGCCCGACTGGAGCCGGCCTGGCCGCGTCTACGGCGCCGAGCGTTCCGAAGAGCAGCGCGAGCGCTCCGAACAGCGCCGTGCCGAACGCGCCGAGCGCTGGGAAGAGCGCGAGGCCGAGCGCGCGCGCCGCCGGGACCGCGACCGCCGCCGCCGCCCCGAGCTCACGCCGCAGGAAGAGGCCTACCGCGAGGCGCGCCGCGCCGCGGAGCACAAGATCCGCTTCTTCCAGCACCTGGTCTCGTACACGTTCGTGATCCTGTTCCTCTTGTTCGTGACTCGCAGCATGTTCGTCGCGACCGTGGTCGGTCTGGGCTGGGGGATCGGGCTCGCCTCTCACTTCTTCCAGGTGGTCGTCGCGCCGAGCCTGCGCCAGAAGTGGGTGCGCGACGAGGTCGAGCGCCAGGTCGCGCGCACCGTGTCGCGCCAGCGCGTGGTGCTCGAGGACGAGAAGCTGCGCTCGCTCGAGGAGCTGTCGGCCTCGATCGCGCACGAGATCCGCAACCCGATCACCGCCGCCAAGAGCCTGGTGCAGCAGCTCGGCGAGGACCCGACCTCCACCGAGAACGTGGAGTACGCGAACATCGCGCTGCAGGAGCTCGACCGGGTCGAGAAATCGATCTCCCACCTGCTGCGCTACGCGCGCGAAGAGGAGATGCACCCGCAGCAGATGAAGCTCGTCGACGCGGTCGAGAGCGCGCTCGAGACGCTGCGCGACCGGGTGCAGGCCGCGAACGTCAAGATCCGGCGCGACTTCGACTCGCAGGGCGAGCTGGTCGGCGACCGCGAGCAGCTGCGCCGCGTGTTCATCAACGTGATCGGCAACGCGCTCGACGCCTTCACGGAGGCCAAGACGCCGAACCCGTCGCTCGCGATCGGCGTGGGCGAGAACCTGGGCGGCAGCGAGATCTGGGCGCGCGTGCGCGACAACGGTCCCGGCATGGATGCCGAGACCCAGGCGCGCATCTTCAAGCCGTTCTTCACTTCGAAGGCGAACGGCACCGGGCTCGGGCTCGCGATCACGCGCAAGCTGGTCGACGCGCACGGCGGTGCGATCGAGGTCAGCTCGACGCCGGGCCAGGGCAGCGAATTCACCATCCACTTCCCGAAGCAGGCGCAGAGCCCGGAGGCGCGGACATGAGCGCGCGCATCCTGATCGTCGAGGACGAGAAGGCGATCCAGCTGGCGCTGCGCGGGCTGCTGCGCCGCGACGGCTACGACGTCGACCTGGCCGACACCGGTGAGGACGCGCTGCGCAAGCTCGGCGAGGCGGCCTACGACCTGGTGATCACCGACCTCGCGCTCGGCCGCGGGCTCTCCGGCATGGACGTGCTGCGCGCGACCAAGGAAGCGCGCGCCGAGACGGCGGTGGTGATGATCACCGCCCACGGCAGCGAGAAGGTCGCGGTCGACGCGATGAAGCAGGGGGCCGAAGACTACCTGCCCAAGCCCTTCGACAACGAGGAGCTGCGCGTGGTGGTGCGCCACGCGCTCGAACGCACCCAGCTGCAGCGCGAGAACCGGATGCTGCTCGAGCGGGTCGAGCGCGAGTTCAGCTTCGAGAACCTGATCGGCCAGGGCCGCGCGATGCGGCAGATCTTCGAGACGATCCAGAAGGTGGCCGAGACCGATCTCTCGGTGCTGGTGCGCGGCGAGAGCGGCACCGGCAAGGAGCTGGTCGCGCAGGCGCTGCACCAGCGCAGCGCACGGCGCGCGAAGCCCTTCATCGCGGTGAACTGCGCCGCGATCTCGAAGGAGCTGGTCGAGAGCGAGCTGTTCGGCCACGAGAAGGGCGCCTTCACCGGCGCCGACGCGCGCCGCATCGGCAAGTTCGAGGCCGCGAACGGGGGCACGATCTTCCTGGACGAGATCGGCGACATGGCGCCCGAGACCCAGGCCAAGGTGCTGCGGGTGCTGCAGGAGCGCAGCTTCGAGACCGTGGGCGGGAACCGCGCCGTCACCGTCGACGTGCGCGTGGTCGCCGCGACGCACCGCGACCTCGAAGCCGAGGTCAAGGCAGGCCGTTTCCGCGAGGACCTCTACTACCGCTTGAAGGTGGTCGAGATGACGCTGCCTGCGCTGCGCGAGCGGCTCGAAGACGTCCCGCTCCTGGCGCAGCGCTTCCTCGACCAGGTCGCCGAGCGGCTGCGCCGCCCGCGCAAGCCGATCTCGGCCGAGGCGCTGGCGCGGCTGGTCACCCACCCCTGGCGCGGCAACGTCCGCGAGCTGCGCAACGCGATCGAGCGCGCGGCCGTGCTCGCCTCGGGCGACGAGATCCAGGCCTGCGACTTCGCGCTCGACGGCGAGCCCGCGGTCGCAGCGGGCGATCCGCTGGTGCTGCCGGGCGTCCCGTTCCGCGACGCCAAGCGCCACACGGTCGAGAGCTTCGAGCGCGCCTATCTGATCAAGGCGCTGCGCGACCACGGCGGCAACGTCTCGCGCACGGCCGAGGCGATCGGGATGGTGCGCCAGAGCCTGCAGCAGAAGATCCGCGAGCTGGACCTTCGCTCCGAGGATTGGAGCGAGGAGTCCTAGGAGGCGACATGACCTACCCGTACGCACAGCGAAGCTTCTTCGGCCGCGTCCGCGACCTGGTGAGCGGCTTCTTCTCGGTGTGGATCCGCGACCGGGAGGTGCAGAGCCCCGACGCGGTCTACGAGCGCGCGATCGCCGAGCGCGTGCGCCAGTACGCCGAGCTGAAGCGCGCGGTGGCCGGCATCCTCTACATGCGCAACAAGATCGAGGGCGAGATCCGCGACCGCCGCGCGGAGCTCGCGCGGCTGCACGCCGACATCGCGCGCGCCGTCGACAAGAACGACGACGAGGTGGCGGTGGTGCTGATCACGCAGAAGGACTCACTGCTGCAGGACCTCGAGCGCTCCGAGAAGGAGCTCGACGAGGTCTCCGCGGAGTGCGAGTCCGCGAAAACGAACCTGGTCAAGTTCCGCGCCGAGATCCGCAACCTGGAGCGCGAGAAGGTGCGCATGCTCGCGGCGCTCGCGAACGCGCGCGCGCGCAAGCGCATCCAGGAAGCCTTCGAAGGTCTCTCCACCGAAGGCGAGATGCGCGCGCTCGAGAGCGTGCGCGGCGAGATCGAGCGGATGAAGGCCGAGAGCAAGATCGAGCTCGACATGGACGCCGGCCTCGAGAAGCGCGTGCGCGCGATCCGCGACGAGGCCCGGCTCGAAGCCGCGCGCCGCGAGCTCGAGGAGCTGAAGCGCCGGCTGCGGCCTTCGGGTCAGCTCCCCGCCAGCCCGCGCGAGGTCGTGATCGAGACTGCCCCCGTCGCCGCGAGCGCCGGACGCTAGGCCCGTGCGCTACCCTCGGCGGCCTCTCGCCGGGGTGGCGGAATTGGCAGACGCGACGGCCTTAGAAGCCGTTGCCGCAAGGCGTGCAGGTTCGACTCCTGTCCCCGGCACCAGAGTCATCTGGCTCACAGGGCGATCGACTCTTCTCGAGACCCTGGTGGCCCGTAGCGCTTGATGGCCCTGCCTCCGCGCACCAGCGGGGATGAGCGCAATGCGGGCTCGACTGCGCGGAAGAGCAGGTCTGCATCCGGCCCATACATGAAGAGCGTACAGGCGCCCTCTCCGAACTCGTCGCCGTCGAACTCACCTGCTCCGCTCGAGCGAATCATCTGGTCCAACACATCCGTGAGTCGATGAACTGCTTCTCGCTGGTCGTGGGAGCCGAATCCTTCGCCGCCTAGGGCTAGCTGGACAAGGACGGAATGAGTCGGAGCCCGAACGACCGAGCGCGTCCTCTCACGTGCTCGGCGGCGCGCACGCCGCTCAAGCCAGACCACGCACCCGCAGCCCCCGAATATGGCGGCTGCGAGAATCCCGCCGGGAACCTGCATCGACCTTCAGGGAATCGCGCCGCAGGTCCCGGCCGTCCCGGCCTGGCAGGCGAGCGGGCAGGTCGGGCAGGTGGGGCCGATCACCTTTCCGGCCAGGTTGCGGAACACCCCAAGGTCGGCGGCGTTGATCACGGCATTGACCTCGTCGAGGTCGTAGATCGCGCAGGGGTGGGTGCCGCTCGTGCCGCAGGTGTCGACCGCGCGGGACTTTCCGAGCGCCGTGCGGAACTGGCCGAGGTCGGTCGAGCTGACGATCGAGCCCGAGCTGTCGGGGAACTTGGCGTCGCACTTGTTCCCGTAGCCGTCGTGGTCGTCGTCGCGCTGGCCGCCGGTCAGCGTGGCCCACGGATTCGCCACAAGGTACGCGGCCGGGTTCGGAGCCACCTGCGGGTTCGAGATGTTCGTGCAGTTGTCGCAGGCGTCTCCCACGCCGTCGGCGTCCGCGTCGGCCTGGTTGGCGTTGGCGATGGTCGGGCAGTTGTCGGTGGCGTCGGGAACCCCATCGCCGTCGACGTCGGACTGGCCGTAGGAGATGACCATTCCCAGCTGATCGGCTTCGCCCTGAACGAGCGTGACTCCCGTCTCGGTCACTTCCATCGACGAGATGGTGCCGCCGCTGGTGGTGAAGCCGATGAAGTTCCCGGGGAAGAAGAAGCCGGTGCCGCCGTCGGTGCGGAGCCGTCCGGTGTAGCCCGTATATCCAGTGCACGACGCGCAATCGCTGCCTTCCAGGTCGCCGCCCGGGTTCGTGTCGAAGTTGAACGTGGTGCCGTCGCTGAGATGCAGCACGAAGTGGACCGTGCCGAACTCCTGGAAGCCGTCGAACTGCTGCACGTCGCCGATGTAGCCACCGGTCGCGGTGACTCCCGCCGGGAAGGTGACCGTCACTCTCTCGTTGAAGGCGGTCGTGACGAGCAGGCTCATCGCCGTCGGGTTCGGGTTCGCGTCGATCAGGACGGGATGCGAAGTTCCGCCAAATCCGTAGAGCTGAAGTCTCACCGGAGGACAGGGCCCGCAGCCGTAACCCGTCGGGCCGGCTGCAGACGCCGCGAAGGTGATGGCTCCCTGCGGAGCGCCGCTCGACGGGGCGTTGTAGGTGTAGCTCTGCGCCTGGACGGAGAGTCCTGTCCCGCCGGCCAGGGTGTCGAAGTCGAGAAAGCCGACCCTGTTGACGGTGGCGGCGACGTAGAGGATCTCGCCCGGGCCGCCGTTGGCGCCGGTGTAGGTCGTGACGGTGACCCCGGCGGACGCCACGCCAGTCCACGCGGCGAACACGGAGAAAGCGATCGCGAGACGCACCGACCCCACCCGAATCATGGCAAGACCCCCGTGCATGAATTCGGGGCGGAGTCTACACCCCACAGTGTCGGCGCGGCGGAAAAGTTTCCGTGAGAATCTCGAATCGCCGAACTGGCCGCCCGGACAGACGGGGCAGAACGTGAGAGTACTCTCATGATCGAGTCAGGAAATCGACCGGGGCGACACTTTTCCGTGTAGAAGTCGGCGGCGAGCCCGCTGTGGAAGCGGCGGCTCGTCGGAGGGTGCGTGAGGTCGGCGCCCGCGCACGCGGCCGACCAGGGCCCAGAACACCGCGGTCGGCGGAATCAGCAGGCTGGTGCAGGCGACCCGCGCGACTTCGTGCAGCGCGAGTTGCCTCGACCGCCGCCGCGCGGCGAAGAGCTCCAGCGTACCGCCGACCCTACACCCCGAGGGCCGCCAGCGCCAGCCGGGGTGCGCCGAGCGCCGCAGCACAGAACGCCGTGATCCCCGCCGCAGCGGTCAGGGCGTGGCCGCCCGTGGCCTTCACCTGCGCGCCGCCGCCAGCTCGATCCGTAGAGAGCCGCGAGCAGTACGTCGTCGGCGTTTCCGGCCTGCGCGCGCACGCTGTCGAGGAAGCGGTCCGGGCGCGCGACGTGTGTTGCCGAGCGCGTTCCGCGAGTCACTCCGAGCCCCGCCGCCTGTGCACGCAGCAGGAGCTCCGTGTCCTCGCGATGGGGACGCCGGAAGCGCAAGTCGAAGCCTCCGAGAGCGACGAAGTGAGCGCGGCGCATGGCGAGGTCGGAGGTCGCGAAGGACCGGTGTTCGAAGTCGACCGATTTGCGGCCCGGCAGCTCCGGGACGGAGATCCAGCCTCGAGAGACGGCGACTTGGCGGGGCAGCGTCTGCAGGTCGTGGGCGAGCCGCTCGCACCAGTCCGGGTCCGGCACCACGTCGTCGTCCAGGAACACCAGCCACTCCGCCGTCCCGACCCGAGCGCCGGCGTTGCGCGCTGCGGCGGGATCGCGACCGCCGGTGGCCACGATGCACACCAGATGCTGCTCGGAGAGCGACGAAGGCAGCCTCAGCGAGCGCTCGGGATCACGACGATCGTTCACCAGCACGATGTTGTGCGGCTTGGGTCCGCGACTGCAGGACAGCGCGTCGAGCAAGCGCTGCAGGGACTCGCGCCCGATCGTCGGAATCACCAGGTCGTAGTGAGTCATCGCAACACCGCGAGAAGACATCGGGCGTACAGAGTGCGAAGGCCCTCAGCCCTGACTCGAGCGGTGCAAATGCCGAGCCACGCTGATGGCGCGATCGCGGCGCGTTCGAAGGGCCCCGCGCGCGTGACCCTCCGCATTTTCTAGAAAGCGAACCCGGCGCGGAGTCCGCCGCGCTCGACTCAGCCGAAGCCGGCGCTCCGCTCGAGCTCGTCGACGATCGCCGCGGAGTAGCCGAGCTCCTCGACCAGCGCCGCGCGGAGCTCGGGCAGCGAGAGCTCCCGGCTGGTCACGCCTTCCGCCGTCTTCTCGTGTCGCACGCGGCCCGTGAACGAGACCAGGCGCCCCGGGAAGTTCTTGCGCGCGTAGAGCGCGTCGTTGAACACCGAGTAGCCGCGCGAGATCTCGTAGCGCTCCAGGTAGAACGCCTCGTCGACGGGGTCCTGCATCAGCCGGCACGGGATGGTCTGGGCGCTCTGCGTCATGCCCCAGTGCACCAGCAGGCCGCCCGAAGAGGGCTCGACGCGGATCGGGTGCACGGGGTCGCCGTTGTCGCTCGCGCGCGAGCGACCGAGTCGGATCGGCGCGCCGCACAGGATCGACGAGTCGACCATCCACTCGGCGCCGTCCAAGCGCACGATCAGGCTGCCGTGGTTGTGGTCGTTGCGGTCGAACATCGAGGCCGAGATCCGGCGCACGTCGAAGCCGGCCGCGGCGACCAGCGCGTGCAGCCCGTTGCTCGAGGGCCAGCAGGTGCCGCTCGTGCCGTGCTCCAACCAGGCTGCCAGGAGGTCGGCGGGCCGGCCGCCCGGCAGCGGCTCGCTCCAGCCGCGCGCAAGCGCGATGCGCTTGCGCACGTTGTCGAAGGGGACCGCGTGACACCATGCGGCGTAGAGCGCGTCCAGACCCGCGCGATCCGCCGCGGGCTTCTTCGCGAAGCCGAGCCGCTCGAACGCGCGTTCGACCAGGGCGGGGAGTGCGGCGCTCACGAGCGCGCCTCCAGGGCGTCGAGCCTCAGCCGCTCGGCCTTCGCGTAGGTGAGCTTCTCCGCGATCCGGCCGTCGCGCACGTGCAGCACGTCGAGCCCGCGCCAGCCCCGTTTGCGCCCGTCGCGCTCGAACGTGCACAGCCAGCGGATCAGCCCCTTGCCGGACGCCGGGTCGACGAACAGGTCTTCGGCCGCGAAGCGGATCCGGCCGTAGGCGCCGCGGAACTGCGGCTCGAACGCGGCGCGGATCGCCGCCTTGCCCCGGCTCTGCTTGCCGTCGAACTCGTCGTAGACGGCGTCCTCCGCGAAGAACGCCATCACCGCGTCGAGGTCGTCGCGGTTGAAGGCGTCGGTGAAGCGGGTCACCAGGTCTTCCAGCTCGGAGTGAGTCACCACTGTGCTCCTGGATGCGCACGCGCGACGGACTGCATCTCGCTCAACAGGTGGTCCAGCTGCTCGCCGTGCTTCCCCTGGCGTCCGCCGCTCGGCGGAAACGGGGGAGGCTCGGGGCGCTCGAGACCGGTGCGCGCGAACAGCCCGGCGAGCTCGCGCTCGGACGCCGCGCGTGCGAGCTCGAGGTCGGCCCCGACGGCGCTCTCGGCGAGCGACCGGTCGATCTCGTCCGAGGCCACGAGCTCCGCGCCGAACGGCCACAGCTCGTCGACGGCGTGCTGCATGCGCAGGTGGCTGTCCTCGGTACCGTCGCCCAGCCGCAGCCACCAGTCGCGTCCATGGCGCACGTGGTAGCGCACCTCGACGAGTGCGCGGGCGGCGATCGCGGCGATGCGGGCGTCGCGCGAGCGCGACAGCTGCTCCAGCACGTTGGCGCCGACGGCGTCGAACAGCACCTGCCGCACCACCGTACAGGCGAAGTCGCCATTGGGCTGCTCCACCAGCAGGCAGTTGCGGAACTCGGGCGGCCCGCGGAAGAAGGCGAGCTGGTCGGCGCTGCGACCGCGGCCCTCGAGCTCACCCGCGAGCTCGAGCCAGGCACTGGCCTGACCGATGCAGTCGAGCGCGAGGTTCGCGAGCGCGATGTCCTCTTCGACGATCGGCGCGTGGCCGCACCACTCCGAGAGGCGATGGCCGAGCACAAGCCGGTCGTCGCCCAGGCGCAGCAGGAACTCGACGACTGCGGCGCTCATTCCTTCGCGCCGCGGTAGAAACGCGGATGGCGGTAGATCTTGTCGGGACCCGGGCCCAGATAGCTGGGCGAGTCCTCCGGCGTCGTCGCCGAGATGTGCCGCGACTCGACCACCCACAGGCTCGTCACCGGTCCGCGCCGCGCGTAGGTGTCGCGCGCGTTCTGCAGCGCGAGCTCGGCGTCGGGGGCGTGGACGCTCCCGGCGTGCTCGTGCGGGGCTCCCGAGCGCTCCTGCAGGAACACCTCCCAGGGCGGCCACTGCGTGTCCGGCGGCGGCGCCGCGCGCGCTCGCGCGACCTTCTTCACGCCCGCTGCTTTGCGCCGTACGCCTCGGCGGCCTCGCGCACCCATCGCCCCTCCTCGTGCGCCCGCCACCGGGCCGCCAGCCGCTCGCGGTTGCAGATCCCGCCACCGCGCACCACCCGCCAGAACTCCTCCCAGTCGATCGGCCCGCTCCGCCAGTGCCCGCTCGCCTCGTCGAAGCGCAGCGCGGGGTCGGGGATCTCGAGCGGGAGCGCCCGTGCCTGCGGCACCGCCAGGTCGAGGAACCATTGGCGCAGCTCGTCGTTCGACTTCTGCTTCACGCCCCACGCCAGCAGCGCATCGCCGTGCACCGACGCGTCGTCGGGGGGACCGAACATCATCAGCGTGGGCCACCACCAGCGATCGAGCGCGTTCTGTGCCATCGCGCGCTGCTCGGACGTGCCGCCCGCGAGGACGCGCATGATCTCGTAGCCCTGCCGCTCGTGGAAGCGCTCCTCCTTGCAGATGCGCACCATCGCGCGCGCGTACGGCCCGTACGAGCACTTCGTCAGCATGGTCTGGTTCAGGATCGCGGCGCCGTCGACGAGCCAGCCGATCGCCCCGATGTCGGCCCAGGTGAGCGTCGGATAGTTGAAGATGCTGGAGTACTTCGCGGCGCCGGAGAGCAGGCCGGCGACCAGCTCCTCGCGCGAGACGCCGAGCGTCTCGGCCGCGGCGTACAGGTAGAGGCCGTGGCCCGCCTCGTCCTGGACCTTCGCCAGGAGCCCGAGCTTGCGCCGCAGGCTGGGAGCACGGGTGATCCAGTTGCCCTCGGGCAGCTGGCCCACGATCTCGGAGTGGGCGTGCTGCGAGATCATGCGCACGAGCTGACGCCGGTAGGCCTCCGGCATCCAGTCCTTGGGCTCGATCTTCTCGCCCGCGTCGATGCGCGCCTGGAAGCGGCGCTCGCGCTCCGCGTCGTCCACGGACCCAGAGTATCATCCCGAAATGGCGCACGAGATGATCCGAAGCGAGGAGCGAAGCGGCGTGGCGTTCGTCACGCTGAACCGGCCCGACGTGCTGAACAGCTTCAACCGCCCGATGGCGCGCGAGCTGCAGGCGGTGCTCGATCGCGTCGCGGGAGCGGCGGAGGTGCGGGCGGTCGTGCTGACCGGCGCCGGGCGCGCGTTCTGCGCGGGTCAGGACCTGGCCGAAGTCGTTCCGCCCGACGGCTCGCGCGGCCCCGAGGTCGCCGAGGTCATCGCCGAGAGCTACAACCCGCTGGTGCAGCGGCTGGTGGCGCTGGAGAAGCCCGTGGTGTGCGCAATCAACGGCGTGGCAGCAGGTGCCGGAGCAAACATTGCGCTCGCCTGCGACTTCGTGCTCGCGGCGAAGAGCGCCTCGTTCATCCAGGCGTTCATCAACATCGGCCTGGTGCCCGACAGCGGCGGCACCTTCTTCCTGCCGCGCCTCGTGGGCATGGCGCGCGCGAAAGCGCTGGCGCTCCTGGGCGAGCGGATCTCCGCCGAGCAGGCGCTCGCGTTCGGCATGATCCACGCCGTGCACGAGCCCGAGAAGCTCATGGCCGAAGCCGAGGCGCTCGCGACGCGGCTGGCGCAGATGCCCACGCTCGCACTCGGCCTCACCAAGCGCGCCCTCCACGCCTCACTCGACGCCACCCTGGAG
>Ga0318557_10000046_pt1 | contig 20049 bp, 16 predicted proteins | sample GRESIP065b5f19_FD_203497 | JGI IMG/M metagenome (GOLD analysis project Ga0318557, IMG submission 203497) | Tropical soil microbial communities from Luquillo Experimental Forest, Puerto Rico - GRE.SIPMG.065b5f19 | ecosystem: Environmental > Terrestrial > Soil > Tropical forest > Bulk soil... | reverse complement strand
CCCAACTCCGCGCCCGACACCATGGCGACGGCCATCGTCTCTCCGAGCGCACGTCCGAGTCCGAGAACCACGGCGCCGACGATGCCGGTGGACACCCACGGCAGGGTGACCCGGCGCGCGCACTCCCAATCGGACATCCCCAACGCGGTTGCCCCCTCGCGAGGGAGTGTCGGCACCTGCCGGATCAGGTCACGGGTGGTGCTGGCGATGATGGGAATGATCATGACCGCCAGCACCAGGCCCGACACCAACATGCCCTCTCCGTTGCCGGTGTTGCCGCGGAAGTAGTTCAGCACCGGCACGTCGGGGGCGTTGCGGGCGATCACCGGAGCGACGTGGTGAGCGACGAACGGCCCGAACGTCATCGCTCCCCACAGGCCCACGATGACGCTGGGTATGCCGGCGAGCAATTCGAGCACCGTGCCGACGGCCGACGCGAGACGCCGCGGCAACCGCTCCACGATCGCGAAGGCCGCTCCCAGCGACACCGGCACCGCGACGATCAAAGCGATCGCGGAGCTCGCCAGGGTGCCGACGATCAGCGGAAGAGCCCCGTAGGAGGCGCCGACCGGATGCGAAACACCCTGGGTGACAACGGTTTCACCGTATGTGTTGCCGGGGTCCCATTCGGTGCCGGTGAAGAAATGCCACCCGTTGAACCGGATCGCGCCGTGCGCCTCGATGATCAGCGTAGCCAATACGAACAGGAGCGCGAGCAGCGGGATCACCGCGCTCAGCCCGCCTGCCCACCGGACGATGCGTGTCCCGCTTCTCGCTTCTCGGACGGGGCTCGGCGCACGCCGTTGCCGGGGCAGCGTGAGGGTCACCGGAGGTGCCTAGCTTGAGATCTTGGCGATCTGGGCGTCGGACAGTTTCTCCACGGAGGCGGGCAGCGGCTGAAAGTGGAACTGGTTCAAGAACGATGGGCTGTTCCCGTCGGTGACCGTCCAGTGCAGGAACGCCTGGATCGTCTGTGCGGTCGCGGGATCCTTCTGGTTGCTGTAGACGATGGCGTACTCGTAGTTGACGATCGGATATCCGTCGGCGGCAGGCCCGTTGATCAGCGAGATAACTTCGTTCGCCGGGGTCTGCGAGGCGAAGCCGGTGGCCTCGGCCGCGATGCTGTTGGCGTCGGGCAGCAGGTAGTTACCGGACGCATTGCCCAATTGCGCCTCGCCCAGCCCCTTTTGGCTGGCCTGGTCGGAGTAGCTGGCGCCGATGTAGGCGACGCAGCCGGGGGTCTGGGCGCAACCGGTCACCATGCCGCCCGCCCCGTTCTCGCCCAATGCTCCTGGCACCGACGGGAAGTTGATGGTTGTGTTGTAGCCGGGTGACTTACCCCAACCGTCGGGATCTTGCTTCGACAGGTACTGGGTGAACACGAAGGTGTCGCCGGCGCCGTCGGAGCGGTGTAGCGGAACCACCTGGGTGGCAGGCAGATTCACGCCGGGATTGAGCGCGGCGATCTGCGGGTCGTTCCAGGTTTTGATCGTGCCCTGGTACATGGCGGCCAGCACCCTGCCATTCAGCTTGAGGTGCTCGGTGACGCCGGGCAGGTTGTAGTTGACCTGCTCGGCGGAGATGGCCAGCGCGACGTTCATCAGTCCCTTGTGCGCGGACATGTCACCGTCGGACAGGTAGGCGCCGGAGGCGCCGATGTTGACTGCCCCCGCAGCGGCCTGCGAGATCCCGGCACCCGACCCGGTGCTCCCGGTGGTGATCGAGACGTTCGGATATTTCGCGTTGTAGGCCGGCGCCCACAGGTTCATCAGCGGGTACAGCTCGGTGGCGCCGGTCTCCGCCAACGCCACCTTCGACGTCGCGGGCGAGGTGGCCGGGCTACCGGTTCCGGACCCGGGGCTCGCCGAACCGCCCGTCGAGTTCGAACCGCAGGCGGTCGCGACCAGCATCACCGGTGCGGCGAGCAGCAGTGCGCGCAAACGAATTTTCATGGACCATCACCTTTCACTAACCCCGCTTGGAACCCCGCTTGGAACCCCGCTTGGAACCCCGCTTGGAACCCCGCTTGGAACCCCGTTCGGACCCCCGTTTGCAACATCGTCTGACTGCGTGGCCCCCACCACGACACCCAGGAGCTGGCGGTCGCCGAAGAGTCCCGAGACGTACCTGACGGTTTCGGGATGCTTCGGCGCCAGGAACAACTGCTCGGTCGGACCTTCCTCGATCAGCCTGCCGTCGAAGAACAATGCGGTCCGGTCACCGATTCGGGCGGCCTGGGCCAGATCGTGAGTCACCATGATCACCGTGAGCCGGTTGGTCAGCGACCGAATCAGCTTTTCGATCTTTTCGGTCGTGGTCGGGTCCAGGGAGGAGGTGGGCTCGTCCAGCAGCAGCACCTCCGGGTTCACCGCAAGCGCACGGGCCAGGCACAACAACTGCTGCTGACCGCCGGAGAGCCGGAACGGTGAATCGCCCAGCCGATCCTTGACCGCGTCCCACAGGCCGACCTCGGTGAGTCGAGCCTCGGCTACCAACTTGAATTCCTTGCGCGACACCAACTTATGGGCGCGCACGCCGGCCAGCACGTTGTCGATGATCGACATCGGGAAGGGATTGGGACGCTGGAACAGCATGCCCACCCTGCGTCGAAACCCCATCAGGTCCTGGCTTTTGAAGATGCTGTGGCCGCCCATCAGGACATCACCGCTGTGCCGGTACCCGGAAACCTTGTCGTTCATCCGATTCAAGGTGCGCAGGAAGGTCGTCTTTCCCGAGCCGGTCGGTCCAAGCAAGGAGGTGACGGCACGCGCTGGAAAGTCCAGGCTCACCTCGTTCAGCACGGTCTCGGCGCCGAAACTCAGGGTGAGGTTCACCGCGGATATTGCCGGAACAACGAAATCGTCATCAACGCCACCGGTCTCGGCGTCAAGCTGTGCAAGCGTCGTAAACACCCCATCAAGCTACGTCGCTAAACGGCGTAGGAAACCACCTGCGGCGATGCTCTGCATATCTTCAAAGTGCTCGCTCATCCCCTTCCCATCTTCAAAGCTGTTGCAAAGCCTTAACTTAATTCCCGCCCATTGGCGAAAGGCGGCGCTAATGCTGCGCTCATTTCTGATGATCCGCAGAGCCGTCGCTAATCCTGCACCCATCTTTTACGGCTTCGATATTCGGAAGGGTTCGCGTGATTGTCGGGTGCGGCGAGGCGTGTTCCCACGGGGGCTAACCGGTGGCGGAGCGAGCGTGTCCGCCTCCCTGACGAGTCGGAGGGTTTCCGGTGATGTCCAACCGAGCCGGCGCTGCGCTGAGTCTGCTGGCCGCCAGCGCACTGTTGTTGGCGGGTTGCGGTAGTACTACCCACGCTTCGTCGCCTTCATCCAGCCCAGCGCCCGTGCAGTGCGGCGGCAAGAAGCAACTGAAGGCCAGCGGCGCGACCGCGCAAGAGAACGCGATGGAGCAGTTCGTCTACGCGTATGTCCACGCTTGCCCGGGGTCCACGCTGGACTACAACGCCGACGGCTCCGGCGCCGGGGTGACGGATTTCCTCAGTAACGTCTCCGATCTGGCGGGCTCCGGCGATCCGTTGAACCCTTCGAAGGGTCAGGTCGACCACGCGGCGCAGCGGTGCGGTTCGCCGGCGTGGGACCTGCCCGCGGTGTTCGAACCGATCGCAGTCACCTACAACGTCAATGGCGTCAGCACGCTGAAACTGGACGCGGCGACGCTCGCCAAGATCTTCAACGGCGGCATCAGCAGGTGGGACGACCCGGCGATCAAGTCGCTCAATCCGGGCACCAGCCTGCCGTCGGCGCCCATCCACGTCGTCTTCCGCAGCGACCAATCCGCTGACACATCCAACTTCGAGCAATACCTCGATTCCGCGTCCAATGGTGCCTGGGGCAAAGGCGTCAGCCAGACGTTCGGCGGGGGTGTCGGTGACGGCGCCGTCGGAGATAACGGGACGTCGTCGACCGTGCAGAGCACCGACGGGGCGATCGCCTACAACGAGTGGTCGTTCGGGGTGGGCAGGCAGTTGAGCATGGCCGAGATGATCACCTCGGCGGGACCGGATCCGGTGTCGATCACCACGGACTCGGTCAGCAAGACCATCGGCGGCGCCACGTTCAAGGGGCAGGGCAATGACCTGCGGGTGGACACCTCATCGTTCTACAAGCCCACCGAACCCGGTGCCTATCCCATCGTGGAGCCGACCTATGAGATTGTCTGCTCGAAATATCCGGATTCGGCGACCGGCGCGGCGGTAAAGGCGTTTATGCAGGCCGCGATTGGTCCGGGTCAGGTCGGTTTGGACCAGTACGGGTCGATTCCGCTGCCGAGCGCGTTCCAATCGAAAATCGCGGCTGCCGTGAATGCAATTTCGTAATTAGCGAGCATCAATCAGACGGCGATCGGGTATTGGCGAAAGGAGCGTGGAGGCGTGAACGATACCATTTCGCGGGTCGGTTTGCGGTTCGGGCCGTATCAGCTGAGGCGGCTATTGGGCCGCGGCGGCATGGGCGAGGTGTATGAGGCCGAGGACACCCGCAAGCACCGGATAGTCGCGCTGAAGCTCATCTCGCCGCAGTTCTCGAGCGACAAGACTTTTCGTGCGCGGATGCAGCGCGAGGCGGACACCGCCGGGCGGCTGACCGAAGCACACATCGTCCCCATTCACGACTATGGCGACATCGACGGCCAGTTCTATGTGGAGATGCGCATGATCGACGGCGTCTCCCTGCGCACGATGTTGACCAACTACGGTCCGCTGCCCCCGGCTCGAACCGTCGCCATCGTGCACCAGATCGCAGCCGCGCTCGACGCCGCGCACGCCAACGGCGTCACGCACCGCGACGTCAAGCCGGAAAACATCCTGGTCACCGACGAAGACTTCGCCTACCTGGTGGATTTCGGAATCGCCCGTGGCGCAACGGATCCCGGCCTAACCCAGCACGGAGTCGCGCTGGGGACCTACAACTACATGGCCCCGGAGCGGTTCACCGGCGACGAGGTCACCTACCGCTCGGACATCTATGCGCTGGCGTGTGTGCTGGGCGAGTGTTTGACGGGGGCACCGCCCTATCGGGCCGACAGCGTTGAACGATTGATCGCCGCCCATCTGCTCGAGCCGGCCCCGCGGCCCAGCCAACTGCGGCCCGGGCGCATTCCACAGGCATTGGACCCGGTGATCGGCAAGGGCATGGCCAAAAACCCCGCGGACCGCTATTTCACCGCCGGAGATCTGGCCGCGGCCGCATACAGCGCGCTGGCCGCACCCGAGCAGCAGGAAGAAGCGGCGGTTCTCCGGCAGGGCGCGAATGCGACCATGCTGTCCAGCAATTACATCAATGCGGGCACCGACGAGACCATGGTCCGGCCCGTGCCGTGGCGCCCAAGCGGCGGCTATACGCGTTATTCCGAGCCGCCGGCCCCACCGCCATTCAGCCAACATCCGAGTGGCCCCCAGCGTGACTTCACTGCCGGCGCGCGCCCTAAACGCAAGCTGTGGGTCCTTGCCGGCGCCGCCGTGCTGCTGGTCGCCGCTGCGATAGGTACCACCGCGTACCTGGGAGCGCGCCCGTCGGCGGCATCAAAGCAGCAGGCGTCGGGACAATCCGAGCTGCCATTCAACGGCATTGACTTCCGCCTCTCGCCGGGCGGGGTGGCGCTGGACAAAGCCGGCGACGTGTACGTCACCAGTGAAGGCATGTACGGGCGGGTCGTGGAATTGGCGGCCGGATCGAGCACCCCGACGGTGTTGCCCTTCAGCGGTCTCTATCAGCCCCAGGGGCTGGCCGTGGACAGCGCCGGCGCCGTGTACGTCGCCGATTTCAACAACCGGGTGGTGAAGTTGACGGCCGGCTCGACGAGCCAGACCGTGCTGCCGTTCACGGGTCTTAACTACCCCGAAGGGGTAGCGGTGGACGGTCAGGGCAACGTCTATGTCGCCGACCGGGGGAATAGCCGGGTCGTCAAGTTGCCGGCCGGATCGAATACCCCGACGGTGCTGCCGTTTTCCGGCCTCAAGAACCCGGACGGCGTGGCGGTGGACCCCGCGGGCAACGTCTACGTCACCGACACCGACAACGACCGGGTGCTGATGCTGGCGGCCGGCGCGACCGCGGCGACTGTGCTTCCGTTCACCGGCGTTGCCACGCCCTGGGGTATCTCGGTGGACAACGCCGGCGACGTGTACGTCACCGAACACGACAGCAATCAGGTGCTGAAGTTGCCGGCCGGGTCCAACACCCCGACGGCGGTTGCCTTAACGGGCCTCAACACGCCCCTGGGGGTAGCGGTGGACAAGAACGCCGACGTCTACGTGGCCGACCGCGGCAACGACCGAATCGTCAAGTGGGCGCCCTGATATTCCGCGGCGTTTCGGCCGTGGGACGGCCCTGGGATGTCTGGGTCAGGAAGCCGGCTCGGGTGCGCCGAGAAACATGTCGTTGTGCTGTCCCGCGGCGGGCGGGGGATCGGTAGCCACGGCGTCGAAGCTGGAGTAGCGCGCCGGGGTGCGGATCACCGTGATGGCGTCATCTTCCGGGTCCTCGCCGCCGACCCGCAGCGCCAGCTCGTTCTCGGCGAACAGGGGAGTGTCGACGACCTGCTTCCAGGTGTAGGCGTGGCAGGCCATCAGACCGCCTTGTTGAAGCAGCGCAATCCATTCCGCCGCGGTCTTGGCGGCCAATGCCGATTCCAGTTCCTCCGTCAACTCAGGGTAATTAAACGCTCGTGCGCGCTGATCGATGAATCGCTCATCCTCGAGCAGATCCGGGCGGCCGATGATCTCGCACAGCTTCGCCCAGTGCTTGGGCACGTACGCGCTGATCACCAGGTACCCGTCGGCGGCGCGGAATGCGTCGGACGGTTGAGTGGCAAAGCCAACCCCTTTGCGCTTCTTGGGTTTTGGCTTCAAGGCCGACCCCGCGTCCGATTTCGGCTCGGGAGGCTGACTCGGCTTGTTCAGGTGCATGGTGAGCTGGTTGGCCTGCAATCCCACCGCGACGTCGTACATCGCGACCCGGACGGTGTCGGCCACGCCATGGCGCTCGCGGTTGAGCAGCGCGGCCAGCACGGCCTGGGCCAGCACGTGACCGCTGGCGTTGTCGACGAGCTGGAACGGGATGATCTGCGGTTTGCCGTCGGGGGTGGGCATCCCGGTGGTCATGCCCGCCTCGGCGGCGACCATCAGGTCGACGCCCGGCCTGCTGCCGTTCGGGCCGTTGCCGCCGTAGGCCGACAGGCGCGCGTAGATCAGCTTGGGGTTGCGGGACCGCAAGTCGTCGGGGCCCAACCCCATTCGCTCCATAACCCCGGGCCGAAACCCTTCCAGCACAACATCGGTGGTATCGGCGAGTCGCAGCACCTGCTGCTTGCCCTCTTCGGTGGTCAGGTCGACCGTCACCGACTTCTTGCCCCGGTTGTTCGGCAGAAAGTACGTGGCCAAGGGCGGCCGTCCGGGCAGGACGGCGGTGATCTGCCGAGCCGCCTCGCCGCCGGGGGCCTCGACTTTGATCACCTCGGCGCCCAGGTCGGCCAGCACCTGCCCGGCCAGCGGCCCGGCAACGTTCTGGGTGAAGTCGAGCACCCGGAATCCGTCAAGTGGCTTGGCGGGCTTACTGTTTGGCCTGTCGGGCATTGGTGGGCCTTCCTTTAACCTGCCTTGTGCAACACCGCGGTGCAGTAGTAGTTCTTGGAAAAGGGAGCATCTTCGGCCGTGGCTTGCAGCGGTAAGCCGTTGTCGGCCAGCATCTGATTCAGTGCCGTGGGAACCGGGTGCCAGCCACGGTCGGCCAGGTAGGTCGCCACGTCGTTGCGTTCGCCGGGGAAGCCGAGGTTCTCCAGCTCGACGTCAAGGCCGTTCTCTCGCCACTTCCGGGTGGCGGCGTTCAACGCCTGCAGATTGGCCGCGCAATTCAGAAAGACCTCGGCCACCAGCCGGCTGCCGTCGGCGCTGAGCGCGGTGATGTTGTCCAGCAACCGATCCTGTGCATCGGACGGGAGGAATCCGAGCAGACCCTCGGCGGCCCACGCCACCGGTCGCTCGGTGTCCAACCCGGCCTGCCGCAGCGCCGACTGCCAATCGTGCCGCAGGTCGATCGGGACGGCCCGCACGTCGGCCGTGGGTGTGGCGCCGAGTTCGGCGATCGTGGCGGTCTTGAACTCGATGACCTGTGGCTGGTCGATCTCGAACAAAGTCGTGCCCGGCGCCCACGGCAGTCGATAACCGCGGGCGTCCAGGCCGGAGGCCAAGATAACCACCTGGCGGATGCCCGCCGCTCCCGCCTCGGCGAAGAACGCGTCGATGTAGCGCGTGCGTGCCGCCTGTATGTCCGTCATGCGCTGCATGCCCCACGGGGCACCGGGGACATCGACATCGGCGGGGTCGAGTTCGCCGATCGCCCACCGGGTGAAGAAGTCAACACCCACGGCGCGCACCAGCGGCTCGGCGAACCGGTCGTCGATCAACGCGTCCCGGGTGGCCCGGGCCCTTCCCGACGCAACCATGGTGGCGGTGGCTCCCACGCTGGTCGCGAGGTCCCAACTGTCGTTGTCGGTGCGCGCCATGTTGTCCCTTCGGTCTACTGGTTAGCCAGCATAACGATACGGCCTACGGCCGGGTCCGGGCCCCGCCCGTGCGCGCCCCGGGGCATTGCGTCAGCAGCGCGCTAAGCCCGCGGCATGCGGTAGCGGGCAGCGCAGGTGTCCACTGAACCGGTTGTCTCGCCGAGGATCTCGAAATAGTTAGTCCGGAACGGTGATGTGGGCCTCGATGTAGTGACTCCCGTCGGGTTCCGACCCACACATCATGGTGCAGTACAGCGTCACTTCGGGCCCGGTCTCGCTCGGGTTGGGTCTCCAGAGCCAAGTGGTTTCGATGTTGTTGTCGGCGCTGACGCCGGCACGTTCGCCGATGCTGCAGTGCAGGGTCCGGTCGACGATGTCGCAGGTTTCGACGAGCACCTCGTTTTCGGAAAGGCCGAGTGGATTGCGGATCAACCGCACGCCGAACCGCTCGGTTTTGCCGTGCGCCTGCAGTCGCTCGGCGATGTCGGTCAGTACGGCCTCGTCGTCGTGACTGACCGACGAGGTGGAGCCGAAATCGGCCGGGTCGGCGAATTCCATGCCGATGATGCCGACACCGGAGCTGACGTCGGGGTCGAAACGCATCGATGTTACGCTCAAATCCCTTGCACGGGAACGCTCCACAAGAGTGGTTCGGGTGCCACGCGGCTCCGTGATCACGCTTTCCATGAATACCTCTCCCGCACTCGGCTCGAAGTGCTTGTGCAGCAGCCAGATCGCGAATCGCTGCCAGGCATCGGTCGAGGCGAGATAGCGGCCTAAGTCGTCAAGGCACGCGCGATCGGTCTCATCCAGCACGGCGACGTCGGTGGTGTCCATGTCGCGTAACGTCGCATAATCCGCAACGTTGTGGTCCCGCAATGTAAGCACCGGATTTCTCCTTCCAACAGAGGTCCCGGCCAAGCGTAAGACGATGTGCCGCGGGTACGAAACATGCGCCCTGCCTTACGAAGATGACCTGCTACCGGAGACTACCGACCGACGAATCCGGTGAGCAACCATTATGAGGCGCTGTGAAGACCCAATGGATCTGCAATTTCCGTTGTGCCTCAGCCGAGGCGGTACCGAATCAACCGGGAGCTGTTGGCCACCACCGCAACCGACGACGCATTGTGCAGGATCGCGGCCAACACCGGAGACAACGCGCCGCCGGCGCCGATGATCAGCCCGGCGGCGTTGACGGCGATCGACATGCCGTAGTTCTCGCGGATGACGTCGACGGCCCTGGCGCCCAGGTCGCGCACGTCGAGCAGGCGATGCAGATCGTCGTTGGCCAGTGCGACATCCGCGGTTTCGACCGCAACGTCGGTTCCGGCCAGTCCCATCGCGATCCCGATGTCGGCGGCGGCCAGCGCCGGGGCGTCGTTGATGCCGTCACCGATCATGCCGACGACGAAGCCGTCGCTTTGCAGCTCGCGCACCACCTCGAGCTTGTCCTCCGGCATCACCTCGGCGCGCCACTCATCGATGCCGAGCTCGCCGGCGACCACCCGGGCGATCTCGGGATGGTCGCCGGTGAGCATGACGATCCGGCGAATCCCATTGGCCCGCAACTTCGTCAGCACCGCGGCCGCCTCGGGCCGCACTTCGTCTCGCAGGCTGAGCAGCCCCACCAGCTTGCCGTCCACCGCGAGCAGCAACGGCGTCTCCGCCTGACGTCGCAGCCTGTCCACCCATTCCGACGCCTTCTTCGACACCCTCACGTTTTCCGCGCGGAGCAGCGACGGACCGCCCAGCAGCAGGGTCCGGCCGTCGGCCCAGGTCCGCATGCCCAGGCCCACCAGCACCTCGCACTCCTCATGCGGTGGGATCGTGATGTGGCGTTCCTCGGTCGAGCGGATCACCGCTTCGGCCAGCGGATGACGAGAGTGGATCTCGGAGCTGGCCGCATACGCCAGCACCCGTTCCGGTTGCCAATCTGGGTGCATGGCAACGATATTGGTGACCACCGGACGCCCGACGGTCAGGGTCCCGGTCTTGTCGAACACGATCGCGTTGACCTGGCCGGCCTGTTCGAGGTGGGATCCGCCCTTGATCAGGATGCCGCGGCGCGCACCGTTGCCGATCGCGGCGCTGATCGCCGTCGGGGTGGCCAAGCCCACCGCGCATGGGCACGCGATCAACAGCATGGTCATGGCCCGGCGGACGTCCCGGGTGATCGCCAGGGTTATGGCCGAAACGATGAACGAGGTGGGAACGAAACGGCGGGAAAAGTTTTCGCCGACCGTCTGGATCGGCGCCCGGTCGTGCTGCGCCTCTTCGACCCGGGCGATGATCCGGCCAATGGTGGTTTGATTGCCGACGGCATGGGCGCGCACCACCACGCGTCCGCGCACCACGACGGAACCCGCGTGCACGTGCGCGGAGACCGTGACGCTGACCGGTAGGTTTTCTCCGGTGATCGCTGACTGGTCGACGATCGCCTCGCCGTCGACCACCTCGCCGTCCACCGGTATCGCGACGTGGTCGTGGACCACCACCTCGTCGCCGACCTGCACTGTATCGATCGGCACCTGGACCTCAGTGAAGGCCTGTGGGCCGTCGGTCAGCCGGATCCAGGCCGTGTCCTGGCTTCCGCGCAGCAGCTCCGAAATGGCCCGCCGGGTCCGTCGCAGGGTCAGATCCTGTAGGTACTCGCCGATATTGAGCAGCCACAGCACGGTCAGTGCGACCACGTTCTCGCGGAGAATCAGGCTGGCCACGGTCGCGGTCGAGACCAGCGCATCGGTGCCGGCCCGCCCGGAGCGCAGTGACCGCAGCGCGCCGCGCAGGAAGGGGTAGCCGGTGAAGACGGTGACACCGGTGGCGAACAACCGGCCGCTCGGGCCGAGCAGCGGCGGTCGTGCGAACACATAGCGGCGCACGCCGAGTAGGGCCAGCGCCGCGCCGCCGATGACCATGCGAACCACATCGGCGTTGCGGATCTCCGACGAGTGCGGCGCACGCACCGGGATCAGCTCGGCGGCGAGGTGTGCGGCGCCGCTGATTGCCGCCAGCACCGAGGAGCGGTCGCAGCGCCGGGGTGAATACCAGACGACGACGGAGCCGGTGCGCGGGTAGGCGTGTACGGCGCGCACTCCATGCTCCTTGGCGACCGCCTCTTCGACCGCCACGGCACGCCGGGAGTTGCACCGCACCCACTCGACCGAGACCCGCATGCGTCCCGCGGCATCCGAAACCACCTCTAAGGCAGGGTCTTTCGCCTGCGCCTCGTCTGCAACGGCTGGGACCAGGGCCAGGTTCATGTCAAGTGATCAGTGCTCGTGTTCGTGGGTGTCGGTGATGGACGGTGTGGGCGCCTCTTCGCCGATGCGCTCGCGGGCTTCGGCCATCACGTCGGCAAGCTTCAGCCGGGCCGACTCGGCGGCTTCCTCGGCTTTGCGGGTTCCGCGCAACCCCAGCTCGGCCGCCGACACGGCGGTCTCGTGCAGCGGCGCCTTGGCCACGGCCCTGCGCACCACCTCGTAGGCCGTCACGCCGACGAGACCGGTGAACACCGTGCCCGCCGCCTTTGCCAGGAGCCCGTATGCCGCCATTGCCCGCGCCTCCCTGTCGTCACCGCCTCAGCTAATGCTCGCACGACATTAACATCTATGTATTGCTATATCAATATGTATCGGTCGGCCTTGCGGTTGGCGCGCCGAACTATTAAGCACTATGTTGAAAAAGGCGCTCGCCATTTCTCCCGGCGGGTTTGGCCGTCCAACAGATGGCGGCAATCGATACCCGCATGTTCCGTGGGAGGGGAACCACACGGCGGGACATTTCGGTCTACCGAAAGGTGCTGCCGCCCATGGCTTTTCCTATGTCGCCCATAGATGCATTGTTCCTGGCCACTGAGACGCCCAAACAGCCGATGCATGTGGGCGCGCTGGCGCTGCTGAGCCGGCCTGACGGTGCCGGCCCGAATTTTGTGCGAGATGCGTTCGCCGCGGCGCTAGGTCGCGGTCGGGTGGCGCCGTTGTGGCGGCGGCGGCCCCGGCGCTCGCTTAGCTCTTTCGGTCAGTGGTATTGGCACACCGACACCGACGTCGACCTGGATTACCATGTGCAGGTCAGTGCGCTGCCGCGGCGAACCGGCAAGGCGGCACTGTGGAACATGGTTTCCGAGCTGCACGCCCAAACGCTGGACCGGTCCCGCCCGTTGTGGCAGATGCATTTGATCGAAGGCCTCACCGACGGGCAGTACGCGCTCTACATCAAGACCCACCACGCACTGGCCGATGGCGTCTCGACCATGCGGATGCTGCGGCGGACCGTCAGCTCGGACCCGGATCGGCGCGGGATGCCCGCCCTATGGGAGGCGACTGAGCGCCCCCCGAGCGATGACGCGAACGCAGCCACCATGGGCGCCCGTCCGCTGGCCGCCGCCCGCTGGGTGTTGGGCGCGGCCGGCGACCTTACGAGTCTGCCGCCGGCGCTGGCTGATACGGCGTGGCGGGCGGTGCGCCAGCGCGGCGGCCCGCTAACCCTGACCGCACCGCACACTCCATTTAATGTTGCGATCGGTGGCGATCGGTCCTTCGCTGGGCGCAGCTTCCCGATCGATCGGCTGCGGCTGGTCGCCAAACACACTGACGCCACCGTCAACGATGTTGTGCTCGCCATGTGCGGAGGGGCGCTGCGCCGCTACCTTCTCGCCCGTCATGCGCTGCCGGGTAGGCCGCTGATGGCGACCGTGCCCGTCTCTCTGCGTGGTGACGAACCCGCCGGCTCGCCAGACCATGTTCCGGGCAACAAGATCGGGACGTTGGTCTGCTGCCTGGGCACGCACCTCGCCGATCCCGCCGAGCGTCTTGCGGCGGTGCAGGCCAGCATGCGCGAAGGCAAGGCCGCGCTGGCCGGCCGGAGCCAGGTTCAGGTTTTGGCCATGAGTGTGCTCGGCGCCATGCCGCTGGTAATGACCAATACGCTGGGCCGCACACCTGGTCCGCTACGCCCTCCGAACGTGATGATTTCCAACGTTCCCGGACCCAAGGAACCGCTTTACTGGAACGGCGCCCGCTTCGATGCGCTTTACCCGCTGTCGGTCGTCGCTGATGGCCAGGCGCTCAATATCACCTGCACGAGCATCAACGACCAAATCTCCTTCGGCCTGACCGGCTGCCGTCGCACTGTTCCGCGGATCGACACGCTCGCCGATCTCCTCGGCCGCGAACTCGACGTGCTCGACGCCTTCCACCGGATCCGACAGACGCGACGTTCTCGCCGTAGTCCGCGGCGACGCCAAAAGTGACGACCGCCAGCTTCACAAAACCCGGGTGACCTTTTCGGTCTCGATTCTGCGCTGCAGTACGGACGGATCGGGATTGGCCACCTGCACCAACGACGCGCCCACGGCCAGGATCGACAGCAGACCGTCCACCAGTTCCCGGGGTTCCGTCCACGACGCGCTGGAAAGCACCCGGTCGGTAGACGTCAATTCCCTTGCTGCCGAAGAACTTTCACAGTCAGCCAGGATCTCGTCGACCGATCGGCCGGCGAGCGCGGGCCCGGGACTGGCTTCGGGAACGATCTGATCGCCGTGCACCCGCACCGCAGTGGCGTAGTCGGTAACGCCGATCGGCAGGTCGGGTACCGGGCGGCCGAACGGATCCAGCGACAGCACGGCCACCTCGCCGCCGAGCGCCGTCATGCTCAAGAGCGAGTCGGCCTCGTCCAGCCGTTCGGCGGTGCACAGCGCCAAATCGGCCGGGCCCGCCCCGAGCACCGCCTCGGCGCCGATCCACCACACCCCGAACAGAACCGCCGCGGTCTGCCAGTGCGCCGGCAGCAAGATCGCGACCCGGCTGGCCGGCCCGGCGCCCAACTCGTCGCGTAACAGGTTGGCGGTCTTGGCCGCCCAGTTGGCCAGCGTCACCGCCGACAGTTCGATGCGCTCGCCGGTGGCATCGTCGTAGTAGGTGATGCGCGGACCGACCGGATCGGCCCGCAGCATCGGATCCAGGATCGCCCCGCTGAGCGTGGTCAGTTGATGCACTCCGGCTTGTCGGAGCCGGCGGTCAGGATCGGCGACGGCGCCGGCACATTGGGATCAGCGGCCGCCCCGGAATTCGACGCGCGGGCGGGAACGACGGATCCACCACCGGAGAGGCCGGAGCCCGGGCCGGTGTAGTCGTTGGCCAGCACCACCTTGACCGACCCCGGCGCAAGGGAGTTATCGGCGACGACCGGCAACCCGCCCAGTTCCTTGGCGACCTGCTGGGCGCCCAGGTCGTCGGCTTTGACGGCCCGCACCTGGCTGGCCTTCACATGGCCGCCTTGGTTATTGCCGACGGCGCCGGTGGTAAATCCCTTGGAGCTCAACACATCTGACACCGCCGACGCCAGCCCGTTGATGTCGGTGTCGTTGAACACGTCGGCCGTGGTCTTGGCCGGCGTGTAGGCAATTTCCTCGGTCTTGCCCTTGGCCTGGTCGTTCAGCAGGCCGGCGACCCAGTCCTGCACCTGGTGCGGGTCCACCCGCACCACGCTCTGCATGCCGTCGTCGCTCCAGCCGGCCCCGTCGAGCACCGGAATGGTGGCGAAGGCGACCTTCCCGCCGGCCAACTTTGACAGCTCCTGGACGAAATCCATGACGTCCCAGCCCGAGGAGATGACCACCGAGCGCTGGACGGCGGCCTCCAGGCGCTTGAGGGTAGTGGGGCTGGAGAGCGTCCTTCCGGAGATGACCCCGTGGGCCAATGAAGCCATCACCGCCTGCTGGCGCACCACCCGGTCCAGATCGCCGCGCGGCAGCTCGTGGCGTTGGCGCACAAAGCTGAGCGCCTGCGGCCCGTTGAGCTTTTGCTGCCCGGCGGGAAAGTCTGCACCTGACATCGGTTCGAACACCGGCTCTTTGAGGCAGACATCTACGCCGCCGAGCGCGTCGGCGATCAAGGCGAAGCCAAGAAGCCCGATCTCGGCGTAGTGGTCGACCGTGACGCCGGTGAGGTCGGCGACCGTCTTGATCAGGGCGTCGCGGCCCGCCTCGGTGCCCTGCTCCATCGCCTTTTGGGCGGAGACACCGGCGTTGACGAGGCTGGTCCGCTTGGCCTCTCGGGTCTGGCCGTAGACGCCGTTGATCTTCGTCTTGCCGAGGCCGGGGGCAGCGACGTAGGAGTCCCGCGGAATCGAGATCGCGGTGGCCGACTTCCCGTTGTTCGGTATCCGGATCAGGATGATCGTGTCGGTGTTGGTTGATTCGTCGTCGCCGGCCCGCAGGGTTTCCAGCTCCTCTGCCGACAGCGGGTTGCCGTGTGCGTCGGTGCGGCTGTCCAGGCCGACCAGCAAGATGTCGATCGCGCCGTCGTCGCCGCCCTTGCCCAGCGAGGGCGCGGACATGTGAAAAATGCCGTCCTCGAAGGACCGGACGTTGCTCCACGCTAACCCCGTGCCGGCAACGACCGCGAGGGTCAGCGCAACGGCAACCACACGAACCACACGTTGCACAGGCATCACACTAGGTTACTTGCGGCGCAGGTTTTCGGTGGGAGCGAGCGGCGGCGTGGCCCAAGCTTGCCGGGGCCGTGCCAGACTCGAAACATGTCGGGCAGGGCGATGAGGATCGTGATCACCGGTGCCGGCGGGCAACTGGGCAGCTGTTTGGCGGCGCTGGCAACCGGTCAGGGCCGCGACGTGCTGGCGTTGACGTCGTCGCAATGGGACATCACCGACCCCACCGCGGCCGAACGGATCATTCAGAACGGCGACGTGGTGGTCAATTGCGCCGCCTACACCAACGTCGACGGCGCGGAGAGCGACGAGGCTCGCGCATGCGCGGTCAATGCCGCGGGCCCGGAACACATCGCGCGCGCCTGCGCTCGCGTCGGCGCCCGGCTGATCCACGTCTCGACCGACTACGTGTTCAGTGGCGACTTCGGTGATGGCGCGCCCCGTCCCTACGAGCCCAGCGATGCAACCGATCCGCAAGGCGTGTACGCGCGCAGCAAGCTCGCGGGGGAGCGGGCCGTGCTGGCGGCGCTGCCGGAGGCCTCGGAAGGCATCGTGGTCCGTACCGCCTGGGTCTACACCGGCGGAACAGGCGCGGACTTCGTCGCCGTCATGCGCCGCCTGGCCGCCGGGGACGGTCCGGTGGACGTGGTCGCCGACCAGACCGGGTCACCGACCTACGTCGCCGACCTGGCGGCCGCGCTGCTGCAGGTCGCCGACGATCGCGTGCCCGGACCCATCCTGCACGCCGCGAACGCGGGCGAGGTCTCCCGCTTCGTACAGGTTCGCGCGTTGTTCGAGGAATGCGGTGCCGACCCGGCGCGGGTGCGGCCGGTCAGCACCGCGCACTTTCCGCGCCCCGCGCCGCGCCCGGCCTACTCGGCGCTGGGCGGCCGGCAGTCCGCCGCGGCGGGCCTGACCCCGCTAAGGCCCTGGCGCGCTGCGCTTGTCGCGGCGCTGGCAGCATCTCGCGGCAATGTAGTGGCCGACCGACCGATACCCTCTACGCGTGACTGACGTCCTGCCTGTCGTGACGGTGACCTACTCGCCGGGCCCGCACCTCGAGCGGTTCCTGGCATCCTTGTCGATGGCCACCGAGCGCCCGGTCAGCGTGCTCCTGGCCGACAACGGCTCCACCGACGGAACGCCGCAGGCGGCGGTCGAGCGCTACCCGAATGTGCGGCTGTTCGACACGGGCGCCAACCTCGGCTACGGGACGGCGGTGAATCGCGCGGTCACACGTCTGGACGAGGACCTGGAAGAGAACGGGGACTGGGTGATCGTCGCCAATCCCGACGTGCAGTGGGGCCCCGGCAGCATCGACGCCCTGCTGGACGCCGCGACCCGCTGGCCGCGCGCCGGCGCCTTTGGCCCGCTGATCCGCGATCCCGACGGGTCGGTGTATCCGTCGGCGCGTCACCTGCCCAGCCTGATCCGCGGCGGCATGCATGCGGTCGTCGGTCCGTTCTGGAAGCGCAACCCGTGGACGGCGACCTACCGCCAGGAGCGCCTCGAGCCCAGCGAACGCGTGGTGGACTGGCTTTCGGGATCTTGCCTGTTGGTGCGCCGGTCGGCGTTCAGTCAGATCGGCGGATTCGACGAGCGCTACTTCATGTATATGGAGGACGTCGACCTCGGCGACCGGCTGGGCAAGGCCGGCTGGCTGAGCGTTTACGTGCCGTCGTCAGAAGTCCTGCACCATAGGGGCCACTCCACCGGGCACGACCCGGCGAACCACCTGGCGGCACATCACAAAAGCACCTATATTTTCCTGGCCGACCGCCATTCCGGTTGGTGGCGGGCCCCGCTGCGCTGGACGTTACGGGCCTCGTTGGGGGTGCGTTCGCACCTGATGGTGCGCAGTTCGCTGCGCTCGATCAGCCGGGACCGTCGACGGAAATCGGCAGAAGGGCGGCGTTGAGTTGGCAAAGCCCCAGGTCGACGCTGTGGTCCTGGTCGGTGGCAAGGGCACCCGACTGCGGCCGCTCACGCTTTCGGCGCCCAAGCCGATGCTGCCCACCGCCGGGCTGCCGTTTCTGACCCACCTGCTGTCGCGGATCGCCGCGGCGGGCATCGAGCACGTCATTTTGAGCACGTCGTATCAGGCCGCGGTGTTCGAGGCGGAGTTCGGCGACGGGTCAAAGCTCGGCCTGCAGATCGACTACGTGACCGAGGAGCGGCCCCTGGGAACCGGCGGCGGCATCGCCAACGTCGCCGGCCGCCTACGTCATGACACCGTCATGGTGTTCAACGGTGATGTGATCTCCGGTGCCGACCTGGGTCAGCTGCTCGACTTCCACCAAACCAGTCACTCCGACGTCACCCTGCACCTGGTGCGGGTGGGTGACCCACGGGCATTCGGCTGCGTGCCTACCGACGAGAAGGACCGCGTCGTCGCCTTCCTCGAGAAGACGCAGGATCCGCCGACCGACCAGATCAACGCCGGCTGTTATGTCTTCCAACGCAGCGTCATCGACCGGATCCCGCGGGACCGCGAGGTCTCGGTGGAACGCGAGGTGTTCCCGGCCCTGCTGTCCGACCCGGACGTCAAGGTGTGCGGCTACGTCGACGCCACGTATTGGCGGGACATGGGCACACCCGAGGACTTCGTGCGCGGATCGTCGGACCTGGTGCGCGGCATCGCGCCGTCACCGGCGTTGCGCGGCCACCGCGGCGAGCAGTTGGTGCACGACGGCGCAGCGGTGTCTCCCGGTGCGGTGCTGATCGGCGGCACGGTCGTCGGGCGGGGCGCCGAGATCGGCCCCGGTGTCCGGCTGGACGGCGCGGTGATCTTCGACGGTGTCAAAGTCGAGGCCGGCAGCGTGATCGAGCGCTCGATCATCGGCTTCGGTGTGCGCATCGGTCCCCGCGCGCTGATCCGCGACGGCGTGATCGGCGACGGCGCCGACATCGGCGCGCGCTGCGAGCTGCTGCGCGGCGCCCGGGTGTGGCCCGGCGTCTCCATTCCCGACGGCGGGATCAGATACTCGTCCGACGTCTGAGCTTTCCTGTCGTCGATACCCCGGCCGCCACCTGCGGTAGCAGTCGGAACGAAGAGCAAGTGACCGGGTGGACGTGGATCGCTACTGCTTGGGCACGATGTACAGACCAGCGACACCGGATTCCCTCACAGCCTCGCGCAGTGCATCGCTGGCGTGACGCACACCGAATCGTCTGGGCGTGGCGGCTACGGTGTGCCGCCGGTGCCGCCGGTGCCGCTCGGGCCGCCGGAGCCGCTGTGGCCGGTGCCGCCGGTGCCGCCGTTGCCGCCGTTGCCGCCAGTACCACCGTTGGCGCCGTTGAAGTTCGTAGAACCGCCGTTAGTGCCGATGCCGCCGTGGCCGCCGATGCCGCCGTTGCCGCCGGTGCCGCCGTTGCCGCCGGCGCCGCCAGTTGAGCCGGCCGCGCTGGTGGTATCGCCGCCGGCTCCGCCGTCGCCGCCGGTTCCGCCGGCGCCACCGGCGCCCGGTCCGGTACTTCCGTTGTCGCTGGTTGGGGAGCCCATGCCGCCCCTGCCGCCGACTCCGCCGTCGCCTCCGGCTCCGCCGGTGTTGGTCTGGATCCCGCCGGTGCTGGCGCCGCCAGCGCCGCCGTTGCCGCCGGTACCGCCATTGCCTCCGATGATGGGCGTCGATAAGGGGTTGGTTGTTGCCAACGATGGGGGTGCCGGCACCACCGTTGCCGCCGTTGCCGCCGCTGGCGCCGGGGACGCCCGTATTAGGGGAACCCGTAATGGCGGCGGTGCCGGCGTTGCCGCCGTCGCCGCCGTTGCCGCCGTCGCCGCCGTTGCCGCCGTCGCCGCCGTTGCCGCTGTGGAAGGGAAAGGCGAATTGGTTTGCACCGGTGACGGTGCTGCCGCTGCCGCCGGTGCCGCCGTTGCCGCCATTGCCGCCGGCGCCGCTGGCGCCGTCGGTGCCGCCGGTGCCGGAGTTGCCGCCGTTACCGCCGCCGCCGCCGGCACCGCCGTTGCCGCCTTTGTCGGCGAAGGTAGACGCGGTGGCGTTTAAGCCCGCGCTGCCGGCACCGCCGGTGCCGCCGTTGCCGCCGCTGCCTGTGGAAACGGTGCCGATA
>Ga0318557_10000044_pt1 | contig 20107 bp, 19 predicted proteins | sample GRESIP065b5f19_FD_203497 | JGI IMG/M metagenome (GOLD analysis project Ga0318557, IMG submission 203497) | Tropical soil microbial communities from Luquillo Experimental Forest, Puerto Rico - GRE.SIPMG.065b5f19 | ecosystem: Environmental > Terrestrial > Soil > Tropical forest > Bulk soil... | reverse complement strand
GTCCAGGAAGACCTCGTTGAATAGCTCGTCGCCGGTCATCTCCCGCAGCGGGCGCACCTGAATCCCGGGTGAGGTCATGTCCACCAGGAAGTAACTGATGCCGTCATGGCGGGGCGCGGCCGGGTCGGTGCGGGCGATGCAGATCGCCCAGGAGGCCTGCTTCGCCAGCGAGGTCCAGATCTTCTGGCCGGTCAGCCGCCAGCCACCGTCCGCCCGCTCGGCCCGGGTGGTCAGCCCGGCCAGGTCGGATCCGGCGCCAGGCTCGCTGAACAGCTGGCACCAGATAGTCTCCCCGCGCAAGGTGGCGGGCAGGAAGCGCGCCTGCTGGTCCGGCGTCCCGTACTGGACCAGGGCGGGCACCACCCAGGCGCCGATGGCGAGCCCGGGCGCGCGCAGCCCGGCGGCCCGGATCTCCTCGGCGATGACCATTTGCGCCAGCGGCCCCGCCGCCCGCCCCCACGGCCGGGGCAGGTGCGGGGTGCCCGGCCGGTTTTCGGGGCGGCGGCGATCTCTGCCAGTTCCGCCCGCACCGCGTCGCGGACCGGTCCGGCCTCGGCGGGCAGGTCGATGCTGACCTCGCGGCGCTCGCCTGCCAGCGCCAGCGCGGCCACCCGCTGCGCCCACTGCCCGGAGTCGCCCAGCACCGCCCGCAGCGACAGCGCCCGCCGGTAGTACAGGTGAGCGTCGTGCTCCCAGGTGTAGCCGATGCCGCCGAGCACCTGGATGCACTCGTGCGTGCAGCTGATGGCCGCGTCCACCGCGACCACCGCGGCCACCGCGGCGGCGAACTCAGCGGCCGGGGTGAGGCCGGCGCCCGCCAGCGCGGCGGCCGCGTCCCAGACCGCCGCCGCGGCCTGCTCTGCGGCCGTGAGCATCCAGGCGCAGCGGTGCTTGACCGCCTGGAACTGGCCGATCGGCCGGCCGAACTGATGGCGGATCTGGGCGTACCCGGCGGCGGTGGCGACCGCCCAGTCGGCGACCCCGCACGCCTCGGCGCCGAATATGGCCGCGGCCAGCGAGCTGACCAGCGCCGGTGGCAGCCCATCGAGCACCCGGCCGGGCGGCACCGCCAGCCGGGCGGCCCGTACCCGGCCAGCCGGCCGGGCCAGATCCAGGCTGTCCACCCCGGTGATCTCCAGGTCGGCGGCATCCACCGCCACCCAGATCTGCTCCCGCCCGCGGGCCGCCGGCAGGATGAGCAGCCCGGCCTGGCCGGCGCCGAGCACCGGTCCGCAGCTGCCGTCAATGACCAGCTCACCCGGTCCGCCCGGCGGCCCGGCCCCGTCCGCGCAGAGTCCAGGTGCCAGCCCCACCGCCCCGGTGAGCGTGCCGGCGGCCAGGTCCTTGACCAGCCCGGTCAGCTCATCGCCGCCGGCCTGGGCCAGCACCGCGCTGGCCAGCACCGTGGGCAGGAACCCGCCCGGCAGCAGGGCGCGCCCCAGTTCCTCGGCCGCGATGGCCAGCTCGGGCAGCCCGAAGCCCTGCCCGCCGAGCGGCTCGGGCAGATGCAGCCCGAGCAGGCCCTGACCGGCCAGGCCGGCCCGCAGCGACGAGTCATAATGGGCCGCGCCGCCGTCCCCGTCCGCCACCGCCGCCCGGATCACTTCGCTGGGCGCCGCCCGGCCAGCCCAGCCGCGGACCGACTCCGCCAGTGCCAGATGTTCCTCGGTCAGGGCCAGAGCCATCGCCCACCTCGCCAGCTGCGCCTGTCCGGGGGTTCCGGGCCGCTGCGGCTCACTGTAGGTTGCCCTTCGCCCGGGTGGAACCCTGGCTTGAAATTTAGTTACCAGCGGGTAGCATACGACTAGTTACCCACGAGTAGGATGCGGCTGGCCGGCACCGGCCCGCCTCGGCAGAAGCGGGATGGCAATGGGCCACTACAAGAGCAACCTGCGCGACATCGAGTTCAATCTGTTCGAACTGCTGCGGCGCCAGGATGTGCTCGGCACCGGGCCGTTCGCGGACATGGACACCGATACCGCCCGGAGCATCCTGGCCGAGGTGAACCGGCTCGCCATCGGCCCGCTGGCCGACTCCTTCACCGAGGGGGACCGGAATCCCCCGGTGTTCGACCCGGCCACCGGCACGGTCACGCTGCCGGCCGGCTTCAAGCGCTCCTACCAGGCGTTTCTGGACTCCGAGTGGTTCCGGCTTGACCTGCCCCCCGAGCTCGGCGGCATCAGCGCCCCCCGCTCGCTCGGCTGGGCGGTCGCCGAGCTGGTGCTCGGCTCCAACCCGGGAGTCTGGATGTATTCCAGCGGCCCGCTGTTCGCCTACGTGCTGTGGTGGCTCGGCACCGAGGAGCAGAAGCAGTTCGCGCAGTGGGCGATCGACCGGCACTGGACCGCAACGATGGTGCTGACCGAGCCGGACGCCGGCTCGGACGTGGGCGCGGGCCGGACCCGCGCGGTGCCGCAGCCGGATGGCAGCTGGCACATCGAGGGCGTGAAGCGGTTCATCACCAGCGGCGAGCACGACCTGTCCGAGAACATCTTCCACCTGGTACTGGCCCGGCCGGAGGGCCATGGCCCGGGCACCAAGGGGCTGTCCATGTTCCTGGTGCCCAAGTACCTGGTAGACGCCGACGGCAACCTGGGTGAGCGGAACGGGGTGGAGGTCACCGGCGTCGAGCACAAGATGGGCCTGAAGGTCTCGACCACCTGCGAGCTGACGTTCGGCGCGCACCGCCCGGCGGTGGGCACCCTGGTCGGGAACGTGCACGATGGCATCCGGCAGATGTTCATGATCATCGAGCATGCCCGGATGCTGGTCGGCACCAAGGCCATCGCCACCTTGTCGGCCGGTTACCTGACCGCGCTGGACTTCGCCCGGACCCGGGTCCAGGGCGCCGACCTCACCCAGCAGGCGGATAAGGCCGCGCCGCGGGTGACGATCATCCACCACCCGGACGTGCGCCGGATGCTGATGATGCAGAAGGCCTACGCCGAGGGCATGCGGGCCCTGATGCTCTATACCGCGTGCCAGCAGGACGCGTTGCGGATCGCGGCCGCCCGCGGGGAGACCGACGAGGCCGCGGCCGGGCTGAACGACCTGCTGCTGCCGGTGGTCAAGGGGGTGGGCTCGGAGCGCGCCTACGAGATGCTGACGCTGTCCCTGCAGACGCTGGGCGGCTCGGGGTTCCTGCAGGATTACCCGATCGAGCAGTACATCCGCGACGCCAAGATCGACAGCCTGTACGAGGGCACCACCGGCATCCAGGGGCTGGATCTCTTCTTCCGGAAGATCATCCGCAACGACGGCAGCGCCCTGCGGGCGCTGCTCGGTGCGATCACCGAATTCGCCGCGAGTGACTCGGGGAACGGGCGCCTGAAGCCGGAACGCAGCGCCCTGGCCCGGGCGGCCGCCGACATCGAGGCGATGGTGGCGGCCATGACCGGGTACGCGGTCGCCTCGCTGGAGCGGCCGGAGGAGATCTACCGGGCCGGCCTCAACACCACCCGGCTGCTGCTGGCGCTGGGCGACCTGGTGATCGGCTGGCTGCTGGCCCGGCAGGCCGAGATCGCGCTGGCCGTGCTGGACGGCGACCAGCAGTCCGCCCTGACCGGCCGCGACCGTGCCTTCTACCAGGGCAAGCTGGCCACCGCACGGTTCTTCGCGCAGACCGTGCTGCCGCGGCTGGCAGTGGACCGGCGGCTGGCCGAAGAGACCACGCTCGACCTGATGGAACTGCCCGAAGAGGCATTCTGACGCCAGGCCGGGCGGCGCCGGGCTGGCCAGCCCGGCCGGCCGCGCGGGGTCAGACCTCGAACTGGACGCGGCTGCGGCTGGCCACGATCGGGTTGAGGTAGTTCTCGACCACCTTCCGGTGTGCCGGATGATCGCGGTAAACCAGGTAGCCGCCGGCGTCCTCGAACGCCGCGACGACCGCGAAGTCCGCGTTGGCCGGATCCAGCCCGGCGTCCGGGCCGAACTCGTACCGGCGGATCGCCGGAACCTCTTCCGGCAGCTTGGCAAGTTCCGCCGCCACCGCCGCCACCTGCTCCTCGGTCGTGCCGTCCCGCCAGGTGAACACCACCGCGTGATGGAACATCGCCGTCCTTTCCGGTCAGCTCCAGGCCAGCATGGCGACCGGGTCGGCCAGCATCGCACCGACGTCCCGCAGGAACGCCGACCCGAGGTCGCCGTCCACGATCCGGTGGTCGAAGGACAGCGAGAGAGTGGTCACCTGCCGCACCGCGACCTGCCCCTGATGGACCCAGGGCATCTCCCGCACCTGCCCGAACGCGAGGATCGCGGCCTCACTCGGGGTCAGGATCGGTGTCCCCGCGTCGACCCCGAACACTCCCACGTTGGTGATGGTGATCGTCCCGCCGGTCAGGTCGGCCGGCTGTGCCTTGCCCGCGCGGGCCGTGGCGGTCAGGTCCGCCAGCGCCCGGGCCAGCCCGGGCAGTGACAGCAGGTGGGCGTCCTTGATGTTCGGCACGATCAGCCCGCGCTCGGTGGCGGCCGCGATGCCCAGGTTCACGTAGTGCTTCACCACGATCTCCTGCGCCTGCTCGTCCCACGACGAATTGATCATCGGATGCCGGGACACGGCCACCAGCAGTGCCTTCGCCACCAGCAGCAATGGCGACACCCGGAGCCCGTCGAACTCCGCCAGGTCCCGCAGCCGCCGCACCGCCGCCATCGACGCGGTCACGTCCACCTGCAGGAACTCCGTCACATGCGGCGCCGTGAACGCGCTGGCACTGACCGCCGCCGCGGTGTGCCTGCGCACCCCCCGGACCGCGATTCGCTCCTCGCGCAGCACCGCCCCGCCCGCCGGCCAGGCCGGGGGCTGCGCTGCGCCCTGCGCCGCGCCCTGCACGTCCTCCCGGGTGATCGATCCGCCCGGCCCGGTCCCGGCTATCCCGGCCAGATCGACCCCCAGTTCCTTGGCCAGCTTCCGCACCGGCGGCTTTGCCAGCACCTGCCCATTCCCGGTCCCGGCGGGGACCGTGGCAGGCGTGGATTCCGTCCCCGGCGCCTGCCCGCCCGATGGCTGGACCGGCGGCGGGGACACCCGGGCCTCCGCCGGAGCAGGCGCGGGCGGTGCCGGATCCGGCGGCGGCGCGGCGGTGCTCTTGCGCTGCCGCCGCTTGGTGGTCCCGAGCTTCACGCCGTACCCGACCAGCACCGCCTGCCGCTCCGCCTTCGGTGCCGGGCTCCCGTGGATCCCCGGCTCGATCGCCGTCTCGGCAGGTGGTGGTGGGATGAGGTCATCGACCCGGGTGCCGGTGGCCGTGCCGTCCCCAGCTGGCGCGACATCCACCGCGATGATCGGCGTGCCGACCGGGACGTTGGCGCCTTCCTCGACCAGCAGGCCGGTAACGATCCCCTCATACGGGGACGGCAGCTCGACCACGGCCTTGGCGGTCTCGATCTCCACGATGATCTGGTTCACCTTTACCGCGTCACCCGGCTTGACGTGCCAGGAGACGATGTCGGCCTCGGTCAGCCCCTCCCCGACATCTGGCAGCCGGAACTGCTTCACCTCAGACATATGAGTCCGGCCTCCTTCAGTACCCGAACGTCCGGTCGACCGCGTCGAGCACCCGGTCCAGGTCGGGCAGGTAATGCTCCTCCAGCCGCGATGGCGGGTAGGGCACGGAGAAGGCGCCCACCCGCAGCACCGGCGCCTCCAGCTGGTAGAAGCACTGCTCGGTCACCCGGGCCGCGACCTCGGCCGCCAGGCCCCCGGTCACTGGTGCCTCGTGGATCACGATGCAGCGGCCGGTCTTGCGCACCGAGGCGAAGATGGTGGGCAGGTCGAGCGGCGACAGTGAGCGCAGGTCGATGACCTCCAGCGACCGGCCGTCCTCGCGGGCGGCGACCTCGGCTTCCAGGCAGGTCCGCACCATCGGCCCGTATGCCAGCACGGTCACGTCGGTGCCCTCGGTCACCCGCCGGGCCGACTCCAGCGGCAGGGCCGTGGCCAGGCCCGCCCCGGTGTCCACCTCCGCCTTGTCCCAGTACCGGCGCTTGGGCTCGAAGAAGATCACCGGATCCTCGGACCGGATGGACTGCTGGATCATGGTAAAGGCGTCGGCCGGGCCGGAGCAGGCGACCACCTTCAGCCCTGGCACGTGCGCGAACAGCGCCTCGGGCGACTCGCTGTGGTGCTCCACCGCGCCGATCCCGCCGCCAAACGGGATCCGGACCACCACCGGCACCGACAAGCGGCCGAGCGACCGCAGCCGCATATGCGCCAGCTGGCTCACGATCTGGTCGAACGCAGGAAAGACGAACCCGTCGAACTGGATCTCACAGACCGGCCGGTAGCCGCGCAGCGCCAGCCCGATGGCGGTGCCAATGATGCCGGACTCGGCCAGCGGGGTGTCCACCACCCGGGATTCGCCGAAGTCCTTCTGCAGGCCGTCGGTGACCCGGAAGACGCCCCCCAGCTTGCCGACGTCCTCGCCCATTACGACCACCTTGGGGTCGTCTTCCAGGGCCTTGCGCAGGCCCTCGTTCAGGGCCTTGGACAGTGTCAGGGTGGTCATCTGGTGGCCTCCTCGCTGACGAACGAGTCCAGGTAGGCGGCGTAGGCATCGCGCTCTTCCAGCAGCAGGGCGGTCGGCTGGGCATACACGTGCTCGAACATCGCAGGCGGCACCGGATCCGGCATGTCCAGGCAGGCCTGCCGGATGTGCCGGCCGACCTGGTCCGCCTCTGCCTCGATGCCCTCGAAGAAGGCCGCGTCGGCGGATCCGGTGCGGACCAGGAAGGCCTTCACCCGCTCCACCGGATCTTTCAGCTTCCACGCCTCCAGCTCGCTGGCCAGCCGGTATCTGGTCGGGTCGTCGGTGGTGGTGTGCGCACCCATCCGGTAGGTGTAAGCCTCGATCAGGGTCGGCCCCTGGCCGTCCCTCGCCGCCTGCAGCGCGGCGCGGGTGACGGCCAGGCAGGCGAACAGGTCGTTGCCGTCCACCCGCAGGCCGGGGAACCCGAACCCGCTGGCCCGCTGGTAGAGCGGAATCCGGCTCTGCCGCTCCAGCGGCTCGGAAATGGCCCACTGGTTGTTCTGGCAGAAGAACACCACCGGGGCGTTGAACACCGACGCCCAGATGAAGGCCTCGTTCACGTCGCCCTCGCTGGTCGCGCCGTCCCCGAAGTAGACGATGACCGCCTCGCCGTCCTCGCCGACCAGCCCATCCCGCTGGATGCCCATCGCGTAGCCGGTGGCGTGCAGCGTCTGCGCGCCGATGACGATTGTGTAGAGGTGGAAGTTGTGGTCGGCCGGGTCCCAGCCGCCGTGGCTGACGCCCCGGAACAGTTCCAGCAGCTTCACCGGGTCCACCCCGCGGCACCAGGCCACGCCATGCTCGCGGTAGGTCGGGAAGGCCATGTCGCGTGGCCCGAGCGCCCGGCCGGAGCCGACCTGGGCGGCCTCCTGGCCCAGCAGCGAGGCCCAGATCCCGAGTTCGCCCTGCCGCTGCAGGGCAATGGCCTCGGTGTCGATCCGGCGGACCATGACCAGGTCCCGGTAGAGGGCCTTGATCTCGTCGGTGGTCAGGTCGAGCGGGTAGTCGGGGTGGTCGGCCCGTTCGCCTTCCGGGGTGAGGAGCTGGATAAGTTCTGCGCGCGAACCGGGCGGCCCGTCCAGGCTCTCCGGTTCCGGTGCGGTGACCGCACCGTCAGCGTCGACGGCCACGTGCCACTCCTTGGGTCAGGGGCCGGCCCCAGGATCACCGCGACCGGCCGGATGTGCTCTACCCGCCATCGTGACAGACGGGGGTCGGTTGAGCTAACTGCCGGTGCCCAGGGCTGGCCGGCCCGCGGGCGGCACCTCGGTGGGTTACGCTGCGTGCCCGTAGCGGCATCGAGGAAAGGCAGCGCCATGGCCCGGGTCATCGTCGAGGTCATGCTCAAACCGGACATTCACGACCCGCAGGGCGAGGCCATCCGGGGTGCCTGCCAGCGGCTGGGCTTCGCCGAGGTGGTGGGCGTCCGGCAGGGGAAGCGGTTCGAGCTGGATCTGGCCGGGCCGGCCGGTGAGGCCGCCCTCGCGCGGATGAGCGAACTGGCTGGTGAATTGCTGGCTAACCCGGTGATCGAGGAATTCACGCTGCGGCCCGGGTGATTGGCTGCTGTGGCCGCGGGAACATTGGCTGAACTGACGATTATTGCGGTGCGGACGGGGAAGGCAGATAACAGGCAAGGGGAAAGGTTGGAGGCAGGCACTGAGGAACGGATGCGTACTCGGGTGAGATGTGCCGAGGAGGCGCCGTGGACGTGAGGTTCTGCCTGGTGTTCCCGCGGGAGGCGCTCAGCGTTCCGGTGATGCGCCATGTGCTGGGCGACACGCTGCGGGATCTTGGGGCGGATGACGAGGGCGTGGCCGATCTGCTGCTCGCGGTCACCGAGGCATGCACCAACGTGGTCAAGCACGGCGGCCCCGGCCGCCGGTACGAAGTCATGGCGAGTGTCGGCCGCGGCGGCTGCCTGGTCGAGGTGCAGAACGCTGGCCGCACGTTCGGCACGGTCCGGCTGCCCGGGCTGCGCCGCCGGGTGGCGCTGCCGCAGGTGCCCGCCCTCCGGATGCGCCGCCGTCCGGCCCGGCCGGTCACTTCTGGCCGCTTCCACCGGCGGCTTGGCGAAGCCGGGAAAATGGTCTCGGATGAGGCCATCGCGGCACTTCCGGAATCGGGCCGCGGACTGGCCATCATGCGGGCATGTGTGGACGATGTGACACTTACCAGTAGCCCGGAAAGCCGGACCGTGGTGAGCCTGCAGAAACGGATTGCCTGGCGGGACGGCGCGCCGGTGACCGCTGAGCTGGACGAGCAGCTGCGCGACGCCGGCTGACCGGATGGGGCAGCCAGGCTGGCTGCCAAGGCTGGCCGTGAACCGGTAGCCTGCCAGGGTATCCCGGACACCCAAAGTGACCGTTGCCGGGGCCGTGGCCTGCGAGGACGCCGATGACCGCGCGCGTGGGGATCGTGACCTTCCCGGGATCCCTGGATGATCGCGACGCGGCCCGCGCTGTCACCCGGGCCGGTGGCGAGGCGATCCCGCTCTGGCATGCCGACCGCGGGCTGCGCGGGGTCGATGCGGTGATCCTGCCGGGCGGTTTCTCCTACGGCGACTACCTGCGCTGCGGCGCCATCGCCCGGTTCGCTCCGATCATGACCGATCTGGTGCCGGCCGCCGCCGCGGGCCTGCCGGTGCTGGGCATCTGCAACGGTTTCCAGATCCTGTGCGAGGCGCATCTACTGCCCGGCGTGCTCATGCGCAACCACCACCGGAAGTTCATCGACCGCCGGCTGCTGGTCCGGATCGAGGACACCAGTACCCTGTGGACCCGCGGCTACCAGCCGGGCCAGGAGATCACCCTGGTGCTCAAGAGCGGGGAGGGCGCCTACCTTGCCGACCCGGCCATGCTGGACACGCTGGGGAAACGCGGCCAGGTGGTGGCCAGGTACGCCGACGGCGACCCGAACGGGTCTGCCCAGCTGATCGCCGCGGTCCGGAACGAGGCGGGAAACGTGGTGGGCATCATGCCCCACCCCGAGCATGCGATCGACCCGCTGACCGGGCCGGGTGACGAAGGCTTGCTGTTCTTCACCTCGGTAATCCGGCAGGTGGTGGCCGGGTGAGCGCGGCGGCGCTGGACACGGTCGCGGCGGCGGCCGCTGCCGACCGGCCGCAGCCGTACGCCGAGCTGGGCCTGACCGGCGAGGAATACCAGCGGGTCCGGGAGCTGCTCGGCCGCCGCCCGACCGACTGCGAGCTGGCCATCTACTCGGTCATGTGGAGCGAGCACTGCTCCTACAAGTCCTCCCGGGTGTACCTGCGCCAGTTCGCCGAGAAGGCGCCCGCCACCACAGCGCTGCTGGCCGGCATGGGGCAGAACGCCGGTGTGGTGGACATCGGCCAGGGCTACGCGGTCACCTTCAAGATCGAGTCGCACAACCACCCCTCCTATGTGGAGCCGTTCCAGGGCGCCGCCACCGGCGTCGGCGGGATCGTCCGCGACATCCTGGCCATGGGTGCCCGCCCGGTGGCGGTGATGGATGCCCTGCGGTTTGGCCCGGCGGGCGCGCCGGACACCGCCCGGGTGCTGCCCGGGGTGGTGGCCGGGATTTCGTTCTACGGCAACTGCCTGGGCCTGCCGAACATCGGCGGCGAGCTCGGCTTCGATCCCTGCTACGCCGGCAATCCGCTGGTCAACGCGCTGTGCGTGGGCGTGATGCGGCACGCCGACCTGCAGGCCGCCGCCGCCGCCGGTGAGGGCAATCAGGTGATCCTGTTCGGCTCCCGGACCGGCCCGGATGGCATCGGCGGCGCGTCGGTGCTGGCCAGCGCCTCGTTTGAGGGTGGTGAGGCGGCCAAACGCCCGAGCGTCCAGGTCGGCGATCCGTTCATGGAGAAGCTGCTGGTGGAGTGCTGCCTGGAACTGGGCGCGGCCGGGCTGCTGGCCGGGCTGGGCGACCTCGGGGCGGCCGGGCTGTCCTGCGCCACCGCCGAGATGGCCGCGGCCGCCGGCACCGGCATGCGGATCCGGCTGGACGCGGTGCCGCTGCGCGATCCGGCGCTCGGCCCGGCCGAGATTCTGATGAGCGAGTCACAGGAACGGATGATGGCGATCGCCGCACCCGCCGACGTGGCCGCTTTCCTGGCTATCTGCGCCCGCTGGGACGTGCCCGCCACGGTGATCGGCGAGGTGACCGGCACCGGCCGGCTCCAGATCAGCTGGCACGGCGAGCTGGTGGTGGACATTGCGCCGCAGACGGCCGCCGACGGCCCGGTTTACCGGCGGCCTGCCGCCCGCCCGGCCAGCCAGGACGCGCTGGCCGCGGACGGCCCGGACCGGCTGCCCCGGCCGTCGTCCGGCCCGGAGCTGCGGGCCACCCTGCTGGACCTGCTGGCCAGCCCGGGGCTGGCCGACAAGACCTGGGTGACCCAGCAGTACGACCGGCACGTGCGCGGCGACACGGTGCTGGCCATGCCGGAGGACGCGGGCGCGATCCGGATCGACGAGCAGACCGGGCTGGGGGTGGCGCTGGCCACCGACGGCAACGGCCGGTACGGCTGGCTCGACCCGTACCTGGGTGCGCAGCTGGCGCTGGCCGAGGCGTACCGGAACGTGGCCGCCACCGGGGCCCGCCCGGTCGCGGTCACCGACTGCCTCAACTTCGGCTCGCCGGAGGATCCGGCCGTGATGTGGCAGTTCGCGGAGGCGGTGCGGGGCCTCGCGGACGGCTGCCAGTTCCTTGGCATCCCGGTCACCGGCGGCAATGTCAGCTTCTACAACCAGACGCAGGACGTGGCCATCCACCCGACCCCGGTGGTGGGTGTGCTCGGCGTGCTGGACGACGTGCGGCGCCGGGTGCCGATCGGGTTCGCAGCGCCCGGCGGGCAGGTAGTGCTGCTTGGCACGACCGCCGCCGAGTTTGGCGGCTCGGCCTGGGCGCAGGTGGCGCACGGTCACCTCGGTGGCCGCCCGCCATCGGCCGATCTGGCGGCGGAACGGGCGGCCGCGTCGCTGCTCGCCGCCGCGGCCGGGGCCGGGCTGCTGGCCGCGGCCCCTGTCCTGTCCGACGGCGGGCTCGCGATCGCGCTGGCCGAATGCTGCCTGGCCGGCCGGACTGGCTGCCGGGTGGAGCTGCCCGGGGATCCCTTCACGCTGCTGTTCAGCGAGTCGGCGGCCCGGCTGGTGGTGGCGGTGGCACCGGGCGCGGAGGCGACGTTCGCGGCGCTGTGCCGGCGGCACGCGGTGCCGGCCACGGTGCTGGGCGAGACCGGCGGGGACAGCCTGGAGGTGGCCGGCCAGTTCGCCGTGCCGCTCGCCGAACTGGCCGGGATCCATCAGCGGGTGCTGCCCGCCCTGTTCGGCTGACCGCCATGCCGGCCAGGGCGATCAGCGCCGAGCGGCTGCTGGCCGCTGTCACCGAGCAGCGCGCGGCACTGGCCGAGCCGGCCTGGCCGGGCCCGGTCACGGCGGCCGAGCTCAACCGCGAGTGCGTGCGCGGGGCGCTGGCCGCGGTGGACCGCGGGCTGGCGCCCACGCCGGGGGCGCTGCGGGCGGCCGTGACCTACCTGCTGGGAGCGCTGGCCGAGCGGGCGCCGGGCCGGGCGGTGGAGGTCCGGGTGCCGCCCTATGCGGCGGTGCAGTGCGTGGCAGGCCCGCGGCACACCCGTGGCACCCCGCCGAACGTGGTCGAGACCGACCCGCTGACCTGGCTGGCGCTGGCCGCGGGCCAGGCCGGCTGGGCGGCGGCGGTGACCGCCGGGAAGGTCTGGGCCAGCGGCCCCCGCGCCGATCTGTCGCCGTGGCTCCCGCTGTGGCCGGGGTGATGGTGGCCGGGCTTTCCGGTGCCGGGCGCGTTGAGGTATTCGCCAGTGCACCGGCGGCGGCAGGCAACCAGGGAACCGCCTGGGCGTCTCTGATATGTGGGCAGTAACACGGCGCGGGAATCGGTCCAGGCCGGTGCGGCGGACCAGCGGGGGCCCGCGCGCGAGGCGGTGACAGACCTGTACCAGGCACACGCGCTCGGCCTGATCCGGCTGGGCGTGGTGATGCTCGGCGACCGGGCCGCCGCCGAGGACGTGGTGCAGGAGGCGTTTTACGGGCTGTTCCGGCACTGGGCGAACCTGGCCGACCCGGCCAAGGCACTGCCCTACCTGCGGTCCGCCGTGCTGAACGGCTGCCGTTCGGCGTGGCGCCGGCAGCGCAGGAGGCCTGATCGTGCGGCCACGGAAACCGGGCCCTGGGAGACAGCCGAGTCGGCGGAGGCCGCGGTGCTGGTGGGCGAGGAGCACCGGCAGGTGCTCGCAGCGCTGCAGCGCCTGCCGCAGCGGCAGCGGGAAGCGCTGGTGCTCCGCTTCTACCTCGGGCTCGCCGAGCAGGAGATCGCCGCCTGCATGGGTATCAGCCAGGGCACCGTCAAGTCCACCACCTCCCGGGCACTGGCTGCGCTCGGCCGTCTGATCAAGGAAGTGTCATGAGCACCGTCGAGGACCGCATCCGCGCAGCCACCCAAGCAGCAGCCGACACGGTGACGCCGGGCAGCGTGCCGCCGCTGCGGCTGCCAGCAGGCCCGGACGGGGCCCGGGGCCCTTACCGCTGGCCGCTCCGGCCGGCCCCGCGCAGGTGGTCTGGCCTGTTCGTGCCGCTGGCTGCCGCCGCGGCGGTCGTCGGCGTGGTCGCCGCCGCGCTGGCCATCGGTGCCGCCTTCCACGGCCGGGCCGCCGGCCCTGGCCCGGCCGTCCAGTCCCACCCCTCGCCGGCGCCCATGCGCCCAGCGGCACAGCGCCCGGCTGCGCTGGATCAGGTGCCCCGCTACTTCGCCGCGCTGACCGGCCGGGTTCAGGAGCAGGCCCAGGCGGTGGAAGTGCGCTCGACTCGCACCGGGCAGGTGCTGGCCACGGTCGCCCCGCCCCGCCCATACAACGTCTTCACCTGGGTGAGCGGCGCCGCCGATGACCGCACATTCGTGCTCGCCGCCCAGCAGTGGTGGCACATCGGCTCCGGGCAGGCCGGGATGCCCGCCCAGAACCGGGACATCAGCGCCCCGGTGGCGTTCTTCCGGATGGCCTTCGACCCGCGCACCCGTTCCGCGCAGCTCACCAGGCTGGCCGTCCCGGAAACCATCCAGCACGTCCAGCTCGCTGGGATGGCCGTGTCCCCCGACGGCACCAGGCTCGCCCTGGACATCAGCCGGTCCAGCCAGTCCATCCAGGTCGTCACCCTCGCCACCGGGGCGATCCGGTCCTGGGCCTGGCCTGGCGGCGGCTGGATCGGCAACTTCAAGCCGTCCGGCCAGGTCATCTCCTGGACCGCGGACGGGACGGCGCTGGAGTTCCAGCAGTGGGGCAGCGGGCAGCCCAGGCCCATCTACATCCGGCTGCTGGACACCACCGCGGCGGGCACCAGCCTGGCGTCATCCAGGATCGTCCTCACCTTCCCGGACGCAGCCGCGCTCGGCACCAACACGCTGCTCACCCCCGACGGCAGCAGGATCGTCACCGCCACCCCCCAGGGGATCACCGAGTTCTCCGCCCGCACCGGGCAGCCCCTGCTGTCCCAGGACCAGTTCCACTTCGACTGGCAGGCGCGGGGGTGGGCAGGCCCGCCCTGGCAGGAGGTGCTGTGGGCAGGCCCCGGCGGCCGGGCGCTCGTCGTCTTTGACCCCCGCGGCAAAGCGGATCGCTACGGCCCGGGCAGCGTCCTCGGCGTCCTCACCGGGAACACGTTCACCCCGATCCCGCGCGGCCCCTACGATGTCACGTTCCTCCAGATCACCTGGTAGACGCTCGCCTGACATCGGATAGCTAGCCAGGTCGTGTGCCGGTGCGTCCGGGTGCCGGGCTGGGCCGGGCTAGCTCAGTACACTGACCACGTGATCGAGCCCGACGGCCGGCCAGCCGATGACACCGATCGGGCCGACCCGCCCCCCCGGGACGCATGCGGGGTGTTCGGGGTCTGGTCGCCCGGCGAGGACGTCGCCAAGCTGACCTATTTCGGCCTCTACGCGCTCCAGCACCGCGGCCAGGAGTCGGCGGGCATCGCGGTCAGCGACGGCAGCAGAATCATGGTGTTCAAGGACATGGGCCTGGTCGCCCAGGTGTTCAGCGAGTCGGTGCTGTCCACGCTGACCGGCCACATCGCGGTCGGGCACTGCCGGTACTCCACCACCGGCGCCTCGACCTGGGAGAACGCGCAGCCGACGTTCCGGTCGACGGCATCGGGCAGCCTCGCGCTCGGCCACAACGGCAATCTGATCAACACCCTGGAACTGGCCGCGATGGTCGAGGGAGCGGCCGGGGCCTGGCGCGGGCCGGTCAGCACCTCCGACACCGACGTGCTGACCGCGCTGTTCGCCGACTCAGCCGCCGCCAGCGTCGCCGACGGCGCGCTGGCCGCGCTGCCGCTGGTGCGCGGCGCGTTCTCGCTGGTGTTCATGGACGAGAAGATGCTGTATGCGGCCCGGGACCCGCAGGGGTTCCGGCCGCTGGTGCTCGGCCGGCTGGCCCGGGGCTGGGCGGTGGCCAGCGAGACCGCGGCACTGGACATCGTCGGTGCCACCTTCGTGCGCGAGGTGGAACCCGGTGAGCTGATCGCGATCGGCGAGCAGGGACTGTCCTCGTCGCGGTTCGCGCCGGCCCAGCCGCGCGGGTGCCTGTTCGAGTACGTCTACCTGGCCCGGCCGGACACCACCATCTCCGGGCGCAGCGTGCAGGCGACCCGGGTAGAGGTCGGCCGCCGGCTGGCCATCGAGCATCCGGCAGACGCCGATCTGGTCATCCCGGTCCCCGAGTCCGGCACCCCGGCGGCGATCGGGTACGCGCAGGCCAGCGGCATCCCCTATGGCCAGGGCCTGGTCAAGAACTCGTACGTGGGCCGGACCTTCATCCAGCCCAGCCAGACCATCCGGGAACGGGGCATCCGGCTCAAGCTGAACCCGCTGCGCAGTGTGATCGCAGGCCAGCGGGTGGTGGTCGTCGACGACTCGATCGTGCGCGGCAACACCCAGCGGGCCATCGTCGCCATGCTCCGGGAGGCGGGCGCGGCCCAGGTGCACGTGCGGATCTCCAGCCCGCCGGTGTCCTGGCCGTGCTTCTACGGCATCGACTTCGCCACCCGGGCCGAACTGATTGCCGGCAGCCTGTCGGTGGCCGAGATCCAGGCCTCGATCGGGGCGGACTCGCTCGGCTTCATCTCGCTCGCCGGGCTGATCGGTGCGACCACACGGCCGGCCGCGAGCCTGTGCCGGGCGTGTTTTGACGGCGACTACCCGATCCCGGTCAGCGAGCGTGAGCAGGGCAAGCACCTGCTGGAGGAATCCGCCAGCGGCGAGATGGTCACGGGACTGCTATGAGGCCCGGCGGCGACTATGCGGCCGCGGGGGTCAGCATCGAGGCGGGCGAGCGGGCCGTGACGCTGATGAAGGCGGCGGTGGCGCGGGCCGGCCGGCCCGAGGTGGTCGGCGGCATCGGCGGTTTCGCCGGCCTGTTCGACGCCAGCGCGCTGGCCCGCTACCGGCGGCCGCTGCTGGCCACCTCCACCGACGGGGTGGGCACCAAGGTGGTGATCGCGCAGCGGCTCGGCCGCTACGACACGGTCGGCATCGACCTGGTCGCGATGGTGGTGGATGACCTGGCCGCCTGCGGGGCGGAGCCGCTGTTCCTGACCGACTACCTGGTGTTCGGCCGGCTCCGGCCGGAGCGGGCGGCGGCGGTGGTGGCGGGGGTGGCGCAAGGCTGCGTGCAGGCGGGCTGCGCGCTGCTGGGCGGCGAGACGGCCGAGCATCCGGGGCATCTCGGGCCCGATGACTTCGACCTGGCCGGCGCGGCCACCGGGGTGGTGGAGGCCGAAGCCCTGCTCGGCCCGGACCGGGTCCGGGCCGGCGACGTGGTGCTCGGGCTGGCCTCGTCCGGGCTGCACGCCAACGGGTATTCGCTGGTCCGGCGCATCCTCGACAGCAGCGGGCTGGATCTCGCCGCTGAGCCGCCGGAGCTGGGCCGGCCGCTGGGGGAGGAACTGCTCACCCCGACCGCCATCTACGCCCGGGACTGCCTGGCGCTGGCGGCGGGCTGCGAGGTGCACGCGCTGGCACACATCACCGGCGGCGGGCTGGCGGCGAACCTGGCCCGGGTGGTGCCACCGGGCCTGGGCGCCGTGCTCGACCGCGGCAGCTGGCGGCCACCGCCGGTGTTCGGCCTGCTGGCGGCGCGGGGCAAGATCCCCGCGCCGGAAATGGAGCGGGTGTTCAACCTGGGGGTGGGCATGGCCGCGGTGGTCGCCGCCAGCCACGCTGACCGTGCGCTGCGGCTGCTCGCCGGGCGCGGCATCGGTGCCTGGGTGCTAGGGCAGATCACCGCCGACGGCAACGGCGTCCGGCTGGCCGGCTCACATCCGTAGCCCAGTGGCGGCGGGCCCGGCGGCGGGCCGCGGGCACGCGCAGGCTACTCGCCGCTCTCGCCTTCGCCGTTGGCCTCGGCGATGTCGCGGTAGCGTTCCATGAGGTCTGCGTAGCCAGGGTCGTCCTCGTCGTCGTCGCCCCTGCCTACGCCCAATTCGGTCCGCAGCCGGTCAAGGTCGGTGCCGCCGCTGTTGTACTTCAGCTGGCGGGCCACCTTCACCTGCTTGGCCTTGGCTCGGCCGCGCCCCATTGGCTCGACCCCCTCGAACATGCGGAGCCCGGGCCGGGCTCCTCTCCCTGCACTGAATTATGACCGGCTCTGCCGCACGGCGCGCAAACGCGCCGTGACTCCACCGCCAGGAGCACGGCGTGCATTCGAGCCTGCATACGCCTACAACCGTACCTGCTTTGCGCCGCGAGCGCTGCCCTCGCGCACTGGTGCCGCGCCCGGGATCACCGGGCGGGCGGTCAGGGGCCGAGCCAGATGCCGCGCAGCCGGCCGACTTCCGCCATCCGGCGCTCGGCCAGCCGGTCCGCCGCGACCGCCGGCGGTACCCCTTCCTCGTCAGCCAGCGCGAAGATCTTCCTGGTGGTGGTGAAGATCCCGGCCGCCCGGGCCTTGGCCCGCTCGAAATTGAACCCGGCCAGCTCGTCCGCCACCTGGATCACGCCGCCGGCGTTGACCAGGTAATCGGGCGCGTACAGGATGCCCCGGTCGGCCAGCATCTTCTCGATCCCGGGGTGAGCGAGCTGGTTGTTGGCCCCACCGCAGACGATCTTGGCGGTCAGCACGGCCACCGTGTCATCGTCCAGCGTGCCGCCCATCGCACACGGCGCGAGCACATCCAGCGGCCTGGCCAGCAGCGCGGCCCGGTCGCCCGCGGCCTCCACCTCAGGGTGCCTGGCCAGCACGGCGCGGGTGGCGTCGCCGTTCACGTCGCAGATCACCACCCGGGCCCGGGCCTCGACCAGGTGGCCGACCAGCCGGTGGCCGACCTTGCCGACACCTTCCACCCCGACCAGCCGGCCAGCCAGGCTGGCGTCGCCCCAGGCGTGGGTGGCCGCCGCGCGCATGCCCTCGAACACACCAGCCGCGGTGAGGACAGACGAGTCGCCGGCCCCGCCGTTGGGTACCGTCCGGCCGGTGACGTGGCGGCACTCACGCGCCACGACGTCCATGTCCTCGCTGTAGGTGCCGATGTCGCAGGCGGTGATGTAGCGGCCGCCCAGCGATTCCACGAATCTGCCGTAGGCACGCAGCAGCGCCTCGGACTTGTCCCGGTCCGGGTCGCCGATGATGACCGCCTTGCCGCCACCCAGATCCAGCCCGGCCAGCGCGTTCTTGTAGGCCATCGCGCGGGAGAGGTTGAGCACGTCGGCCAGGGCCGCGCTCTCGCTCGGGTAGGGGTAGAACCTGGTGCCGCCCAGGGCCGGACCGAGCGCGGTGGAGTAGATGGCAATAATCGCCCGCAGCCCAGACTGGCTGTCCTGGCAGAAGATGACCTGCTCGTGCCCGGCCTGGCTGGTGGTGACGCCAGAAGATCTCACGAACACATCCGTCACGGTGGTGACTCCTGAATCTGTCCCGCGTCCTCGTTGATGCGGATCGAACCAAGCGTATTCCGTCGCCGGGGTGCTGTCCGGCGCCCGCCGCTGCCGCCCGGGCGGCCCGGCGGCGGTGGTGATGATCTCGTTACGTGTCGTACCGCGGTGCCGGGCCGGCGCCGTGTCACCATGCGTTCGTGCTCCCCTACGCTGCATATCTGCGCGTCTATGAGCCGCTGTCGGCTTTTGCCGAGCCGGACGGCACGCGCTGGGCGGCGTATGCGGCATCGGCTGACCGGCCGCGCCGGGCAGGCGCGCTGGCTGCCGAGCATGCGGACGCGCTGCGGCGGCTCACCGCGGTGACGCCGGTCGCGGCGCCGAAGTGGGAGAGCGGCGACGCGTACGTGCGCTGGGTGGACGGTGTCACCTATATCTGCCCCTGGCAGACGCGGCTGCGCTCGTGGCTGGGCCTGTCCCGGCTGCGGGTGACCGCGCCGCAGCTGCGGCTGGCCGCGTTCCCGGCGGCCGCGGTGGACGCGGCCATCACCGGCTTCGCCAGCTGCCAGGGACAGTACGGCACGCTCCGGATCCACATCCAGGCCCGGGCCTGGTCGGTGCCGCCGGCCTGGTTCACGCCGTTCGCGCCGGACGAGCGCTGGCAGGTGCCCGGCCGGGCGGCGCCGTCCCGCGCGCTGGTGTACACCGCCCTCATGCCGCAGGCGCGGGACCGGGTGCGGGCGGCCCTGGACAGCTACCGGGGTGCGGCTGGCGCCGGCCCCGGTCCCGGCACGCTGGCCGAGCTGGCCCAGATCTCGTCCTGGCTGGCCGAGTTCGACCCGCGGTCGCTGGTCGAGCTGGACTACGGCGGACTGGTCCAGCTGCTGAGCGATGAGGAGCTGCGCGCCGACCAGTCGGTGGCGGAGATGGCCGCGGCGGTGCGCGCACTGGCGCGCGGGGAGCTGGAACTGGCCTGCGCCATGTACCGCCGGGTGTCCCAGCGCTGGTGGCCGCTGGCGGCCCTGGAGCGTGCGAGCTGACCGGCCGCCGCGGAAGTATCTTGCGCATGGTGGTCGATTTGTTACCGCTGGTGATGGCAAAATGGTCTGAGTGGGCCATATAGGACATCCACGGCAGGCCCCGCCGGGAGCCGGGGAAGCAACGACGCAGGATCGCCGCAGTTGGTCCAGCGGGAGAGGCCGTACCTATGTCTGCACGCATGCCGGAGGCTGAGTCCCTGCTCACGCCCGCGGAAGTCGCCACGATGTTCCGGGTGGACCCCAAGACCGTCACCCGCTGGGCCAAGGCCGGCAAGCTGTCGTCCATCCGCACGCTGGGCGGTCATCGCCGCTACCGGGAGACCGAGGTTCGCGCCCTGCTCGCGGGCATGCCGCCGACCCGCGGCCAGTAAGCAGGCCCGGCACCCAGGTCACCGACCGGGCCGCCCCGGGGGAGCCGGCTAGCCGAGGGCACCAGCGGCCGGGCGGCTCACCCATTTCTCAGCGTTCCTTCAGCCACGGCCAAGAATGGCGGGCCAGGATTTCTCCAGCGCCGGCCCGCGGGCCAGCCGGTCAGGAGGTCGCTCGTACATGCTGGGCAATCGCAGGCTGCCAGGCCACTCCCTGCTGCTGATCGTGGTGGCCGCCGTCGCCCTGTTCGCCGGCGCGGGCGTGGCCATGGCCGCGACCGGCGAACAG
>Ga0318557_10000040_pt1 | contig 20326 bp, 22 predicted proteins | sample GRESIP065b5f19_FD_203497 | JGI IMG/M metagenome (GOLD analysis project Ga0318557, IMG submission 203497) | Tropical soil microbial communities from Luquillo Experimental Forest, Puerto Rico - GRE.SIPMG.065b5f19 | ecosystem: Environmental > Terrestrial > Soil > Tropical forest > Bulk soil... | reverse complement strand
ATCGGGGTGGACCCGGCTTATGGGATGAGTGAGACCAGTGACTACGGCTGCATCCAGTTGGTGCGCTGTTTTGAGGACGGTATGGAACAGTGCGCTGAGTTTGCCGCCAGGGGGTTAAATACCAAACATCTTGCTTGGGCGATGTTATACCTTTTTGGTGCTTACCATCGTCAGGACGGGACGCCGAACGTGGTTTGGAACGTGGAAATCCAGGGAGGCGGGGCCAGTGTGATCGACGAGGTTGAACATTTACAGGCTGATGTGACCGGGTTTTATGACAAGCTGGGACTGGCTTTCGACAGTTTACGCGCTTACGCCTACAAGCGGATAGACAGTTTAAGCCCCAATTACACGGCTAAACACTTTAACCAGAGCGCGCTTACCCGGGATCAGGGATTGCACCACATCAAGAGCTATTTTGAATGCGGGCGCCTGATGCTTCACTCGATGAATCTGGTCAACGAAATGAGTTACATGATCAGGGGACCGGGCGGTTACATTGAGAGCAGTGACGGCAAACACGATGACCTTGTGATGGGGCTCTTAGTGGCAGTATTTAATTATCTCGACCCTATCCGCTATGATTTAGAAGGCAGCGGGTGCACGATTGGCAAGTGGATGGACGAACGAAGTCTCTTGCTTAAGGGGGCAACTAGTGATGATCTGTTATATTTAAGGGTCAAAGACTGGATAACCGAGAAACGGGATCTGGCACGTGAACGCGAGGAAGAGCTCAAAAACCTGATTAGCGGATGATCATCAAGGAATGGCGCTGTAAAGAGTGCGAGCTTGAATTTGAATCGCCACTGCCATTGTGTCCCAGGTGCAAGCGGATCGCTAAACGAGCGTTCAGAACCGCACCGCACATAGGGAGTGTCAAAGCGCAAAACGTGGATCGGATTTTAAGTGACGTGTTGCCGGCTCAGAACTTGGCTGATTACAGCAATGCGACCGGGTACCCGAAACCAAGCTTTGGCGGGATTTACCAGTCTGAGAGCGGGATGCGAGCTGGGTTTGGACTGGCTAACTTGTCTAAGCTGATCCCTGAGTTGCCCAAGGATGCGCCACTGATGAAGATGAATATCAATACCGGAGCACGCGAAGCCGTTGATGTAGAGAGTTGGGCGGCTAATCTGCCTAAAGCAGTGAGTGCCGTAAACGGTGTGCAGATTGGGAAAGCCGGGGCAGGTCTCTCTGACCGGACCCAGATCGCCGGCAGATACAAAGGATAAAGGCTTTTTTTATGTCAACGCCGATTTTTTCCTACGTCAATAATGTCGCTAGCACCATCTTGGCGCCTTTGCCATTCGGGGCCGGGGTGGGGGACTCCCACAAAATACTCCGTTGCAAGGTCCGGTGATTGATCTGGCAATATTTTCGATTGCTGCCGGATCAACCGGGGTTGGCACTGTGCTCACACTTCAGGAGTTGGGCCTTGACTCTGACATAAGTGCCGGGGCGCTGGTGCCGGTATGGAGGACGGTCTGTACCGGAGGAGGCACCAGTACCCCGGTCACCATCACGCTCGCCAATTCCACCCCGTACGGAGGGATCATTAACGGACCTTTTCACGGGTTACGTTTTTTAATCAGCGGTGTAGTCGGCAACGGTGTGGCTTATGCGCGTTTAACCGGCACCGTGCGGATGACTTGAACCGCTATGGACGAAATCGTTCCAGAAGCTCAAGAACAACTTGCTCAGGTCGACCAGCAAGACGAGGTCACTCCCTTTGTGGTGTGGACACCTGATCCGCCCCTGATCGTTATGTGGTGCGGAGTTTGCAGAGTAGGATTGGGACCATGAAACTGAGCGAGAAATGGCGGTATCAGGAAGCCATCGAGGTACGCGATAAATGCATGGCGAGTTCTCCTAACCGCGGCGCTTTTTATCACAAATGCCGCAACGCCTATGATCACGGGAGCAGAGACGTCGACCAGGCGCGCCATAACAAGGTCAAGCCAGTTACTAATCGAGTCGCATCTTTTTTGTACGCTCCCGGCCGCACCTATTACTGGGCCGAACTTCCCCCGGATGAAATTGAACACCTGGACAAGGTCGAAAGCGTTATCGATTGCGTACAGGATGCCTGGCACGATACCGGGAGCGACCTTTTAGCCTGGGAAGCGGTCCTGTCTGGATTGACCTGCGGATGTTGCCCGGTCATTACGTTACCGGAAAGGATGACCGATGGCACACCAACGCTCGTCAGCCGGATTCTCGAACCCGAAATGTTCGGTGTCTTTAACGAGTCAGTCACCGATCTGATGCAGCAACAGGCGATTTGCTGGGATGCTTACCTTACTCGCCCCGAGATTGAGATCCGGCTTACCATGCACCCTAAACGGGTGCGCGACAAAATCATGGCAGACCTCGAAACGGTGGCGCCTGAGTATGTCGAGACTGATCGGGTTTTTGTTTCTAATTACCAGGGGATAAACTCAGGGAACGTTGAAACCGGCATTGTGATGAGCCGCCTTGGCGGCCAATACAGCTATAATCCCTACGTAATGACCCCGCTTTACCGGGTTAGCAATCTGATCTTTTTTGATGACGATATCGGGGATTGGAACTGGGTGCTTTTGAGCGCATCCAATGCCATCTTTGATCTGCCGATAAGTGAAATCGGGGTGCCGGGGATACTGCCGGTTACAGTGGTGCGGCCATCGCCTAAAAAGAATTACTTCTGGGGCTACTCCCTCGCTGACGATCTGTTGCTGTTGCAGGATTGGTTTTCTAAGCGGGTCGCCCAGATGGATGAGCTATTCGAAAAGATACTTAAAACGCCAAAGATCGGGTTTGGAGTAGGGCCAATGCGCGAAAGCAAGATTGCTGCCTTAAATCGTCCCGGCGGTTATGCCTCTATTCCTAATCCTGCTGCGAAAATCGAGGAATTGAAACCTGATATCCCTGATTCGGCATTTACCATGATGAACGAGATCAGCGATTATTTCATTGAAGCCGGCGATATGAGGCCGGGAATGTTCGGCCGGCCTGAACCAGGGCAACGAGGTGCTGAAGCTCAAAGTGCTCTCATGCGGATAACGGCAGCTCCCATCGCCGTTAAAGCTTTGATCGTGGAAAAAGCCATCGAAGATTGGACTAACCAGATCTTCCGGTACAAACGTCGCTACGACGCTTCGCTTTATCCCGTGTACGAGGATGACGGGCAGTTTAAAGGGCGCTATTTCAGGATGAGTGAAGTGCCGGAAGCTACCCGCATCAAGGTGGACGGTCACTCTGCGAGTCCTGTTTTCTTCGAGGACCAGAAACGCGATGCCGAGCAACTGGTTCGCCATCAGGCGATGGACCCAGAGAGCTTGATCGAGTTCATTAGTCCGCCCATGAAAGGACTCTTAAAGAAACGTTTAAAGAGGCGTCTGATGGCGAACATGGTTGCCCAGGCAATTCAGCAACAAAAGCAGCAGGCAAAACGTAGTGGAGACCCCGAGAAATAAAAGCTGGTTCATGGTTCTGGTGCTTGGCACTGAGCAGTTAACAGGGTTGCGCGTTGAAGCCGCGTTTATGCATCCCGAGGATATCTGCGAGCTTATCGCTACGCTCCTCCCTGAAGAGTTTGTGGTCTTTAGTAGTGTCCACGAAGGCGCACTAGTGCTTTGTAATATTCCCATCTATCCGCGCTTAGAAGTTGTTCCAGGCGCAAATCCGGTGTTCTTAAGCCGGGAACCAATCTGTACGCACTAAAGAAGCGTCAACACTTTTTCCTTGTGCTTTTTACGTGTGAAGCATAAATAGTGTTCTCTAAGGGTGAGACATTTAATGTCCCTCCTGACCCAAACGCAACTCTCTCAAACTTTAGCAAGGAGGATATCCTTTATGCTGTACCTGGAAGAGATTCTGGGATTTAGGCGACGCGGGCGCAAAAAGCGCCGGTAGAACGCTGGCGGCGAATAAGGTACTTGGGAGGTGGCTGACGACGATACTCCTGCTCCTTCAGGAATACCGAACGGCCCGCCGACTGGTACTCCTCCTGGCGCACCACCACCGGGTGCACCTGGAGTCGCAGGCTCAAATCCAATGGCGGGCGCCGGGGGTGGACCTCCCGGTGTCTTGCCTCCACAGGGTGCCGCGGTTCCAATGGCTGTCAGACCCGCCGGCGAGCATGCCAATGGAATGGATATCATGCGGGCAGTCTTAAAAGCGATGCGCGAGGCCTTGACTAAACTCGGACCAAGTAAAGAAGGTGAACTGGTTGCCGAAGCACTGGTGAAGCTCAACAAGATATTTTCTCGTCCGGAAGGCGGCAAAGAGGATTCGGTTGATCCTCATATGCGAATCGCCCAGGCAATTGCCGAGAACCGCCGAACCCAGATGCCGCCACCAATGCCTCCGGGCGGTATGCCTCCGGGTGCGCCACCACCGGGAATGCCGCCCTTGAATCCGCAGATGGCAATGACTCCTCGAGGCCCGATCCCCGGAGCTGGAGGACCGCCATGAACAAGACTTTCCACAAAGCAAAAGAGTATCGCACACACGTTAAAGCGCACAGTGAAGGCGAGGTGCGCGAAGTCGAGACCACACGTTTCAGCCAGGTCAACACTTCAGGGGAAGGACCACTCAGCGGTAAAGGACTCAAAGTGGTTAATCGTCGCGATACGCCTAAACAGGTTACTACCGGGACTCCGGTGGTCTTGAATCGCGGGGAAACAATTTTCACGCCTCGGATCGGCCGCCCGGTCGACGAAGGCAGAACCATTCGGTGTGAAGAGGACTGCAACACATGAAAAGGCCATCCGGCAACAGATCGCGCAAAATAACTGACACTAACCAGGTGTATCTGGACAGTGTTAATCCCCCCGTCTTGCCCGACGTAGGTAAGACCAGTATCCAGAAACTTGCTCCTGGTAAGTTTGCTGAGCGCACCACGCGCGCCGGCAAGTAAAAGCTTTATGGCTGACCCCAACCCCAGAGAAGCCGATTATCAGCGACTTAAAAACGTTGAATCGCTTCTCACGTCCAAACCTGAGTTGCGCAAAAAACTCGAGCAACTGGTGCGTGAAGCCGATCCTAATGCCAGGGTGCCTTTCCTTGAACAGGAAGAAGGTGTGGAGAAACTGATCAAGGAACGCACCTCGAAGCTGGAAGACGAACTCAAGGAACTCAAAGAGCGTACCGCCCGGCGAGAGTACGATGAGGACACCACTCGCACAATTACCAGACTCAAACGTGCGCCGTTTAATCTGGACGAGGAAGATATAAAAGCGGTCAAAGAACTGGTCGCCGCCAAGTACAAAGAAGGCGAAGTGCTCTCCCTTGAAACCGCGGCCAGGTTCTACATCGCTCAACACTCCCCGGTCACCGGCTCTAATCCCGTCAGGAGTCCGTTCAGTACCCGGATGCAAAGACCGAAAAACGATTTTCGCAAAGAACTCCGTAACCCAAAATCACGGCTCTTTACGGACCAACGCAATTACATAGCAGAACAATTGGACCAGGCCTGGGAAGAAGGGCTGGACATGATCAATTCTCAGCAAGGATAATTTATGCCATTAGGATCAGGGATCTTGCCCGCAGGCAGTCTGGGGACACAACTAAGCTACATCACCAGACGAGCAATCCTTCAGAGAGCAATCGTCCAGGTATATAACACCTGTCCATTTTTGGTGGGGTTACTCTCAAACGCGATGTTGGAAGCGGGCGGTATCGACAGTGTGATCGCCAACGTGCAATTCCAGCAAATGGTGCAACCGCAATTTACGGGATTTGACGGCACCTTTACCAGTCCCACAGGGCTGGTGGGTATCACGCCGGCGAGTTGGAGTCTGTGCATGGCTCTGTGCCCGATTCCAATTTTAGCGACTGAACTTCTTATTCAGGAAAAGCAGAAGATCCAATCGATACTGGATTTGCGTTTTAACGATGCCGGTAACGCGATGCGCGACATGCTGGGCACGGTGCTCTACAACAACACTACCAACGCTTTGGAACCGATCGGTCTGCCGGGCGCCATCGATGACGGGACCAATCTGGTGACCTACGGAGGCATTAACCGCTCGAACAATCCTTGGTGGCAAGCCAAACGGTATGCCGCAGGAGGTGTCAACCCTACACGCGCCTTGATCGCTCAGTACATCAACGGGGTGGTGAAAGCTCAGGGCGAGATTCCCGATGCCGGTTTTATGAATGCCGGCACCTGGACCTTGTTAATGCAGGATTTCCTGGGCTTGGAACGTTACCAACCCAATCAGCTTCGCTCGACCGAATACTTGAGCGCTTTCCGGGCGCTTGAGGTGATGCAAGTTCCGATCTACATCGATCCGTATTGCCCGGAAGGCACGCTGTACCTGGCAAACTTCAACTATCTCAGCGCCAGAATTCATGAGGATGCGGAATGGGAATTCTTTGATTTCGTTGCCAATCTGCCGAGTAACTCTCTCTCGTTCACTGGCGTGATCATGCTGCTTCTGGCTTTCATCAACACCAAACCAAAAGCCAATGCGGTAGTGACAGGCTTTAACTCGGTGACAATTTAAATGGCCGCTCTGTCCCAGTTCGCGATTAACGTCAATTTAAGCGCATCGGTTTCTAACCCGATTAACTCGGCAACGTTCACCGCCGTGGCTCCCTGGGGTAAATCGAGTGCTCGAGCCACTTTGCGCGAGGCTCTGCATGATATCGCTGATCGGTGCGGAACCGAGAACTCAGGAGTCATGGGAGCGTATCTCACCAGCCAGACCACTAACGGCACCAGCGGCAGTGGCGCGACAGCTTTTACCAATGCTAATGAGGTAGGTATACCATAGGTTTTTTATGCCAAGAATCCCTGGAGTCGCAATTTTAAACGCACCCGCCATTGCGGCGAGTATCCCTACTCCGTCGCCGTGGATCACTGCGGTAACTCAGAACGGAACCACCAGCGCTGGCTCCGCGATCATCACCGCTTTAACGGCAACCGCTAACCTCAACGTTGGTCAGCCGGTGACAGGTACGGGCGTACCCGCCGGAAGCGTGATCACCTCGATTGACAGCGCCACGCAGATTCACATCTCATTGCCGGCTACGGCCGCCGGCACTGTGAGTTTGAGTTTCCTGCTTTGGAGTCCGTTCAACACAGGTTCATTCGCCGGCGGGTTCCAGGGATACTCAATTCCCAATCCCGTAAACGATGTTCCTGGATGTTTGTTTGAGATCCCTAACCTGCAGACGATGGCAGCCGGCAGCACCTACGTTTTGCCTCCCGGCAGCGGCTTTATCGTATTGACGAGCGGCACTACCGCAATGCAATTGCAGGCTTTCCAAGGTACTAGTTCGCCGGGTTGGGTAACGCTGGGGAGCGGCACCGCAAGCGTCACTTCGCTCCTTCCTTTTATCAGTGATGGGGCAAATATCAGAGTCAATTGCCCAACCACCGCAGGAACCCTGACAGTTTATCAGTTGCGTTAAACATCGATGGACACGCGCAATTTTCCTAATCACTTGAGAGTCTGGGCCAAGAACAATAACCAGCCTGAACCCTCCAGTGACGACAAGTTCAGCGGTCATTGCACCTTCCAGATGGACGGGGAATTGTTCGATTTTCCTCCCGGTAAAGCCGTGCTGCTCACTCCGGAGCAAGCGTGGTGGATATTTCTGTGGGATACCCGCAGTGAGATAAACTCGCGCAACGTAGATCAAGGCCCGCGCAATTACCGCGACAAACATACCACTGGCGCAATGGGCAACAGCGGTATCGGAAGTCAGATCACGCTCTGGAAACAAAAGCTGGCGTCTCTTGGCTGGGCGAATAAACCGGACAAGGAAAAGCGCTTTGAGGCTTTTGACTTCGTGACCGTGAACATGAACCAGACCATGCCGGGAGCGGATTTCGATCGATTGGCGGCAAGGAAACAGTGAGTGAATCTTGGAACATATATCCAGAAGACTCGCTTCATGCTGCGGGACGCTCTGTCGACAGCGTTTACTCAGCAAGACCTGATCGATTTAATTAATCAGGCCAGGGCAGACCTGATCATCGATACATTCTGTTGCCGAGCCCTGGTTTCTATCCAGACGGTTGCCAACCAGGACAAGTACACTTTCACCTCGGTGCTGAGTGCTCTACAGAGTGGCGGCACCTCTGCGGCCGCAATCCTGCAAATCAATAGCCTGGCCGTTTTCTGGAGTAATACCTTGGTCCCATTGCTTGATTATATGGCATGGGACGAGCTCAGTGCTATCTACCGCTCCTTCCGGGGGTTCACGTTTATCCCGTTTATCTGGGGCATGTTCGACACACAAAGCTTTTTCGTTGAGCCGATCCCCAATGGTGTTTACACCCTGGAGGTTGATTGCACTTATCTGCCCAACCTGTTACAGGCTGTCACCGACAATGAAACGGTGATTCCGCCCGCTTTCAGTGATTACACTCTTATTCCCTGGTTAGCCGCGTCTTACGCCAAATACAATCAACAGGCATTCGGGGAAAGCGAACGTTTCTTCCAGAAGTACGCCTTTGAGGTTGAGCGAAGACTGGGTGTTTATCCCGTTTACCGTGTACCTTCGCAATACGGGGCAGACCCTCGCAGACCATGAGCTATGCCTACTCGTCGCCCGCTTGATCCGCAGATAGACACGGTCTTCTTTCCCGAGGACGGCGGTCAGCATGGCGGTATCGATAAAACCAGTGGAGTAGCGCGCTGGTTTATCAGCGATACGGCTTACGACGAGCTGATCAACGCGATGCCGTTGGGACCGCTCTTGCAGCAGGTTCCACCTCCTGGTGCGGTAATCGCCACTCTCCCATCGCCCGTGATCTGGATGAGTGCGCAAGTCTTAAATCAGGCGCTTTATTTGTTCAGTCTCTGTACCAACGGGGCAATTTACCAGACCAGTCTGGGCGGTAGCGTCACTACAGTTACACCTCCCGGCACCATGAGTGCGAACTGCGACATCGCCAACTGGCAAGGCACGCAAATTATCTTCAGCGATCTCAATGCCGCGAAAGTTTATGCCTGGAACGGGAGCGTCTTCTCAACCGTTTTCAGTTCGCAGCCAGCTGCCTTTATCACCGTTTACTCTAATAGACTGTGGCTGGCTAACCAGAGCACCATCACTTTTACGGCCGGCGGCACTTACAATAACCTGGGCGGTGACGGCGGATCTTTTCTCATTACCGAAATGGATTGCCCCCCGCCTATCCGGATGCTGGCGCCGTATGGAGGCAACCTCTATGTAGCTGGATACAACTGGATCAGGATCTATGGAGGTCTCTACGATACAGGTCAACCGGCGGTTCTGCAGTTTCAGACCTCGACCTTAACCGATGAAGCGGGGCTGATCAATAAATGGAGCTTCTTGCCGGCCGGCTATGCGGTTTATTACTCCAGTTTATACGGGATATGGGGTTTGTTGGGTTCTCAGCCCATCGATGTGTCAGACCCGATTACTGGTTTTTTCCAGAACCTAGGCGTTGCCAACTCCAGTTTTAGCGCGGCCTGGGGCCAGATCCTGGGCGTCTGGGTCTTATGCTGGAATGTTTTTTATGCGTCTGACAGCACTTACCGGATCATGTGCCTGGTTTATAACCCGAACGCTCAGACCCAGCTTTGGTTCAGCCTGAACCAGGGCAATATCGCCTTTATCACTTACGGCGTTGACCAGACCAACGGTCAACAGAAGATCTTTGGCGTTGATACCGCAGGCAAAATCTACCAGATCTGTGGCGGCACCGGCAATGTGACCAGTAAGATCAACACCAAATTGTGGTGTTTCGGCACGCGCATCAGGGAAAAAACCATTATCAGGGCCGGCGTCGAACTGATCGCCTCTTTTTCTTCCACGGTTGCCTTAACGGCGGTGGACGAGAGCCTGAACACTTACACGCCCGATCTCCAATCCACTAACCCAACCCTGGCCTTTATCTGGTACAATCCCACTGCGACCTTTGCCTGGTCCAATGCCGGTCCATTTACATGGTCAACGCTGGGACCGCAGTATAAACTGATGGAGTTTGATTTACCGATTACCGTGAAACGACTGGGATTGAACCTGACTTTAACCGGAAGCGCAGCGGCGATTGGCGCTTTTGCCGTCGAATACACCGAGTTGCCTGCTGACTGGGGAGCATAAAACTTATGGCTGGAAGACCGCACACTGCAGTACCAACGGCTTTTGCCTCTCAAGGCGCCGGGGTACCCAACAATATCCCGATGCTGGACGCTAATTTCGCGGATATTCTCTCTTTCTACAATGACAGCGCAATCGGCTGGAACAATTACAGTGTTGACACCGGGACAGCTAACAATTACGTGACGGCTTTAACGCCGCCTCCCAGCGCTTATATCGCCGGGATGTGGCTCAGTGTCCAGATTGCCAATACCAATACCGGCACTGCCAATATCAACGTCTCCTCCCTGGGCCTGGTCCCGATTGTTACCCCGGATGGCAACCCTTTAACGGGCGGCGAACTGCAAGCCAATTACGTGGTTAGCATGATCTATGACGGGACCAGTTTCCGCATCGCGGGCGTCCAGGGTCCAGGGCAAATTTACAGTGTGCGCCTCAGGAGTTTTAACGCGGTGGGCAACCCCAATTTTGAGGTGGATCAGCGGAATGTCGGTAGCACTGTATCCGGTCCAAGTGGTAACCTAATTATTGATCGTTGGAAATATACAGGAGCAGGAACCTATAACCTTACTGCCGGTCAGCAATCCGCGACTTTGCCGGATGGGTGTATCCCAGGTACGAGCTTTAGAATAAGCCGTTCGTTCTTGCGGACTACTGTTACTACGGCAGCGACTTTAGGAGCCAGCGATAATTTACAGCTTTTTCAGTTTATCGAAGGTCCGCAGTTTCGTGAATTAAGTAATGATGTTCATTCCATTTCGATCCTTTGTCGAAGTAATGTAGCCAATTTGAAATTCGGCCTGACCCTGCAAGATCCAACTGGAGCCTATGCCCTGGGATCGCTCTGTACTTTGGGAGCGGCTAATACTCTGACTCTGATCACACTGCCTAATCTTCCGATATGGGCGTCTGGCGGAACTTTCGTTACAACTCCAGGAGCATTAGCCTACTTTATCATTGTCGTTTTAGCGGCAGGCGCGAGTAAAATGCTGCCAGCCGCTAACGTCTGGCAAAGCGGAGCAGCTGGCCTTGTTGGCGTACCGGGACAGAGTAATTTTGTTGCTGCTGCTGGCAATACCTTCGATTTGATGTTCATCCAGCACGAGCCCGGCCCCAACTGCACCACGCTGATCGATAAACCCTTCAGCCAGAACCTGGATGAATGCCTACGCTACTTCGCAAAATCCTATGATTATGGGGTGAAACCTCCAACGGCTAGCAGTACACCAGGGTTCCGATATCTTCCTGTTATCCAAAATGGTCTGTATGCATTGGGCTCGATTGCTTTTCCAAAACCAATGGCCAAAGATCCAGCCATCACCATTTACGCCAATGACGGAACCGCTAGTGCTGCGACTCTTGTAGGAGGAGCAAACGCCAGTCTGGCGGCTATATCGGGATCATCTCAGGGTGGGTTTGCTGGGTTCCAGTTTACTAGTGCTGTCACACTGAACACTGTTTACGGCTACCACTACACCGCCGACACGGGATGGTGAACACTATTTTTTTGTGTTATGATATTTCCTTGCTCTAGCGTTACCGCAGATCCGACAGCGGCGTTGAGTGCCTTCCATGTACAGATTTTTTCCCCAGAGCGGGTGACCTCGCATGCAATGCTTTCCGTCAAGGATAGGGAAGTTCATTCCGCGCAGCGTGTTCATTTGAGTGGTGACAGCTTCCAGATGCCTTGGGTTTACGCACTTTTTGTTTTTGCACAGATGGTCAATCTGCAAGTGCTTTGGGATTGGGCCAAAGAAGAACTCATACGCAAAGCGATGGGCGTATTCTTTCTTGGAGTGTGTAACGGCATATCCGCCGTATCCTCTACCGTGACTTCCGGCGATCCAGAGCCAGCAACCAGACTTTCTATCGACAAAAATCTTCTCTCGAAAACGCTCCGGAAGAGCGTTAATAGTAATGCGAAACATACTGCCCCTACGATACCACATTTGCGTGATGTCGTGGGGGTCTTTGCTTATGATTAAAGCCTTGGTAGCATTGTTTGTTTTTGGGTGTGCCAACATCACACTTGGCGCACCCTTCCTTTAGTCTGCGATCCTGTACCGGCTCAAGCACAACAGAGTTTGAATGTTGTCTCCTACGTGATCACCGGGATCGCGCAGACACCGATTACGACGCAAGCCGTTATCAATTCGGACGGGAGCCAGCAGTTGCATTACGATCTGGGCGCGGTTGCCAATGGTTCATACACCCTGACCGCGGCGGCGGTTAACGGGCTGGGGTTGGAGGGTCCGCCATCGGACCCTTTCATCTTCACGGTAGGATTGCCGACAAAACCAACGGGACTGCGAATCAGTCCTACGTAGTACGAGTTGGGGCATTTAGTTTTACGGTGACGCCGACTCCGTCTCCCACTCCGAAGCACTAAATACTGGACAAAGTGTGGACGAAAAACCTAAGACCAATGGAGCGGTTCTTACCACGCTGGCTCAGAGCGGCCATCAGTGGGTGCAGCTCGCTACTGTTGGCTTGGTGGCGCTTTCGGGTCTTGGCAACTGGGTCGCGACTTGGAATAGCGCCGACCGCAATAAAGCCGAGATCGAAGTATCCCGTAAAGTAGCATTTGAAGGCGAGCAACGGATCAAGGCGGAACTGGTCAAGCAAGTAGCTGAAATCCATGAATGGATGAGAGCGGCAACCTCGGAATTCCATCAGGGCAATGTTGATAGCGCGGCAAACAAAAAAAGCCTGCAGGAATTTAAAGACGACATGACGGCGTTTGAGATTCGCCAGTTGTCCGCACTCACCAATCAGGAAAAGATGCTGGATAACCAGGGCAAGATCTTAACCGAGATCCACGAGATCGTTACCCGGTTTGACCGAGTCAAGAAAGATGAACAACGAGGGATGTCGCAATGAGTCTCTTCACGGTTGATCCACAAGCGATCAGTAATTTTCATCTGGCCGGGCGCGTTGCCAATGGAGAGGTAGCTGTTTATCCGGAGGCGTTGAAAGTTTTTCAGAACGATATCTCCTTAAGCCTCGCGCAGATTGAGCAGATTGTGGCGCGACTCTCCAGTGATCCGGTGTTTTTAGCCGGTCTGCTTAATGGACAGAATCAACTGGGAGCGACTGCCTCTAAACAGGTGGTAAGCACTAATGCCGCGGTCACGGCAAACCAGACTGTCAATTGTGCTGGCGCGAGCACGGTCTTTGTTTCTTACACCTTAACCGGGGCAATCAATCTTTCAGTCGCTCTCACCAATCTGGATGCCGGGGCAAACGTGTTCGTGCGCACGCTTAATTCCAGTGGGGCAGCTCGCACAATTACCTACTCAGCGAGTGCTCCATCTGCGGCCGCCTATAGCGTGGTTGCCAATCTTTCAGCAGGCGTGGCAAACTGGAGTAGCGGCGTGTCAGTGGCTGCGGGGGCTTATGCCGTTATCAGTGGACTAGCCGCGCTGGCGAGCGGAATCTATTTATTGTACGGCATCGGGACCAATGGATGAGTTTGGACAGTTCGACGGTGTGCGGACGCAAAGTCGTCCGGTGTTCCCAGCCACCCCATTTTTTGCCGGTGGCTTCCAGAAATCGCATCACGGTATCGAAATGAGCAGGCGCCCAGAGAAAATCCATCCAGATCCCGTCGCCGTGGTGATCAAAAAGGTACAAGAGTTCGGAGTGCGGATACTCTTCGTAGTGCTCGACCATGTGCAGGTTTACGGGTCGCGCAATTAAACCAACTTGCGGCGGCGAAGCATCAAACCAGATAAAACCATGCTCGAGCGTCCACTGAATCCACAAGTGATAGTGAAACCCGTTTTCGCCACAGATTTCCTTGTAGCGCGAGTGCGCCTCAATTTTGTCGCAAAGCCAAAGTAGATCAGATAAGGTCAGAAAGAAGAACTCTCAGAAAGAAGAAGATTAAAAGAAAAAGTAAAGTAGAAAGAAGCCTTACAAGAAAGAGAAACGAAAAAGAAAACGCTTTAATATTATTGGCGTTGTTTTGTTGTCAAGGTTTGTCAAGGTTTCTGCTGGGACAGTCGAATTGTCCTAATGCTCTTCCGAGGGAATGGTGGTTGAAAGAGACTCTGTACAGTCGAAAAGTACCAGTATGACTGACGTTTTGTCCTAGAAAAAAGACGTTTTGTCCTAATTATTTAATTGTCACAAAGAAAGGAGCGGTAAATCTACGTCAAAAGGCGGCGGCAAAGGCGGCGGTAGTGTTTCGGTGCCTAAAATCGATCCTTCGAAGGCAACTATGTTTGGGGGTGGCAATATCAACACCCTGCTCAGTGGTGAAGAGAACCTTGCCAATTATCTCTCCAGTCTTCTGCCCACAGCGGTTTCCATGGGAAATTACGCTGCCAATTTAGCGACTGGAGGCGCGGCATTGCCCGCTCCAGGTCCATCAACATCGTCTTTTCTGGACCCTGGGAACGAATTTTTTGGTCGCTCAGCACAGGATTTTAACCCGTCAGGTCAGCCGTATTATCCTGGTCTTGGCGGTGCGGCAGTGGGCGCTGCTCCTGGCGTTGCGCCCGGCGGCACGGTGGCAGGAGCGGCTGGACCTGGGTTTCCTACTTATCCAACTGTTCCCGGCGCACCAACGGCCGGTGCTCCAGCGTTTCAGCCTGGAACTGCGGCCGGTAGTCAAACGCACGTACAAGTGCCGCAATTTTTGTCTACGCCAGAACAGGGTGGCGCTTTCTGGTACAATGCTCAGACTGGTCAAGCCACTACATCTGACGGTAAACCGGCTAACCTGACGCCTGACCAGCAAGCGTTTTTGAGTGCTCGCGGGTTACTTGGCACTTACCGCGGCGGTACCGGCGCCCAGATTCAGACGATAGCTCCCGGCAGTGGTCAGGCGCAAATGATCGCCCAGAATTATCCTGGGATGATTGGACCAAGTACCTGGACAGGAGGTAGTCAGGTGCCGGGGAGTGTAGGAACAGGCGGTGGTGGTGGTGCGGTGGCCGGCGGCGGAGGTGGCAGGCCTGCTCCCGTCATGACGGGTGGATCTCCACAAGATTCATTGATCAATGAAGAACTTAGTGCGCTCAACCTGGAAAAACAGATTGCCGGCACTCCTGCTCCAGGGATGGACCCGGCTACTTTGGCCGGTCTGCAAAACACGTTTTTTGGCAACGCCGCGCAAACCGCCGGTCTTTCAACAAGCGCTTTAGGCCAAAGTGCGGCTGATATTTTAAACGCCAATAAACTAAATGCGCAAGGACTCTTCCCCGATCAGGAGGCGATGGTGGATGCGGCAACGACTGCAGCTAAAGCCCAGACAACGCAAAACCTGGCGAACATGGGACTGGGTTCAAGCACCCAAGCCGCCATGCTTGGTGGCGAACTTGAGCAGCAGGGTGCAGCTCAGAAAGGGCAATTGATCCAGGGCAATATCCAACTCGAGCAAGCTTACGATCAGTTGGCGCAAGGCTGGCAGCAGACCGCCCAGAACTGGCAATCACTCGGTCAAAACTGGGCCAAACTCGGGGTGGGCGAACAAGAAATCAGTCAGCAGGTTAAAGACGACACCTTTAATATGTTCCAGGGCATCAGCCAGCAATATGGTGCTGCCCAGAACACGTTATGGCAGCAGGCACTCAGCGGTTATGGACTCTTAAACAGTTTCGTTAACAGCCTGCTGGGTGTGTACGGGCAATCGACCAACGATTTCAACGCCCTGATAAGTGCGGCTACAGCGGGAGCGACCAACCAGACGAACCTGGAGATCGCGCAAATGCAGGCTCAACAACAAAACCAGAGTTCTATGATGAGTGGGTTGGGATCGATTCTGGGTAGTGTTGGTGGACTTATCGGTGGTGGTGGTGCGGCGGCCGGCGGAATTGGGGCCGGTATCGGCTCAGCGGCAGCAGGAACCGATGTAGCCGGTCTGACTGCGGGTTTAGTGGGTCTGGCAGGATTCTAGCGTGTTTATGATCTTCAGCGATTCAGTGATGGAAGTGGTTCGTGAAGGCAAAAAAACCATTACCATCAACGGACGTTCTCTGGCAGCAGTCGCTAAGAATCTCTGTTTTTTGTATCACGCTTGTGTTGCAAGTGAAGGTCTCCTTCTTGATGGGGCAACTCAAATTCCATCATCGGGTTTTGACGATAGATTACAGCAATATTATCTAGAGCATCTGGAAGAGGAAACCGGCGAAATAGCCGTTCTCAAAAGCGATCTCGCCGGCGCAAAGATAGAAACCGGGTTTCCAGACAACTTCTCAATGGCAATGGTTGGGACGCAATATTACCTCATCCGCCATGTGCATCCGGTAGCGTTACTGGGCTATCTGGCCGTACAGGAAGCTGATCCCACACCTCTGGGAATGGTCGAGGAACTTGAACGCTTGCACGGGAAAGACCTGTTCAGATTCCTGCGCATGCATGCCCTCAAAGATCAGGAGCACCGCAAAGAGATTTTAGAGCTTCTGGATCAAACACCGCAGAAGCTTCAGGGCCTTATTACACTAAGCGCACTTAATTCACTCGGGCATTACCGACAAGCTGCCGCATCGTGGAGATAACCTTATGGCTGGCGATGAAGAGGATGAAAGTTTTTCATTAGGGAGCGGGCGACCGCATATCGATACCACGCCACGGAAGCCTGCGCCTGAATCAGACGGCTCCCAGGCTGATCCTGCCACTCCTGATGAAAAGAAAGAACCTGAAGTTCGACGTGCCGAACCCGTCACTGAAAGCGAGGATGCGCTTGATCATGCGCTCAGAGCACAGAAAGAAGAACGCATAATCGAAGAGCAGAACCTCAAACAGCAGCAGCAAGCCCAGATGGATTTGCAACAGCTCTATAGTGACCCTGTCCCGAAGATGCCTTCCTTCGAGGAAACGTATCCTTCACCAACTCTTCCGCCGGGGTTCGGCCAGACCAATAACGACCTTAAAACTGCCATGATGCGATACGCCGCGGTTGCTTTACCTTTAGCCTTTGCGTTCGGCGCTCGCGGAGGGGGATGGGCTGGAGGCGCGGCCAAAGCGTTCGCTGAAGGCTTGGAAGGAGTAAAGGCCGGCTATTTAAAGAAATCTCAACAGGGTTATGCCCTTTGGAAGTATCAAAATGACATGGCGATTGAACAGGGAGAGCACAAAATGACTTATTACAAGGATGTGATCGCCAATCGCACCATGAACATGACCGAGAAAAAAGAGCAGATCCAAGCCATGGCTAAGTACTGGGGTGACAGTGCTATTGCCGCTAAAGCTATTACGGAAAGTTACCATTCCACAGTCGATATTTTGGAGAACCGCGAGAAGCTCCTCAGTGACGCGATAAAGGCGCGGGCGGAAGCTGAAGGCAAACTTGCCACCTTGATGGGCTCTACCGAGGAGCAAAAAGAGTATCTGGCTTATCTGGCGAGGAAATCGATGGAGGGCGGCCACCCTGAACTCGCCAAGGAAATGGAAGACGCTGTGCAAGGAAAACAGGGTGCCAGTTTCGCGGAGGCTTATTGGAAGGCAACTAAACTCTATCCCTTTAAGGAGTTTCATGATGCTCGCCGCAAAGAAAAACTGGAAGAGATTGAAGCCGAAGCACGCGGTAGAGCTGCAGCCGGGGTAGTGGGAAAGAGTGAGGGTAAAAAGCAAGCACGGGTAAAGAAAAATCCGGCTGACCTCAATCTCGGACCTGATTTTGAAAAGCAGGGAAACACTCATGAGTTAACACCAGATCCTGGTGACAAAGAATTAAGCCCGCATGGCGACTGATGATGATGCCATCCAAACCAGTGAGGACTTTGCGGCACGCAAGCTGGCAGAGCAGGATAAAACCTCTGACGCTCCAAAACCGCCCGATACCTCGACTCCAGCTAGCGATAAACGCTCTTATCGCAGCTACGAAGAGTATCCTTGGGAAGGTCACTCATCACAATACGGGCCGCTCAACAATCCATTAGGGGAAGGTTACGGAATCGGGTTGGGTCCGGTCTTGCAGGAGCGCTACAATGCGCCGGTCGGGAGTTGGGTTTATGTGCCTCCTTATGGCTGGCGCCAGGTCAACGAAACCAGTGCGGCAAAGGGTGGCGAAGGGATTGAACTCTTTACCAAAACCAAAGGCAGTGTTCCAGAGCAACTCGCTATCGAAGCGGTCAGCCACTCAACGCCTGAGGGACAGACTCCAGCTCCCGGGATGGACGGGAAGCTGCACATGGCAAGCGGGTACAACCTTGATTATCCTGCAACCCGCGAGCCTAACCAGGCTGAAGGTCTCTACGGGGCTGAAGAAGCCGAAGCACAAATCGGGGAGGCTGAACTCAAGGAATTAGAGGATAAACAGGCTAAAGAGAACGATAACCCGCTTTCGCCGCAGAGCGTGGTCAGAACGTTAAAATCCCAAAATGCTGATTACAAAGATGTGCCGGATCAAAAACTGTATCAAGCCTTCAAACAGCGATACCCAGGCGGTGTTGACCAGTTGACGGCACTTTATCCTGACTACAAGACTGTTGATACTGGAGTTTTATTAAAAGCGGTCAAGGAACGCTGGTATCCCAACGACAATAATGATGAGTTTATTGACCGGATGCAGCCTACCAACGTGCTGCACAATATCAGCGAGCAACTCCCTCGCATTGTTCCCTCCTTTTACGAGCACACCGCAAACTTAGCGAAAACGCCTGAGAATTTCGCTACCTTCATGAGTCCGATTTTGCGCGCACTCGGCATCGATCCCGGCAAAGGCACGCCGGACTGGCTGAAAACCCTCGGGATCGATCCAGCGCATAACGTGCAGATTCGCGGTTACACGGGAGCCGACGCCGGCGGTGACGCTCAACGCAAGATCACCCAGGGACTTTACAATTGGGCGACTCGTTTTGCCACTAAGGGAAAGAAATGGGAAGACGCGCATCACATGCCTAAACCGCATGAGGTGATCGGCCAGACCACTGCCAACATTTCCGGTGCTCTTGGTGCTGCCCCGGAAGCCGCGATATCATTTCTGCCTTTGGGCGGATCGGTTACCTTGGGCAGAGTGGTCATTCCGCATGTGGTTGGTCTGGCTATCGGGATGGGATATGACGCTCTGCAGGCTTATTCCAAGTATCGGGAAGCTGGCATGGACAAAGCACTGTTACAAAGCAGCGAAGGGGCGACGGTCAGGTTTTTAGAACAGTTTCTGGCTTACACGCCTCGGGGGCGAATTCTGAGTGCTTTTTTTTATCACGGGGCAGGTTGGGCTGGCGTAGCTACAGCGGATCAGGAAGCCAAAACCTTCATCGACAATTGGGGCAAGCCAAAAGAGCAACAGATAACTCTTAGCGCCAACGACCGGATTTCGACTGCGGCGACTACCTGGCTTTTAGGAGGACTGTTCAGTCTCACTGCGGAAAGAATGCCAGAGGCCGCTCAAGAATCGTTGTCTGAAGCGGTCCAGGCTCGCGATGCCGGTAATCAAGCCTTACAGGCGACGCTGTTGGATCGCACCATGTATCTGTTGCCGGATGCCCAGCGCAAAGCGGTTGGCAATAACCTGTTAGCATGGCGCAACGAGGCAATTGAAGCCAAGCCCGGGGATGCGCCGATGGAGATGCCCGGCGCCAGAGGGTTTCAGATCATTAAACCCAGCGAGGTAAACCTCCCGCGCGCACCCCAAGCACCAATTGAAGGTGCTATCGAGGCGCGACCGCTCGATCAACCGCAACCGCCCGGAGTTATCCTGGCCCCTTGGCACGCACGCGAACAGGCGCCATCACCTTTTACCGCAGAACGAGTGGGAGCAGATCCTGCAAGGGTTGAACCTGGGATAGGCAGCCTTGAACTTGGCGAAGTGCCGCTTAAACGTGAAGAAGCGCCCAAAGTCGAAGAAGCTAAACCCACTGAAGTTAAAGCGCCGGCACCCAAGATTGAGCCAAGTGCCAAAGGCGTAAGGGCAGTCCAGATTCCGGCTGTCAGTCCAGAGTTAGAGCAAGTCCCTTTTGATCCCGAAAAAGGTCAACTAGAACACTTGGAGCATCTCAGGAGTTTGCAACCTCCCAGATCGCCACTCTCGCCTATCCCAAGACGTGGAAGAGGAGTGGATCAACCGATCAATGTTCAGGTTGCAGAAACTCGTCGAGCGCAAGAGAACTCATACGCAAAATTCAAAGGTCTTTTTGATGCCCTCGGTGTGGAGGTTATTTGGGATCAGCACAAAATACCGATGGCGATTGAACTGGGAGGGGATGGTAGCTTGGGGCTTCATCTGAACCCGGATAAATTCGGGGCTACAGTATTTACCCGGAGAGGGGGGGGTCTTCAGGAATCGATGGATAGCGCGATGGAGGAAGAATTAATC
>Ga0318557_10000036_pt1 | contig 20996 bp, 30 predicted proteins | sample GRESIP065b5f19_FD_203497 | JGI IMG/M metagenome (GOLD analysis project Ga0318557, IMG submission 203497) | Tropical soil microbial communities from Luquillo Experimental Forest, Puerto Rico - GRE.SIPMG.065b5f19 | ecosystem: Environmental > Terrestrial > Soil > Tropical forest > Bulk soil... | reverse complement strand
CCACTCGTGCGAGCACAGGCTCTGCGCGTAGGCCCGGGTATCCTCGACGACCGGGGTCCACGGCACCAGCTCATAACGGTCGGCGAGCTCGCGCGCGACCATGGGGGTCTCGTCCGTCGAAGACTTATCGACGACGATGAGCTCGTCGACAAAACGCACCCGCCGCAAGCAAGCGCGAAGTAATTCCGCCCGGTTATAGGCGATCACGAAGGCGCTCATCTTTGGCGGCCTCATCGGATCTTCCGCCAATAACCGTCGGGGTTAAAGGTCACGTTCTGGCCAAAGAAATCGCAATATTCGGCGGCGCGCACATAGTCGACGCGGCGCTCGGCCATGAATTCGTTGAGCCCGGTCAGCGGTCCGCCGCGGCGGTGCCGGCCGGGATAGAGCTCGTCGGCGTTGCCGTCCTCGACCACGATCATCTCGCCCGGCCGCAGCCAGGGGTCGAAGAAGTGCAGCACCGCGAGCGTGGTCTCGGGCTCGTGTGAGCTGTCTTCGATCACCAGCAACGGCCGCGCCATCTCACTGGCGAGCCACTGCGGCGGGATCGTCCTGCCGAGATCGTGTGCGTCACCCTGCAGAAAGGCGAGGCCGGGGATGGTCGTGCTCGGCGGGTTGACGTCGATCGACATCACCATGCAGGGGGTGATCCCCATCGCTACCTGCATGTCGCGGAACCACAGCGCTGAGCCACCAAAGGCCGAGCCGATCTCGATGATGGTCCGCGGCTTTTCGCGCCACAGCAGCATCGAGTAGAGCGCCAGGTCAAACGGATCTTTCCAGCAGGGATGGCCCTTGTAGGTAAAATTCTGTGCGCCTTGCTGGATCGCCTCGCGCAGTGCCGCGTTGCGACGGCCGCCGATCAGCGAGTCGAATTGCGCGGTCATCAAGCGGTGCCCGCAGCCCCGTCCTGCATGGCGCGCAGGAACACCACAAACTCGGCATAGGCCGCGGCAAGGACCTCGTAGAAGGGCAAGATCGTCTTGGCAGTCTCAGCCCTATCCTCGAGGCTCAGCTCGAGGAACACCCCTCTGGCTTGGCTCAGCGTGCTGCGAATGCGCTCGGCGTCGAGGGGGGTGCCGGGGACCACTGCCATCATAGACTCCCGCACCAATCGACGAGCCCGGTGCCGGTGTGGTGGCCATAGCTCGTCAGGTCCATCTTGGGCCGCGCAATGCCGCGCCAGATGTCGATCATGTTCATGACCCGGATGTCGTCGAAGACCACAATCGGGGAGCGGCGGAACGGGACGGCGGCCAACCGAGCGAGGAATGTCCGCTCGGTTAGCCCGTCTTTGGGGCCATCGACGAAGATCAACTCGGCCCCGGCGATACACTCGCCCCAGGTCGCGAACAGGTCTGGGGCCGCCATATCTTTCACGACCTGAGTCACCCGCGCGTCCGCAAAGTCCGCCTCGAGGAGCCAGGGATCCTGTTTGGTGCACCAGGGCTCGATATCGACGGTGTAGATCCGCGCCAGCGCATTGCCCTCGAGCATGGCAACCGCGCTCATCCCGGTATCGGTGCCAAACTCCCAGATGATCCGCGGGCCGAGCACCACGGAGATCGCGGTCAAGAGGTGGTAGTGCTGGCCCGGAAAGACCTCGAACCAGCGCCGGCCGGCCGAGGGCCGTGCACCGAGCCTGCGGTGGGTGATCCTGGGTGCCAGACCCGCGATGTCATGGGCCAGCGAATAGAGCCGCTGCGACGGCCGCCAGGGCTCGTCGTCGAGGCTTAGCAGCCGGCTCGGCTCGTTGCCCCGCGCCCTCACGCGCTGCCCTCCGCCTTATCGAGAATTTCCAGCCGGAAGATGAACTCGTCGCCCTCCTGCCGGCATTCATGCAGGCGGACTTTGTAAGTCGCCCCGCTTTGGTGCCGCAGGGTTCCAATCCGCCCGTCGTGCAATAGACCAAAGGTCTGATAAAAGGCGTTGCACGCCATCCGCTGCTCGTCGGTGATCATGCGCGGCCCGGCACGACGATGTCGGCGTAGTACTCGCCGGGTGCAAAGCGCTTGCCCATGTTGACCGAGCGCGCCTCGCCCTCGCCGCGGTAGAGCCGGTACGGCAGACACCGGAAATCAAAGCTGACCCGGCTAAAGCGCTCGCCGTTGATCTCGTTGCCGTGGCGCGTGGCGATCGCGTCAAACACCACGACGTCACCGGGCCAAGCACTGATCGAGCGTCGCCGGTTCGGTCCCTCCTCAAGGAAGACCGAGCTAGTGCCCGAGGCCCGCGTCAGCGGCAGCCAAAAATTCGTCTCACCTGCCGGATGCCCGTAGTCGCCGTCGCTGTGATACTCGCCGACCGCGACATTCCCCGGCTGATGCACCCGGAAGGTCGGGATCGCCTGGACGAGGAAGGGTTCGCTGAACTGCCGGGCAACGAACTCCATCACAAAGTCGGTATAAAGCGGTGCCCAGAGCTCGCGCGTGGCATAGAACCGCTCGTGCCACCGCGTCTTCTGGTCGGTCGCGCGCGTATGCAGTGGCAGCTCGTCGCGCAGAAACGACAGGTCCTTTTCGCCGAGCAGTTCGGTGATCAATGCCGGGAATGGGTATTGCGTAAGCTCATAGGTCAGCACGGTGTAGAGCGTGTCGGGCGTGATCATGCCTTCGCCCTCCGCTCGTACATTGCCTGCAGCATCTGCGGGTACTCGACGCGGCTGGTGACATAGTCATTGAACAGCGCAATGCGTTCGCCGAGTTGCCGCATGCTCAGCACACGCGGGAAGTTCCACAGGCCGTGAAAGCCAAAGCTTGGTTGGCTCAGTTCCCAGCCGGTGCGCTCGCGCGAGAAGCGGTAGGCGACGGCATCGGGTGCGAACAGCAAGTCACCGCGCAGCAGTGGCCGATAGCGGCGGCACAGCCAGTCGTCCTCGGGGAACTTGACCGGGAACACCTCGGCGTTATCGCGTAGGTACAGCCCCAGGCGCTTGCTACGCAGCGAGAAGCCGCCATTGCCGACTTCGGGTCCGCCGCGGTGCCAACCCCACGGTGCGCCGATGTAGTCGTAGCCAAGAAAGTCGTCGGACCAAGCTGCCGGGTTGATGATCCAGCTGTCCCACTGGATCACTAGGTAATGGCTGGTCTTGATCAGCTCCGGCACGGTGTGCCAGATCGCCTTGTTCCAGGCGTCGATGCCGTCGATCGGCGCGGGCAGGTGCCCGCTCGACAAGACATCGGCAAACCGGACGTGATCGAGGCAGTCGTTGATCGCCTGGTCGACGAGATCGGCAACCGGACCGGCATCGATCGCAACCAGCGTGACGTCAGGTAGATCGAGCATCAGCCGGCGTGGTAGAGATGAGTGGTCATTTCGGAGAACCCCCTTGATAAAGCGGATTATTCAGATCGCCGCCTCTGCGAACACGCTGTTTGCGCTGTGCTCTGACGGGTCGGTTTGGTGTCTTAGCCCGACAGAGTCATGGAAGCGGCTGCCGGACGTCCCGGGAGACCCGACGCCGGAGGCCACTGCAGAAAGCCTTGACCCTCGGCGGTCTGCAGCCCGTCAACGACGTGCACATGGATAGCCGCCGCCTCTGGCTGCCCGGCATGTTGGACCGCATCGACGCGGCCATGGCGCAAGGGGTCGACTTCTCGGCCTATGAGATCAGTGCCACAAAGCTGCGTCAGGTCATTCGCGACAGCCCCGGCAGCGACGAGCTGAAGCGCAGTTTGATCGCCTATCTGAACCGGCGGGTGCGCAACTAGGGCACGAGAATCCGCACCGGGATGACGGCACCACCCTGGCCGTGGTCGATGTCGACGTCGCTGATCGCCTTGACCGTCGCACCGTCGATGTAGACCGCCTGCACCAGCCCGCCGAGTGTCTGCGTCTGGTGCACATAGTTGTCCGGGGCGAATGCCGCCTCGACCGTGTCGATCAGCGGGTTGAGGATCGTCGCACCCGGCGTATAGCTGTCGTTGTTGTAGTAGACGATGATGTACCAGACCTCCCACCAGCGCCTGCGCAACCCGAGCTCGGCGCCCTCGGTCTTCTCGGGCTGCTCCCAGCTCATCAGACACGGGCAGTTGATCGCCTCGACGGCCGAGGGGCGAGTGTAGCGGCGGGTCGTCAGCGCAAAGCCCGGCAGCCCGTTGACCAGGTTGAAGACCGCGCTGAAGACCTGCTCGCGGGTCGGAGGACACGTCGACATCGAAACCCCCGCTATGCGGCCTGGGTGACGTTCCCGGCGCCAGCGACGGCCTCCCGGAACACCCGCATGATGTCGTCTTCGCGCTGCTTGAGCGCCGAGCGCAGATAGGAGCGCTCGGGGATAACCACGTCATGCGCCCGGGCATGCTTGGCGAAAACCTCGTCACCCTCCTTGCTGATCCAATGCAGCGCGTTGGCCTGGACCGGGAAAATATCCGGCAGGTGGATCGTGCCGCCCAATTCGTGGATCCGGGCATAGGGTGTTCCGCCGGCGGTGATGTCGGCGGTGACCGTGTCGCCGCTGCGGGTCACCTGGACCGAGATGTCGGCGACCTTCCCGGAGCCCTTGAACAGGCTCCGCTGATTGTCGCGCGCCTGCGAGGCGACGAGTTCGCCGGAACCGCGTGTCGCCAGATTGATCCGATGCCGGATGTCCGGCGAGGCGCGTCGCAGACGGTCGAGGAGCTCATCCAGACCCTTCCACTCGGCAGCGAAGCTCATTTCGGCACCTCGCCAAAAAGGATCGCCTCGACCAGACCGCAGATCGCGTGCGCCGCGACCAGGTGCAGCTGCTGCACCAGCGGGGTTTCGGTGGACGGGGCGACGATCGTGAGGGGACAGGCGTCGGCCAGCGGGCCGCCCGGGCGCCCGGTCATCGCGATGATCGGGATGCGGTCCAAGCGCTGCGCGGCCTCGACCGCCCGCAAAACATTCTGCGACTTGCCCGAGGTCGAGATCGCGACCAAGACCGTGCCCGGGCGCACCAGTGCGATCAGCTGGCGCTCGAAGACGTGGGCGAAGCCATAGTCATTGGCGATCGCGGTCAGGCTCGCGACATCGGCACCGAGGGCGATCGCCGGAAGCGGTGCGCGGTCGCGCGCGAACCGCCCGACCAGCTCGGCGGCGAAATGCTGCGCCTGCGCGGCGCTGCCGCCATTACCGGCGATCAGGATCTGGCCGCCTTCTCTGAGCGACTCGGCAATGATCCGGGCGCTGACTCCGATCGCCTGGATCAACACTTGGTCGCCGATCGCCGCCTCGATCACGTCATGCGATTGGTAGAGAAACTCGCAAACCGGCGTGCGCAGCGACAGTTCTTCGAGGGGCGTCATCAGAGACCATTCTCCAGCCGGCGCCGCTCGGTCTGCAGCTTGGGATGTTGCCAGCACCGCCAGTCGGGCTGGACCTCGGGCCAGAAGCTCGTGACGCCGAGCACCACGACCTCGGGCTTGGGTGGGATCAGCCCGCCGCCCGCGGTGAGCACCGGCGTGTTTTGCTTTGGCGGTTGGACCATGACGACCGGCTGAGCGCGCACCGAGCTTTCGTGGCAGTAGAGCTTGCCGTCGTCCTTGTCGGGTTCGGCATACGGGCAGTTGGCGCAGCGCGGCAGGGCGCGCAGCTCGTCATACTGCAGCGGCACGTCGAGGATGATCGGATAGTCTTGGCCGGGCAAGGCTGACATCAGAAGCCCCTTGGCATTGGCGAGACTGGCACGACCGACTTGAACTGCTGCAGATCTCTGCACATCCAGGGGTTCATATCCTTCTGGCTGTAGGTAACCCCGTCGCCGGCGGCGGTGCCGATGTGGTCGGCGACCACACCCGGGTGCTGGCGTTCCATCCGATAGCGCAGCGCCACCAGCTCGATGCAGGCCTGCTCGATCTCGTAGGGAACCGTTGCATAGCCCGCCTGGTAGATCAGGCTGACGCACTGCTGCACACGTGGGATCGGATAGCCGGTGATGACCAGCTTGGTCGGCGTGAAGGTGTAGCCGGCCGGCGGATAAAACGTGGTTGGCAACGCGTTGACGAGCGAGCCCGGAGTCGGCTGAAAGACGATCAGATCGCCGCTCGACACACCAGCGCTGCCCGCACCCTGGCTCATCACGACGGTGGTCGAGGTCGTCGACTGCACCGTGGTGTTCGCCTGGATCGCGTTCAATGTCGTCGGGTCGGTGATCTGGAGGCCTGCGACGATCCAGCTCGGCACGTTGGCGAAATGCAGGGTCGCATTGCCGGCCGCGGTCGTCGCGTTGGTGGTCAGGGTGCCGCTGGTTTGCGGGATCGGCGGGATCGAGACGCCGGCGACGACGACGCCGTAGACCTGCTGCACCGGGTAATTGGCGAACACAAAGGCGTTCGAAGCGGGGCCGTAGGCGTCGCGCAACTCGCTGTAATTGGTCAGCACGACATCGCGGCCGAGATAGCGCGCCAGAAACCCGCTCGCCGCGGTGACCAGCCGGGTCAGCGTCGTGTCATCGGTCGAGCCGAAAGTGCCCGTCGTGTTGAGCCACGTCTTGACGTTGGCAAGGCTTGTCAGGTCACCAGCGGCCATGACGCTCTCCGATCAAATTTCTTCTTCGGACCATTGCGCCACCGTGGTTGCCGGCGCGCGTTCGACAGCGCGGTAAAAGCGCCGGCCGTTGCCACGATCTTCCCCAATCGCGACTTCCCCGACCGGAAACAGCCCGTAGCCGAGGTTGTGTTGGGTGGCGATCGCGAACGGTGAGCCGCGAAGCCTCGCCCGCAGCCGGGTGACGTGGACCTTGGTCGAGTCGGTGCTGCCGCCATCGAGCGGATCGGCGGCCGAGTATTGCGCGAGAAAGCCGTGCGGCACGAAGCGCTCGAAGCGTTCACGCAGCAACAGCAAGACCCGCCACGGCCCCGGCCTGACGTAGCGCTGCTCCTCGCCGACGATGATGCAGTGGTAGCGATCGTCAAAGCAGGGATGCTTGAGCGGCTTGCGCGCTCCGCTGTCGATTGGGCCCCCACAGTGTGGACAGTCCATTCGAATTTCATTTCAACGAAAGTGGCCGTAACGCCGTCATCGCTTTCTCGATCGCGCGTTCGGCCGCCCAGCGGGTCGCGTAAGTGTTTAATGCCACGCGCGCGCGATAGCGGCCCTGCTTGGTTCGCTCGATCGAGCCGCGCGGCCAGCGGTTGGTGCGCGGGAAATTATCGATCGCGTTCTGCGCCGCCTCGGGGGTCAAGAATGACCCGAGCGCATACCGCTCGCTACCATCGGTGACGCGCGCGTAATAGGTCTGTTGCGGCAGCGCCCGCTTGTAGCGGTAGCCGTTGCGGATCTGTGACACCAGCGACGGCGAGACGCCAAGCTCGCGCGCCAGGCGAGTGCACGGCTCCCAAGGCAATGCCCTGATGCGGGCGACTTGCGGTTCGGTGAGCTTGCGCGCCGGCCGGCGCCACTGCCGCGTGTGAACGGTGGCCGGCTGCATCCATTACGCCTCGGCGACGGCGACGGGGAACTGGCTGCCTGGCCCATAAAGCGCGGCGGCGACGACCGCTTCGTCTCTGGCCTCGATGACCTCGCGCTCGGCGAAGGTGATCATGATGGCCTGCAGAACGTAGTCATGCAGGTCCGCGACCGTGCCGGTCTGCACCGACTGGATCAGGATCAGTTTCTGCTCGATCGCATCGGCCAGGCGGCGCAGCTCGGCGGCGGCGTTCTTGGCGTCGAGACCAAAGCGGAGGAATGACTGCTGACCGTCGTTGAACGGTGTCGGAGTGGTCGGCGTCGCGAATTTTCCAGCGTCAATCATCGTGCGGTACTCGTCAGCATGGTCGACCAGGCGGCGAGCCCTGCGGCGTTGTGCGCCTTTAGATGGGTCAGCCCGGCCTCGACCGCGTTCGGATCGTGCAGCAGGTGGATCCCGACATTGGCGATGTCGTCGGCGTTATCATCCGTTGCTTGCCATCGCCTGGGAACCCAATCAATCGCATCTGACGTTACGGCCGGAACGCCTTCGGCGACGCCATCGGCGACGACCATACAAAATGACTCGGTATAGCTCGGCTGCAGTAGCAGTGACATGCTGCGCACGACCCGGCGGAATTCTGCCCAGGACTGCCAGCCGTCCTGCACCAGCCTGGCGGTCGGCAGATTGGCGTAGAGCGCCAGCAACGCCTTGGTGATCGTGTCGCCGCCACCTTCGGCGCGCCCAGAGGACACATGGAATTCGAGGTCCGCTTGCAGGCGCGAGGCGATCTCGAGTGCGGCGGCGCCGGCGGTCAGAATGTTCTTGAGTGGCCGGGTGGCACCGAATGAGCCGATCCGCAACGGTTTGCCCGGTAACCAGCGCTGCGGCACGGTTTGTGCCGCGCTGAGGTCGTACATGTTCGGCAGCCAGCGCATCGGCGTGCGGTAGACGCTCTGCCACCAGTCGATCAGTTTGCGGTTGTTGGCACCGATCTGGAAATTGATCGAGCTGGTCTGCAGATCGCCGTCTTCGCGCAGCAGCGTCACACCATTGGGGTCGGCTTGCAGAAACCCGACATTGCTGTGGCTGACGACGTAGAACTGCGTATCGGACCATTGCATGGTCAGCTGCTGCAGATCCTTGGTCGGGATCCATGGCGCACTGATCACGACGTGGCTGATCGGCGCTTGGCTCTGCTGGGTGTTGGTGGCCCGGCTCTTGTGCAGCCGGTCGTTCAGATCGGCGGCCGAGAGGATTGGCCAGACCTCCGTCCAGTAGCCGGCGGCGTTGAGGATCTTCGCATTGGTCAGCGCGGTGACCCCGAGGCCGATATGGCTAATGTGCTTGTGGGCGGCAAAGTTTTTGTAGCAAATCACGAGATGGGCGCGCTCTCCGCTAGGGCGCACCGGTTGCGGCAGGTATTGCAAAGCAACCCCCCTTGGGTTTGATCGAGATGGACAGAAAAGGCGCCCGGGCCAACCGTAACTGCCGGGGAGCAAATGCGATCCTCCACAGTCAAGCGGCGACGGCCGCCGGGTTGGCCCGAATTTTGGTTATTCGGCGGATTGTTCGCCGGGTGGTGGCTCGGTCAGCACCGGCTACGGACCGGGGTGGCCGCTCGGGCTGGCCCCGCTGGCTAGGCTAGCTAGGCTAGCTAGTGCTAGTTTGATCCGGCTGGGTTGGCTGACTGGGATGCCTGAACCTCGGCTTCGCTCGGCGGCGGTCCGAGCGCCGGTTGCGGACCACCCTCGGGGTGATCGCCCTGCGCCGAGAAGACCGTAGAACGCACCGCGCCGCCTTCGGTCGTCTGGCCTGCCGGCCTGCCGCCGATCTTCGACGTCAGCGCCTTCGGTTTGGCGGCCGGGTCACGCAAGGCTGGCGCCGCGATCGGCGGAAGCTCGACCTGCTCGGGCACGCCTTCCATACCGTGCGACTGGGTGAGCTCCTGCACTGCCTCGACCGGCACCATGACGACGCCGCGCTCGTCGGGCTCAAAGCTCATGCCGCCCCACGACACTCCGCGCGGCGGGCCATCCTTGTGGCGCAGCGCGACGAGCGGATGGGCGGACCGAAAGATTACTGTTGCTGCTTCCACGGGTAAAATCCTGCGTTGTGCATGAAGTAGCGGGCGTGCTCGGCCAGGACGTCGACGAGCCAGGTCTGGATTGCGCTGGGGTCGGTGTGGTCGGCGCGATAGGGGATGTATTGCGTGGTGCCATGTGAAATCGGGTACTCGCTTGCCCCTGGTGGGCAGACAAGTGTCACGAAATCAGCCATAACTCACCTCCATGAATGACGACGCTGAAAAGCGGTGCTCGCGTTGCGGCAAGTCGCTACCGCTATCAGCATTCGGCCGAGATGCCAGAAAGCGCAGCGGGCTCAGGTCACACTGCCGAGAGTGCGTGGCGTCCTACGATGCAGCACGCTACGCCGCAGTGGTGGGCCAGGGAGGATTTGAACCTCCGACCTCACGCTTATCAAGCGCGCGCTCTAACCAGCTGAGCTACTAGCCCCTTCAGTGAACTGCGCTTGACGGATCGGTGGTCTCGACAGGCGTGAGTTCGATCACTGCCTGGTGCTCGAGGTTGTTGATCGCGATGCGCTGCGCCATCCGGCGCGCTTCATCGAACGATGGCGCCTCGAGCGTGAATTCGGTGCGGTATTCGACCGTGGCCTGGAACAGCGGCACGGCGTATCTCCGGTTTGTGTGGACGTTGTGTAGATAAATCCCGCCCCTGGCACGCCGCGTCGTGGCCAGGGGCGGGTCCCGCCGGGGTTTCGCGGCCCCGGCGTATCGCTTAGCCGTTGGCGATGTTGCTGATGACGCCCATCGCAAACGGGGCATAGACCGCGAGCACCTCTTCGGCATAGACGCCGACCTGGCGCTGACGGGTCACGATCGGCCAATCGATCTGGTAGTAATCCTGACGTGTCTTGATCTCAGCCACGTTCGGCACTTCGTTCGACTGGTATTGGATGGGCAGGTTCTCGGCCCAGCCGATGATCGTCCCCGGCGGTACGCGCGGGTGGATCTTGATCGGGATACGCAGCCCGCCATTGATCGCAAACGGGTTGTAGTAGAACTGCACAACACCGGATGCGGTGACCGTGTACTCGCCGGTGCTCCCATCAGCGGGAGAGTCGTAGCGCAGCAGCGGGGCGGAACTGGTCGACAGCACCTTGGTGGTGATGTTCTTCAGCTCCTGGCTGTTGACGTAGAGCACGGTCGGGCTGAGCTCGAAATTGTCCCACATCTTCTGGAACATCGTGTCGATCTCGCTGACCGAGCCGCGGCCAGAGGCGGTCAACGTCGTGCCGGTCCCGGCGGTGCCGGTCGCCAGCATGTTGACATAGGCGTTGCTGCCGCTCTTCAGCGCGGTGGTCAGGAGCCCGTCATAGGCGTAGCTCGAGTTCGCCGAATTGTCGGCGGTGACCGCCGAGGCGGCTTGGTTGCCGGTCGCCAGCGGGACTGACTGGACATAGCTGTTGATCGTGGTGATCGCCTGCAATGTCTCGGTGCCGGCGCTGTTGACCGCGGAGATGAACCAGGCGTAGGCAACCGCACCCTGGACGGCGGTGGTCGTCATCGCCAGCGCGTTGGTGGAGATCGTCACCAACTGCCCAGCGCTCTCGAGCGAGATGTTGGACGAGCCGCCCGACAGGGTGTAGTTCTTGCCATCGGCGCCGGTCACAGACTTGCTGGTCGCCACACCGGCGGCGACTGAAGAGTTCTGATACCCTTCGAGGGTCAGCGCCACCACCTTGACGTAATACGTGCCAGTCGGCAGCGTGCTGCTGGCGTTGGTCTGCGCCGAGAGGGTCGGGGTTGCCGGGACGCCCAAGGTCATTGAGGCGTTGCCGGCGAGGATCGCCATCTCTTCCTTGAGCATCATCTTTTGCAGCAGACGGAAAGTCATCCGTGCCTGGATGTCTTCGAACTGGCGGCCAGCCGAAATCGCCTCAAAGGTCGCCGCGTCTTCTTCGCCGATCGTGACGTAAGTCGCGGACTTGTTCGAGGTGTTGTAGCTCATCTGGCCACTGCGCTGACCCTCTGGGACCCAGCCCATTGCGTCAAAGCCGGAGCCAATGATCGCGTTGACCTGCCGCCAGTTTGTTGCAGCACCCGTGCCGCCACCAACCCGCGGCATCGCATTGCGGATCGGTGTCACAAACGGATAGAGGTTTTTGGCCGGTGCCTGCAGGTCATAAGCGAGCAGGCCCGTCGCCGTGGAAATCGACTTCGCCAGGTCGTCATTCGGCTGCGCAAGCGCAGACTTCATCAGATCCAGCGATTCTTGGGTGATCGGGTTCATCGTTTAAACTCCGATTGGGCAATAAAAAACCCGCCAGCGGCGGGCCATCGGGATTGCGGGTTAAAAAATCAGCTTCGCGGAGCAACACGCATCGGGCCGGGCCCGTCCGTAAAGCCGTGCATGACCAGCGGCTTCCGATAGCTCCGCTTGATCAATGTCTTGGTCACCTCCTCGTCGGACATCTGCGCCAAGGCGTCGGTGACGTCGGTCGGCCCGTTCGAGCCGCCATTGTCCTGGCCCTTGGTGAGCCCGCTCCCGCCAGAAACGCGCTGAATGGCGCGCGGCGGCAGTGGGGTTTGCGCGATGTCCTCGACGCGGGCGCGCAGGTCCTGGTTTTGTTTGGCGAGGGCTGCCATGCCGGCGGCCATCTCTTGCACCGTCTTGGCGATTTCGGCCAAGGTCGGGTCTGCAGTCGGCGTCGCCGGTGCTTCAGTGGTCTTGGCGAGATCGCCTTCGGCGGTCGCGGCATCCTTGCCGGGCTCGCCAAGGTCAGTGCCCTCGCCGCCGGCAGTTGCTTGCGTGCCCTGGCTCTCGGCCTCGCCGGCGGGCTCGGGTGAGCCGCCCGGCTGCTCATTGGCCGCCTTGCAGGCCATCGCCATGCCGTCGCACTTGGTCAGGTGGAAATGTGCGGTGTCGACCGCGGCCATCGTGGCCCCGCTGTGGCGCGAGGGCTTGACGCCATCGGCCTTGCAAGTGGCCCCGTCTGAGAACGCGGCGAGCGCCTTATGGGCGATGTCGATCAGTGGCCGGTGGCCGGCACCCGCCTTCTCGACTTCCGTGCCGGGAAGGGCGAGCAATGTCTCGAGGACCTCGAGCGCAGTGCTGGTCTTGCGAGCGTCGCCCGGATACTGGGGCATTGACGGCACCGCACCGGTCGCGTTCGGCACGCTGGTGCTGGCGTTGCGGCCGGTGTCGGTGGTGCTGTTCTGGGTGGCTGAGCCGGCGCCCTGCTCGGGGTTGCCATCGGTCAGCATCTCGCGGCCGTCGGCGCCGAGATCGGTGGCGCCGGCGTCAAGCACCACCTTGTGGCAGTCGGCCAGGTGCATGCGATCACCCTTGGTGACCGATGCCATGTTCATGGCCTTGTGCACCGCCAATGCGGCGAGATCGAGTAAATGTTGGTCGCGGGCGCTGTGCCTAGCGCCCGCCTTCAGGAGAGTAGTCACTAGCTGCTCCGCTGTTTGTGGATCGGGAATGGATTTCAGTAATGCGTCGGCGATCGCCTCCAATGCCTTGCTGGCGAGGCCGACTGGCTCGTCGATTTCGGTGCCCTCGAGCACCTCGGCGGTCTCCTCAGCGACCAAGTCGCGGAGGAATTGACAGAGCTGCGCGCAGCAATCGCGCGCTTTGGCGGGGGCGCTCGAGGAGTCGCCCTCCATGGCCGCTTCGAACTCGAGGCTTTCCTCGATGCGGCGTAGCGCGGCGATCATCATTGCGATGTCGCCGATGTCCAACAGGGACTTTGTTATATCGGCGCGCGAGGCCTTTTCACTGGCGCTCGGCGGCCCGTCACTATCGATGACGTCTTTCCAAGCCGCGACAATGCGCGACTTGATCGCGCTCAGATGCTCATTGGAATACTTGCCGGCGTTCTTGGGCTTGCTGATGTAATTCCACGCGGCGCGGATGTGGCGCTCGGTGTCGATCGGGTATCTCTTTTTGCCGTCGGACTGGTAGCCAGGGTCGGCATATTTGACATCGCCATAAGGTTCGCTGCCGTCGCCCGGCGCGTCGCCGCCTTTGGCAACGAACTGGCCATCGACCAGCGCGCCCACCGCGTCCGACGGAATAGACGCCGTGAGCGTGGTTGTGCCCGTCTTGGCGACCGCCCCGCTGGTGGTGTCGATCGCCACCTCGCCGGCTTCGATCGATGCCAGTGCCGCGTCCATTGCCACTTGCAGCGCCGTGGCGCCCTCGGCGGCGTGCTTCTCGATCGCGGCCGCAGCCGCTGCGGGATCGACGGGATCGCTCTTGGCGAGCGGCTCGTCGGTGGTCGCCGGCAACGCAGAGCGCTTGGCGATGCACTTGACCGCGTCGGCCTTGGCGCGGTGCTGGTGTGTGGCGTCGCCGCACGTCCAAATCTGGATCGGCGCGGCATTAGACGCTGGAGGTCCTGCCATGCTCGCTTTCCAACAATCAAAAATCGCTTCGGGATTGGCCGGCCGGTCGACCAGCGAGATCTCGTTGAGAACGAGGCCGGTGATGGTTTTGGGATTGCCCGCTTCGCGCTTGGTCACGCGGCCGCCAATCGAGAAGCCGCGATAGACCTGGCTTTTGACCTTGGAGACGGCGACCGGATCGACGATGTGGGCGACGATGCGCGTGATGTTGTCGGGGCCGACCTCGGCCTCGAGCGCGGTCCCGGCGGCCTGCAACTGGTGCATCTCGCGGACCGCGGGGAACTTCATGTAGTCGGGCAAAGCCTCGCGCATCGCTTCGGCTTTGACGACTTCCCCCTGGTCGTCGGTCGACTCTGTGCTGGCGATGCCGTGGACCTTTACGGTCCCGTCGGCTTGCGCCTCGACCTTTTCGATGGCACCGTAAAGACGCATGGTAATGAACTCGTGCAAATGAGTGGAACAAATGGACGACCAGACACTCGACGCGATTAAGGATCGGATCCTCGCGTCATTTCCGTTGGAGAGCCGGTGGTACGACTGCCGGAACGACACAACCGGCACCGTGGTCCTGCACTTCAACCCGCGCGGGCTGGTTCTGCGCGAGCACAGCGGCGACTTGGTGCGCTACAGCTACAGTCAGTTGCTTGCTGGTCAGCTCATCGAGCCAACCAATAAACCGCTCAAGGCCTTTGACGCTTATCGCGACCGTCTGAGGCGCGTCGACCAGGAATACACAGCGGCACTGGCTGCTGCCGGCCTCGACACGACGGTCTGGGACGATGCCTAAAGGCTCAGCACAACAATGCGCATGTCGGCAGGGACGGCTTGATCCGGCGTTACCAGCGGGTTATCGGTGCAGTGGCCAACTTGGAGGTGTGCGATGAGCGACGAGCGGAAGCGGCCGGGCCATCGAAATCTGCGCAAGATGACGGAGCAGTTTGAAAAATTGGAGGGGCTGAGCCAAGCAGGTTGCATGTTCTGGCGTCTCGATGAGAACCACACGCCGGTCCAATGCGCGACCTTCGAGGAGTATTTCGCGTTCGCTCGGCAGTGCGGGGCCAGCGGCGGTTTTCCGCCGCAGGTCGGCTACACGGTGATCGGCAACGGCGAAGGGATCGCGGTCTCGACGGTCTTTCTGGTGGCGCCGTTCGGCGCCGGCTTTATCGACACGCCGCTGTCCTTCGAGACGATGGTGTTTGGCGGTCCGCTCGATCACTTTCAGACGCGCTATGCGACCTGGGACGAGGCGGTCGCCGGTCACCAGGTCCTCGTCAAGGAAGTCCGCAGACTGCTCGCATTGTCACAGGACGAGCTCGAAGCCGACATGAGCGAGCGTGCCGAGGGCCAGCTCCGCTTTATACGCGAACAGGTGCTGGCCATTGGCCTGCCGGAAGACTTTGCCGATAAGCTCGGGCAGATGGCTGGCGGTGGTGTAGGCAAAGGCGCTGGGCCGCACCGCCGCCGCAAGCGGCGCCAGTGACCGTGGTCGGATGAATTGGCAGCTGATGATGACGACGCCTGAGTTTTGGTGGGCGGCGGCTGTCGTGTTGCTCGTCCTTCTGCTGCGGCAAGCCGCGCTGTGGTGGTGAGAACCTTTAAGATTGCCGTCGAAATGAGCGACACGCGACGGATCTGGCGCGTGCACGCGACCGATGCGGAAACGGCGCGAACCGTTGCTCAGGATTTCCTGTCGATGCTCGACCCGGCTGTAAAACTCGGTACGCCCGAGGAGGGCCTGGGATTATTCGCGCGACTGAAAGCCCGGTTAACCCGCGGCTCTAGTGCCAATAGGTCAGTGACCCCTGGTTGACAAGCTGCGTGCCCGGGCAATTGGTCGTGGCATAGGTGGAGCATTCCCAAATCGTCATCGATTTGATGTAGACGTCGATCGGGTTGATCGACTCGTAATTCGGTCCTTGGCTGCCGCCGTTGTTGCCGACCCACACCACGTCGTAATTGAAGAATTTGCTTCTGTCGGTGCGATACCCGGTTGCGTCAGCCGGCGAGATGGTCTGGCACCCGTTTAGCACGCCATCGGTAAACAGACACTTGGCAAAGTTGCTCGCGGCGGTGGCGCCCAGGTCGCTGGTCACCAGCACGCTAAATGTGTGGTACTGCGTGTAATCGGTGTGGGTGACGATCGGCTGGTTTATCTTGTTGCAGGTCCCGGTCGTGCACCAGTCGCGCATGCCGGTGCTGTTGTTCCAACCGGAACCAAAATTTGAGTCCGAGTTGATCTCGATATAGTCGACCTCGATGCCACCGACCTTTGGCTCGCCGGCGCCACCCATTTGCCACCACGCGAACGGGATGTCTCGGCCGAGCTGGCCCTGGTTGAGGCCGGAGGCCGTCATGCGGAAGGTGATTTCCGCGTACATCGTCTGCGGCAGGTTCTCGGTTCCGGGCGAGGCCGGTTGCGGCCAGCCGGATTGCACCCCGCCGTTATGGTGTAAGGTCGGGTAGGCCAACTCGAGCGGGCGGATGACGCCGGTGGCGGCCGAGTCACCGTGCAGATATTGCAGATGCAGCACCTGCGTCCCGCTGTCCTGCTCGATGTCCATGCGGTTGCACGGGACCGGTGTGCCGCTATAGGCGTAATAGGCCTGGAAGATCTTGGTGCCGGTCGCGCCGCAGCCGTCTATGAAATTGGCGGTGTTGCCAAAGAACCCGCCGACCTTTGTGAAATCGGCGTTGAGCACGCAGTGCGAGAAGCCGGCGGTGGTTGCGGTCGCCGGCGCTGCGAGCGCGTCTCCCTGATCGCATGGCACAGCGGCATTGGCTGCAGCGATAGCGACCGGCAGGTCGGCGGTCGCCTCGCCCGGCGGTGTGAGTACGGTCCCATCGCCCGACACAATCGTTATCGTCGACGGAGTGCTGACCTGGGCAACGGTCGCGGTGGCGTCGGCCAAAGCCAGCGACATTGCTCCCCCCAGGAGCGCAACAAGTTTCATGAAGCTCAGGCCGCCTGCTCAATCGGCTGCGCCGCCGCCAGCAGGTTTGTGGCCGCCTGGCGCATCAGCTCGGCCGCCAATCTCCAGGCACCGTCTTCGTTCGCTGGCTTGAGGATCTTAGCGCTTGCGTAAACATCCGCGATCTGCGGCCGGGCCCCGCGGATCTCCATACACACGAGATGGGCATGGTTGAGTCCGGTGCGCTCGCAATATTGTCGGCGCGACAGCCGCAATTGGCGCCGGCGTGCGCGCATCAATCGCGCGATCTCCTGATCAAACAGGTCGGACAACGCAGCATGCTCCTGCGGTGTCGCCCGGCTTGCGGTCTCAGCCAGCCTTTTGAGCGGATCGACCGTCACGCGGCCGCTCCCGTGTAGTCGACCCAGCCGGTCGAGTTGCGCTGGTAGCCGACGAAATAAACTTCCTTGGCAGCCGTCGTATCGTGGAAGGGCAAAGCTAACCCCGGAAACGGTGCGACGTTGTTCAATGCCCCGGTCAGCGCCGCCGGCTGAGATGCTGGCCGATCGGTCGTGGCACCGGTCGCCGCCATCAGCTGCACCGTGCCGCTGACGCCTTGCAGCGTCTGCGCATCGGCTGGTGTGACGCCGGTGATGACGCCAGCCGCATTCGGCGTATAGACCTTGCCGGCAGCACTAACCGCATTGCTGTTCGGCGGGGAAGCCAGAAACACGTAAGTAAGAGCCATGACTAGGAAACCTCTGTCAGATCGGGAAAGCTGAAATCATCCAAGGCGGCATGCACTTCGAGGTCCCGGACACGGTTGCACACAAGTTGGTGCAATTGCGCAAAGGGCTCGGACCAGTCGCCTGGTGCCGCTTGACGCAATAGCTGCATGCTCGGATACCAAGGGCTGCGATCGGTGTTGAAGCCCCAGCGCCAACACGGCACGAAGGGCAACAAGCCGACACAAGGCCGACCGATGGCGCCGGCCAGATGCAGTGGTGCTGAGTCGACCGAGACGATCAGGTCGAGCTCTTCCATGTAGGCGGCGGTGTCGCGCCAATCGCGCAGTTGGCGTGACAAGTCCCGGATCAGGACACCTGGGCCGGCTTCAAGCTCGCGCGCCGCAGCGCCGACTTGCAGGCTGTAGAGCGCTACACCCGGGATCGCCGCCAGCTCGACCAGCAGGCCGAGCGGCACGACCCGCCGTGCGGAAATTTCGCCGAGCGGCCGCGGTGCCCAGACGAGGCCGATCGTGAGCCGGGTGTTGGGTGGCGGCTCGATGAGCGGCCGGTCCTCGTGGCGCAAGGACTCGAGGTAGCCGCGCCGGCAAGCGGGCAAATCAAGTTCGAGATGACGCAGGTAGGAGCAGATCGGCGAGTGGTAATCGGCGATCGGCAGGTCGCCCTCGATGTCGAGGGTCCGCCAGCGACCGCGCGCGGCCGCCCGCATCAGCGACATCAGATCACTCGGTACAGCCAAGCTGATCTTGGCACCGCGCTCGACGAGATCGGGCAGAAACCGGGCGAATTGGATGTCGTCGCCGGTGCCCTGGTCGTGGTGCACGAGGATGTGCTTGCCGGCGAGGTCCTCGCCTTGCCATTCGGGGATCCCCAGCTCCCAGACCTGGGTGCGGCCGATCTCGCTAAAGCGCCATTCGTAAGAGAGGAGCCCGCGGCGGTAGTCGCCCGAGGCCAGTATCGGGTAGGCGAGCTGCGTCAGCGCCCGCGCATGGTGCACCTCAGAAGGTGCGGTGCAGACGGCATCGATAAACCAGCGCTCGGACTCCGCCAGCTCGCCCAAGGCGTAGCAGGCCGCACCGAGGTTGAAGGCGATCGAGTGGTCGCCTGGCCGGGCGGCGATCGCCGCCTCGAGGAGGGGCCGGGCCTCGGCAAACCGCTGCATCCGGTAAAGGACGCAGCCGAGGTTTTTGAGCGCGTCGGGGTGCCCGGGGTCGGCCGCGAGGGCCTTCCGGGCGCACACCAGCGCCGCCTCGTGTTGCCCGCGATCGGACAGCAGCGAGGCGACCGAAAACCAAGGCTCGGGGCGCTGAGCGCCCCGTAACCCGGTCGTGTAGTAGGCCAGCGCGCCGTCCAAATCCCCCGCGACGTGCCGGCTGTAGGCGGCCTTGAGCGCGGTTGCGGTCAGGGCGACACCGTCGCGTAGCCCACGCCATACGTATGCGTGGAATTCGGCGCGGTATGCGGGGTCCAGATTCCCGCGGTCGTCAGCGTACCGAGGTTGGCCGAGTTGTCAGTCGAGTCGGTGATCTCCTTGATGATCGTGACGTCGGCGCAATTGGGCGGGATGGGAACCGCCAACGCGGCAGTCGTATCGATCTGGACCTTGGGTGAGGTGCCGCCGACGAGGCCGGTAACAACGGCGCTGGCAACCGTCATGACGCCCTTGGTGAAGGGGACAGTCAGCAGGGTTGAGGCGGCGGTGATGAGCGACAGCGCATCGACCTGGGCGGCGGTGCCGTCATTGGCCCCATAGGTGACCGTGCACACACCGGCAGTGATCGCGGACGTGCCGGGATCGACACGCACCTGGCATTGCCGCAGCACATCGGGCTGGTTGGCGACCGTCAGCGAGGTGTTGCTCAGCGCCACCGAAGTGACGATCTGACCGACGGTCAGAATGGTCGGTGCGGTCTTTGGCACATAGTGCACAGTCTCGCGCCGCGCCGGGATGTAGCCGGCTCCCAATGCGTAGGCCTGGTCGCGCGGATCGATTGTAAAGGTGCCGTCTGAATTGGCGGCAACCGTGCCCGAGAACGGGCCCTGAAATGCACCGGCCGGGGTAACGCCGACGGCGCCGATCACTGTAACAGTCATGGAAACTACTCCATCGAGGGAAAGACCCGCGCCGTCGCGGCGTTGGTCGGGGGGTGCCGGGGTTAGCTAAGAACGCCGGTGCTGGTAAATCCGGTGAGCGGGGCGAGCAGATCGATCACGTTCTGCTTGGTGAGGGTCACTGTGTTGCCGCCGACGGCGATCTGCACTGTCGGGTTGGCGCCGACAAAGCTCATTTGACCCTGCACGAGGGTCGCCTTGTTGCCGTGCGCGTCGACGACGGCATAAGTGACGCCGCTGGGACCCGCCATAGTCTTTGCTGCTGCCATTTTCAAAAGCTCCAGAGAGAAACGGGTGATTAAAGAAATGATCGGCTAAGACGGCGCATCGCAGGTCAATCGCGTCCACCCTTCGGCGACATCGCTATCCGATCGCGTACAATAGGTCTCGATCGTGTAGACGGCGCCGCCGACGCAGCCGCCGATCTGGAACAGGATCGCCGCATTGGCGATCCCGGTGCCGCCAATCGCGGCCGCGGCCGTGCCGACTGTTGGGCCACCAACGAGCCGCGATTGCGGCGATGCGTCAGTGCCGGACCGCAATGTGATGCGGATGGTCGGAGTGCCGGTCAAAGTCACCCCGCTCGGCAGGAAATTGCCAAAGTCGATGGCGCAGGTCTGCACCTGGGTCGGCGCGATCGACGGCAGGTCGTTGAGTTTTGGCATCGGACCTCCGACGGTACGCGGCGCAACGATCGTGTAGCTCGACGGCAACAGCGCTGGTTGCAGTGCGTAGAACCACTGCACGGCCGCCACGACATAACGCCAGGGCAGGGCTGCCAGACCGTAAACCTTCTCCGCCATGCGGATACCCCCGTCAGCCTCGCGCGACGTAGCTCCACGGCGGGACAATCAGCAGAAACCGCGTGGTGATATCGAGCGCCGAGGGAACGCTGACGAGCATGATCCCGACCATGCCAATCGCAGAGGCGCCGGGCAGCACGAACAATCCGATCACAGCCAGATTGCCGGCTGAGGCGGTCGCCGCGGCACCCACGAGCGTGGGTTCAAGCGTTAGCGAGAGATTGCCGGCCGCGCTGCTCGCTGCGGCGCCGGTCAGCGTGTCGGCGAGCGTCCGCGTGAGCGTCCCGGCCGCACTGGTGGCGGCAGCACTGCTCAGCGTGTCGTCGACTTCTGGGGTCAGCGCACCGGCCGTCGCGGTCGCGGCAGCGCCGGTGAGGTTGACGGTCCCGCCGGAGGAGGTCGATACCGTGATCGTCCCCGCGGCACTGGTAGCCGCTGCACCGGTCAGGGTGTCGGCGAGCGTCGGCGTGAACGAACCGGCCGAGCTGGTGGCCGCCGCCCCGCCAAGGGTGTCCAACAGCGTCGCATTCAAGCCGCTGGCCGAGGCAGTTGCCGCCGCACCGGTAAACGTCTCGGCGACGGTTTCGGCGAGGGTGCCGGCGGCACTGGTGGCCGCTGCAC
>Ga0318557_10000028_pt1 | contig 22554 bp, 29 predicted proteins | sample GRESIP065b5f19_FD_203497 | JGI IMG/M metagenome (GOLD analysis project Ga0318557, IMG submission 203497) | Tropical soil microbial communities from Luquillo Experimental Forest, Puerto Rico - GRE.SIPMG.065b5f19 | ecosystem: Environmental > Terrestrial > Soil > Tropical forest > Bulk soil... | reverse complement strand
CGCCACACGCTTGGCGAGAACGGCGGGCCGGGCGGGCTGTTCTTTACGTTGCGCACCTTGCCGCTGGTGTTCGATTTCGTGCGCGAGATGCAGGAGCTTTGCCCAAAGGCGCTGTTCATCAATTTTTCAAATCCCGAAAGCCGCATCATCCTCGCGCTTGGCAAATACAGCCCGATCCGGGCGCTTGGCCTTTGCCACGGCATCTTCATGGGACAAGGCGCCGTCGCGCGCATCATGAGGTTGCCCTACGAGCAGGTCGACGTCTGGGGTGCGGGCATCAATCATTTCCAATGCCTGTTGCAAATTCGCAATCGTGCAACTGGCGAGGACCTTTATCCGCTGCTGCGTGCCAAGGAACAGGATTACGACCCCTCGTTCGCGCCGTTGACCCGCCGGCTGTTTCGGGCGTTCGGATACTGGATGACGTGCAGCGATGAGCACTTTGGCGAATATCTCGCGTATGGCTGGGAAGGCAGCGAAAAGGGTTACGACTTCGCCGCTGACGAACGGGGACGAGCGGAATTCGCGAATACGCTCGACCATGTGCTCGCCGGGGCGCCGTTGCCGCCCGATTGGCTCACGCCGTCGGGCGAGCGCGCTGCTGCGGCGATCGGCGGTATCATCCACAATAAAAAGCGCGTGCTGGAGTCCGGCATCGTCTTCAATCAGGGCGTGGTCCCGAACCTGCCGCCGGACGCGGCCGTCGAGGTACCGGTGATGACCGACGCCGCGGGCATTCATCCCATTTCGCTTGGGCCGTTGCCAGATCCAATCGCCAAACTCCTCAATACGCAGGTGAGCGTCCAGCAGCTCGCAGTCGAGGCCGCTGTCCATGCATCGAAGGAGATCGCCTTGCAAGCGCTGCTCATCGATCCCGTCGTGAACTCCGCATCGGCCGCGGTCAAACTGCTCGATGAATTATGGGATGTGAACCGGTGCTATATTCGGCCTTGCGTCTGAGCCAATCTTGCGGCGTTGTCGTGACGACATCACGTGGGCGGGTTTGGTGATCTAGCCGGCGTGATGGAGCCGCCTGCACCTCCGACAATTTCCACAGCGTGCCGATTGTTACTGACGGTCTCCTCGCCTCGATAAAAGAGTAATCAAGATGCCGCGAAATATGGGGACGACAGCCCGGCACGAGATGCTCGATAGACGAGGACGGGGATAGTGCTGTGGGTAAGCACCTTGAGCGTTTCGCTCCCGAGCACGATCGCAGAAATGCCGCGCCGGCCATGGGAAGCCATCACGATCAAATCGCACGCCTTGTTGTTGGCGACGTCGATAATCGCTTTGTAAGGATGCTCGTGCTCGACATGCACAACCTCGCAACTTATTCCCGCGGCGTTCGCGGCCTCCTTCACTTTCTCCAAGCGCTGTGCTGCTACGGTAGTCATGCGCTCTCGATATGATTCGAGCGTGTCCGCGACCATCTCAGGCTCAACGGAAAGAAAGTGGAAGGGAGTGAAAACCGTTACGCCCGTCACCTTGGCGTTAACAGCTTTCGCCAGGGCAGTGCCGTACTGGATCGCTTCGTCGGACAAGTCTGAGCCGTCGGTAGGAATGAGAATGTGCGTGTGCATAACTGGACCTACTGTACGGGTTCGAAAGCGGATCGACCGTTAGAGTGCAATTCGCTTTGGCGGTCCCTACGTTCGATGCTCCACCGGGAGGTCAAGCCTGTTGCATTACCGCAGCGATCGCCCGAGCCTCGGAGGCGCCTCACTTGACTTGAGCTTCGCCGCAGACGTTTTCCCGCGGTCGTCTACGATTTCATACTCGATTTGCTGCCCCTCCTTGAGCGTGCTCATTCCACAACGCTCGACAGCGAAAATGTGCACAAACACGTCCTTGCCGCCGCCTCGAGGCTGAATGAACCCATAGCCTTTGGTTGGATCGAACCATTTGACCGTGCCGTGGGCCATTCTCGACCTCCAAATCGACGATCCCGACGTCTAGCTCGGCCGCGCCACTGTCATTCTTCAAGCGAGCGCCGGCCGGTCCGGGCGTCGGCTTGAAGCAAGCCGGATCGGTAAGATGGCCAGCGCAGACTTAAGCGTTCTTGACTTAGATCAAACGTCAGGCTTGCCGTTGCGAGAAAAGACTGCGTGGAGGCAAAGGAATGGTCGATCCGGATCGTCCTGAATCGTCGTCGCTCCGCGGATTGAGCGCCGAGCCCTCGTTGAGTTTAGGAGCCGGCTGGCCGCCAGCGAAGACGCTGCAGCACGACCTGTCGAAGTTGATCCTTGGCCTACTCTGCTGCCTTCGATGAGGCATTCCTTAGTTTCACGCCGCTCTCCGCATCGCTGACCACCTGCATCGTTCGTAAAATGCTCGAAGGATTGACGCTGATTGAGTCGATGCCGAGCTGGGCAAGGTAGCGGGCAATTTCAGGGTAGTTAGCCGGAGCTTCCCCGCAGATACCGATGTGGCGTCCGTTGCGCTTGGCGCCGAGCACTGCAAGCTTGAGCATTTCCAGCATGCCGGGATCGCGCTCGTCGAAGTCGAAGGCGACGATTTCGGAATCCCGATCCACACCCAATGTGAGCTGCGTCAGGTCGTTCGAACCGATCGAGAATCCATCGAACACTTCGGCAAAGGCGTCGACTTGGATGACATTGTTGGGGATCTCGCACATGACGTAAATCTCGAGACCGTTTTCTCCACGCTTGAGCCCATAGGTCGCCATTGCATCGAGCACGCGTCGAGCCTCCTCCACCCGTCGGCAGAACGGAACCATGATACGCAAATTGGTCAGCCCCATATCTTGGCGCACCCGGCGTAGGGCCGCGCACTCGAGAGCGAAGCCGGCAGCATAGGCGGGGTGCGTATAGCGTGCTGCACCTCGGAATCCCAACATCGGGTTCTCTTCCTTGGGCTCGAACCCATCACCTCCGATCAGGCTCGCATATTCATTGGTCTTGAAATCCGATAAACGGACGATCACGGGCTTGGGATAGAACGCGGCGGCGATGACGCCTACGCCTTCCGAGAGCTTCTCGACGAAGTAATCGGCCGGCCGAGCGTAGTTGCGAACCAATCGACGAATGGCGTTCTGGGCTCGGGTCGATGTCACCTTTTCCGGATTGACCAGCGCCATCGGATGAACGCCGATGTGCTCGCTGACGATGAATTCCATCCGCGCCAGGCCGACCCCATCGTTGGGCAGCATGGCTGTCCGGAAGGCAAGCTCGGGGTTCCCGAGATTCAACATGATGGCGATGTGCGGCCGCTTGACGTCGCTCGTCTCGATCCGCGTCGTCTCGAATGGAAGCTGGCCATCATACACGCGACCAACGTCCCCTTCGGCGCAAGACACCGTCACGGGGCGACCGGTCTTCAGCGCATCCTTCGCTCCTGCTGCCCCCACTACGGCCGGAACGCCAAGTTCGCGTGCGACAATCGCCGCATGGCAGGTCCGCCCGCCACGCTCTGTCACGATCGCGGCCGCAACCTTCATGACGGGCTCCCAATCCGGGCTCGTTGACTCCGCGACGAGAACCTCGCCCGGCCGGAACGCTCCGAGCGCGCGGGCGTCGGCAATGATCCGTGTGGACCCAACCGCGATCTTCTCGCCGACGGCGCGACCGGTGGCCAACACACGGGCGGACCCCTTGAGGGAATAGCTTTCGAATGCCGTCGGCGCTCGCCGCGAAGCCACCGTCTCGGGTCGAGCCTGAATGACATAGAGCTGCCCGTCGTCAGCGTCCTTGGCCCATTCAATGTCCATCGGCATGAGGTGGCCGGCTTTCGCCGAGTAGTGGTCCTCGATTCTGATCGCGTAGTCGGCAAGCTTGAGCACCTCCGCGTCGTCGATACAGAAGCGCTCTCGAACCGACCTCGGAACCGAAATATTTCTCGTGCCGCCATGCTCACGTGCATAGATCATGCGCATTTGCTTGCGCCCGAGCGATCGGCTCAACACGGCGCGGTAGCCCTGCCGGAACGTCGGCTTGTGCACGTAGAACTCGTCGGGGTCGACCGTCCCCTGGACGATGTTTTCGCCCAAGCCGTAGACCGCCGTGATGAACACGACATCACGAAAGCTGGATTCGGTGTCCAGCGTGAAGACGACACCACTCGCGGCTCGGTCGGCTCTCACCATTTTCATGACTCCGACCGAGAGCGCGACTTTGAAATGATCGAAGCCGTTATCGATCCGATACGAAATCGCCCGGTCGGTGAAGATGGAAGCAAAGCAGCGTCGGCAGGCTTCAAACAAATCGGTGGCGCCCCGGACGTTCAGGAAACTCTCATGTTGACCTGCAAAGCTTGCGGTTGGGAGGTCTTCCGCCGTGGCGGAGCTACGCACTGCGACCGCAACATTGGCGCCATAATCGCTTTCAAGCTGTCTATAGGATTCCGCAATCTCCTGTCGGAGCCGATCGGTACCGGTCGCGTCAAAGACGATGGCGCGCGCTTCGGCAGCGCACCGCGCGAGCGCGTCTATGCGAGTCTTATCGACTGCGTCGAGGAGCCGGTGCAATCTGTCCCGGGCTCGAGCCTCGGTCAGTGCGTTGCGGTATGCGTCGGCCGTCAGCACGAACCCATTCGGGACATGGACCCCCTGCTCCGATAGAACAGAATAGAGCTCGCCGAGCGACGCATTCTTTCCACCCACCAACGCGACATCGGCGAGGCGAATATCACGGAACCAGCGAATATCTGTGATAGCTGCCATTCTCGACGCAGATATCAAGTTAGATCTTCATTCTAAGTCCCTAAAGCTGCCCGACGCGCCCGACGTTGATATATGTCAAAATCGTAGCAGGCACGGTTTGCTATCTTGTGACCGCTTTTTCACTATCTGATTGAGCCCCGCGCGAGCCAACGCAGGAGGGCATGTGTTCTACGCATCTCTGATGGTGTACGTCGAGGCTGACGCGACGCCAGAGCGACGCGTACGCCTCGCCGCAAGCCTTGCCGATAGATTCGGGGCAGTCCTGATCGGAATGTCGGCTGTCGGGGTTCCGCTGCCGACCGTGGCCAATGGTATGGTCATCGCCGAGTGGACGGTCGAGGACGTCGAGCTGATGCGGGCGAAACTTGCCTACCGAGGCAGCTGGTTCCGCAGTATCGCAGGCGGCGATCATCGGAAGCTTGACTGGCATGCAGCGCTGGATTTTCCGCCCGAGGCACTGACGCGCGCAGCGCGCTCTGCCGATCTTGTGATCATCGGACAGGTGAAGGCAGCGGGAGATGCTTACAGGGCACTCGATCCGCGCGAAGCAATTCTGAAGATGGGCCGCCCGACCCTAGTTGTGCCCGAGGGAGTGGACTCGCTGCGAGCAGAGCATGTCGTGATCGGGTGGAAGGATACGCGCGAAGCGCGTCGAGCCGTGCCGGACGCACTTCCGTTCCTGCAAGAGGCAACGCGCGTTACCATTGTTGAAGCATGTGGGCCGGGCGAAGAGAAGACCGCACTGGGGCGGCTCGACGACGTAGCCCGTTATCTCGCGCACCATCGCATCAAAGGCGGGCCAAAAGTCATGCTGGAGCAAAAGGGATCCGGCGCGGAGCAGTTGATCCGGATCGCTCGCGAAGAACGCGCCGATCTGTTGGTCACCGGCGCGTATGGCCACAGCCGCCTGGGCGAATGGATCTTCGGCGGCATGACGCGGGAGCTGCTGGCGGCAAGTCCCATCTGCTGCCTCATGTCGCACTGATTTTGATATCCAACGGCTCTCGGAGGATGACGAATATGGAAACGCCCGTTCAAATCGATTTCCAAGGGATGCAGGCAAGAACGGACGTCCGCGATTCGATCGAGAAGCACGTGGCCGAGCTGGAGCGGCGCTACGGCCGCGTCACGGCTTGCCGGGTCGTGGTGAAGGGGCCCAGCGGACATCACCGGACCGGCGGTCTCTATGAGGTCAACATTCATCTTGCGCTCCCGAATGGTCGCGAAGTCAACATCGGGCGCACGCCGCCGGCGGACGAACGCCACGCCGATCTTTGGTTTGCCATCAATGATGCCTTCAAGCATGCACGACGACGGCTGCAGGATCAGGTCCGCCGTTTGCAGGGGCAGGTGAAACAACACGAAAGTCAACCGATCGCGACCGTGAAGACCATCGACCCGTCCGGTGACTTCGGATTCCTGGAGGCCGTTGACGGCCACGAAGTCTATTTTCATCGAAATAGCGTGCTCGATGGCGCATTCGACCGTCTTGCCGTGGGCACGCACGTCACATTCGCTGAGGAGATGGGTGAAAAAGGACCCCAGGCGAGCACGGTCGAGCTGCTCGGCAAGCACAGGCTAAGACTATGAGCTATTCTGCCGCGGCGCCGGAGAGCAAGGCCGGGTGGGAGCATTTCCCGCACGATGCCGACGTCGGCGTGCAGGGACGGGGCGCGACGGCGGCGCAGGCCTTCGAGCAGGCGGCTTACGCTTTGACCGCCATCATCACCCATGCGGAAGTCAAGCCGCAGGTCTCGGTCCAGATCCGGTGTGAGGCGCCCGACCTCGAACTTCTTTTGGTCGAATGGCTCAACGCCATCATCTATGAGATGGCGGTCCGGAAAATGCTGTTTGGGCGCTTTGCGGTGCGCATCGATGACGGGCACCTCGAAGGGACGCTGTGGGGGGAGCCCGTCGAGGTCGAGCGCCATGCCCCGGCCTGCGAGCCGAAAGGGGCAACCTATACTGCTCTGAGGGTCGCCAAGAATCCCGACGGCACTTGGTCTGCCGCCTGCATCGTGGACGTCTAGCGGAGAAACGGCCATGGAGCCCGCTCGCTTCACTCGGGTCGACGCCACGACATGGCGGATCGAACCGCACGGCGCCATGCGGGTGCCGGCCATTATTTATGCCGACGAGAACCTCATCCGCGACATGGACGACAAGGTCTTTGAGCAGGCCGTGAATGTCGCGACGCTTCCCGGAATCGTGCAAGCCTCTTACGCCATGCCGGATGCTCATTGGGGTTACGGTTTTCCCATCGGCGGTGTTGCAGCATTCGATCCCGACCATGGAGGCATCGTCTCGGCAGGCGGTGTCGGATTCGATATTTCGTGCGGCGTGCGTACGATGCTCACCGGTTTCACGGTCGCCGATGTGGTCCCGGTGCAGATGTCGCTGGCCGATTCGCTGTTCCGACAGATTCCGGCGGGCGTCGGCAGCAAAGGAGCAATCACCCTCGATGCGATCGACATGAACGCGATGCTGTCGGGCGGTGCCTATTGGGCGGTCGAGCGTGGCTGGGGCGACGAACACGACCTTGAACGGATCGAGGAGAAGGGCATGATGGCGGGCGCCAAGCCCGAGCATGTCTCCGACCGCGCCAAGGAACGCCAGCGCCGCGAGATGGGGACGCTCGGCTCCGGCAACCATTATCTCGAAGTCCAGGCGGTCGCGGAAATTTTCGATGCGGCCATCGCCCGGGTCTTCGGGCTGGCGCAGGACGATGTTGTCGTCACAATCCATTGCGGCTCGCGCGGCCTCGGCCACCAGATCGGGACCGAGTTCCTGAAGGAAATGGTCATCACTGCGGAAGCTTCGGGCATTGCGCTTCCCGATCGCGAGCTCGCCTGCGCGCCGATCAATTCCGAGGTTGGCCAACGTTACCTCGGTGCAATGCGCGCTGCGATCAATTGCGCGCTCGCCAACCGTGAGATCCTCGGTCACTATGCGCGGCGTGTCTTCGCGCACTTTTTTCCGAGTTGCGAGCTGCAGCTCTTGTTCGACGTCTCGCACAATACCTGCAAGGTCGAAAGGCACACGGTCGACGGCAAACGGCGAGAGCTGTTCGTTCATCGAAAAGGCGCCACCCGCGCCTTCGGGCCCGGTCACGAAAGCCTGCCTGCGGCGCTCCGTCCCGTCGGTCAGCCGGTGTTGATCGGCGGCAGCATGGGGACGGGCTCGTACATTCTGGTGGGCGAGCCCAGCGCCGAGGACAAAGCGTTCTCTTCTGCGTGCCACGGCGCGGGCCGTGCGTTATCGCGCCACGCCGCCCTCAAGCGCTGGAGCGGGCGTAAGGTCATCGACGAGCTGGCATCGCAAGGGATCCTGATCCGCAGCCCCTCGACCCGCGGCGTTGCCGAGGAGGCGCCTGGGGCCTATAAGGACGTCAGCGCAGTAGTGGCCGCCGCCGAGCATGCCGGCCTGGCCCGAAGGGTCGCCCGGCTGAGACCGGTGATCTGTATCAAGGGATAGCGACAAGCGTAGTCGACGATAAGCGCAGGACCCCGCCCGTTGTCCTCCACCCCGAGTCTCCTTTGGGGCGCTCGGAGTGACCCACGGGTCCTTCCGGGAGGCGGGCGGCAGGCGCTCGCGGAGCGCGCGAAGTGACGATCAGTGGAAATTAGGCCACGCGCGTTATATGCGGACCGGTTTGCGGTACGTGGACATATATGGGAGCGGAATTGCGACCTCGACTAATCTAAGGCGTGTACTCATAAATCGCCCCAGCCGATGTCCTTTTTGGGCCTTCCGTGTCACTTCGCCGCGGGGAGTTGCCTGTTGACCTAAATCAAAATTGCCGATGCGAATGGATAATATCAGAAACGACGAGTGAAGGGGGCGCGAGACGAGTGAAGGGGGCGCGAGACGAGTGAAGGGGGCGCGACATGACCGTAAGACACCTACTTGAACAGAAAGGCCGGACCGTTTGGACCATTCGTCCAGACGCCACAGTGCTCGACGCTGTGGCAAAAATGGCGGAGAAAGATATCGGTTCTTTGGTTGTGATGGACGGCGAAAAAAAGTTGGTCGGCATCATAACCGAGAGACACTATTCGCGGAATGTCGTGCTCAAAGGCAAAACCTCCCCTACCACGCTTGTCGGGGAGATCATGGACACAAACCGAATCCATGTCAGGCCAGAACAATCGGTCGAGCTATGCATGTGCCTCATGCTCGAGAAGCGAGTGCGTCATCTGCCTGTAGTCGAAGACTCAAAGGTGATCGGCATTGTTTCCATCGGCGATTTGCTCAACCATATAATTTCTAAAAAGGAATTCGCTATCGATCAACTTGAGCACTACATTCAAGGCCGGATTTGCTGAGACGTTCGCTTCACTGCGTGTCAAAGCATATCCCGGCGGACAGCCGATGCCTGTTTATCGCGCTAGGCGCTTTTCTTTCATTGGCGAGTAATCCCGTCCTCGCCCAATCGCCAGCAGCGCAGCGAGGTCTGACATTCGTGCGTGTGCATTGCGCGCAATGCCATGCCATCGACAAAGTCAGCGAGAGTCCGCTCGCAATCGCTCCGCCGTTCCGAACTCTTCATCAGAAATTCCCAATCGAAAGCCTGCGCCGCCGCTTCGCGGAGGGAATCATGACCACCCATCCGACAATGCCCCAGTTCCGGCTTGATGCCGATCAGATCTCGGACGTCCTCGCCTATATCCAGACACTCCGGCCCTGATCACGCCGCTCCGTTACAGAAAACCCAGGCTTATGAGCACACGTCCAAGTAGCTTCGCAGCTCAAATAGATTGGTCAGTCATCCTCGTCGGCATCGTAAACGAATGGACCTATCATGCGATCCTCGACCGACTTGACACCGGGCGCGGACCAAGCAGCATTTTCCACTGCATTTCGCTCGTCCCAGCTACCGACCTTTCCCTCAAGGAGCACCTTGTTGCGCTCGCGCACAGTGACCCGAATTGCGCTAGCTTCGATTTCGGCATGCCGCTTCAGCGCTTCCTCGATTTTCCGCTTTACGTCCTCGGCCTGAACGCTCGGCTTGATTTCGATAGTGTTGGTCACGCCACGGACACCGGACAACTTTCGAACATCCTCCTCAGCCTGCTTCTTCTGATAGTGCCAATCGACATTGCCAGTTAGTGTCACCCAGCCGTTGTGAACCATGACCTGGATTGAATCGCTTGGAACCATCATGTCCCACCCAAGAATGTCGATCGCGCGCTGAGCGATCTCGTCGTCAGATGTCTTCTTGTCCAATGGATACCGAACTTCGATCTCCTCTGCGATAGCGCGTACGCCCTTAACTCGGCGAACCGCTGCTATCGCGGCCTGCTTTTCAGCATAGCTGGCAACGTGGCCTGTTAGAGTAACGACTCCCTTATCGACTGCGACGCCAATATGCGCCGCATCGACGCTTGGCTCGTATTCGAGCTCATCGACAACATCTTGCCGAAGTTGCAGTTCGCTCATGGTCACCTCTTAATGCCTTCCGCAAAGAGACCTTTGACATGGATCAAATCCAATGGAGACATCGTTCGGCGCCATCAGCTGCATTGGAGCGAGGGGAGCGTATCCTCTTGCACAATATTTCGTAACGGATGTCCCGGATAAGTGACGATCTGCGAGTTTTGGTATGTAGTTTTTGCTAAGCCAGTCGCTCGGCCGCAAGCCAATGCGCGTGACCATGCGGTACGAGAAATATCTCGGTTTCCCAAATCGGCCCGCGAACGCTCCCAATGGAAACGATCGTCAATCGCGCGGGCCGGTTGGGGGACGAACGGATCAGCGCCTAGCCTTGGCACTTTGCGAACGGCGATTCGGCAGGACGTCGCCACCATGGTGGAGGCGGTCAAAACCGGCGGTCCAGTGGAGGGCGGTCTGGTCAGCGGACGCCTCTACACCCTCAAAGGGGCCGATACGCCTGAATCTTCGGATACCGCCGAGGCCGCGGAGATCGCCAATCTAACGGAACTCTCCGACGGCGACAGCGTGCATCGGCTGGTCACGGACCTGCGCAAGGCGGCCGCCGCCGGCGGCAGCCAGACATGATTTTGATCTAGGACAAATACAGATAGTTTTCGCCCGTTAAACGTCACGAGTATCCCAACCGAACAGGAGGACCTGGGCATGGCTGAAGCTGCAAGCAAGGTACCTCCGGGCATGCACGACGCCCATAAGCAGGACTACCTTGCCCAAGCCGAGCGACACATCGCGATCGCTCAGGATCGTATTGCTTGGCAGAAAAGGATCATCGACGAGCTAGCTCAGGCCGGACAGGAGACGGATTGCGCCGTCTCGATGCTTCATGCTCTCGAGACGTGCTTGCACGCCTTTGAGCAGCATCGCGAGACGATCTTCGAGCGGTGCAAGACGTAATAGACACAAGCGGGACCCGGGCCGCTTGTCCTCCACCCTGGAGTCTCCTCGGGGCGCTCGGAATGACGGCCACGGGGTCCTCGTACGGCCGACTATCTTCTCGGCACGCCGCTGCTGGGAGACTTCCTCGAGGAAGGCCTCTCGCTCCTCGGCCGGTCCTGCGCAGAGTTCGAGATTGATCGCGTTCGTTGTGAGCACGGGCCGCCTCCTCGCGCACCGTCGGCCAGTCGCTGGCGGAATAGTCATCCCGCCCCAGCCAGGTGAGCGCAACGAGATCGATTTGCTCATCTTCGGACAAAGAATTGATGAGGGACGTCACTTTGCTCCTTCCTTCATTGAACTAAAGCATAGGTCCGCGGGGCCAGAGCCGAATTGAGAAGATCAAATCCACTTCGCCGATCAGAGGCGACATGAGCGCCGGCCTCGAAAGCCTCGACCACACCGTTCAACTTACCCACATCTGGATCAACGACTTGGATGATCGGCTTGGCTGGAATAACAAGCCGCGATCCTATCGCCTGCTCAAGGCCGTCCTCCACGCCCTACGCGACCGGTTGCAGCTCCATGAGGCCGCGGATCTCGCAGCACAACTGCCGACTTTGCTGCGCGGCGCCTATTATGAGCAATGGCGGCCGGCTGCGACCCCGGTCAAGCGCCGGTCGAAGGCCGATTTCCTGGCGAACGTCGAAGATTCGTTCAGGGCAGACCCGCTTGTACAACCGTCTCAAGCAGTGATCGCGGTGTTCGAATTGCTTTCAAAGAAGATTAGCCGCGGCGAGATCGACGACGTGCGTCGCGCCCTCCCGCAAGAGCTGAGAAGCCTCTGGCCGGAACCATACGTTCAAGCCGGCATGGTGCGATCGTGATTACTGTTTGCACGTCGGACTTTTATAATTTGTCTCAGATATCAGCGAGCCTCACAAAGAAATTTGCCATCGACACGACGCCCTTAAATCAATCCGAGCCAGCCTATTCTTCTCCTCCGGCTATTCGGCTCGCTGGTCCTCCGGGCGTGGAGTTTTGATGACGAACTGCGATCTGCAGGTCATGTCCAACCTCCTCTCGGACGGGTGATCAAATTGTCGTTAACGACGGAAACGCCTGGGGTGGATTCGGCGGCCACCCGAATTGCCTTCCTCTCTGCGTCCGACCTCGTGATACCCCAAAGGTCGACGACACCTCCGTTCACTGTGACGTTCAGCAGCAAGGTGTGTGCCCAGGTCTGCCCCTTCAGATGGGCGAGCAGCTTGTCGCGAATGGTGGTATCGGAGAGCGGGATTTCCAGTCCTTTGCGGGTGCTGGCCACCGCCTGAATGAGGTTGGCCCGGCTCACGATGCCGACGAGCTGGCCGTTCTTTACGATCGGCACCCGTTTGATGGAGTTCTTCTCCAGTAAGGCGGCAATCTCATGGAGCGGCGTGTCAGCAGTCGCGGTAATCACATCGCGCGTCATGACGTCCGCCACTTTACGGCCATGGGCTTTGACGTATTCGGCGGCGAGTATCTCCTCCGCGGTCAATGCCTGCAGCCACCAAGAACGATGCCGCTCGGTTCCAGCTTCCGCGCGATGCATCAGATCGCCTTCGCTGACGATCCCAACCAGCTTGCCCTGATCATCTACAACGGGGGCGGCGCTGATTCGGCGCTCCAGAAACGTTTTGGCAACTTCCCTTACCGAAGAATAGGGCTTCACGGTAATCACGGGGGAGACCATCACATCGTGCGCTTTCATAGGCGAACCCCCTTTTCAACTAAAACGTCATTTCCCTGGAAACCGTGCCGGCAGGTAGGTTGAATGATCCATAATCATACGTGGCCTCGAATAGACGATTTTGATCTAGATTAAATTTCCGCTCGAGCTTTAACCAATGTGAAAGTCTGGCCGTTTGACGTCATCGGAAATGCCCGTTTCGGGCCAGATTCGCCCAGGCAACACGCCTATCAATGTCCGCAACACTACCCTCAATACCGACCGGTCCGATCAGCACATCATTGCGCCAGATCAAATTCCCTTCCAGTCCGCGCGCTAGTCTTATCAATTGGTTGTGTTGACGAAGGGACCGGCGGACACGACACTTTGATATCTCCATGAAAGCGGAACGACGACGCCTCGAGTTGACCAAGCTCTTCGACGAGAGCGAAAATTAGCGCTCGCGTCGAGGAGCTCGCGCGCGCGGCCGCACCCTGCCTCCCGGGCAACTTCGTGGTTGTGGGTTTACTGGTGGGCAGTTTCGTTTTTGTTGCCGACTTGGTACGCGCGTTTTACCGCATCGGCTGCAATCCGAGCGTCGAATTCATGCGGCTTAACAGCTACGGGATCGGGCGAGAGAGTTCAGGCAATGTGCGTCTGATCGGCGAGTTCGAGCTCGATCTGTCCGGACGAGCTGTGCTGCTCGTCGATGATATCGTTGATACTGGGCGGACCCTTCTTTATGCGCGCGACCTCCTCCGAGAAAAGCAGGCATCGAGCATCCTCACATGCGCGCTGGTGGACAAGCCGATCCCGATGCGTCGCATCCGCTCTGGCTCCTGCGCGCGTGCCGCCGGCGGTCAAGCCGCTGCCGCGCCGCCGAGCGTGACTAAGAGTTTTCGTCGTCGGACGTAGCTTGCCGTGTGACCTCCCGTCTGGGGGTCATTAATGCAATGGAGGGATGATACCACGCTTCCATCGCGCGGTCAGTGACCAAGACCGATAGGTAAGTCGCGTGAACGAAGCAAACGATGGCGTACCAACTGAAGCCTCCGCCGGATGCCACGGTACGTGCAATTTGATCCACATCAATTCCTGCGCAAACAAGCAGGGCTATTTTTTTAAGGTACTGGAGGGTTAGCATGGGTGTGTTTTTGTCGGCCGTGGCGGTTGCCATTTTGATTGCAATTGGAGCGATGTTCGTGCTCGATCGTGACCTGCAGTACCGATCCGACGAATTGTTCACGTCTCCGACCAGTGTCCGTCTCCCAAGCCATGGGACCCACAATCTGGTTGGCAAGGATTGGTATTCGGCGAAAGAGCATGGCTGGGGAGCTGAAAGCTTTCCAACTTCAAACTCACCAAGTGCCTTGACGCACTGACAAGTTCTAGCCAAAGCGCGAGGATCGCCGACCGGAAATCAATGAGACCGCCATCGCATCGCGGGACACACCAATTGTCGCTGGACGACCACTCCGGCCGTCATGAAGGTAGTTTTCTTAGGTCGCCGGCGGGACTGGCTCTGCTGGGCTTCCTCATCGTTGCCGGCGCGCTGCTGTTCACCGAGCATCGCACCCATGTCCTGGGCGTACTCCTTTATGTGCCTCTCCTCCTTTGCCCACTCATGCACTTCTTCATGCATGGGCACGGTGGCCACGGAAGCCATGGGCAAGAGGAGGGCGAAGGAGGAGCATCATGAACATGGATACTCCCGCCTATGGCCTCTGGAGCCTGGTGATCGTCAACTCAGTCGTCTTCATTCTATTCGGCTACAGCTTCTTTAAGCCGCGGACGCCCCGCGACTGGCGGTCATTCGGCGCGTTCAGCGCGTTTCTGGTGGCGCTGTTCGCCGAGATGTACGGCTTTCCGCTGAGCATCTATTTCCTCTCAGGTTGGCTTCAGTCCCGATATCCCGGCGTGGATTGGTTCTCACACGACGCCGGACATCTGCTCGAGATGATGTTCGGCTGGAAGTCGAACCCACACTTTGGGCCGTTTCATATTCTGAGTTTCGTGCTGATCGGTGCCGGTTTCGTCCTGATTGCCGCCGCCTGGCGCGTGCTATTCGCTGCCCAGCAAAGTCATGTCCTCGCGACCAGCGGACCATACAGCTACATCTGCCACCCGCAATATGTCGGCTTTATCCTGGTGATGCTCGGCTTTCTCCTGCAGTGGCCGACGCTGCTGACGCTTGCGATGTTCCCCGTGCTGGTGTGGATGTATGTGCGACTAGCCAGCCAAGAGGAACGCGAGGTCCGAGCGGAATTTGGCAAAGACTACGATCGCTATGCGGCAACAACGCCCGCTTGGTTTCCGCGGCTCGGTGCTGCCGACACCACGACTTCGTCGCGAGCGGGAGGTCCAGGCGGCAGCTGCAAGGACACGGCCAGTCTTCCAGCAGCCGGAAGCGCGTTGAAAACCCAAGCGTCGCGACCAATTTTGTTGGCTGTAAAAGGAGGGATGCGATGAACACACAGACCACGCAGAATAATCCCTTCAACATTGTTGCGCTGGGGTGGGGGCTTTCAGCAGCACTGGTCGTCCTATTCGTGATCTGCCTGGCGGTCGCGCTCGTTTTGCCAGATTGGCAGGCCTCGCACGGGTGGATCGGCCTGTTCTCTGTCGCGCCAATGACATCGGTTCGGGTTTGGATCGACGGCATTGTCTTTAGCATCGTCTTCGGCTGGGTTACTGCAGTCGTTCTCGGCCTGGTCTACAACTATCTCGTCCGACGCTGAGGAGGTTGAAATGCACAAGCGCGTTCTGATGTTCACGACATCTGCTCTGATTCTAGCGTATGGCGCTTTCAATGCGATTGCACAGGACCGAATGACACCGCAACCAGATCAGCAACATACGGAACACCACCCTACGGGCCAAGAAAGCGCGGGCACGAGCGGACAAGCGGGTATGACGGACTGCGGCATGATGGGGCAAGGGGGAATGGGTCCGGGCATGATGGGGCGAGGTGGGATGATGGGTCCGGGCATGATGGGGATGATGGGTCGCGGCATGGCGGGAAGTGTGATGGGTCCTCCAATCATGATGCGGATGATCTTTAGTTTGATGGACAGCGATGGTGACGGGACCATCTCATTGCAGGAGTTTCAGGCGGCTCACGAACGGATTTTCAAGGGCATGGATAGCAACAAAGATGGTCGGCTCACTCAGGAGGAGATGCAAGCGTTCATGCAGGGGACCAGGAGATCGGTCCTGCCGCAATAGGTCGTCGGGTTGTCGCGCTGAGGCGGCATATGTTCGGGCACAGGAACCAAGAGAGGCGCTGCGCCGTGCCGCTCTTGCCGGCATGCATCACCCGAGATGTGTTAATGATCCTAATTTGCTCACAGCAATTGGCGGCGATGAGGGCATAGGTTCCGAGAAATAGAAGGTAATGAGCACCACCTTAACCGACCGCTTCGATCGCGCTCTCCTCTACGCAACTCACGTTCACGGGGGACAGGTGCGTAAAGGAACCAGCACCCCTTACGTCGCCCATCTGCTGGCCGTCGCTGCGACGGTTCTAGAATACGGCGGCGACGAAGACCTCGCCATTGCGGCACTTCTGCACGATAGCGTTGAAGATCAGGGCGGCAAGGCGAGACTGGATGATGTTCGCAACCGGTTCGGCGAGCACGTGGCGTGGATCGTGGAAGCCTGCTCGGATAGTCTCGCCGATACGGGAAAAGGGGAGCGCAAGGCAGATTGGCGAGAACGAAAGGAAGCTTATCTCGCGCACCTGCGGACGGCAGACGAGGATATTTTATGGGTATCGCTCGCCGACAAGGTTCACAATGCGCGCACCATCCTTCGTGATCTGCGAAAACCGGATATCGGGGAAAAAGTCTGGGCACGCTTCAACGTGTCTACGAAGCAAACGCTATGGTACTATCACAGCCTCGCCGAAATATTCTGCGAAAGGCTGTCTAATCAATTGTCTGACGAGTTACGCGAAATCGTTGAGGTAGTGGAGGCAGAAGTGGCCAAAGCTCGTGTCGGGCGAACGTCTCGAACGTAGGGGCTCGAGCGGCTAGTGGGCGGCGATCTGCATGAAACCGAGCGTCATCGTCTGGGACCTGGAGACCGTGCCCGACCTCGTCGGGTTCGCAGTCGCCAACGATCTCGTCGGTAAGCCGGACGCGGACATTCGTGAGGTGCTCGGCAACAGGTTTCCGAAGCACATCTACCACACGATTGTCTGCATCGGCGCGCTCGTCGCTCATCGCGAGAACGACCACTGGGCAGTGGACGCGCTCGGTGCACCCCACGTCGGTGAGCAAACTGAAAAGCAGCTAATTGCCTCTTTCTGCGACAAGATCGCGCAGCTGAAGCCGCAGCTCGTGACGTTCAACGGCAATAGCTTCGATCTTCCCGTCCTGCGCTATCGCGCCATGATTCATGGCGTTTCAGCGCCAGGAATGGCCGCTCGGCTCTACTTCAACCGATACACTGAGGACGCAGTCGACTTGTGCGACATCCTCTCCTCATTCGCTCCTCACACCAAGGCCTCGCTGAACGAGCTCAGCAAGATCATGGGCCTGCCGGGCAAGCCCGAGGGCATCGACGGGAGCGAGGTTGAGCGATACTTCCTTGAGGGGAGGATCAAGGAGATCGCCAAATACTGCGGGACGGACGTTGTCAACACCTATCGCGTCTGGCTGAGGTATGAGTTATTTCACGGCCGCCTGAGCGAGAGCGAGCATCAGGCGAGCGAGCGCTGCGTCGCAGATTTCATCGGGGCTCGTGTTAACACAGCGCCTCACTTTCACCAAGCGCCTGAAGTTGTACGACCCGAAGTCCGTGTTGCGGAAGTGGAAGGCCTACATCGAGCCTCCGCCCCAGCGGGCGAGGTAACGTCAATCGACACGTGGGTTGCCGATTTATTGGACAAGCCAGAGAACAAGCGCGCCGCGTCGCTTTATGAGTTGCTCCTGCGTCTGAATTTAAACATGTCGCATCTCGATGAGGCACGCGAGGCTTACGTCCGCAGGCTAGGTCTGCGTTAGCGCCCTCCTTTATCGGGGGATGCGCCATGTCCGCTCTGCGGCCGTTCCGCGTCAGCCCGGTGACCTAATGCGAGAGCAACGTCCAGGTAAAGGGGTGGGTCAGCACGCGCTTGGTCGCTCCCCCGAGAATGAATTCCCGCAGCTTGGAATGGCCATAGGCGCCCATCACCACCAAGTCGATGCTGCGCTCAACCGCAAACGCTTCAAGAACATCGCCAATAGCCCGGCCGTTGGCCTGGACCTTGTCGAACGTCACCTCCACGCCATGCCCAGCCAGGTGCTTGCACAACTCTGCCCCCGACCCGGGCTTGCGCAGATTTTTCTCGTCGACGACGGTAACGACATGAACATGCTTTGCTCCCCGCAACATGGGCAGCGCATCGGCGACGGCTCTCGTCGCAGGGCGGCTATGATCCCAAGCAACGGCCACCCTGTTAAAAGACGAAGACAGTTGTCGGGTTGCGGCTTCGGGCAAAAGCAATACTGGCCGGCCGGACTCGAAGATGAGTGCCTCGACGAGAGATTGCTGGCCCTGGTCTTCTGCCTTGATGGGAAAGACGGACAGATCTCGTAGCTTCGCATGATCGACGAGGATCGCAGCTACTTCGATGGGAGAACAATGTTCGACCGCGTGCTCATGCGTGGCCCCCGTGCGGGCCGTACCTTGGCGTGCGCAGATATCATCGAACGTCGCAATGAGGTCGCGTGCATTGGAGGCACTTTTCTTGCGTTCAGCCGCGAATATGCCGCTGATATGGACGGGATGTGCGTAAAGGCCCACGGGCGAGCGGATGTCTAACTCGAATGTCACGCCCACGATATGAGCGCCGAGGCCGGCAGTTAAGGTCACGGCTCTTTCGATGCTGTCGACTGCTGTCGCCGTGGGATAGCTGAGCATCGGAAAGAGAATGTCCCGGATCGTCATCGGAGTGCTCCTAATGGTGAGGCAAGCGCTGCACTCAGAGATGCTCCGATCTCATTTCCTAACCGTGAGAGCATAGAGGTACGCAAGGATTGCATGCACATCCTCATCGGAAAAGTCGATCTGCGGCATCTCCTTGTGTCTAGAACCTATCTCAAAATTGCCGACTGCTGTCGATCCGGTATAAATGACGAATGATTCGGCTCACGGACGAGCAGTGGGAACGCATGCGGGATCATTTTCCGGAGGAGCATATTGCCGATGGGCGTCCTGGGCGCAAACCGACTCCGACGCGATGTGTGCTTGAAGCGGTACTGTGGATTCTCAACACAGGCGCGCAATGGCACATGCTGCCGCAGAGCTACCCAAACTACAAAACTGTGCATCGGCGCTTTCAGACTTGGTGCCGCGATGAGGTTTTGCGTCGCGTGCTGACGGATGTTGCCAACGAGCTTCGCGATAGAGGTGCACTGAACGAAGAAGAATGCTTCATTGACGCGACCTTTGTTATGGCCAAGGGTGGCGGATTGGAAATCGGCGCTACGAAGCGTGGGAAAGGCATGAAAATCATGGCGATTGTGGATCGCCATGGATTGCCGCTCTCGGTCAGCACGCACGCGGCGAACCATCACGAAGTGCGTTTGGTGCAGCTATGTTTCGACTTCTACATGATCGAGGCCAAGCCGGAAAACTTGATCGGCGATCGTGCCTATGACAGCGATCCGCTGGATGCGGAACTGCGAAAGGACGGCATCGAGATGATCGCGCCGCATCGGAGCAACCGAAGCAAGCCGCCCACGCAAGATCGGCGAAGGTTAAGCCGCTACATGCGACGCTGGCTCGTTGAGCGCTTCTTCGCCTGGATTCAATGGCAGCGCCGGATCCTCATTCGCTGGGAGTACCACGCCCACAATTTCCTCGGCTTTGTCCAACTTGCATGTCTCGTGATCCTCTTCAAACGGTTTTGAGATAGGTTCTAGAGACCTTGCCCTCGGAGAGTTCCGCCTGCAGCTCTCGTGGATTAAACCGGGCGTAGATATCGCGCATTGCTGGGGCTTTGTTGAGCGGGCTCTCGCCAACGGCTTCGATGGCATGACAGCGTCCGCATTTTTCTTGAAAGATGACCTTGCCTCGTGTTTCTAGGGAGCGGGCTAAAGGCGTAGGCTAGGAACGCGAGATACATCGGAGCCCTGCGCACTCGTTCACAACTGGGTGTGTCTCGCGAATTGCTGATGTTCTCGGGATAAGAGCCTCGCGTTGTCGCATGAGCAGCGAAGCGTAGGCCGAGGGCAGCCGGCAACCCGGGCTGCGCACCTTTTACTCGTCGTAGAGGCGGTCGCCGTGGGACTTTCCGCCCTCCAGGCAATGCAGGTGACGAGATTAGGCACAAATCGCCTCATGTCCCGCTACCGGCCCGTGAAGGTCCGCGCCGCCTTACTCTTTCACGCCCATCAATTTTCGCCTATAGCTCCTTCAATCTGACGGGGGAATTGTCCCGCCGTGGTCGCTGTTGTATGGTTTCAGTCCCACCTGCGCTGCCGCCAGCCGCCGGTAGAGATTGCGCCGACGAACGAGCGGCCACCACTCGTACAGGAATATTTCGATCGGCCTCCAGTTCGCGACCCATCCGAAGATCAGCAGGCTCTCCGCAATCAGCCCGGCGACCGGCTGCGGCGCAATCCTGACCACGACGGTCTGGCCGATGATGACGGAGAACGAGAGCACGGCGACGCCGATGGCGAGTGCCCAGCGGCCGACCCGAAACAACTCCTTGAGATCCAGCCCGATGATGCGGGCGCGATAGCCGAAATAGCCGGTGATCGCCGCACTGATCTCGCGCGCTTCCGGAAGCGACGCCTGTGCCTCCGGCAGATGCACGACGATCCGCAGCGGCCGATCCCGAGGCAGCTCTCTTGCCCAGCTGACAATGAATTCCTCCGCCTCCTTGTCGAGATCCCGCTCGCGAAACGGAAACGGATCCAGGGTGTGAAAGAGCTGGGAGACATCCTCGACCCGTAGTTCGATGGAATGTCCGGTTGCCGCTAATTGGTCAGGCATGTGTGCGTCCAATGTTCAATTCGCCGTCATGAGGGTGGGTCCCATACCTTCAGAGTCGTGTCCGTTGAACCGGTCATGTAATAACGAGGATATGGCATATCGCTCGGATAGAGCTCAGCTATGCCGCGACACATCTGGCGCAGGAGCAAAGATCTTCGACGCCGCCTATATGAGATCCTGAAGCACGGCACGATCGGAGATCGGACGGGTCTCATCGTCGGCCGACTCATCGTCGCTCTGATCATCACGAACCTCGTCACTATGACGCTCGATTCGGTGCCTGCGTTGGAGGCGCAATATGGGCCGCTATTCCTTGCGATCGAACTGCTATCGCTCGTCGTTTTCACCATCGAGTACGGGCTACGGGTTTGGGTGGCGGCCGAGCACGCGCCGCACCGGCATTCGAGCGAACGCAAGGCCCGATGGGAATTTGTGTCGAGCCCGCTCGGCGTGATTGATCTTCTCGCGGTTCTGCCGTTTTGGTTCGCATTGGTCTTGCCGGCTGACCTGCGGGTCGTATTGGTGTTTCGAATGGTGCGGTTTCTCAAGTTGGCGCGCTACTCACCAGCCATGCGCTCGCTGCTCGACGCTCTCTACAGCGGGCGCCGTGCGTTGTTCGGAGGCTTCGTGATTTTACTGGGTGCGACGCTGCTCGCTGCTAGCATCATGCACGTGGTCGAAGGTCATGCACAGCCCGACAAGTTGGGCACGATTCCCGATGCGATGTGGTGGGCCATCGTCACGCTGGGCACGATCGGCTACGGCGACGTACCGTGCTGGGACGCATCGTCGCATCGGTCACGATCTTCGTCGGATTGATCATGGTCGCATTGCCGATCGGCATCGTCGCTACAGCCTTCGCAACCCCCTACCGATGACAATAGAAACGATCGCGAGAAGCACGCTGCAGCCGCTGACGAGGTATCTCAGAGCCCGACGCGAGTAGAACCTCGTCCTAGAAAGGCTTTTCGAGAAAGTCGACGGCCCCAGTCTCATCGCTTTCCACGGCGAGCGGATATCCCCGTGAGCCGTGATGACGATGACCGGCACAGCAAGCTTGAGCCCGGCAAACAGGTAGAACACCGCTGAGCTCGGGCATTCTCACATCGGTAATGATGCAGCCTGTCTGGACCGTGGGCGCAATCTCTAAGGAACACGACGGCGGATTCGCAGGTCCGCACCTCAATACCGGCCTAGCCTCAGCTGGAAAGCGAGCGCCTGGCGCACCGCCTCGTCGTCGCCGATCACGTGGACGATGGACTTGTCAGGCGGCATCGCTGGAATCCTCCCCGGTCGCGGCCCGCAGCGTGAAGCGAAAGATCGTTCCACCGCCGGGATTGGGCTCCACCATGATCTGTCCACCGTGGGCCTCGACAATGGTGCGGCAGATCGACAAGCCGACACCCATTCCCTGGCGCTTGTTGGTGACAAAGGGTTGGAAGAGCTGCGACATCAGTTCCGGCGCGATCCCGGGTCCGGTGTCGCTCACGCTGACGACGATCATGTCGTCGTCGCCGGCTGCCGTGGAGATAACAAGCTCGCGACTTTGCGAGGCTTTCATGGCCTCGACGGCATTGCGCAACAAGTTCAGCAACACCTGCTGGATCTGCACCTTGTCGACCAAAACGAGATCGACGGTCGGGTCGAATTGAAACCGGACACGCACGCCCTGATCCTTGGTTCCGACCAGCGCCAAGGCGCTGGCCTCCTCAATGAGTTTCCTGACGCCTTCCACCCGACGCTCGCTGTCGCCACGCCCCACGAATTCGCGCAAGCGACGGATAATCTGTCCCGCGCGCAAAGCTTGATCGCCCGCCTTGTCCATGGCATCGCGCAGCAAGCTCGAGCGCTC
>Ga0318557_10000022_pt1 | contig 23435 bp, 20 predicted proteins | sample GRESIP065b5f19_FD_203497 | JGI IMG/M metagenome (GOLD analysis project Ga0318557, IMG submission 203497) | Tropical soil microbial communities from Luquillo Experimental Forest, Puerto Rico - GRE.SIPMG.065b5f19 | ecosystem: Environmental > Terrestrial > Soil > Tropical forest > Bulk soil... | reverse complement strand
GGCCAGGGCGCCACGCCGCGGGCCAGCACGGCGAAATCCTCGGCCTGCCGCCGTACCGCGTCGAGCTGGGCCCGCACACCCTCGGCGGGGTCGAGGAAGTCGCAGCGGATGATGCCGCCGGTGCCAAACACCTCCACCCGCGCCATGTCCCCCGGCGGGTGGAACCGGCCGAGCGACACGAACCCGCAGGCCCCGCCGGACAGCTCGAGCAGGAACTGCGCGCAGTCCACGTCGTGCGCGGCGCGCGTCTCCTCGCCCGCAGTCGCGGCGGCCGCCCCCAGCACCCGCAGATCCTGCCCGGTCAGCCAGCGGAGCTGGTCGAACTCATGCACGCCCATGTCGATGGCGATGCCGCCGCTGGCCGCCCGGAACGCCGCCGGCGGCGGCTGCTCGTCCCACTGGTAACAGCTGACCAGCTGGATGTCGCCGATCTCGCCGCCGTGCATCCGCTCCCGGAGCGCGGCGAGGGCGGGCACATACCGCCGCCAGTAGGCGATCTGCAGCGGGACCCCGGCCGCCGCCGTGGCCCGCGCCGCGGCCCGCGCCTGCCCGGAGGTCATCCCGCACGGCTTTTCGCAGATGACCGGCAGCCCGGCCGCCGCCACTTCCGCGATCAGCTGGCCATGCAGCGGCGTGGGGGCGGCGATGAGCACCCCGTCCAGGCTCTCTGTGGCCAGCATCTCCGCCAGGCCCGGGTACAGGCCAGGGCCGGCCCCCGCCAGCTCGGCCCGGGACTGTGCGGACGGCTCCGCGATGGCGGTGACGCGGACCAGGTCCGACCCGGCCAGCGCGCGCAGGTGGGTGCGGCCCATCCGGCCGCCACCGGCCAGGCCAAGCCGGAACGCAGCCGCCATCACAGCCCCCGGGCCGCGAGGTAGGCGCGGTTGTCCCGCTGGTCCTGGGCTGCGCGGGCGAACCGTTCCGCGGTCCGGGGCAGGATGTCCTGCTCGACCACCAGCCACCCGCCGAAGCCGATCCCGGCCAGCCCGCCGAGCACTGCGGGCACGTCGAGGTCACCCTTGCCCAGCGCGCAGAACACCTCGCGGGACCAGATGTCGGTGACCGGCGCGCCATCAGCGATGATGCCGGCCATGACGGCCAGCACCGCGTCCTTCAGGTGCACGTGGTTGATCCGGCCCGCCCATGGCCGCAGTGCGGCGACCGGGTCGCCACCGCCGAGCAGCATGTGGCCGGTCTCCAGGCAGATCCCGATGTCCGACAGCTCCAGCACCCGCTCGATCTCCCACGGCGCCTCCACGTAGGTGCCGGTCTCGGGATGAAACGTCGGCTCGTAGCCGCGGTCGCGGCAGCGGCCGACCACCTGGCCCAGCCCCGCGCCGAACTGCCGCCATGCGGCGGCGTCCAGGCCCTGGGACGGATCGGTGGCTGACCGCCCCGGCGCCGCCCGCCGCGCCGGGCTGCCGCTGTCGGCCAGCGTGGGCCGGGGCGGCGGCCCCGTCAGGTAGGGCTGGGCCGCGTCGAAGGTGTCCAGCATCGCGTCCAGGGCTGGCACCGCCTGGCTGAGCGCGCTGGGGTCGGGGTAGGGGAGTTCCAGGTAGGCGCCCGCCAGGCCGAGCCCGCGGGCGGCGAGTGCCTCCCCGAGCTGCCCGCCCTGGCCGAGGTAGCCGACCGGGCCGAGGTCGATCCCGGCGTACCCGGCCGCCGCCACCTGATCCAGCACGCTGACCCCGCTCGGCACGTTCGGGTCGTGCCCGACGGTCAGCTCGAACGCTCCGTAACTCACGGGGGCGTTGGCCACGGCCACCCCGGCTGCACCCATGTCGTCCTCGCTCACGTGTCATCCCCGCTTACGTGCTGTCCCCGCTCACGTGCGGACCGCGGTCGGCTGGGCGACCGGTGCCCGGCGGCGGTGGCATTCGATGATGGCCTGGCAGAGCGCGATGTCCCGCAGCCCGTCCAGGCCGGTGGTCTCCGGCGGCTGGCCGGTGACGACTGCCTCGTGGAAAGCGATCAGCTCCCGCTTGAACCCGCTCGCGTAGGACACGATCTCCTCGCTGCGCCAGGACCGGGCGGTGCCCGCCTCGCCTCCCTCGATGTCGACCACCGCCGGCGTATTGCGCAGGAACGGCGAGGGAAAGGTCAGCGTGACCCGCCGGTCCGGGCCATACAGCGCGAACTCCATCCCGTAGCGGGCGATGCCGGGCAGGTCGAGCCAGTGGATGGCGACCGGCAGGTCGCCGAAGCTGAGCATGACGGTCACGCTGGCCTGCCGCAGGTCCACATAATCCACCGAGTCCGGCTCGCCGAGCAGCCCGCGGACGGTGTTGATCTCGTGCACCAGCGTGTCCAGCAGCACCATCCGGTAGGCGTAGCGCTCCAGTTCGTCGGCCTCACCGATGGCCGCGGCGATGGCCTCGTCAGCCTCCGCGGCCAGCGCGGCGGCCAGGCTGTCCGGGACCGGCGCCCGGGGGGCCAGCGGATAGTGGCCGACGTAGGGAGCCAGCGGGGACTCGAAGGTGGTCACCCGCAGCATCCGGGCTCCCGCCACCTCACCGGCCGCCACCCGGAAGCGGGCATACGCCGGGTCGTACCGCTTGGGGTAGGCAACCATCAGCGTGCGCCCGGCCCGCTCGGCCGCGGCCACCATGGCCTGGCCTTCCGCGACCGAGAAGCACATCGGCTTTTCCACCAGCACGTGCCGCCCGGCCCCGGCCGCGGCCACGGCGATCGGGGCGTGGCTGCCCGAGGTGAGCACCAGCACGGCATCCAGCGGCTCGGCGACCAGCTCGTGCCAGTCGGTGAACACAGCACCGATCCGGTACTGGTCCGCGCAGGCCCGGGCGCTGTCCGGGACCGCGTCGCAGACCGCGGCGACCTCGTAGGACCCGGCCAGCTCGGCCAGGTAATGCAAGTGCATGACCTGGGCGATCAGGCCAGTCCCGATCACTCCCAGCCGCAGCCGCCGGCTCACGGGCCCGCCGCCGCGACGGCCGCCGCCAGCAGCCGGGCCGCGGCCGGCACCCCGGCCGTGGCCGGCACGAACGGATCCTCGTGCTCGATCGAGATCACCTTCATCCGGGACTGCGCCAGCGCCCTGACCAGGCCGGCCCACCAGTCCAGATCGTGCCCCTGGCCGGGCACCGCGAACGTCCACGGCATCTGGTCCGGCGGATCCGGCCAGCGCCGGTCGAGCAATCCGTTCAGTGCCAGGTTCTCGGGGTGAAAGACCACGTCCTTGCCGTGCGCGTGACCGACCAGGCTGGCCAGCCGGGTGGCCACCTTATGCCCGTCCATGCCCATCCAGAAGAAGTGGCTGGGGTCCAGGTTGGCGGCGATCGACGGGCCGAGCGCGGCAATCCGCTCGAACGTCTCGACGTTGAACGCGACCGTGCCCGGGTGCAGTTCCAGGCAGACCAGCAGGCCGGGGTTCTCCGCCCGGGCGAACGCGGCCAGCTCGGACCAGTACGGCGCGACCTGCCGCTGCCACTGCTGCTCGTAGACGCCTTCCAGGTACGGCAGCCAGCCGCCCGCCCCGAAGTGCGGCGCCCGGTCGCCGGGCAGCGCGGCCGGGCAGCCGGCCATCGCCACCACCCGGTCCACCCCCAGCAGTGTGGCCAGCCGGATGGCGTTGCGCAGGTCGGTGTCGTGCCGGGCCGCAAGTTCCGGGTCCGGGTGCAGCGGGTTGCCCCACGCGTTCAGGGCGTCGACCGCGAAGCCGTGCCGGCGGGCCAGGTCCAGCCAGTCGGTGCGGGCCTGCCTGCTGGCCAGCAGGGCGGTCACGTCGCAGTGCGGATGCGGGGCATAGCCACCCGCCCCCACCTCGAGATGGGTGATTTCCGGGGCGGCCTGCCGCAGCCAGCCCAGGACCCCGGCCAGCTGCTGGTCCAGGAAGGCTTCCAGCACCACCCCGATCCGCGGGCTGGAGTTGTCTGGCATGTCCCGTCCAGTTCTGGCCGCGCCCCGCGCGCCTGCGCCGGTTCGGCTACCGTGCCCGATTCTCCTGAAGTATGTCAATACCTCATGACATTCTTGGCAAGGTCCCGGGCCACCGGCTGGCCGGGGCCGGGCCGGCAGCGCCAGCTCCGGCGGGCTGACCGGCCCGCTCCTTCCGCGCCTGAGCAGGGCGGCGCGGCTGGCCGCGCGGTCCGGGACGGCCGCTGGCAGGCCCCGGGTTACTTCCGCCGATTAAGACTCTTTGTCAGGACAATCTCTTGACTGCTCCGGCATACAAGTGTAGATATCTGCTGACTGGTCCCGCCAGTGACGGCGTGCGCGTGGCCGCGGCAAACCAGCCGGCCGGCCCCGGGCCGCTGCCCCGCGCAGCGGGCCGGAACGGGCCCGGGACTGGAGCTGAGGCCTGTGACGAACTGGCAGCCGGACGGCAGCGGCGACGGCGACGAGCTCATCACCATGGGCCGGGCCGGGGTCGACCTCTACCCGCTGCGGACCGGGGTGGGCCTGGCCGATGTCGACCGGTTCGGCCGCTACCTGGGTGGCAGCCCGGCCAACGTGGCGGTGGCCGCCGCCCGCTACGGCCACCGGGCCACCATCATCACCCGCACCGGGGCCGACCCGTTCGGCGACTTCATCCACGCGGCCCTGCGCGGCTATGGCGTGGACGACCGGTACGTGACCGCCGTCCCCGGGCTGCCGACCCCGATCACCTTCTGCGAGATGTTCCCGCCGGACAACTTCCCGATTTACTTCTACCGCTACCCCAAGGCCCCGGACCTGGAGATTTACCCGGCCGAACTGGACCGGCCGGCCATCGCGGCGGCCACCATCTTCTGGGCCACCGTGACCGGCCTGTCGGTGGAGCCAAGCCGGGCGGCCACCCTGGCCGCGCTGGCCGTCCGGGAACGGCGCCACCCGACCGTGCTGGACCTCGACTACCGGCCGACGTTCTGGGCCACGCCAGCCCAGGCCCGGCAGCACACCGCCGCGGCGCTGCCGATGGCCACGGTCGCGGTCGGGAACACCGCCGAGTGCGAGATGGCGGTCGGCACCGCGGACCCGGACCGGGCGGCGGACGCGCTGCTCGCGGCCGGCATCCAGCTGGCCGTGATCAAGCAGGGGCCGGACGGGGTGCTGGCCAGGGACGGCCAGCACGAGGTCCGGGAGCCACCGGTGCGGGTACCGGTGGTCAACGGGATCGGCGCCGGCGACGCGTTCGGCGGCGCGCTCTGCCACGGCCTGCTGTCGGGCTGGGATCTGCCCACCATCATCTCGTTCGCCAACGCCGCCGGGGCCATCGTCGCCTCCCGGATCGCCTGCTCGGATGCCATGCCCACCGCTGCCGAGGTGACGGCCCTACTGGAGGAGACGGCCCGTGCGGGATGACCAGCACCGGATGATCCTGGAAACCCGGGCGCACCGGCCGGGGGCGGTGGCGGACGCCGCGGCCCGCCGCCAGCGGCGGCCGTGGCTGGGCGACTCCGGCCGGCTGATGATCATCGCGGCCGACCACACCGCCCGCGGCATCCTCGGGGCCGGGCAGCGGCCGATGGCCATGGCCAGCCGGGTCGACCTGCTGGACCGGATACTCACCGCGCTCGGCCGGCCCGGCGTGGACGGGGTGCTCGGCACCGCCGACGTGATCGAGGACCTGCTGCTGCTCGGCGCGCTGGCTGGCAAGCTGGCCATCGGGTCAATGAACCGGGGCGGGCTGCCCGGCGCGGCCTTCGAGATCGACGACCGGTTCACCGGCTACCGGGCGGCGTCGATCGCCGCCAGCGGGCTGGACGCGGGCAAGATGCTGCTGCGGATCGACGTGGAGGACCCGGCGACGGCGGGCACGCTGGCGGCGTGCGCGGACGCGGTCAGCGAACTGGCCGCTCGCCAGACCATCGCCATGATCGAGCCGTTCATGGTCCGCCGGGACGGCCCGCATGCGCGCAACGACCTGACACCCGACGCCGTCATCCGGTCGATGGCGATCGCGTCCGGGCTCGGCGCGACCTCCGCCTACACCTGGCTGAAGATCCCGGTGGTGGCGGAGATGGAGCGGGTCGCCGACGCCTCCACCCTGCCGACCATGCTGCTGGGCGGGGATACCAGCGACCGGCCGGATGAGATGTTCGCCCGCTGGCAGAAGGCGCTGCAGCTGCCCAACATGCGCGGCCTGGTGGTCGGCCGCAACCTGCTCTTCCCGCCGGGCGACGACGTGGCCGCCGCCGTGGATGTGGCGGTGAGCCTGCTGTGACGCCGGCCGGCGAGCCTGGCCCGGGCCGGGCGGGCGGCTGGCACCTGTCCGCCGGGTCCTGCCGCTCCGGGCCGTTCGGTGTGCTGCTGTCCCAGCAGGACTGCGGCTGGCAGTACTGCTCGCTGCGGGTGCTGGAACTGCCCCCGGGCGGCCAGGCGGACCTGCCCGCCGGCCCGGATGAGCTGCTGGTGCTGCCGCTGGCGGGCGGCTGCCGGGTGCGCGTGGACCGGCAGGAATTCGAGCTGGCCGGGCGGGCGGACGTGTTCAGCCGGGTCACCGACTTCGCCTACCTGCCGGTGGGCACGCCGGCCACCGTGATGACGGCCGCGGGCGGCCGGTTCGCGCTGCCCGGGGCGCGGGCCACCCGGCGGCGGCCGGCCCGGTACGGGCCGGCCGAGCAGGTGCCGGTGGAGATCCGGGGCAGCGGGCAGGCGACCCGCCAGGTCAACAACTTCTGCTCGCCCACGGCCTTCGAGACCGAGCGGCTGGTCGCGGTCGAGGTGCTGACCCCGGCCGGCAACTGGTCCTCCTACCCACCGCATAAGCACGACCAGCCGCGCCCGGGCGAGGCGGTGCTGGAGGAGATCTACTACTTCGAGGTCGCGGCCGGCCCGGCCGGGCCGGGTACCGGCTACCAGCGGGTCTACGCCTCGTCCCCGGACCGCCCGATCGACGTGCTGGCCGAGGTCCGGACCGGCGACGTGGTGCTGGTGCCCTACGGCTACCACGGCCCGTCCATGGCCGCGCCCGGCTACCACCTGTATTACCTGAACGTGCTGGCCGGGCCGGCCGCGGAGCGGACGATGGCCTTCTGCGATGATCCAGCCCATGCCTGGATCCGGGGCACCTGGCCGGACCAGCGGCTGGACCCGCGGGTGCCGATGACATCACACCTGGAGCGGCCGTGAGACTGACCGTCGGCCAGGCGCTTGTCCGGTTCCTCATCGCCCAGCACACCGAGCGGGACGGGGAGCGGCAGCGCTTCTTCGCCGGCTGCTGGGGCATCTTCGGGCACGGGAACGTGGCCGGGCTGGGTGAGGCGCTGCTGGCGGCCGGCCACGAACTGCGCTACTACCAGGCGCGCAACGAGCAGGCGATGGTGCACGCCGCGGCCGGCTTCGCGCGGATGAAGGACCGGCTGCAGGCGTTCGCCTGCACCTCCTCGATCGGCCCGGGCGCCACCAACATGGTCACCGGGGCCGCGCTGGCCACCGTCAACCGGCTGCCGGTGCTGCTGCTGCCCGGCGATGTGTTCGCCACCCGCCCGGCCAGCCCGGTGCTGCAGGAGCTGGAGGACCCGCGCAGCCTGGACGTCTCGGTCAACGACTGCCTGCGCCCGGTCTCGAAGTACTTCGACCGGATCTGGCGGCCCGAGCAGCTGCCCGCCGCGCTGCTGGCGGCGATGCGGGTGCTCACCGACCCGGCGGAGACCGGCGCGGTGACGCTGGCCCTGCCGCAGGACACCGCGGTGGAGGCGGCCGACTGGCCGGACGAGCTGTTCGCCCCCCGGGTGTGGCGGATCGGCCGGCCCCGGCCGGAACCGCAGGCGCTGGCCGAGGCGGCCGCGATGCTCACCACCAGCCAGCGCCCGCTGCTGGTGGCGGGCGGCGGGGTGCACTACAGCGGCGCCGCCGCCGAGCTCGCCCGGTTCGCCGAACGGACCGGGGTGCCGGTCGCCGAAACCCAGGCGGGCAAGGGGGCGCTGGCCTACGACCACCCGGCGGCGGTGGGCGCGATCGGTGCCACCGGGTCCACCGCCGCCAATGCCATCGCCGCCGAGGCGGACCTGGTGATTGGGGCCGGTACCCGCTGGAGCGACTTCACCACCGCGAGCAGCAGCCTGTTCAGCAACCCGGCGGTGCGGTTCATCGGGCTCAATGTGGCCGCACCGGACGCGGCCAAGCTGTCCGCGCTGCCGCTGCTGGCGGACGCCCGGGCGGGCCTGGCCGACCTGGCCGCGGCGGTGGGTGACTGGCACGCCGACCCGGCCTACACGGCCGCCGCCGGCCGGCGCGCGGCGGCCTGGGACGCGGTGGTGGAGCGCGCCTACCATCTGGGGCACCAGCCGCTCCCGGCCCAGTCCGAGGTGATCGGCGCGGTGAACGAGGCCAGCGAGCCGCGGGACGTGGTGGTCTGCGCGGCCGGCAGCATGCCCGGCGACCTGCACAAGCTGTGGCGCACCCGGGACAGCAAGGGCTATCACGTCGAATACGGCTACTCGTGCATGGGCTATGAGATCGCCGGCGGTCTCGGGGTCAAGCTGGCCGCCCCGGACCGGGAAGTGTTCGTGCTGGTGGGCGACGGGTCTTACCTCATGCTCAGCGCCGAGCTGGTCACCTGCCTGGCCGAGGGCATCAAGCTGGTGGTGGTGCTGGTGGACAATCACGGCTTCCAGTCCATCGGCAGCCTGTCCGCGTCGATCGGGTCGGCCGGGTTCGGCACCCGCTACCGGTACCGCGATCCGGCGACCGGCCAGCTGGATGGCGGCCTCCTGCCCGTCGACCTGGCGGCGAACGCGGCCAGCCTGGGCGCGCACGCGGTCCGGGCAGCCTCGGTCGGCGAGCTGAGCAAGGCGCTGGCGGCCGCACGGGCGGCCAGCCAGACCACGGTGATCCAGATCGAGACCGACCCGTCGGTGCCCGCCCCGGGCTCGGATGCCTGGTGGGACGTGCCGGTCGCGGAGGTCTCAGAACTGCCCGCGACCAGGGTCGCCCGCGCGGCCTACGAGGATGCCAAACGCCGCCAGCGGCCGCGGTACCGCCCGTCCCGGCCCGGCTGACCAGCGCGCATGGCAGGCTTTGCTACTCGGGCCAGCTACGCGATAATGACATTGTCCGTACAAATGAGTTAACGCGCAGAAAGCCGCCGATCAGCGTGCTACCGGAACCCGACACCGCCGTCTCCGATGCCATCGTCATCGACCGGACGAGCCCGGTGCCGCTCTACTTCCAGCTTGCCCAGCAGTACGAGACCGCGATCCGCTCGGGCGCGCTCCAGGTGGGCTCCCGGCTGGACAACGAGGCGGATCTGGCGGTGCGGCTGGGCCTGTCCCGGCCGACCGTCCGGGCCGCGTTCCTGTACCTGTCGAATAAGGGCCTGGTGGTCCGCAAGCGCGGGGCCGGCACTCTGGTCGCCAAGGAGAAGATCGACCGGGACGTCGAGCTGACCAGCCTGTATGACGACCTGGTGGCAGCCGGGCGGGGGCCGGCCACGCAGGTGATCCGCAACGAGGTGAGCCACGCCAGCGAGCGGGTGGCGCGGGCGCTGCAGCTGCCCGAACGGGCGCTGGTGATCAGCCTGGAGCGGATCCGGCTGGCCGACGGCGAGCCGATCGCGCTGATGCACAACTTCCTGCCCGCCGCGCTGGTCCACCTGTCCAGCGAGATGCTGGCCGAGCACGGCCTGTATGAACTGCTGCGGGCGTCCGGGATCCGGCTCGGGTCGGCCACCCAGCGGATGTCGGCCAAGAACGCCTCCGCCACCGAGGCCCGGATCCTCAAGGAGACTCGCGGCGCCGCGCTGCTGACTATGGAGCGGACCGCCTATGACGAGAACGGCCGGCCGGTCGAGTTCGCGCAGCACCTGTACCGGGCATCCCGGTATGCCTTCACGACCAGCATGTCCCGGCTCACTGCCGCCCCGGCGCCCGCCGGGCCGCACTAGATCCCCGCCGGATCCTCTTCCTCGGGCTCGTCGTACCAGCGGACCCGGTCGCCGGCCCGGCTGCGCAGCCGCCATTTCATGCTCTTGGGCTCGGCGTCGATGCGGTCCTTCAGCGATGCCAGGCGGCCGGCGACCGTCTGCTGCTCATCCGCCGCCAGCCCGGAGCCGGGCAGGTTGGCCAGCGACCGCTCGATGTTGAGCTGGCAGGTGCGCCACAGCCCCCAGTCGCGGGCGCACAGGCCGGCGATGAAGGCGGCACCGATCTGGGCCCCGGCGCCGTCCCCCACGTCGTGGTGGAACAGCAGATTGTAGATGTCGCCCTGGTCGTTGCCGGTCAGCTCGACGATCTGCAGCTTGGTCAGCAGCAGTTCCTCCCGCGGCACGGTCAGCTCGTCGCGGTCCAGCCGGGCGGTGAGCGGGAGGGTGTGGCACATCGCGAACTCGCCCACGAACACGTCCAGGTGACGCCGGTTGGCCAGATCGTGGAACAGCAGCCGCCGGGAGCCGCGCAGCGCGTTGAACATCTCCTCGCCGTGGTAGCCGGCCTGCCCGAGCAGGGCCACGGTGGCCTTGCTGGTGCCCTGGGCGGCGGCGAGGTCGATGTCTTTGACTCGCCGGGGCAGCCGCGGCTGCGCGTCCGGTGCCTGCAGCAGGATGCCCACCCCGCCGAGCGCGCGCAGCAGCAGGCCCTGCTGGCCGGCCAGCGCGATCAGCCGCCGGGTCTCGGCCACCGGGTCGGCCAGTGGGCCGCCGGCCACCCCGGCTATCCGGTCGTCAGCAGGAAGTCCAGGCACGTCCCGTCCTCGGCGAGATCCACCACCGCGCCCCGCAGCACGCCTGAAGAGTAGTCGCTGCCCGGGTTGAGGCACAGGGTCCGGCCGATCTTCTGCACCCCGCGCGACTCGTGGATGTGACCGTGCAGCCCGACCCCCGGCTGGTACTTCTTGATCGCGTCCCGGACTGCGTGGCTGCCCACCGGCACGATGCTGGGCCGGCCACCGCGGATGACCGGCTTGAGGCTGGCGTCCAGTTCGGGCGCGTCGTCCAGGGTGGACCCGTAGGGCGGGCAGTGGAAGTTGAGCAGCAGCTTGGTGCCCTCGGGGAGGGGCTCGAGCATGTCGTCGATCCGCTTGGCCAGTTCCTCCTCCGGCGCCTCGCGCTCGGTGTTCCACGGCGTGGGCGGCACCATGCCCAGGCTGGCCATCGTGACCGGGCCCAGCTCGCAGACTGTGAACGAGGGGAATTCCACCCGCTCGTCCGCGGCCAGCACCGGGTCGGCGCTTGCCGGGTCGTCGTTGCCGGGGGTGATGATGCAGCGGACGGCCGGGTCCAGCCGCTCGGCGGCCAGCTGGCACCAGCGCCGGACCTGGGCCTCGATCTCGGCCTGGAACAGCGCCTCCAGTTCGGCCGGGTTGGATCTGAGCCGGGCCAGTTGGTCGTCGTCCATCTGCACCGGGTAGAACCCGCGCTTCCGGAAGTCGGCGGCCAGCCGGTCGTACTCGGCCAGCGGCACGGTCATCTCCTGGCCGTCCATGCTGGCGGTCCAGGACTCGCCCCGGCGCAGCACTGGGACCAGGGCCTTGCCGGCGAAATCGCCGCCGAGGATGAGTGCGTCGGGTTCGTAGACCTTGGCGGCGGCGAGGAACTTGCGGAAACAGACCTCGGAGCCGTGCAGGTCGGTCGCGAAAAAGAGGCGCAGGGCGCGCCTCTTTTTCGGCTGGCGGAAGACCGGCATGCGTCAGTCCGGCGGCAGTTCGTGCATGGCGAGCGAGATGTCCAGCGCGTTGCGCCGGCGCCGGACCGCCCGGGCGATGACGTAGATCACCGGTCCCGCGCCCAGCACCACTATCAGGGTGATGGTCGACGGGACGCTGAACTTGCCGTAGACCGACGGGTGGATGAGGATCTCGATGACCACGAACAGGGCGAGAATGGTGGTGACCCAGCCGGCCGTGGCGACCTTGCGCAGGAACGACTGCCGCTCGGCCTCAGACGCGCCGGAATGTGTGATCAGGTCCGGCCGCCGGGACGGCAGGAAGGCCGCGGCCACCCCGCCGGCCAGCAGGATCAGCGCGAAGAACAGGCTCTGCTGGGACACGATGTTGCCGAGGTTGACGTAGCTGGTCACGTAGCAGAACGCGGCACCCACGACCAGCACAATCGCGATGGCCACGTTCGGCGCGTGGTTGCGCTCGCCCACCTTGGCCACACTGACCGGCAGCAGCCGGTCGAAGGCCTGGGCGAACAGCACCCGGGTGGTGACCGTCACGAACGCCAGGTTGACCGCGATCTCCGCGAGCGGCACCGCGGTGGCGAACAGGATCCTGGCGATCGGGTTGGAGGTGAGGACCATCCCGTAGCCGAGGCCGCCCGCCACCGGGCTGAGGCTGGTGATCTTCCCGTAGGCGACCGGGTTGCTCGCCCCCAGACTGGCCTGGGCCTGCATGAACGGCAGCCCGATCCGGGCCCGCAGCAGCGCCCAGGTGCCGACCCACAGCACTACCAGAACTGCCAGGCTGACGACCGAGGCGTAGAGGTAGGTGCGGCCGGGCCGCCGCAGCTCACCGCCGACGTAGTAGGAGTAGAGCACGCCGTTGTAGTTCAGCACCATGAACGGGATGATCCAGATGGCGGAGGCGATCGCGGTGCCGAACACCACCCCGCTGGCCTTCCCGGAGGCGATGATCGCCGTGTAGGCGCCAGGACGGTGGCTGTAACTGGCAAGCGCGGCGGCGAAGTCGGCCTTGGAGTTGAAGGCCAGCACCAGCATCAGTACCACCAAGGCCAGCAGCTGCAGCACCATGAGGGCAAGGATGATCCGGGCGACGATCTTGACCCGGTACAGCGAGAGCAGCGCGACGATCACCATCACGATCAGGCTGATCCCGAACACCCAGCCGGTGCTGGTCACCGTGTTGGCGGCGTTCGTCAGGCTGCTGCTGTTGAACACCGTGCCCAGGCCGCTCAGCATGAACGGGGTGAACTGCGCCGCGAAGTGCGCGTTCGTCGACAGGACGTAGGTGAAGACCACGGCGGTGGCCAGGCCCGCGATCGACCCCACCACCGGGGACACGATCCGGGTCAGGTAGACGTACTCGCCGCCGGCCCGGGGCACCGCGCGCAGCAGGTAGCGGTAGGCGAACATGGCGATCAGCCAGATCCCCGCGGCTACCAGCAGCGGCAGGTAAAAATCGGCCTGGGGGAAGGTGGTCAGGCCCGCGTTGAAGTTGATGAAGGTGTTCACCACGGCCACTGCCGCCAGCGAGATGGCGATGGCGGCCGGGATGCCGAGTTCCCGGACCAGGCCCGAGGTCTGCCTGATGAACAGCCGTCCGGCCTCGGCAGGGGGCGACGTTCCCCCCGTTACCTCTCCACTTGCCACTTCCGACCTCCTGTCACAGGAGCCGCCAAGACGGGGGAATACAGGGCCAACGGGCGGCGCCGGCCAGCAGTCCGGCGCGGGGCCCCCTCGGTTCCTCACCATATGGTTAGGTTCGGACAAGAAATTGTCAATATCTACAGACATACGGCCGCAGCGCCAGCTTGGCCCCGGCCGGTGGCGCACAGACGTCGAGATGTCACTGACAGTTCGCCTGGCTGTCACGGTGCCGCGCCCGTCCCTTCGGGACTGGCCGGCGAACTTAGAGGTGTGCGGATCGCATATGTCACCGAGTCCTTCCCCCCCGATGTCAATGGCGTGGCGCACACCGCGATGCGGGTCGCCGACCACCTGCTCAGCCGGGGCCACCAGCCGCTGGTCATAGCGCCCGAGCCAGCCAGCGGGCTGCGCCGGCCGGACAGCACCTTCGGCTACCCGGTGGCCCGGGTACCGTCGGTCGCCCTTCCCCTCTACCCCGGCTTCCGGATCGGCGTGCCCGGGCAGAGCATCCGCGCCGAGATCGCCGCGCACGGTGCCGACCTGGTCCACCTCGCCGGGCCATTCGTGCTCGGCGCCAGCGGAAGTGCCGCCGCCCGGCGGCTCGGGCTGCCCGTCGTCGCGGTGTACGCCACCGACATGGCCGCCTACGCCCGCGCGTATCACACCGGTCCGGTCGGCCAGGCGATTTGCTGGCGGCGGCTGCGCCAGCTGCACAACGCGGCCGGCCGGACCCTTGCCCCGTCCACCGCGGCGGCCGCCAACCTGGCGGCCCACGGCATCGAACGGATCCACCTGTGGGGCCGCGGCGTGGACACCAGCCGGTTCGACCCGGCCCGGCGCAGTACCCGGGTGCGTGCCCGGCTGGCGCCCGGCGGTGAGGTGATCGCCGGCTACGTCGGCCGGCTCGCCGTGGAAAAGCGGCTGGACCTGCTGGCCGGGGTGGCGTCGCTGGCCGGGGTCCGGCTGGTTATCGTCGGCGGCGGCCCGGCCGAGGAAGCCGCCCGGCAGGCGCTGCCAGGCGCGCTGTTCCTCGGCCCGGCACACGGCGACCAGCTCGCCACGCTGTACGCCAGCCTCGACATCTTCGTGCACGCCGGGCCGCATGACACCTACGGCAACACGCTGCAGGAGGCGGCGGCCAGCGGGCTGCCGGTGGTGGCACCGGCCGCAGGCGGCCCGCTCGACCTGGTGGCGGATGGGGTAACCGGGTTCCTGGTGCAGCCGGGCAGCGCGGACGCGCTCGCCGGGGCGGTGGCCCGGCTGGCCGCCGACCCCCTGCTGCGGGCGGCACAGGGGAGCGCCGCCCGGCGGGTCATGCTCGGCCGTGGCTGGGCCCCGATCTGTGACGAGCTGATCGGCCACTACCAGGCGGTACTCACGGCCGGCCACCAGGCCCACAGCCAGCTCAAGGCGGCGGCATGACCACCTACACCGCGCTTGGCGACTCGATCACCCTCGGCATCGGCGACCCGGTCCGCCCGGTGCGGCCGGGTGGGCCGCGCTGGCGGGGCTGGGCGGTGCTGCTCGCGGACAGCCTGGACCAGCCGAGCCTGCATATCCTGGCCGCCAGCGGCGGGCGGGCAGCTGATGTCGAGAGCACCCAGCTGCCCAGGGCACTTCAGCTCCGTCCCGATCTGGCCAGCGTGGTGTTCGGCATCAACGACACGCTGCGGCCGGGCTTCGACCCCGATGGCTTCGCCGCCACCGCCGCCCACGTGGTGGGTGCGCTGCGGGCCGCGGGCGCAGACGTACTCACCATGCGGCTGCCCGACCCTGGCCGGATGCTCGGGCTGCCCGGCCCGCTGGCCCGGCCGCTGGCCTGGCGGGCACGCCAGCTCAACCAGGTGATGGACGGCATCGCCGACCGGTTCGGCACCCTGCACTTCGACGCAGCCGACGATCCCGAGACCTACGACCGGCGGATGTGGGCGGTCGACCGGCTGCACCCGAGCGAACGCGGGCACCGGCTCATCGCCCGCCGCTTCCATGCCCTGCTGGCCGCGGCCGGCCATCGGCTCGGGCCCCCGCCGGACGCCGAGCCGCACAACCCGCCGCCCAGCCGGTTGGCCGAGTTCGGCTGGCTGGCCACCAAGGGCACCGCCTGGGTGGTGCGCCGGTCCACCGATCTGGTGCCCCACCTGCTGGCCACCGCTATCCGCGAGTGGCCGGCCGGGCCGGAGGGGCCTGCCGCAGCGGGCACGCCCAGTGCCGAGCCGGCCGCACTGGCGCCCAGCGACGGCTAGGCCCGCCCAGCCGCCCGTAGCGAGGAGCGGCTGCTCGCCGCCGGTTACGTGCTGGAAAGAGCGGCCTGGGGCTAGCGCGTGTCCTGTCCGGCCAGCAGGCCGGCGGCCGGTCCCCGGGCCCGGCCGGGGATCAGGGTGACATGGTGGAGGAACCGCCAGCGCTTACCGGTCAGCAGGAACTCGCCACTTGCGGGCAGCGCCGCGATCCCGTTCAGCACCGCCTGCGGATCCCGTCGGTGCCGCTCGCCCAGCCGCCGCGCGTCCACGATGTCGGTGACCTCGCCGCTGCCAGGGTCGATCCCGGCCAGGTAAGGCCGGCCCAGGATGTTGGCCCAGATCCGGCCGCCGGCCCAGGCCAGGTCATTCAGCCCGGCCACCCGCTCGCCTTCGCAGCGGACCCTGACCATGCCCAGCGATGCCAGCGTCTGCGGGTCGCGGCGGATCAGCTCGCTGCTGCCATCGCTGGTCATCAGGTACTCGCCGGCCTCACAGATGCCCCAGCCCTCCCGGTTGTAGGAGATCGTGGCCAGCAGCTGGAGCGAGTCCGGATGCCAGCGCAGTGCGGTCCGCTCCTGCCAGGTGAGCTGCCAGATGGCCCCGCCCGCCAGGCAGATACCCTCCGCGAACAGTTCCGGCGGCAGCGCCGCGCACGCCTCCGGCTCGCTGGCACCCAGCGGGTACCGGCGCAGCGCCGACTCCCCGTACTGGCCGGTGCTCTCCCAGACGGTGCCGCCGGTGACGATGAGGCCCTGGGTGAAGCCGCGGCCGGGATGGGGCAGCCGGCGCAGCACCTGCACCCGGTGGAACCTCATGCCCGGCCGGCGGATCCGCCACCGGCCCGGCCCGCCAGCCACCGGGCCACCGCCGGGCGCAGCGGCCGGTCGGCGTACCCGCCGCCCGATAGCCCGGCCCGCCGCTCGAAGACGTTGCGCGCGCCGAAGTCGCCGGTGAGCAGCCAGGACCAGGCCGCGGCGAGGAAGTAGAGCGGGAGCAGGAGCAGGCCTGCGCAGCAGGCGAACTGGGTCGCGTGCCGCGCCTCGTGCACCAGCAGCGCCTCCGCCCGGGCCAGCTCGTCCCGGCCGGCCTTGGTGAGGATCACGTTCCCGAGTGTGAACGCCGGGGCGGGCGGCACCGGCAGCCGGTACCGCTCCCCGATCAGCAGCCCGTCCTCACCCTGGGCAAGCCGGGCCCGCCCGGCGGCGGCCACCAGGACACCGGCCAGGGTGGACCCGTTGACCAGGTTGGCGACCAGCCGCACCCGGTAGGCGGCCCGCATCCGCCGGTCAGCGCCCGGGCTGGTCCGGCGCCGGGGTGCTGGCCACGCCCTGGGGCAGCCAGAGCGGCTTCGGCGCGGCCGGCATGGTCATGCGGACCTTGCTGTGCTCACGGTGCGCCTGCACCGCGCTGGCGTGGTACTCCTCGAGCTGCCGGACGAAGCCCGCGTCCCCGTACGGCCGCCCGTCCACCAGCGGGCCCTCGCTGTGCTCGAAGATAGCGGCGATGTCCTCCCCGGTGAGGGTCTTGTGCGTCTCCAGCGCGTGCGCGATGCACAGGATCTCGCCGCGGTTGTCCCGCAGGATGTCGCTGACCTGCCGCAGCAGCCGGTCGAGGTTGTCCTCGATCCGGTCGGCCAGCGCGCGCCGCATCTCCGCTTCCGCGTTGCCCTTCTTCTGGCCGACCTGGCCGCCGCCGGGCGAGCCCACCTCCAGCCGGCGGGCGGTGGAGTAGGAGGACACGGTGTTCCCCATGCCCCAGAAGCCCTCCATGAACGAGGCCACGGCGGTCGCCGACTCCAGATCCCCGGACACACCGGACGAGCTGTCGTCGCCGAAGAACATCTTCTCCCCGGCCAGCGATGCCAGCGACACCAAGATGTCGCTCTCATACTCACTGCGCCACCCGGTGAACTGGTCTTCCGGCTTGATGCTGGCCACCATGCCGAGGTAGGTGCTGCCCTTCTCGATGGTCGCGAGGTCGATCTCCATGTGCTGCCGGGTGCGGTAGGCGATCAGCGCGTGGCATGCCTCGTGGATCGCCACCGCGTGCCGTTCCCGCTCGATGTACTCAACATCCTCCGGCGGGCCGAGGTCCTTGAGTTGCTTGGCCCGGATGACGTCCTGCCAGGTGATGACGTCCCGGCCGTCCCGAATGGCGGTGATCAGCGCCTCGTTGACCATGTCCTTGATGGTGGCGCCGGTGGCGTAGGGGGTGATGACGGCCAGCTTGTCGACCTGGTCGGGGGTGAGCTCGTGCCGGACCTTGGCCAGGTAACCCTCGTAAGTCCGGACCCGGCCGGCCTTGGACGGGTAGCCCACCTTGTAGATGCGGTCGATCCGGCCGGGCCGCAGCAGCGCCGGATCCAGCGCCTCCGGCATGTTGCTAGCCATCATGACCAGGATCCGGTACTTGGGTGGCGGCTTCGGCCGCATGCCGAACACCCGGCGCACATGGCGGTTGATGAACCCGCGCGGCTTCTTCAGCCCGGACAGTTCGGTGAGCAGCGCCTGCAGCGTGCCCATGCCGCCGCCGCCGCCCATGCCGCCGCCGCCGCCGACCGGCATTATCTGCCGGTCCCGGCGGCCACGCGGGACGTCCTCGATGGATGGCCGCATGGACCGCTCGAAGAGCGCCCACTGCACGTCGGGTGACAGGTAGGAGAAGCCGTTGCAGGGCGCCTGGTGCGGCGCCGGCGTGGCCATGCCTGGGCCGTTGGGGCCGCCCTGCGCGAGCGAGCCGCGGTTGCCCAGCGAGTCTGCCTCGTCGAAGAAGACGATGACGCCGCCGTACCGCAGGGCCAGCTTCCGCAGCTTGCGGAACAGCCCCTTCACCTTCAGCACGCCGACGCCGAAGAACATGTTGATAAACGCGCCCGGATCCACGAAAACGTATGGCTTGCCGGTCTCGCCGGCCACCGCCTCCGCCATCAGTGTCTTGCCGGTGCCTGGCGGTCCCCAGAGCAGGATCCCGCCCGGCACATAACCGCCCTTTGACTCGATCCGCTCCGGGTGCTCCAGGTAGAGGATGTTCTCCTGCACCCGCGCCAGCACATGATCCTGGCCCCAGACATCGGAGAACCGGGTCTTGATGTCGTCGGGGAAGTACACGTCCACCCCGCCGCGGGACAGGAACCAGAACAGCGCGGCGAACTGAATGAGCAGCAGGAAGATGTAGATCATGTACTGCAGGAACGTGGGGATTGCATGCCAGATAATGTGCGGCGCGGCCAGCAGTGCCTCGAACGGCGTGGTGTGCAGGATCTTCCCGGCCACCACCGCGAACACTGCGATCCACAGCACCCAGGTGAACACCCGCCGGAGCCGGAACCTGGTCCAGTCGGACAGCCGCCGGTGGGCCAGCCGGTCGGTCCCGCCGAAGACGGTATGGGTCCAGAATCGGTGATAGCCGGCCCAGTGCTCACTGATCAGGAAGTGGATCTGGCGCAGGGCCTCCAGCGCGAACAGCACGAACACCCAGGTGGCGGACCGGGCCTCGATCCGCATCGCGTCGGTAAACCCGATCTCCGGGTCGTTGGCCATCACCGACCAGACGAGAATGAACCAGATCAGGGTGAGCAGCAGCAGGAACTTGATCCGGTCCCACAATGCCAGCGGCTTGCGGGTGCGCCGGTCCTCATCCCGCGGCCGTTCGCCGGGCGGGACCAGACCCTCCGGCGGGCCCACGGGGGTTATAGTCATCAGCTGCTCCTGACGGTGAATGATTTCATCACGGTGTCTATCTCGCTCGCGTGCTTGGTATAGCAGCTGGCCGTGCAGTGCAGCACGAGCAGATAGAGCCTGGTGGCGTTGGCATTGGTGAAGGCGATCTGGTCGAACGTGTCAGTGCTCCCGTTCGGGAACGTGTAGTTGAAAATATCCCGGACCCCGTGCACGCCCTGGCCAGGGGTGAGCACCGCATCCTGCAGCAGGTGGAATCCGGTCAGCCCGAAGCCCCGCCCGGCGGCGCTCTGCCGGTCGGCCGGGGTCACCGGCAGGAACACGTCCCGCAGCGTGTTGTAGGACATCGCGTTCATCGCGGCCGCGCTCAGCGGCTCGACCAGCGCCAGTACGAACGGCTGCGTGGCAGAGGCACCGAGGATGTGGGCGGCGGACGGGACCGCGCTGCCGTCGTAACCTACCGACCACACGCCGTTGGGAATCGTGGCTGAGTTGCTCCCGCCCAGCGCGCGGGCCAGCGCCGTATCGCTCATCTTGTGCCAGCCGTTCGGGACCTTGAAGTAGGTCTGCGAGGCGGAATTCGCGACATAGGTGAACTGCGGCGCCCCGCAGGCAGCGACCATGACCCCGATCACGGTCAGGCCCAGGCCGGCGAGGCCCCTGCTGATCCACCTGCTCCTGCTCGCCAAACCGGCGTGACCTCCCTGCCCCCGTTTTCGTTTCGTTATCTGGAGTATCACTCGCGGGTGCGGCGCACGGATAGGGGCGGGCCGCAACCTGCACCCTCCTTTACACGTACGTCATGCTATGCGGGTTCCGGTGCGGCCGCCTGCCGCGGGCACAGCGGCCCGGGTGGGGCCCATGTGCCCGGGGAGATGGCAGTGGCGCCACTGGCGGTTGCCCGGCCGGCGCAGGCGGCGGCACTGGTTAGATGCCGTGCATGGAACCAGAACTGTTCACCGAGGAACACTCGGCGGAGGTGGTCGCGGCCAGCTTCGCCAGTGCCCCGCCCCGGCTCCGGCAGGTGCTCACCTCGCTGGTGGGCCATCTGCATGCCTTCATCAAGGAGGTGGCTCTGACCGAAGCGGAATGGGGGCAGGCGATCGAGTTCCTGACCGCCACCGGGCACCGGTGTGACGAGGTACGGCAGGAGTTCATCCTGCTGTCCGACGTGCTCGGGGTGTCGATGCTGGTCGAGACGATCAACCACCGCGCCGCGGGCGGGTCCACCGAGTCCACCGTCACCGGCCCGTTCCATGTGGTGGCCTCGCCGCCGCGGGCGCTCGGTGACACCATCTCGCTGGACGGCAAGGGTGAGCCGTGCCTGGTCACCGGGCAGGTGACTGGCGCCCGCGGGGAGCCGCTGGCAGGCGCGCAGGTGGACGTCTGGCAGGCCAGTGCCGACGGGTTCTACGACGTGCAGCAGCCGGGCATCCAGCCGGAACGGAACCTGCGCGGGCTGTTCACCGCCGATCCGGGCGGCCGCTTCTGGTTCACCACCATCGTGCCCAGCTACTACCCGATCCCCGATGACGGCCCGGTCGGCGAGCTGCTGCGGGTAACCGGCCGCCACCCGTACCGGCCGGCGCACATCCACTTCATCGTGACCGCGCCGGGCTACCGGCCGGTGGCCACCCACCTGTTTGTGGCCGGCAGCCGCTACATCGGCTCGGACGCGGTGTTTGGCGTGAAGGAGAGCCTGGTCCGGGAATTCCCGGTGGTTGACGACCCGGCCCGGGCCGCCGAGCACGGGCTGCCGAACCCGTTCCGCGCCGTCCACTTCGACGTCGCCCTGCTGCCCGCCGTCAGCGCACCCCGCGCGGGCGGAACTGGACGCTGATCCTGGGGCCGGTGGCGCGGGTGGTCTTGGGCACCGCGTGCTCCCAGCGGCGCTGGCAGCTGCCGCCCATCACCAGCAGGTCGCCGTGCCCCAGGTCATAGCGCAGCGCGCGGCCGCCGCCGCGGGGCCGGAGCAGCAGCGCCCGCGGCGCGCCCAGGGACACGATCGCGACCACGGTGTCCTCGGTGCTGCCCCGGCCGATGGTGTCGCCGTGCCAGGCGACGCTGTCCCGCCCGTCCCGGTACAGGCACAGCCCGGCCGTGCACAGAGACTCGCCCAGCTCCGGGCCGTAATGCCGGTCCAGCGCCGCCCGGGCGGCGGTGAGTGCCGGATCGGGCAGCGGCTCGCCGTCGCCGTAGAAGCACACCAGCCGGGGCACGTCCACCACCCGGTCGTACATCATCCGCCGCTCGCTCCGCCACGGGACGGCCGCGAGCAGCCGGCCGAACAGCGCGTCCGCGCCGGCCAGCCAGCCCGGCCTGATGTCCAGCCACGCCCCGTGCCCGAGCGCCCGCCTGCGGACCGACTCTGCCAGCGCCCCCGGTCCGGGCCGGGCGGCCAGGTCGAGCAGCGATTCCTGGAATGTCTCCGCCATACCGGCCTATTATAGAACTAATATTCGAGTACGGCTCTACCTGACCGGCCGCGCGCCGCTGGACAGCCGGGTGGCCAGCTCGCTGTCGATCTGCCTGGCGCTGTCGAGCAGCCGGGGCAGGAACTCCTTCTCCAGGATCCGCATCGGCACCCGGGCCGCGTGCGCGCTCGCGTTGATGGCCGCCACCACCTTGCCCGAGCTGTCCTGGATGGGGACTGCGATGGAGCGGACGCCGGCTTCCAGTTCCTGGTCCACCGCCGCCCAGCCCTGGCTGCGGACGGTGGCCAGGATGGTGCGCAGCTCGGCCGGGTCCACCACCGTCCGCTCGGTCAGCTTGCGCAGTTCGGTCCGGCTCAGGTAGGCCTCAAGCTCGCCGGCCGGCAGGTGGGCGAGCAGGACCCGGCCCATCGAGGTCGGGTAGGGCGGCAGCCGGGTGCCGACCGTGAGCGCGATCGTCATGATCCGGTTGGCGGAGGCGCGCGCCACGTAGACCAGGTCGTCACCGTCCAGCACGCTCACCGAGCAGGACTCGTGCAGTTCCTCGGCCAGGTCCTCCAGGTGCGGCTGGGCGATCTGGGCAACGCTGAAGGAGGACAGGTACGCATACCCGAGCGCGAGCACCCGGGGCCGGAGCGAGAACTGCCGCCCGGAGCTGCCCACGTAGCCCAGTTCCTGCAAGGTCAGCAGGAACCGCCGGGCGGCTGCCCGGGTCAGCCCGGTGCGCTCGGCCACCTCGGACAGTGTCAGTGACGGGTGCTCGGAAGAAAAGCAGCGGATAACGGCCAGGCCCCGGTCGAGCGACTGGACAAAGTCGGTCCGGCGGCCATGCCCGCCCGCTGCCGGGCGGGCCGGGCCCGCGCCGCCGTCACCAGCCAGGCCCGCGCCGCCGTCACCGGCCACGCCCGCACTACCATTGGCGGCCGGGCCATCAGTGCTGGCCGTCCCGCCCCGCTTGTTCACATTGCGAACGATAGCGCGCGGCCGCCGGCCCCGCCAGCCACGATCCGGCTGCTGCCAGGGCCGGCCCAGCTACCGCCGCGGGGCACGCCGGACGGCCACCGAGTGCAGGGCGATCCCGGCCGCCACCGCCGCATTCAGGGACTCGGCCGTGGCCGCCATCGGAATCCCGGCGATCAGGTCACAATGCTGTGCCACCAGCCGGGACAGGCCGCGCCCCTCCGAGCCGACCACCAGTACCAGCGGGCCGTCGGCGACCTCCAGATCGTCCACGCTGTTCCCGCCGGACGCGTCCAGCCCGACCACGAACAGGCCCGCCTCCGCGTAGGAGGCCAGCGCCCGGGCCAGGTTCGGCGCCTGGGCCACCGGGACCCGGGCGAGGGATCCGGCCGACGCCTTCCAGGCACCGGCGGTGACCCGGGCCGACCGCCGGGCCGGGATCAGCACGCCATGCCCGCCGAACGCCGCCACCGACCGGGCGATGGCACCCAGGTTGCGCGGGTCGGTGATCCCGTCCAGCGCAACCACGAGCGCGGTCTGGCCCTGTGCCGCCGCCCGCGCGGTCAGATCCGCCGGGTGCGCATATCGGTAAGGAGCGATCCGCAGTGCCAGGCCCTGATGGATGGCGCCGCCGGTCATCCGGTCCAGTTCGGGGCGGCTGGCCTCGATCATCGGCACCCTGGCCTGCGCTGCCCGGGCGATCACGTCCCGGACCCGGTCGTCGGAGTCAAGCCGCTGGGCGGCGAACAGCGCGGTGGCGGGCACTCCCGCGGTCAGCGCTTCCAGCACCGCGTTCCGCCCGGCAACGACCTCGGGTGCGTCACCGGCACCGCGTGCCCGCCGGCCGGCCTTCTCAGGCTTGCCTGCCGAACGGCCGGCGGCCGCCCGGCCCCGTCCCCGGCCCGGGCCGGCCGTTCGGCA
>Ga0318557_10000015_pt1 | contig 25832 bp, 37 predicted proteins | sample GRESIP065b5f19_FD_203497 | JGI IMG/M metagenome (GOLD analysis project Ga0318557, IMG submission 203497) | Tropical soil microbial communities from Luquillo Experimental Forest, Puerto Rico - GRE.SIPMG.065b5f19 | ecosystem: Environmental > Terrestrial > Soil > Tropical forest > Bulk soil... | reverse complement strand
GAGGAAGGTTTTAGTAAAAGGGTTATGGCGTTTTTTTGGTTTAGTTTTTTTGGATTTGTTGAGGATAAAATCCCAGGGGTTATGAGGGCGTTGGTGTCGAGGTTTATGTTTGGAGACGTGGGGCATATAGTTCGGTGGGAGTTTTCTTCTGATCTCTGAAGAGGGTCATGGCTCAAGCGGTCCGCCAGATCCGGTACTCCTTGAGGCCGCGCAGGGCGATTTTGCCGCTGAGGGCCCGGACCTTGATCCGTATGGCGCAATTGGCGGCCAGGGCGTGGATGTAACAATGACTACCGGTAAAGACGACGGACTGGCCAATTTTCATTTCACGGAACGCATCACACAATCGGGCGTAATCCGGCTCTGGGAGCGGAACGCTATCCTCTATAAGCAAGCTCACGGTGCCTCCCTGGTCCGTTCGTAGGTGTTGACCGTCGTTTCGATGCAGCCAGCCAACAGCAGAAAAGCGATAATCACCAAATGCCTCATTCCCCAGCTGCCTCCCGCAATTCTTTGATTGCCTCACTTCTGGACTCTTTCATAATGTTCCTGACGTCTCCTTTCATGGGTTTTGTCCATCCAGTATACGTATCGGTATTTCGGAGTCCGGTAAACAAGCTCGTATTTGGCTCCAGGAGGTAAATGCGCCATTCGCGAATATTTTTTACCTTGCCACAAATAGTCTGATCTCGGAGTTTTGCGACCTTCATCGGTCATCCCATCATGTATCCAGTTGGATGCTTTGTAGATGATGCCCTGGTGACCGTGGGCAGGGTCAGCGTAGCTTACCACGCATTGAACTTCCGGATGTGCCTTCTTTACCCAAGAGATTGCGCGGCGAATAAACCAGCTTTCGGTATTTTTAGGAGTGCCGTCTTCGATAAAGAGACGCGCTAATTCCCAACAGGTTTCTACCTCATAACGCTTTGGCGTATCTTTTGGAGGCAAAGCAAAGACAATAACGCCACGAACAAAGAGCGTGTCCTCGATCAGTCCTACAACACCCATTGTGATTGCCGGCCAACTGTGCAGGTAATGACTCTCAGTAATTAGATGGTTTACGCTCTCCCTCCCTATTTCGGCGACTTCATACGCTTTCACTCTGCCGCCTTTCGCAGTTCGGTGATCAGTGCCGAATCGCTTTTAGCTTTTGCGTCGTACTCATCTTCGGTTGCCGCCCAATCATTTATCCAAAACTCCAGCGCATCCGCCGCCCGTGCGCAAAGAGCTTGTAATTCGTACACCCTGGCTTTTAGGGCCTCGTTCTCCAGAGCGAAATAGGTTGAGCCGGTAGGTGTCTGTGGGCTTGGGTCGGCACCCATATCATAAGGGTAACCTTTATTTAGGGTTCACCGCAATAGGGGCAGGTAGCTAGTTCACTCATTTACCGTTCCTCCCCGGATCGTAGACCAGCTTGTCCTTGTTTCGTTTCTTTTCCAGCACGCCTTCCAGGACTTTGAGCATCCACTCCCGCGCCCCGGAGACGCTCAGTCCCTTGGCCTGTCTGACGGCTGCTTCCAGCTCGGTGACATTGGCTCTGCAAGCCTTCAGGAACGCTTCGGTGCTTAAAGAGCCATCCTTGTCCACCAGCGCCTCAAACGCCTTGGAAACCGAGTTGATGACCCGGCGTTCGTCGCCGCTATCGAAGCGCCAGTCTTTAAAGAAGTCGGGCCGCGCCTTTACCCGTTCGTAGAGGCGGTTTGAAAGTTTGTCGATCACCGTCGAGGCCATCTCAAGTTTCGGCGCCAGATCGCGCAAGACCAGATCCGGCAGATCAGCGATCGGGGAACTGACCAGCTCCCCGAGGTTAACCAGCCGGTCCTGCCACGCCGGACACAAAACCTTGCCGGAGCAGTAAGTACACCAAGGGCCGGGATTGGGCTTCTGGCGGGTGGCGTCTTTAGCGCGGGCCACCACGTCCAAAGCCCAGGAGCGCGCCTCGTCTATTTCGACGCGGCCGAACAAAGCCGGCGGGCTTTTCTTTCCCGGTTTATGAATGGCCGCGGTGACCTCCTCCATACGGTGGTCTAACTCCTCGTCGATCAGCGGCACGTAGGCCCTGATCTGGGCATTGGTGGCCACGTAATGATCGATGGGGTGCCAGCCGCTTTTGTAATCGGAGAGGAAGACCCGCGCCTCCTGCAGTACCCAGTTGTCGGGCTGGCCGGAGTAGACCGGGATCAAACCCTGGCGCAACCATAGGCGGCGCTCCAGATATTCCTTGATCGGGGCGGTGCTCTCACCCATCCACTTTTCTAACATCAGGCTGCGCTGCCGGGACAGTTCCTTAGCCAGATCGATAACATCGGAGTCTAACTTATCCACGTTACGGGCCTGCCCGCTGATCACCTGATGAACATCGCTGCCGCGATCACTATAGATAGTAGGAGGCTCCTCGCCACTGGCCTTGGAAAGCCGGTAGGCGAGGTCGCAGTTATCAAGGGCGTAGAAGGAGCTGGCCCGAGGATAAGCCTTAACGTCCAGTACTTGCTTCTTACTGTTAGGCATGAGGTTTCTCCAAGTTAGCTTGGTAGACAGTTAACACTTCCAGGTTAGCCGGCCAATTATTAACCGTGTCCTTAAGAAACTTATCTTTAACATGTTGTATAGACTGCACGTCGTTAGAGGCGCAGCCTATTTCTTTGAGCCACGAAATAAAGACCTTCTCCGGTATCCCGGCATTGTGCAGCAGGGTCACCACCTGCACCGCGAGGTCGTTGGGTTTGATCGGGTCTTGGTCGGTCCCGGCTTCCTGGCTGAACAGCACGTCCTCGGCCTCCACGTGAGCCATGTCCTCGGGCGCCGGCGCCGGGGCAGGCTTCTTCTGATGGGAACGCTTCCTGGGCGGCTCGGGAGGCGGAGCGGGCTGCTCCTCGGCTTTTGCTTCCGCCTCGGGGAGAGGCTCCGGGTCAGCCTGCCGCTGCGGGATCTGCGCCCTGACCGAGTTAAGCACCGTGGCTGGTTTGGCGTTCTGAAACCCGGAAGGAACTTCGTCGTTCAGCTCGCCAATGGAGCAGCCCCGGAGCACGTCCGGGAAGTTGTCCTTCAAACAAAAACCTCGCGCACGATACAGCAGCATCCTGTCCGGGGTGCTCGTCCAAGCTCCTTCCTTGCCCCAGAGTCTGGCGGTCTTGGCGTTTTTTACCGAGTACGAAACGGTGATCGGCGTTTTGGTGTTACGCCTCATGGTGGTCACCGTGCAGGTGTAATCGTCGTTGTACGGGGTCCCACTGTACTCCTGCTTGTAGTCTTCCAAGAGACCGCTCTGGCGCACCAGCGCAAGCGGCATATCCCCAAATATGGTGGCCCGCTTGTTCACGATATAAGTGCTGGACAGAGCCGCCATCGGCGACATTCCTACTTCGAGGCCGTTCTGGATGATGAGGAAGATGTCCGTTTTGCTGAATCCCGGAGGACACAACTGGCTCATGGAGACGGCTTCCGCGAAGCGAAACAGCTCCTCCATGGAACTTAATTCGATGCCGCGATGCCCGACCGGCACCACGGACAATTGATCTCGTAAGGTTGGCTTTTCCATTGATTTAATTATTCTGAGGTTTACTGGGGGTTTTCACTTTCATACGCTTCTGGTTCAGCTCCATCACCGCCTCCACCAAGGCGTCTAAAACGTCCTCGCCTTCCACGACCTCAATTGATTTGACGAACCCGGACTCGATAGAGTTCATGGTGGCCATCGCCCCGACCACGAACCCGGTGCCGAAAAGCTGGCGACGCTCATAGGTGGGGTCGTTGATCACGGTGTCGAACTGTTCGACGGCTTCCGGGCATTGAAGGGTTTTGTTCAGGATCTCCTTGGCGGCCTTGATCCGTGCCTCTTGCAGTAGTTTGCCGATCGTTTGTTTCATTGTTTAGATGTCCTTTCCGGGGCGAAAGCCCGGGCCTTGGAAAGCCAGCGTTTATGCTCCCTGTTACGTCGGGCCGTGGTGTAAACGGCGTGCAGACTCCAGCCGAAAATGATCAGCAACAACCCGATCCCGACAGCGGCTACGTCAAGAAGCGGTTCCATGCGTCCTCCTTCTGGCTTTGATCGGGAGAGGCTCTGGTTTAGGGCCGGTTTGGTGTGACATGATCCACTTAAGTAGTGCCTCGCGTTGCACCAACAAATGATGTTGACGGAGATTAACTCCTTGCAAGTCGCCCCTTTTTATGGCCCGTCTAATAGGTGCCGGTGATTTAAACCTGCAAATCTTCTGACATTCCTCTACGGTAAGGAAATCCGGCATGGGTAAAGGTTCTGTTTCCATTGATGTGATTGCATACTCCATGCAAAATAATTTTCGCTCTTTTGGTAAACTTTGCAAGACTAAAATTTACTGAGGTTTATTTAGACCAAACCCCTGTACAATAGACAGGCTGACCCCTGATAGAAATTGCTTGATTTATACTGAAACCGACTTAAAAGAGGAACCAGAGAGGCGGATCTGCATCACGCCGAGAAAAAATCGTTGGAGTACATTATTTGCCTCCCGGAAGCTTTAAAAAAGCCTTCGGGTGGCGAGCAGGGCCAAGAAATCTTCAGCGAGGCCATGCAGACTGCTCGTCACCTGAAGGTTTTTTATTGCCTCCATGTCAAATGGATATCTTCAGGCGGTCGTTAAATCGCCTCACGCCATGCACGGCGTGGATTTCGAAGTTTTGGTCGCGTTGGCCGATTACGCCAACGAAAAGGGAGAATCCTGCCCAACCGTCAACACTTTGAGCATCGTTTGCGCTATCTCGCAGCGAACCGTGCGCCGTTGCCTGCATAACCTGAAAAAGGCCGGTAAAATTATCCCGTGCGGCAAATCGCATAACCTCCCCACGCGATTTAAGATCAACCTCGCCCCGGTTACCGATGGGTATGACAAATCTGACAGGGGGGGTGTGACAAATCTGACATACCCCCTGACAAATTCCCCAGGGGGGGTGACAAATCTGACAGGGGGTATGTCAGATTTGTCCACTCTTCTCCCCGATAAGAAAGAGAAAGGGGTCTCTCCCTCATACTCCCTCTCTACTAAAGAGAAAGAATTACCCCTCTTCTTTAAGAATAAGAGTACGGACCTCGATTTCATCTCGGCCCTTAAATCCAATTACAAATGGTTGGATATCGATAAGGAGGTGGCCAAGATGAAAGGCTGGTTACTGGTTCATCCAGAGAGGAAGCTGACGCGCCAGTTTGCGATCAATTGGCTCAACAAACTTGATCGACCGTTAAACTACAATCCTGCCTCCAACAACAATGACTGGAGACGCATGAAGCTTTAAGGCCATGGAAAGTCCATTCGACAAACCGTTCCCCTATTACGTTGCCAGCGAAAAAGCGTTGCTTTCCTGCATCATGCATAGACCCTCGATTCTCCTCGACCAGAATTTCAGCGAGGATATGTTCGGTTTTCCTCATAACTTCATCTTTCGTCACCTTGCCGAACTGGCCACCGAACACGAAAGCCTGAACTGGGACATGGTTCTGGAAACGTTTTCCCTTGCTCGTCTGTCCGAGATCGGCGGGAAGCAGACCTTGAACGAGGTTCTTTTTCATTGCCCGACTTGGGAGGGTTGGGAATTTTCGTATAAGCTGGTCCTCGAAGCATACCAACGGCGAAGACACATGGAGTTCGCTATGACCCAGTATGCCAGATGCATGAACCTGGACCAGCCATTCGACCCGGACGCGCTGGTCAAGTTTGATCCGGGGTTACAGCCCAAAGCACCGGAGTCCGATACCTATTCCGACGCCAAGGCTGCCATTGAACAGATGTTCGACAAAACCAACTTCGAAACCCGGATTCACCTGACCGGTATCAAACGATTAGACCAGGTGCTTGGTTACGTCCGAGCCGGCAACGTGATTGTCATCGGCGCTCAGACCTCACAGGGCAAAAGCGCCATGGCGCACAACATCGCCGCCAACGCCTGCTGGGGAGATGCGCTGAAGAAAGTTGCTGTTTTCTCCATGGAGATGACCAAAGACGAGGTCTGGGAGCGAATCTTTGCCTCCAAGTGCAACATCACCATGAGCGACATCCGAGACCGGGATTTAGACGGAAATGACAGACAGAAGATGGAGGAGTTTGTCACCAATAAACTCAAACCCGGAGAACACCGGCTCACCGTGGTGGACGAGACCATCAACGATGTGGCTGAGATCGTCAGCCGGTGCCGCCGGATCAAGAAGCGTTTCGGATTAGACCTCGTCATCGTCGATTACATCCAGCTTATTTCACCGGCTGGAGCGGCACGGAATGTAAACCGGCAGATCGAGGTGGCCTCCATCAGCCGCACGCTCAAGGTAATGGCCCGCGAACTCAAAGTTGTGGTGGTCAGCCTTTCCCAGCTTAACGAGTCCGATCACCTTCGGGAATCCAGAGCCATTGGCCACGATGCCGACGTGGTGCTGCATATTGTCGAGAAGAAGGAAACGGACGGCTCGCTTCGTCACATCCAGATTGTCAAGGCCCGTAACGGAGCAACCGGAGAGGTAGATGTGGATTTCTTCCCTCCTTACGCAAGTTTCAGTGACCGGCCGGAATAAAATTGTTGACATGAATTACGGTTTCTGATGACAACCTGTTTGCGCGAGTAAAAGACAAGAAGCAACATACTGGGGCGATCAGCCGTGAGCGGTCGAATAGCTTGTGGATTTCCGAGGTTATCCTCCTTTGGTAATTAGCCGCGTCATCCCCGGAGATAGGCGAGTGAAAGTTCGCGAAACGGCTGATTGTTTCGGTAAAAAAGGAGGAACATGAGTTACGGACTTTCAAGTGGCAGACGCTGGGGAGCACAACAGGCAGCAGGAGAAGCCTCGCGAAAATATGTGCCAGGACACCCGCTCAAGGCTTTCGTCGGCGCTCACACCAAAACGGACAGGGAACCGATGAGCACGCCCGAGTACAAGGGCCACATTCGGAGGAAGAAATGAAACTCACTCCCAAAGCGCCACAAGGCCCGTCTAACGAGGAACTCAACCGGATTCCATCCGACCCATATCTTCCGCCCTACGGAGGGAGCGGAGCACTTTTTGCTGATCTGGTCAGCGGCCCTTACATGGACCCCGGCCGCGCCACCAGCGTTATCACCGTCATCGGAGACAGAACCAAAATCGGGTCGCAGAGAATTCGCAACTTCCCATGAGCAACGCGCATAAAACTCACTCCACTGAACAGCACGCCGAGACCAAGGATTCCGTGGTTCCGGCGGTCATCCCTTTTCCTGCCACGGCTTACGTCTACAACGGGATGCACTATACGCCGATATCCGCTTTTGCCGGCATCGGCACCACGCCCAAGGTCACCTTCTTTGATCAGGTAAGTCAGAAGGAGATGGCGGCAGCGATCACCACTAACGACGGAACCACGCTAACCGTTACCACCACCACTGGAAGCACGGCCTACTCCTTCCCCATGAAGGGTGAGGGCAGCGCCATGGTCCCGGTTGCGCTGCTGGGTTGATGTGGCTTCAACCCTTCAATTCCTGACACCCGTCCTGTACCAGGCGGCTACCAATCCCGTCGCCTTCGTCTACCACGTAGACTGGCCGGGAAACGATCTGCTCAACCCGGTCTTTCACGCCTACAAGGTAAACGTGGCCAACAACGTGGTCACGGAACTCGGAACTTTTCACACCGTGGGAGCCGCCCAAAGCGCCTGTCAGACCGATTACACAGGTCCGGCCACCTTATTCAAACCGCCCAAAACCGTCTACGCATAATGCAAGACCAGACCCCAATCGTTAGCGCATCCGGTCTGTGGTGCGGATACTTCGCTGCACAAGTTCACCCCGGAGACGGTGATTACCGTCCACTCGATGTTACCAACACCCAAACTTACGGTAACCCGACCCTGTTCACCTCTGTCGAAAAAGGAGTTGCTCTTACTCATCGTTCTTTTGTGGCTGTCGATTGCCATGCCACCTGTGACCATGATGTCGCCGTCGAAAGAACTTTGGCGGTCGAGATCGACAAAGGTGATTCCGGCGGTGTTACGGAGAGAGGACAAAGCAAGTTCGTTTTCGGAGATGGAAACGCCTACTATCAGGGAATCCTTGAAGCCGGACATATTGTTCGTTCCTCCGTTTCAGCCCCCGGCGACGAAATCTCCGTCCAGGAAGGGTACGTCTCCGTCATCGCCAACCCCGTCTAAAAATGCCGGCAAAAAGCGCATCGCAAAGGCGTCTGATGGGCGCGGCCCTTAACGCCAAACGCGGAGGTAAAACCTTCCCCGAAGCCCGCAAAGTGGCTGGCCAGATGAGCGAAAAACAACTGGAAGATTTCGCTCGAAAACCGAAACGGAAAAAGTAGTAAAATGCTGCCTACCACCGTCAGAGATGAGGCCCCGCTGGACGGCGGATTGTACGGCCGCCAGAATGGCGCCTGGTCCGCAAGCGCGATCCAGGCCGACGCCCCGGCTGACGGCGAATTTTATTACCGGAGCAACAATAATTGGGTTGTTTCAGCGGTCGGACCTCGCGCCGAGCCGATCCTGATCACACTAGGTGAGACAGTGTTTACTGCCCTGAACACCTGGTACGACGTTCTCCCGGCTTACACCTTTGCTTTGCCGCGCACCGGCAACAGCCTGATCCAGGTCCAGACCCAAATCCATTTCATCTGGCCCGGATCAGCAAATAACACGGGCACTTACCTGGACTGGACGCTGGACGGCGGTACTCATTACCAGCGCACCATGCAGTACACCTTGAGCCGCACCGACGACGCATCCGTCAATGACATGCTCGGCACCATGTTTATCAAGGTCAGTGGCAACAGCCCGTCTATTAATCTGAAAGCCAGGCAGTATCAGGGCGCGTCGGGAATAACCATTGTCGGCACCCAGACTACAGCGTGGCCTGCCTTACAATCTTACCTCCTGCTTATCGACGGCGGATCAACCGCGTAGAATTTATGGGCGTACCGGCTAAACGAAACAACACTCACGGCGATAACGCCAACCGCGCGGCGATGAAAGCAAACTCGCTGCTCTACTCGATGAAGTCCAACCCGGCGCCTCCGGTCGGTTCTGGTCTAACCACCCTCAAGCCACTTCAGGGAGATACCCTCCAGCTCACCATGAAGAAAATACAAGCAATCCTTTACGCGACAGGAGGTCCGTAAATGGCCAAGCTCACAGCGGCGGCACGCAAGAAGATCCCAAAATCCAGCTACGCCATCCCGTCTAAAAAGCCGGAAAGCGGCAGCTACCCCATCCCCGACGCCAGTCACGCCAGAAACGCGCTGGCCCGAGTCAGCCAGCATGGAAGCCCGTCTGAGAAAGCTAAAGTGCGGGCTGCGGTTCATCGAAAGTACCCAGGCATAGGGAAAAACAAATGACGATGTGAAATGGGCCGCGCTGGTTTGGCTAATTTTTATGGTTACTCTCGTAGCCAAACAACCACGGCACCCGGTTCACCCGCCTCATCCTGTTCATCCCGGCGAGCCGATCGGCCCCGATGACAATGTCCAGAATGAAGGCGACTTTAATTCGAATGGCCCGATCGATATCCAGGGCGAACTCGACAATTCCGGGACGATAACCTCCAGCGGCCCGATAACGATTCAGAGTGGCGGCACGCTGGTAACCGGAGGAACTATCACCGCGCCGGTCCTTACCAATGGCGGCGATCTGGTATCGAACGGGGTCACCATCAATGGCGCGCTGCATGATCTGCCTCAGAGCACCACCACGATTGCCACATCCCCCGGAACCATTCACGTTAACGGCCCCGCGATGCTGGGCGGAACCCTGGTTTTAGACACTGTGCCGGTTAAAGGAGCTGTGGTTACGCCGTTGGTCGCCACCGGAGGGATCAGCGGGCAGTTTGCTCAGATCGCTCCATCCGTTACCGGCACCAACCTGATCCAGGCTAACCTGTACGGAGTAGACGGTCTAAAAGTAGTTTTTTTGGGGCCGGACCACGGCCAGGTCGTGACGTTGGCAAGTAATTTGCCGGTCGAAAGCCAGGCTTTCCTGGTCTCCGCGTTAGCACCCAATGCCGGCGCGGCGGCGATACCGACTATTATCGGCTTTAGCCAGGGGCAACTGATCGCTGCGATCCTGACCAGTTCACTTGACGCAGGCCAGCTTGGCGCATGGGCCAATGCGTTTGGCAATTTCGTAAATGTCGATGAGGGCGAACCGCAGGGAGCGAGCTACACCAGTGTTGGAATAGGCGCGGCAGTAACCAAGGCGATAGGCAAACATTGGTTAGCTGGAGCCGGAACCGGATGGATACGTACTTTTAACTCGAACCTGAGCGAGAACACCGGATGGGGTGCTATCTATGGTGGTTACGTCACGGATGGGTTTTACTGCTATGCCGGAACAATTGGGGCAGGCAGTACGTTTAGTTCCCAGCGAGATGCACTTCTTGGCGTAGCGAGATCCAATTCCTCGGCGTTTCTGTGGAGTTCCTTTGCTCAAACCGGCTACAATTTCAAAGTTGGCGCAGTGTCTTTTGGACCCAGTGCATCATGCCAGTGCGGAGTGTCGAGCGTGAGGGGATATAGCGAGAAAGGGAGTGCTGCGCCCTTGAGAGTGCGAAGCAATACCCAGGATTCGATCGTCTCCGAGCTTGGTCTAAAGAGTTCGGTAACCGTTGGCCGTTGGTCCTTTGAAGCATTCCCGCGCTGGAAACATGAGTACGCCAAAAGCGCAATCCCGAGTGAGGTGGAAATTATCGGGCTTCCAACCAGTTCAACGACCGTCTTTGGACCTCCTCTGGGGCATGATTCGTTATCTCTGAGTTCAACATTGAGCTTTAGCCTGTCGGATCGCACAATGATTTCTGTGAGCTACCAGGGAGAACTGTTGCGCAAGAACTATAACGCTAACGCGGTGGTAGCGACCGTGTCGCTAGCGTTTTGAAATATGAGACCAGAACCTAGAAGCAGTTGGAAGCCCAATCAGGTGTTTGTGCCGGACTTGAGCCATTACGAATGGCCGTGTGATTTTAACGCCTTGGCCGAATCAGGTTGCCTTGGGGTAATATACAAAGCCACGCAGGGAACGGGCTATCACGATGACACCTACGAACAGGCTCGCAGTGCAGCTTACGCCGCAGGTCTGTTATGGGGTGCTTACCATTTTGCGGATGGGAGCAACGTTGGAAAACAGGTTAACAACTATCTGTCGTTTGCGATGCCGACCGCTGACGATCTGATCTGCCTGGATTTTGAGGATAACGGGAGCAACTCAATGAGCTTGTCCGATGCCGAGAACTGGATTCAAAAAGTAGAGGACAACCTGGGGCGCACCGGCCAGTGCGTTCTGTACAGCGGCAACCGGATCAAGGAAACGCTGGGTGATCGGATCAGCGAGTTCTGGGGCAGCAGGAGATTGTGGATCGCCCAGTACGGAACCAGTGTGCAGATCCCGGCTTCATGGGATACTTATTGGCTGTGGCAATATACTGACGGTTCAATCGGTCCAGAACCGCACCAGTGTGCCGGAACCGGCCCCTGTGATATGAACGCTTACCAGGGCGACGAAACGCAGTTGGTTACCGAGTGGAGCGGGGCGGGAATGCCGACGCCGTCTCCTGTGCCGGAAGAACTGGTGGTAAATATTCTGATCAGTGCGCCGGAAGGAGTCACTGTCAACGTTACTAAGCAATAATCATGAGACAGGTAATCATGTCATTCGGCCCGTACCAGACTTTCGTCGAACACGGGAAACCAGGTCCATATACCGGGGAGGAGCTGGGCGTGATGTGGCTGAAGCACACGGCACACTTGTGCGGCAGCAAACTCAAAAATTATGATCTGATCCTGCTCCTCCCGAAAGGAACCAAGGTTCCCGAGGAAGCTGAAGCGTGGCGAACCGTCACCAGGTTCGACGAAAATTCCAAGATTGAAGCTTGGCCCATGGGACCAAACGCGGTCTTTCAGCAGGTACAGTGGTTTTACTATCACAATAAGCTGACAGGCCCCTTCTTCTGGTGTGAGCCGGACTGCGTCCCGGTCGTTCCCGACTGGCTGGACCTGATCCGCAAAGAATACGAGGAAGCCAACAAGCCTTTCATGGGTGCTCTGGTCGAGGCCATCAGCAAAAACGGTACGCGGGTTCCACGCCACATTACTGGCAACGCAGTCTATCCCGACAAAGCCTATAAACTGGCGCCCAAGCTCATGGAAGCCAGAAACACTCCGTGGGATGTATGGGCAGCAGAAGCGATCCTCAAACAGTGTCATTTTACCAACCTCATACAGCATGAGTACCGGCACGAGGAAATCAAAAGCCGCCGGGAACTCTCCCAGATACTTAGACCGGATACCGCGCTGTTTCACACCGACAAATTCGGCGCCATATACAGATTTCTCGGGGGCGGCCAGGTAGCCGGTCCCGAACCCCACCAACGAGATGAAATCTCGAGTACGGCAATAACAAGAGAACAAATAGGCAAACCGTTGGTGGAGGTTTTAACCGAACCGCCGCCACCTCCCGATCTGGATACCATGCTGGATATGATCAGGATGCGTTCTGAATTAGACAAAAACGACCGTCGCAAAATTGCTTACTTCATGCTGGAGCACAACTTAGTGAACAGCGGCCATTTCGGAACCCACCTCAAGCGCAAGAAGCATTTGGAAAATGCAGAGCAGCCAGCAGATATCCCCGCATGAACCTTGGCCGTTCCCGTTCTACGCTTTTCCGCAGCAATTGACGGAGATCCAGAAATTGCTGTACTGCGGTCTGCATGATCCCGATCCCAAACTGAAGGAATTCTATCGCGGCCGGTTCTATTACCGCAAAGCCGCCATCCGTCTATTATGGAGCGAGGCTGACGTACTCTGGCACGACTGGATCGACCGGATGGTCAGGAGCTGGTGCGACTACAACTGGATCACGTGGACCGGACCTGCCGCCAGCGGCAAGTCGATGGCGGCAAGCCTGCTCGCTCTGGAATACTGGATGGAAGACCCGACGCATACCAGCGTCATCATGGCCTCAACCACCAAACAGGCTTTGGCTCGCCGAATCTGGTACTACGTTCAGGATCTCCATTCGAAAATCCCGCCCGAGGCAGGGAACAAGGGAGACCCCGTCTATTCTGAATATCTGATACGCTGGCGTATCGGAGACAAGAAAAACGGCATATTTGGCCTGGCCGTGGAAGACGGACCAGTAGAGGAGGCCATTCATAACCTCATCGGGTTTCATAATAGACGGGTGGCGCTGATCGTAGACGAGGCGCCAGGAGTGCGAGAAGCAATATTTGGTGCCTGCGACAACCTTTCGAAGAACCCGGAGTTCAAGGCGTTGATGATGGGCAACGCTGAATCACGCGAAGATCCGCATGGCCGGTTCTCGGAACCTCTGGGGGGATGGCAGGAAATAGACCCGGAAATAGACCGCGAATGGGAAACACAAGGCGCGATGGCCCGAGGCAACGGCGTCTGCGTTTTCTTCGATGGTCGCAAATCTCCGGCTATCACCGAGCCGGACGGGAAGGAGAAGTTCCCTTTCCTGATCAACCAGGACCAGATCCAGAGCGCGTTGGATTATTACAAAACGGACGAAGACCCGCGATTCTGGTCGCAATCGATAGGTTTCTGGCCGCCCATCTCGTTGAAACGCACGGTGTTAGACGAACGCATCGTCATCAACAACCGCTGCCGGGAAGCCGCCACGTGGTACACCAAGTTCAAGACCTACGCCGCTTTTGATCCTTCCTACGAGGGCGGCGACCGTAAAGTATTTCAGGGTTTCAGGATGGGCCGTCTAGGACCGGACGAAAATGAACGCTGGCAGATTGAATTCATGAAGCCGGTGGAATTAAAAATATCGATCCGGGACGACCATGAAATACACTATCAAATTGTTCAGCAGTGCATCGACCTCTGCGAGATGCTGGAAATTCCACCTGAAAACTTCGCTCTCGGCTCTTCCGGGGAGGGAGGTGGTCTACTGGCAATCTTCCGACGTGAATGGGGGGCCGTGGTCGGGATCGAGGAAGCAGGCATGGTCAGCACTCGCCCGATATCCCACTCCAATCCAAAATCATGCCACGACGAGTATGACCGTGTGGTCACCGAGCTGTGGTTTGCCGTGCGTGAGTTTGCCATTCACGGTTGTCTCCGGGGATTCCCCGACGACGCCTTGCGAGAGTTTTACGTTAGACGGTGGGACATCCAGAACCACAAAGTAAGGCTGGAAACCAAGAAGGAAATGAAAAGCCATTTCCGGCGCAGCCCGGACTATGGCGATGCCGTGAGTTTTTGTGTCGAGCTGGCCAGACGCATGGGCGCCGTAGCCGGTAACCCTGCGCTGATCAAGGTCAAGAAATGGGGCAAGAAAGATCAGGAAGAGTACGACTTGGTGGTGGCCGGCGAGGACAGCTTCGCAACCCAAGGATCAATGGACTATGACTACTAGGGCGCAGCACGAAAAGGAACGCAAGAAAGACGAATTCCCGAACAGCGGTTTGCTTTCCAGGAACGATAAGAAAGACCCAAATAACCCGGAACATAAAAGATACGCCGATTACAAAGGCAAATGCGATATCGGAGGGGTTCCCTATTGGATAAACGGGTACATCAAGGAAAGCGTCCACGGAAAGTTTCTGTCGCTGCAGTTCAGACACCGTGACCCAAGACCAGATGCAGAAACTCATTGAACAGAACACGGTTCCCCCGGACGGCTTCAGATATACTCAGGCAGAGACCCGCACCACGATCCGCGCCCCGGACTACCACAATCTCTTTGAGAACGTCAAGGAACACCGGAAAGCCAACAACCTGCCGTTAGGCACCTTCTGGGAAGCCGAGGTCGAAGACCAGCTTTGCCAGCAGCTTCCGGCCGGATTCTGCAAGCAGTCCGTTCCCGGTCAGGTGCGGAACGTTTTTTCCCGCATTGGCTGGGACGAAGTTGTGCAGGGAACCCAGACTATCGTGGACTGGGCCACTAAAGGGTTCGCTCCGGTAGACCAGAATCTGGCCAATACCAGGGCCGACATCTGCAGCCGGTGTTATTTCAACGTGCAGATCGGCAGCTTGTGCGGAGCCTGTGGCCACCTGCAGAACCTGGCGTCTAAATTTACCGGAGGCCGCAAAACAACTTCCGATCCGTTTTTGAGAGCCTGCTCGGTCTGCAAATGCAGCCTGCAGGTAAAGGTCTGGACGCCGATCGAGTCCATTAACCGTGGAACCAAAACAACCAGCCCGTACCCGGAATTCTGCTGGATTAGACGCGAGCTGGCTACCTTAAGGAGTCATAAAAAATGATCCTCTTGATTCAGTGGCTGGTGTTGGTGGTGATTGTATGCCTATTATACTGGGTCTGCTCGCAGTTTGCCCCGCCGCCCATCATGAAAGTCGTTATGGTGGTGTGCGTGGTAGTGATCGTCATCAGTCTGATCTGGTTGTTTCTTCCGATGCTCCACATAGGAGCATTACCGCCGTCGAGGTAAGTCTATGAGTTGGGAAAGCATTTTACTGGACAGTCTGGAAACCCGTGACCCGTTGACCGGGAAAACCCACATGCACATTCCCGAGACGCGGGTCAAAGACTGCTTCTCGGCCAGGCAAATCTGCCTGAAGATGCTGGACAACGACCGGCTGAGAGCGCGTGAACGCGCCAAAGTTCAGGGCATGATAGACGGAAATCAGCCATATGATCCGGTAAAACTGCGTTCTTTAGGACAAGGTTGGAGAACCAATTTAAATTTTATGGAGGCGCACTCCAACATCCAGAGCGTCAAGACTCCGTATTTTGCTCTGATTGGCAGCGTTCCGCACTTCGCAGATATCCGCACCGCCGATACAGGCCCCAACCGTGAACTCTGGTCTAGCACCATCACCGAGGAGTTCACCAGGATGATCAAACGCTGGCCCAATTTCAGCTTCGAGATGCAGAAAGCGCAGAACGAGCTGGTTAAGTTCGGCATCGGACCCGTTCTGCTAGCTGATGCCTGCGATTGGCGGTTCAAGGCGCTCCGGCACCGAGACCTCCTTGTCCCGGAGCATGGGGCGGCGATTCCATCCGAATGGCCTTACTGGGCTATTCGCACCGAGATGCAGGCCATGGATCTCTGGTTCCGGGTGATGCCCGAGAACGCCGAGTATTCCGAGTCCGTGGGTTGGAACATAGACCAAACCAGAGACGCGGTGATGCTGGCAAGCAAGGATATTTTTGGTGGCCGGATCACTTGGGACGGGCGCAACTGGGAACAATGGCAAACTGCGTTCAAGAACAACGACATCTACATGACCTTGGTGGCCAGCGAATCCCTGATGGTCTACCACCTTTTTATCAAGGAATACTCAGGGAAGCTGTCCCATTACATCCTGGCTGAAAATGCACTCCTGCCAGACTTTCTCTTCAGGCGGGTCGATCGTTATCACAATACCGGGGATGTACTGTCGATATTCCGATCCGACGTTGGAAATGGGGATTACCATTCCATTCGGGGTCTTGGCCGACTGCAGTACCAGCATCTCGAATGCACCAACCGCCTCAAATGTCATCTTTTTGACATGGGGATCGCCGGGACAGCGATAAACCTGCAAGCCCAGACCTCAAAAGCCCGAGATGAACTGATGCTGATGCAGTATGGGCCGGTCAACATCCTGCCGCCCGACGTGCAACTGGTTCAGAACCGCGTGGTCGGATTCCTGTCCGACGCCATCACATTAGACCGGGAACTCAGCTCGCACCTAAGCGCCAACCTCGGCACCTTCCGAAAAGGCGTGGGTTACGGGGCGCAGCAATCGCGGCCGACCGCCACCCAAGTCCAGCAGGATATCATTACTACGACGCAAATATCAGAAGGGCAGATGATCCTGCACTTTCTGGATTTAGACCATCTCTACGAGCAGATGTATCGCCGCGCGTCCGATCCCAACACGTGGGACAAGGAAGCCAAACGGTTTCAGAAATGCTGCCTGAATCGCGGCGTCCCGATGATCGCGATGCGTAATTACGACTTTGTCCGGGCCACCAGAACCGCCGGTTACGGAAGCCCGCAGATGCGACAGATGCGCTCGCAGCAGATGCTCCCGTACCTGGGGATGCTGCCGGAGACCGGCAAGTACAACTGGATCAGGGACGAGGTGATTTCCATTGCCGGACCCGAGAATTTAGACCGCTACTTCCCGCAGCAGGCGTTCCCGACTCACGATCAGTGGGAGGCCAACGTAGAAAACGGCCTGATGCACGCCGGACAACACGTCATGATTGCCGATGGACAGCAGCACGCGGTTCACGTCGATGTCCACCTGACTTCCATCGAGCAGATGATTCAGGCGGCTAACGCGCTGTACCAGCAAGCGCCGGCCACTTCCGGGATCGCCGCGATGATGAAGCTGCAGCAATACGTGCAGACCGAGGTTCCGCATATTCAGGCGCACATGAACCTCTTGGCCAACGACAAGATTCACGCTCCTCAGTATGACGCTCTCCGCACCCGTCTGGGATCGCTCCAAAATGTATTTAGACAAGTTGATGCAATCGTTGAGCAGGGACAGGAGCACATGGCGGCGATGCAACAGGCCCAGCAAACCGCACAGACTGAGGATCAAATCAAGATGCAGCAGGCTCAGAGCGAAATGCAGATCGATCGGGCCATGGCAGCCTCTAAGATACAGAATCAGAATCTCAAGACGCTTTCCCAGATTCAGACTTCGCAGGCCAAAGCTGCCGCGCATTTCCAAAATCCGCGTCAGGCCATGCAGCAGAGTGTGGCTGCTCAAAATGCCGCTTTAAGCCCCGTCCAGCCGCCGCCAACGATTCCTGGTGCCGGATCAGCCAATGGCTCCTCACCGATGGCCGGCGCCGAGGAAATGCCATTCGATTAGACCATGTTCGCCTACGAGGACTTCAGGAAGGAGGCCGGTCTTCGGATCGAGCTGCGGGCGTTTCTGTCTTCCGGGGCCGGTCAGCTCATGATGAATGTGATGCGCCACCGATACCGCGCCTACGATGTACCCGCACAATCCGATGCGCTGGCCAGCGCCAGAATCCTTTCCCAGTTCCACGGCGCAAACGTGTGCCTCGACGAGATCGAGGCGTTGTCGCTTCCGCCAGAGGAAACCGGAATGCCGGAGACCAACTACCGCGTTTCCGAAACCGATCATGAACGGATGCCCAGCGAACAGGAAATGTCGCTGGGCCGTAAGATACCCCCCATCCCACTTGAATAGGAGAAAAGCATTATGCCAGAGGGATTAGACGATCTTGGCGTCTACTCAGGAAGAGGTCCGTCATCACAGACTGCCGAGATGACCATCTCCACAGGCCCGTCGCAACAACCGGCGCCTGTCCAGAATGACCAGACATCTTCCAGCGGCCCGCAAGAGGGCGTCCGTCCGTCCGATCCTGGGCCGGATCTTATCGGCGAACTCGGCAAAGCCTTTAACCGCACGATCGGCGAGCAGCCGCCTCATGCGCCGGAACCACCAAAGGAAACGATTCAGCCTGATGCCCGGAAGCCCGATGATAGTAAACCTGTTCAGGAGCCTGAAAAGCCAAAAGAGAAAACCTGGCGAGATCAGGAGCCTCCTCCGAGCTTTGCAAAAAAAGCACAGGAAGATTGGCGACATTTCCGGCAGAAAGCCATATCGGACGTTGAGGCCAGAGAATCCCGCATCAAGGAGCTTGAGCAGACGATCCAGAATTTTCAGACGTCTGCTCCAAAGAATCAGGAGGAAATCAATCTCTTAAAAAAGCAACTCTCTGACAGCGAGGGGGTTGTGGAGCGGGTGGCCGTCGAGAGGTCGCCTCTTTTTAAAAGCAAGGTGCTGGACCCGGAGGAACAGCTCCGCGCCCGAATGGGGAAGGTTCTAGACGGGACTGGAGTCAGCGCCTCCGAGGCCGAAACTATGTTACATGGCGATCTGAACACTCGCGAGCGCATTCTCGAAGGACGCCAGATGAGCGCCTTCCGCCGCCAGCAGATCGCCGACCTTCTTTCCAAGTGGGATAACGTCGCCGAGGAACGCGACCGCCTGACCAGCCGGGGCCGGGAAAGCCTACAGCAATATCTGCAGGAACAGCAACGCCAGCAGGAGACCGCCCGAGCGCAGTTCATGCGGGAAGCCGAGCAGGTCTTCGAGAATCAGTTCTCCTTGGCCAAGCCCAAGCTGGAAGTGTACAACCACATCGAGGGCAACGACGCATGGAACAAAAACGCCGACGCCCTCAAGACCGTCGCCATGCGCCTCTATTCAGGCAACGTTTCGCGTGAAATGGTCGCCCAAGCCGCGATTCTCGCTCCGGCCGCAGTCGCGTATCAGAATCTGCTCAAAGCAGCCTACGGGCAAATACAGGAGCTTAAGGGCCAATTGGACAAGGTGCGCGGTGTTCAGCCAGAGGTCCGTGACACCGGAGGAGATGTTTCCCAGCCAGGACAGATACTTTCCAGCCCCAACGGCGATTTTGTCAAAAACCTCGTCAGCAGATTCCAGAAGGAAACCGGACTGCAGTGACCTATGGGGTATACCTTCATCACATACCAGAAGTAGACCCCGGAACCCCCCTGCCGGTCGAGGAGATGTATGCCGTGGAATCGCTTCACGGCCCTTTTTACGACCGTTCCTACATCGAGAGAACGGCGATCCAGATCTTGTATTCTGGCGACGCAGGGCATTACCGCCGCGTCATCGGCCTGAAAATAGACGGCAAAATGCGGTGGGCGGCCGAGCAGTGCATTTACGGACCTTACCGCAAACCGGGAGATCGTGCCGATATCTACTTCTGCGAACTGAATCAGGCTATCGCGCAGATCAGGGCAAACGACCGTAAGGAAGCCGAGTGGATCGCCCATTACGAGAAAAGCTGGCGGGAGGAAGCCGCTAAAAGAAAGCATCAGGAAGAAGCTCGCGACAGGTCGATGGAGCAGACGCGGGAAGAAATTCTCCGGATGGAGGAGCGAATGCGCCATCAGGAGCAGATTGAGAACGCCAGAAAGGTGGAATCCTACAGGGACAGAACCAGCAATGATGTCATCTACATCTACAACATGTTTCGCAACTTTCAGGATCAGCGTACCTCAAGCGGCAGGAGGGTGGGAAAGCTGTTCTCGTTCGTCTAATTGCGTCTCCGCGCAACCCGATTGCTTAATCCTGCAATTAATCCGATTAATAATCCGATTAACGTATTGACTAATCCGGGATAAATCCCTAGACGGTCTAATCGGACCCTAAACAGCCTGGCGGATCGGTCCAACGCCTGCGACCCTAAAGTTCCATAAGGTGCTCCGGTCAAGCGCCTAAGAGCCTAACACTCCTTCGGATTGCTCGCCGATTGGGAGATCACGATCCCTAACGCTCTCAAACCAAAAGGCTCTTTTTATGCCCACGCCCACCGCCACGACGTGCGCTGCAGTCAATAATCTGCTTATTCAGGAAACTGGACGTATCGCCGGGGAAATAAACAAACGTCTTGTCAGACGAAACCCCATCATCGGGATGGTTCCCAAGAAGGAATTCCCGCAAGGATTGGGATACACGATTTCAAACCTCACCTTCGAGCGTGCCTTACCGGCCAGCTCCGAGGATACCTGGTCACAGGTACAGCCGTCTAACGACTCCGCCTCCATCAACGCCTGCTTGCCGCCTGTCGAAAACATACAGTTCGGCGAGACATTGCGAACGTTCTTTTTAACACACAAAGCATTCGAGACGCCAGATTTTTGTATACAAGATATTCAAACGTCTTACCAGTTCGAACGTCAGGTGGAGCGAATGGTAGAGGTGCTCGCGAAAGTCACCGAGTGGGAGCTGGGCAACCATTACTATAACAAGTACATCCAGATTTGCGGCCACAAGATCACGGTCAGCACAACCGGCACCGTAGACAACGGGTCCAGCGGGTTCGACACCGCCACGTTACCGAACGGTGCGTTGACCCAAGGCGTCCTTGAGGACATTTACATGACCTTGTTCCGTGAAGGCACGGATGAAAGCGCCATCGGCAGAGTAGACGGAGGCGATGTCTACCTATTGGTCACCGGCTCTGAAACCTCCCGAGACATCGTTCGTCAGAACCCCGATATACGTCAGGATATCCGATTCGCGTTCCAGGGTTCCGGCGAAAACACGCTGATCCAGGCTCTCGGAGAAGCACGTTCCTACGGAGGTTATAAACACCTTCAGATGCCTTATCCGCCCAGATATTCTTGGAGCGGATCTGCTTACGTCCGGGTCGAACCATTCGTTCAGGTCGCCGCGACGAAGGGAAACAAATGGGAACTCAACCCGCTGTATAAGACGGCGCCGTATCAGGTTTCGTACATCTTTCTGCCAAACGTGATGTACATCAACGTGTTTAATCAGGTCGCAAACGTTGCCGGTCTAAGTTTCAACCCGAATTTAGACTACCTCGGCCGGTTTCAGTGGATAAATGAGTGGCACAGGCAATGTAATCCTGATAGGACGATAGGCTACTTTCGCGCCATCATGAAAGACGCGGCGGAGCCGATTCACCCTGAATTAGGTTATGCAATCATGCACGCCAACTGCGGAGTCGATCTGCAACTCCAAAGCTGCGCCAGCTCCTAACAACGCCGGTCTAAAACCAACGAAAGGAGGCCATAAATGCCCGACCTCACGTTTCCTATGCCGGAGGGGTTTATCCCACCCGAGCACATGGGTTCAGATGACACGTTTCAGGCGATGGCCACCTTTCGGCTGGAAGGCGAGAACACGCTGGAGCTGATCGATATCGAAGGATACGCGATTGGCGAAGAGGACACGGAAGGAGACACTGATGCGGCGGAAGACGCTGAAAAAGCTAATGCTTTATCGGCCGCCCAAGGAGCAGGAAGCGCAGCTTCCTCGGAGGCTAACATGGGCGGAGAAACACCTGCTAACCCGGCTGGCGCTCCGCCTGCTGGCGCTGCTGGTCCCGCTGGCCCTCCTAATCAGAATTTCATCTCCCAGATGGGGGAACGATTCAGGAAAGCAACCGGAAGGAAATGAATGTTACTGAGGTTCGCCTTTGCTCTTTTGCTTCTGTCGGGGATCGATAAAGCGGCCCCGTTTTTGGTGTGTGACCAGTACCCGTTCCAGACGGAATCGGGTCTAAATGTTGCCAGTTTCGTGATCGGAGGGCTGCCAGGAAGCCCGATTGCCGTGCCGGCCACCGTAGACCCAACCTCTAACGGACAATATCTACACTACGATCTGGCTAACATAAACCTATCAAATGGAACGAGTTACACGATCACGGCTTTTGCCGTGAACGTCTACGGTTCGTCTGGCCCAGCTTCAACGGTGGTTTTCACAAAAGGGGTGCCCGCATCCCCAAGCCATCTAACCATATCGCCAACGTAATGCGGGTTCAAAACCCATACCTGGTTCAATCCATGCCGTCTAAATGGCAGTCCGTGGGACAGTTTAACTTTTACAATCCGTGAATCCGAACCTGATCAGTTACCCGACGCTGCAGGCCGAGTGCCACGATACCGAGGCGCGCTCGCTCAAGAAGATCACCGACCTGGAGTACCAGCAGGTCAGCACTCTTGCTGCATTAGCCAAGCCTGGTGGAGCACAGGTCGCGATCACAAACTACGTTTACGGAATTGATTACAAGATTCCGGCTGGCGCGGATCTGTTGGACGTTGCCTGTTACAACCCGACCGATTACGACGTCTGGGTCTGCGTCATGTTCAGTCCGGCTGGTGCGCAGGCCGGGATGCAACCGGAGTTCCCAATCCGTGTGTACGCCCATAACCACGCCTATTACGAGGCGATGACGTCCGCGCTTAGCGTCCCTCCGGGGGAAATCTTCGAAATAGCCGTGAGTTCAACCGAATTGTCGCTCACCTGGAACGGGAGTTCGGTTTTTCTCGCTGTCCGACATACTTAGATTATGCCGGTTCTATCTACACCTCCTGCTCCTAGTGCCACCATAGGCGGTCCCGGTCCTCAAGGTCCTGCCGGACAAAGTTCGTACACTTTCACAACCGCCGCAGTAAATGGTTACAACGGAACAGCGATTCTGACTGTTCCAGTCCAGAATACGACCTGGTTGGCTGTAGGCGCTCCGGTATTCATTCCTCAGGTCGGAAGTTTTTCAGTTCAGTCCATCGCGAGTCCGAACATTTCGCTGCAACCGCTCAAGACCGATATCGCTACGCCTCCGTACAATATCCCTTCGGGTACGATGGTGGCGGCGAGCGGATTCCCAGGCTTGAACGGTTCGACGGGAACGACGGGACCACAGGGACCGCCTGGACCTACGGGATCGATTGGTCCGCAAGGGCTGCAGGGACCCGCGGGTCAGGCTGGAGCTGTAGGCGCGACGGGACCGCAAGGGGCAGTTGGTGCTCAGGGCGCAACCGGAGCTACTGGAGCCGTTGGTCCGACCGGACCGTTCGGACCGCAGGGTCCTACTGGAATAAAGGGCGATCAGGGTCCAAGCGGCATACAGGGTATTCAGGGTGTGAGCGGACCTCAAGGACCGGTTGGTGCGACAGGCGCTTCGGGTCCGCAAGGCGTACAAGGACCTCCGGGGCCTGCGGTTGCCGCCCAGGGTCTATGGAATTCTTCGACGGTCTACGCCCAAGGCGATCTGGTCACTTACGGTAACCTTATTTACATCGGCTTGAGGGCGAACCAGAATGCTCAACCTGATACGCATACCCAGGATTGGGCGGTCTTCTCCTCGGTCGGCATCCAAGGACCTCAAGGTCCTCCGGGAACAACAGGTCCGCAGGGACCATCGGGACCGCAAGGAGTACCTGGACCGCAGGGGGTTGAAGGCGCGGACGGCGCGACAGGCGCTCCTGGAGCTGTGGGTCCTGGGGGCGCTCAAGGACCTGTAGGTCCGCAGGGGGCTACCGGTCCTACGGGTGCCACCGGTCCGATGGGACCGACCGGACCGCAAGGAATAGCGGGAACAGGCGCTAATTGGCGGGGAAATTGGAGTCCTGGCGCAACGTATAATCCTTACGACGCGGTTACCTATAACGGCTCTAGCTGGGTTGCGCTCGCGAATAACACGAACGCGCCTCCGGATGTCAATCCGAGCCTCTGGCAAATGATTGCCCAGGCTGGAACGTATTGGTTCACCGGCACTGGACCACCTCCAGCGAGCATCTCAGGATCTAGACCGGGGGATCTTTACCTGGATACGAACACGGGAAATATTTACAAACTGAGCTGAAACCATGGCCTGGACAAGTATTGCGAACATTAAAGGCCCAGCGGGACCGACCGGCAATACCGGCCCAGCGGGACCGACCGGCAATACCGGACCTCAGGGACCGACTGGAGCCACTGGCACTAGGGGCAGCCTTTGGTACATCGGCTCAGGTGCACCCGGATCAATTGCAGGCCAACTCCCAAACGACATGTATCTTGATACCGCCAGCGGAAGCGTTTACCAACTTTCTTGAAAAATGCCTTGGTCGTTAGTCACTAATATTGCTGGTAGCGCCGGTCCGACTGGAGGAACCGGCACCCAGGGTCCGACTGGTAATACCGGTCCGCAAGGACCGACTGGACTAACCGGAGTAAGAGCCAGCAATTGGTATGCTGGCACAACTGCTCCGGGAACAATTACCGGCCAATTACCAAACGACATGTACTTAAACAGTACCAACGGCGACGTCTACCAATACACTTAGGATATGGCTTGGTCACAAATCGGAAACATAAAAGGCCCGATCGGATCTACAGGTCCGCAAGGACCGACCGGACCTGCCTCAACCGTGCCTGGTCCTCAGGGACCAGCAGGCGCCACAGGTCCCCCAGGACCGACCTCGGTGAGCGGCGATGCCGGAAACACGGCAATGCTGGGTACCGACAATTTGTTGTTTGTTCCAGCTACCCAACTAGCGACAGCGACCAAACAAGGTTCCATCGTTCAGCTTACCAATAAGGCAACAGATTTTCTGGATGGCACAAACCATTTCCAGGACCTAACCAGCGCCATCGCTCCTGCCATCACCCAGATGCGCCTGCGCAGTTTTAACGCGGTGGGCAACTGTAATTTTTCTGTGACGCAACGCAATTGCGGATCTGTGCTTGCTAATCCTGCCGGGGGTTCATTTCTCGAAGACCGATGGATTTATAGTAAATCCGGCAGTTTAACTGGAGCCGTGTCAATCCAAAAACAAGGACCTGCGACCAGCGTGGCAGCGGCTGTTCCAATTCCTGGTGGCAATTTCCTAATCAGTGACGGATTTTTACGCTTTACGGTGACTACAGCACAGGCTTCCTTGGCTGCTGGAGATTTTTGTTATTTTGCTCAGTATATCGAAGGTCCGCTGTTTCGAGAGCTGTGGAACGATGTCCACAGTCTATCAATCCTTTGCCGTTCAAGTGTTGCGGGCCTTAAATTCGGAGTGATACTGCAATCTCCGAATAATGGATACAGTTTGCCTGGTTTATGCACCATTCCATCGGCAAACACTTGGACGCTTTGCACATTGCCTAATTTGTTAGTGTGGCCCAGCGCAGGAAATTTCTCGATCACTCCAGGGCAAGTTGGTTATTTCATGGTGATATCGCTGGCCTGCGGAACAACATATACCGCTCCATCCAACGGAACATGGCTTGCGAGTAACTATATCGCAGCAAATGGACAATCGAACCTGTATGCCACAAATGGAGCGACCCTGGATTTTGCCTTCATCCAGCACGAGCCCGGGCCGAACTGCACGCAATTGATGGATCTACCGTTCGATAATAATTTGTGGGCATGTAAGCGATATTTCCAGAAATCAGGGCCTTACGCCAATGTCGTTCCCACTGGAGCGGATGCCATGTGCCTAGGGAGGATTGCCGCTCCTAGTAGTGCCACGGTGCGTTGTAATTATATGTTTGAACGGGAAATGGCGAAAGCGCCAACGATGAGCAATTGGGACGCTGGAACGACAGCAAATAATGTCTT
>Ga0318557_10000014_pt1 | contig 26994 bp, 37 predicted proteins | sample GRESIP065b5f19_FD_203497 | JGI IMG/M metagenome (GOLD analysis project Ga0318557, IMG submission 203497) | Tropical soil microbial communities from Luquillo Experimental Forest, Puerto Rico - GRE.SIPMG.065b5f19 | ecosystem: Environmental > Terrestrial > Soil > Tropical forest > Bulk soil... | reverse complement strand
GGACGAACAGGCGTGGTGCAGGCCGGTGGCGGGGCAGGCGGCGTAGGCAGCGCTCCGATAGCACCAGGAGCACCCGGCACCCCAGAATTCGAGGCCCAGCAACGACCAACCGTAATCCCCGGCACTCAGATGCCGGAACCGGAACAACCGGCTGCGAGACCTGCCGCCTATACGGAAGGGCCATCCTGGACTCCAGCGCCAGAACAAAGCGGCATGATGCCCATGGGGGGGTACATGGGTCCTGGCGCACAGATGACCCCTTATGGGTTCATGCCACCACCGGCAGCGCCAAGTGGTCAGGTTTCCATGATGCCTGCGCGTGGGCCGAAGCAGCTGGGTGGCAAGTACGGAGAGACTGAGGAAGAGCCCAGCACAGCCAATAATGGGCCGGTGGCTAACGCGGCAGTTGCCCCGCACCTAGCTAAAGGCACTCTGAAAGGCCTTGAAGACGCACAGATAGCTCACGCCGCAGAGCTATCAGACGATGATCTCCGGGTCCAGAAACAGCCAGACGGCTTTTTCAAAGGTGAATACTTCCAGCGGGGAGACGCCTTGCATAGCGCTGTACTCAAGAATGTGCCGGACAAGGAAAAGGAGGTAATGGCAAAAGCTGAAGAGGCAATTGCTAACCGGCAGCCGCTCAATACCACCTATGCCAGTGCGCCACGCAAAGGCTTGGAAGCAGAAGCGCCTACAACCCGGAGCCGCCAGATCGAATACGAGATGTCTAGCCCACAGGCGCGGCTCCTCAAGCAGACTACGGCCCAGCTGGCGGGACATACCATGATCCCCACCGCCGTGGGCGTGAAACTAGCCGCGAAGAAGGGCGCACCGCATGAAGGCTATGTCCAGGGAATTAGCACCAATGCGGTGGCGAATAACCACTGGCATATCAACCAAGCCCTAACCGAAGCCGGACATGCCAGCCCTTATCCCACGCTGGACAAGAAGTTTATGAACGATCTGGAGGGCTACATCTCCAACCTGAACGCCGGATACAGAGGCACAGGCACTTCTCTTCAGCCCTCCACTAAAGCTTACCAAGTCAAAGTTGATCCCCGTCATGTGGCTTACCGGATTAAGCCGGAAGAAGCCGAATACATGAACATGCTGATCAACAATCAGGCGGCCAGAGCTAAGAAAGCGGGACCGCTGCGGGAGCTGGCCCGAGCCGGTGGCACGCTTTATACCGAAGAAGGCGAGACTAATCCGCTCCGGCTGGCATTAGACATGCGCGAAGCCAAGCTCCGGCATGAGGCGGCGGCGGCAAACCCAGAGAACCCAGAGCTAAAGAAACGCCTGGAGAAGCGCTGGAGCGAGGACACCCTGGAGCCAACCATTCGTACCTTTAAGGCGGGATTGGTTCACGAGACCCATGGCAGCCAAGAGGCAATGCCCGAAGCCATACGGCCTGGGGAAGAGTTCAAGGACCTAACCACGGCCATGCAGCGGCATCTGCCACGGGGACGGCCTGATGTGCCAGTGAGCGTGAACTTCATGCCAGGACGTGGTCACGCCCCAGAGTTTAAATCGGTCAGCCCAGAGGAATTCATTACCCAGCGCAATAAGTCGAAGCGACCTCAGTATTTGTCCGAACTAAGCCCACACGAGATTCGCGAGCACCAGCTTTATACGAGCCATGACGGCACTTCTGGAGTAGCCATCGATCCGCATGGCGATATCCAGAATGTGTTTAACAACGGCGGCCCACAGGGTGCCGGAGCCCATGCCGTTGTCCACGCTATCGCTAATGGAGGACGGACCCTAGATGCCTACGATCCGTACTTGCCCGAGTACTACCGGCAATTCGGATTTAACGAGACGGGTCGCATGAAATTCAATCCAACCTATGCAAAACCTGAGTGGGATTTCAAAAAGGATGATGAACCTGATGTTGTATTTATGGGCTGGAAAGGTTATCCTAATGGAGATCGTGATGCCGCTATAGCCCGAGCGACCCGGCAAGCCGAGAAGCTTCCCAATGAGCCATCAGCCCAATACTACCCAGAGACAGACTGGGACCGAGCCAAGGACGAGAGCCGAGCTTACGCCCGAGGAGCTGAAGCTTATCGAATGGGTCGAGAAGGGCCGGAAGAAGAAGCTTACCGATCAGGAAATCCACCTAGCTTTGGAGCAGGCCCGACATCTAGGCGAGATCTAGCAGAGTCACCGGCACCGGCTTTCATGCCGATGGCCGGACGAGCGGCCAAAGGATTTAGAGGTGCGCTAAAGGCAGGCAAACTCTTTGAGACACCGATCCAGGCACGCCCAGGAACTTGGAGCGAAGCAGATCCAGACCTTGAATTTATTAGGCAAACACTTGGCTTCCCTCCTCCAGAGGGTCGCCCTGGGCCTTGGAGCCAGCAACGATTCGAGATCTCCGACCGGGACATGAAGCTGAAGCCTTCCCCGGCAAAATCTCCTTTCCCCAGCTTGTTAGAGCACCAGTCCCACCTGGGCGCTAAGGATCAACGGCTGGGAGATGTGCTCGACCATCCAGAACTTTTCAAGAATTACCCGCAGCTAGCCAACACCAAGATTGAACTAGCTCCCAATATAAAGGGCGAGGGCTATTACTCACATCCCTGGACTGACCCGGATACCGGAGAACATAAGGGCGATAGGCTAGTTCTGAAAGATGCTAGCGACCGCAATACGCTAGCCCATGAAATACAACATGCGGTCCAGAATATAGAGGGCCATCCTCCTGGGGCTAGCTTTGAGGCGATACACCAAAGCCTTCTCGGATCGCTGCCGATAATAAATGAGGTAGGCAAGGAGGCCATGGCTGAGTACCCGGACATGAGCCGGGAAGCCTTTATCCGCAATACGGGAGGCGGTAGCATTGGGCTTTCAAAGAAGGATCTGGATCAGCAATACACTGATTACCAGGATACCATGAGCATCCACCGCAGGGATTGGATACTCCGGCGTATGCGGGACATAGCCTTCGCGCTCTACCAGCGAACCCCCGGCGAGATGGAAGCCCGCGCTGCTGGGTATCGTGCTGCCACACCGGAATCAAAACGGTCTCCGGCAAGACAACTGGAATGGGAGAAGGAAGCTACCAATCTGCACTATCCTATCCCGCCGGAACTGGAACGTAGCGGTACGGTCCCACCTTGGGCGCAAATCTCCTTCATGGCCGCCAGGAAAAAGAAAGGCGAGCCGGAGCCACCGCGTGAACTATCGGAAGCCACTAAGGCCAAGCTGGGGCCGGTGCCGACAGATCCGCATCAGGCTATGATCTATCAACGGGTCGGTGAACGCCTGGACACCCAGATCCCAGGAGCTATCCCGCTGGAACCTGCCTACACAGCGGAAGGCAAGTTCCGCTGGGACGCCACAAAGAAAGCGCCGGTTTATAAGACCACCCGCTATGACATCGCCAATGCCCCTATGCTCCAGCAACAAGGCAAAGCCATGGGTACGGTCACGGATTCCAAGGGCAAGGTCGGTCCAGCTAAAGCACCGCCAGAAACCAGGGATGAACTGGAAAGCCTGGACCCGGAAAAGCGCCTGACACCTTTCTTGAACCCGACCGACCGGAAGCGCGTAGTTCACCTCAATAAGATTAGCGCCGTCAACGCCTACGCCGACAAGCTCTACGACTTCTACAAGTCAATCGAACATCTGCCTGAGGTCATGGGTGGCAAAGAATGGTACGACGAAGCCAAGGGCCTACTGGATAAGAACTTCGGTTCCCATGCTAGTCTCATGGCCAATCTCCTGGGGGCAACCAGCGCCGGGAACAAGGTCAAGATCAACTACAACATGGCCATCAATGCCTATCACAACTTCCTCATGGGCAGGTATGACCGGGCCATTGATCTTTACCGGCAGGCCTACGGCATCAAGCAGAGCGGCAAAGGGAACCTCATCAAGCACATCATCGAGAACAAGATCCATGAGAAGCTGAAAGACAAAGAGGGCAATCCAGAGGAAGCACCGGACAGCGACGAGGCCGCCATGGATCAGTGGATCAGGCATCACGATATAACCCCGCGCAATGAGTACGGGAAACTCTTCGGCCACAACTCAATCGCTGTCCTGAAAGTCCTGGCTCATACCTGGGAGAAAGAAGCCGGTGGTCCCAAGACCCCGAACTTCGCCGCTAATCTCGATGGCCGCTCGATTCAAGCCACGATAGACATGTGGGCCGCCCGGACCATGCGACGGCTGGGCTACGAAGGTTACACCGACAAACCCTGGCTCATCCAGCCTGCTGGTGAGACCGGAGTCAGCGATGTGGACTTCGGCCTCTCACAGCTCGCCTTCCGCAAGGCCGCCGAACGGATCGGGATCAAGCCCTCCTCGCTCCAGGCCATCCTCTGGTTTGCCGAACAGAAGCATTGGCAGGCCAACAAATGGGAGCGTGCACAGGACGCTGAAGACCGTGATTACCGGCCTATGCTCAAGGCCTACAAACACCCAGAAGGAGTGCCGCACCGCTCCACCAAGAAATGGCTGGGAGAGAAAGAAGAAGCACCGGCAGCACCGGGCTAAACGTTGCGCATCTTCCGTTACGGAACAAAAAAGTGCCGCCGGAGGCTCAACTAAGAAGACCCCCGGCGGCTTCGTATGCAAGCCAAGCCACTGGCTTTACGAAATTCTTCGAGCTGGCATGAAGCGCACGCTCATCGGATCGATCTGTGGCACCGGCCCACTCATCCGCATATGCTTCTCGGCCACGAATTGACCGTTGGCCACATTCATCGTCTCAACCACCTCAAGCTTTACCTGGGGATTGCGCATGGCATAGCCGACCCAATCGTTCACTTGGTTAATCTGCCGTGGAGCTGGCGGCTGATAAGGTTGTGGCGGCACATAGACATTCACATTGGTTCGTTTCTCGTTATTCGGGTTAATCGCACCCCAGATACCACCAATGATGACGAACAGGATAAACAGCCCGAAGATCACAATGCTCAAAAAGTGCATTATTTCTCCTCCTCTTCCGGGGCTGCTTGTGCCGGGTAGGGTTGAGTGACACCTTGTGGGCCTGAAGGCGCTGGCGGTGGCGTAGGCGAAGTCTGCTGGCCTTGAGCCTGGGTCGCCATCTGCTGCTGCTGGGCCGCCGTCTGCTGTGCTAAAGTCGCCTGCTGTTTCTGGAGTGCCGCTTCAGCTTCAGTCGGGCCTAACCCAGGACCTGCCCCGCCAGTCTGGGCCTGCTTCATCTTGCCGTACAACCGTTCGTGAGAGAACTCTTTCTCGTAGTCGGTGGCATCGTGTTCAGCCTGATGCCGCTTGTCATGTAGCGCCTGAACCCGCTGATCGAACTCGTCCATATGCGGCCCCATCATCTGGCCCAGCTGCACGAGCATCGCCTTCTGCCGGTCAGTCAGGTTCGCACCGGCAACATCATCTGAGCCAGGAGGAGGTCCAGCATCAGGAGCGGCCTGTGGCTCTTGGTTATCTTGCATATGTTAATATCGTATGAAATCCGATAAAGTCAAATTCACCTCCTTCAGTGCATCTTCTTCAAGGTTTTCGCAAGCCTCGCCCGCTGGCCGAGTTTGCCGCCAGCTTTGGCCGCTTTGTCCAACTTCTTAGCGGGGATCTTTTTTCCTGCTGGCACCCCCATCTCTTTGTGCAATGCGCCAGGGTGCTTAATCGCACCCGCAATCCACTTTTTAGCCATTAGGGTATCATTCCTTGTGCGCCGGTACCGCCCATGCCACCCAGGCCGCCCCCGAAGGTGGGCACCTTACCCCGGCTCTTTGATTTGGATTTGCTCTTCGATTTGGCCGCTTTACGAGCCGGAGGTTTCGGTGCGGCTCTGCGGGCCGCCGGTGCCGGTGGTGGAGGAGCCATTATGGGGATCCCGCCGCCGCCCTGCCGTTTGACAGCCCCACCTTTTTTGTACGCTGCTTTCTTCGTTGCCATCTATTTCTTACCTTTGGTTCTAAAGCCTCCTTTGGGTTTGGAGGCTATTTTATGCAGGTCTTTTGGACCTATGTCTTTGGCGATCTTGGTCGCCTGGGATGAGTACTTGGGCGAAGTGGTTCCTTCCTGGACACCCCGCGCAATCCCGAAAAGTTTCTGCTGTGACTTGGTTGTTTTGTGTCCCTTGATTGTCCCGATGGGTTTGTTGGGCATAGCGTTACATGCTGAAGATGTAAGCGGGCTTCGGAGTGTGACTGAAATCAACCCGGCCTTGCACATCATCGAGGAAGATAGCGTCCTGGCCTACGCCCAGACTTCCGATCCAAGCCGGACTTAAAAGTATATTCGGCGCTTCAGCCCGATTGGTAAAATTGCCTAGTGGGCTTCCAAGCAATGTGTAGTAATCAAATTGGTTCTTGAGAGCGACCACGGTATCAAGAGCGTTAGGAGCCGCCCCACCCGTGCCGACCGGAGTCAGATAACCTGCAACGAGCTTCTGCGTCCGGCCTAGAGTCTGCAAAAGATTCTCTAGGTTTGCCATTTTCTATATTGGAACGCTCAAGCTATTCATTAACTCCTTTGCGTTTTTTGGCAAGCCCGCTATGATCACCTCCGAGCGTTTCTCTTCCAAAAAGGTTTGAGCAACTTCTTAGGCGGCTTCGAGAACAGCTCACTTTTGCCACCCATCGACGGAGTCAACGTCTTCATTGGCGACATGGCCTACACCGTTGACGACGGTGGATTCTGGAATGCAGTTCAGCCGACATCCCCTTCCGGTGCGAGCCCAACCTGGGCCTGGATAGATCGATTGCGCGGCGGCCCCGGCCCACAAGGCCCTCCAGGAGTCGGTCTACCAGGACCAGCTGGTCAGATCGGCGTTGCTGGCAGAATGGGTCCTCCCGGACCACAAGGTACTGCTGGCAAGAATGACTTCTCTTTCCTGAACAAGATGTTCGTGGTGCCAGCGTACAACGCGGCTCCGGTCACAGCTACAGTCACTGACTCTTCCTGGATGGCTGGCGGCACATTGGTCTACATACCCGGTGCTGGCACCTTTACTTGCGTAGGCGATCCGCCTAGTCCCAACACTGTTCTCTTAGTCAATTCCGGCGACCCCAATAACGCGGCAGCTGGGACCATGATCAGTTCCGGGACCCAGATCTCACCGGCACAATTGCGTGGCCCAATGGGTCCTCAAGGAACTCCAGGTCCTCCTGGTCCCCCCGGCCCACAAGGAGTCAGCGGAGCCAGCGTCTACACCACTTTAGCCCAGACATTCTCCGTCCCTGTCACTACTGGCACGGCCTTCGTTACCAGTGCGGATCCATTCGGCATCGGCATGATTATCTACATTGCCAATGCCGGTTATTTCGCCGTCACCGCTGTCAACCTGACCGCAAATTCTCTCGACGTAACCAACCAAAATTATCCCGGTGACCAACCTCCAGGAACTGTGGTGCCTGCCGGAACTACCGTCTCAGCCACTGGCCCGCAAGGGCCTCAGGGAGTTCAAGGGCCTGCCGGTCCTTCTGGCGGCCAAGGTCCAATCGGAGTCGCGCCCAGCGGCACCATTGCCATGTTTGGGTCTAAGGATGCGCCGGGAGGCTGGCTCCTCTGTAATGGTACCCTGTACGCCACCAATGCGTATCCGGCTCTTTTTGCTGTCATCGGATATAACTACAATGTCGCGGGCGATAACCCGGCCAATTTCCGGGTACCGAACCTCGTAGGTCGCTTTGCGCTTGGCGCTTCTCCGACTTATCCCATCACACCCACAGCTGCTTCCGGCGGTGAGGTCAACCATGCTTTAACCTGGGCCGAGAACGGACCTCACTACCACAATATAAGTGTCGTCCTGGCTGACAACCAGCATGTGCATCTGAACCCGATTCACGGGCATGGACTGAACTGGACTGACCCAGGACACGGCCACCAAAACTATTATTACCAGAGCATGAACGCCGGTGGGAATATTACGGTGTGGCAAGTAAGCGGTACACAAGAGGGTACTACCGGGACAATAAGTGACTGCATTATCGCCGCTAAAACCGGTATCCAAGCTTCTGTCCAAAATGCTGCGGCCTTCTGGACCGGGGTCAACAACACAATCGGCGTGTACGTCAAATCTGCCTCTTCCGATACTCAGGGCTCCGGCACTCCCCATAACAACATGCCGCCGTACGTAGTCGTCGAATACATCATCAAAACATGAGCAGCGCCCCTCAATTTACCGTCACGCCCATGGAGCCAGGAGTCCGGCCCCAGACGCCGCCCAATTACGACGGCTATGTTTACGTTTACGTCTTTACCCAGATATTGACCCCGTGGACTCAGCCTCCGGTTAACGGACAGGTCACACTGGTGGTCGCCAATTCCCAAGGCTTTGTCGGCGGGATGAGTGTCGCCATCGACGATGGCGCAGGTAACCTTGCAGGCTATTACACTGTGGTCTCGACCACGGCTCTGGACCGAATGACCGTAAGTAGCCTGGGTGGTCAGCCGCCTGGGACCGGGTTCAGCCCCGGTAAAATCACGACCACTTCCTTGCCGGGACCGATAGGTCCTGTAGGACCCCAAGGCAGTCCGGGAGCATCTGGAGCCCAAGGTAATCCAGGACCTCCGTTGACTCCGAAAGGTAGCGTTGCCACTCAGTCGTCCTTGCCCTCTATCGGTGTCGTTGGTGACATGTGGGTGGCACAGGATACAGGGCATGCCTGGGGCTGGAATGGGAACCAATGGGTGGATCTTGGCGCATACCAAGGCCCAGTCGGCCCGCAAGGACCCCAAGGACCCAATGGCCCGCAAGGGATCCAAGGCGTTCCAGGGCCTGTAGGACCTCAAGGAATTCAAGGGACACAAGGGTTCCTTGGTAATCCAGGTGAAAATGCTTTCTCGACTACAACGGCAGTATTCACCGTCCCGCCAATTGGTGGAAACGTAGTCGTCACGGTGGCTGATCCCGATTTTATGACCATAGGCGAGTATGTCTATGTAGCAGGCTCGAACGGGTCAGGACAGGCCGGAGCCCTACAGATAACAGCTATCGCGGGAAATCAGGTCACCTTATTTAATCCGCCTAGTTCCGCAGGAGCTGGAATAGGAGAGGCACCGACAGATGGGAATCTCTACGGACGACAGAATGCTTCCTGGTCTATTGTACCGACTCCAGGACCAGCAGCGCCTTTTGATCCACAGACCGGACTCTATATCTACGACCCGTTCATGTACGGGTTCTATACGGCAGCCACTGTGCCGCCGAACTTCGTAGTGGGATCTTACGGTTCAGGGAGTGTGACTTTTGGAGCGGGTGGTGGATGGGGATTTAGCGGAACCCAGAATGGCCAGGGAATGGCCGCAGTGTTTATAAGCACGGTTGTCAATACCAGCGCCTCTTTCGGCTATGGGTGTATCGGAGCTAGTTTCAATTCAATATTCTGGAACAAACAGGCACCATTAACACTCAAATTTCGAGCCGGAATGAACTTGGCTGCCGCACCGGCTACCGGGAACGGATTCTTGTGGAGAGTCGGCTTTTGGAACCAAGCGCAAGCTATGGGTACACAAGATCCGTTTGTCTCGACTCCTTATTGGGCGTGTTTCCTCGAGTATTCGCCTGATCAAAATGGAGGCGTTTTTCGGCTAGGCTACAGTTTTGGCGCTAACCCTGCATCGCCTGCAAACACGGCGGTGACCTATGTCAATTGCACTAGCGGAACACCGACTTGGAACAACCTTGACTGGTACGAGATTGATATCGCGGTCAACGGCACCATTACCTGCAAGCTCAATGGAACAACCATTCTCTCGAGCGCCACGCTAAATCCTGCTGGCTCCTACGGTGCAATGCTCAATCCCTACGTTGGCCTGCATAAGACGGCGGCGGCTTCGCCCAGCGTCTACGCTTACGTAGACGATCTCTATCTTTATTTACCATACAGCAGATAACCTATGGCTAACGGACCAGAACTCTTACAAGCTACTCCCGGTGTCGTAGTCAATCCGGGAGCACTTATCACTCCTGGTGGCCAGCAAGGGCCGCCCGGTAGCCAGGGTGCAGCCGGAGCGACCGGACTTCCGGGTCCTCCTAGCGGAACTGTAGTCGCCACCACTACTGCTGCCACTTTTAATCAGCCTGCTGTTGGCTCTACTGTCCCGGTCACACTTACTGCTGCCTCCGGTATCGCAGCCGGAATGGTTCTCTACGTTCAGGGGGGCGGCTATTATTCGGTCAATGGCATCGCAGGAAGTGTCGCTACTCTTCAGAACCTCGGTTATGCAGTCAATGCTTCCCCCGCCACACCAATCAATTCTGGAGCAGTAGTCGGCGGCTGCGGTCCTCAAGGCCCAACCGGAGCTACCGGCCCTCAAGGAATTCCCGGAGTAGCCGGAACTAACGGAACTAACGGAACCGCCGCCAGCGTCGCGGTTGGGACCACCACTACCTTAAGTCCGGGAAACAGCGCAACGGTCACCAATAGTGGCTCCGCAACAGCAGCTGTCTTAAATTTTGGTGTACCGGCGGGGATCGCTGGAACGCCGGGCGCTGCTGGCGCTCAAGGGCCTACCGGCGCAACTGGAGCAACTGGAGCAACTGGCGCTGCCGGGCCTCAAGGGGCTATTGGACCTACCGGACCTATCGGACCCATCGGACCTATGGGTCAAACCGGCCCGCAAGGTCCCCAAGGAGTCGCTGGCGCACCCAGCGTCCCGTCCGGCAGTGTGGTCATGTTTGGAGCTGCCAATGCACCTGTTGGCTGGCTCATATGCGATGGCACCTCTTACTCAACCAGCGCTTATCCTGACCTCTTCAACGCTATTGCCACCAACTACAATCTTTCCGGTGATGCTGCCGGAACCTTCCGGGTCCCGAATCTCGCGGCCCGGGTCCCTCTTGGTATCGGATCAGGGACAGATCCAATTACAGGCAAAGGATTCACTCTTGGCGCAACCAGCGGTGAAATCAGCCACGCTCTGCAACCAGCCGAGAACGCAATCCATACCCATACCCTCACAGCCAGCCAAGCTGCTCATAGCCACACCGATAATGGTCACTCTCATCAGGTCGGCCCGCACGGCCACGCCTGGAATGACTCGGGCCATGCCCAATACATCCAGGCCCATGGTCACGGCTGGACCGACAACAATCATCAGCACGTCATAGCCGGGTATTCGATGCAGTTTCAGGGACTGCTGGTTTCTCAAGGCGGCAATCAGGGCTACTCAATTAATGGCGGCAGCAACCTATGCTGGACCGGCGGTGAGAATCAGGTGGTCGGATCCGTTCAGAATGCAGCAGCCTTCTGGTCAGGCGGCCCGAACCAAGCCGTGGGTTCAGTCGCTAACGCGGCAGCATTCGCAAGTGCTAACGGATTTGCCAGTCTGACTACCTCTCAACCGGCTATCACGGCAACTGCCGCTAACCAGGGCTCAGGCACTGGGCACAACAACCTGCCGCCTTATCTGGTTATGCAATATATAATCAAAACATGAAGACTGAACAGATCAGGCAATGGACACCCGGCACCATCTTTAAATTCTCGGTCGGCGACAGGACGACCAATCTTGTCGTTGAGGCCAATGATGGCGAGAACCTAACGGCCATCGTTGGAGGTGCTCAGGGCTTACAGGAAGCAAAAGACGGCAATTACACTGGCAAACGCATGACCTTCCACTTAGTCGGCTTAGATGACCATCCACAAATCTCACAATGAATAACGATCCAGAAGTTGAGGCGGCAACATTTGTCCCGCCACCGTTTCCGACTTGGCCGCCACCCAGTGGAGGCGCACCGTTTCCGGGTAACGAGCTGGGGCCAATCACCAACCCCTATCCGTACGGCACCACCCAGCCCGCAAATATCAATACCGGCAACCCGGTTCCCCCGTTCCTTGCGATGAAGTATCCGCAGTCGGGTGGCGTAGGGAACAACGGGCAAAACCAGGGCGGCTCCTATCAGCTGCCGAAACCGACAAAACCATGGGAAGTCGGCCCGATAGCCTCTGATCCCACGATCTCAGCCATTAAGCCTACTCCGATCATGGGTCCTGGGCCGCAAGGAACTTCACCTTACTAAATATGGATACACCCGTCGCTCAGAACTACGTGCCTCCGGCCTACCAGCAGTTGCCGCAAAGCACCAAGCCATGGGAAGTCGGTCCAATCGCTGGCAGTCCCTTCCCGCCAAAGATCTTCCCGGCTGGCAGCTATATCGATGGGATGGGCAGTGTCATCACACCAACCTCTGTAAGATCAGGATGGGGGAACTAGCATGGCTAAAAAACCTTTACCCTCGACCATGGAACCGGCCAATGCTGGTAAACAGCCGCCGTTCGTGCCGGTAACTTTCAAGACAACGGTGGGACCGCCCTTAGCCAAAGGCACTTACCAGGAAGTAGGGCTTTACTTGAAGCTCTATGATTATGCTTATAACGGACAGAGCCAGACGGCAGTCATCAACTTCAAATGGCCTAAACCAGTATAACTTTATGGCTAACGTACCAACCAACATGGGGCCGCCCATGGAGCTGGGCTGCGGGCCAGCGGATCCGGCTCTAAGCGCCACCATAGCGGGCAACTATGCCGGGACTGGCTACAATCCAGTCAGAGGCGGCACTGGCGAAGTCGGCACGATAAATCCGGGAGCTAATACTCCAGTTGCATCCCAAGGCCAGCCAGCTCAGTTGCGCGGCTACGTTCTGGGCGGCCAGCTCTATCTGGTCGATAGCGTGACCGGCACGGCCTATACCGTTGGCCCAGCTCTGCAAGTGCCGCAGCCACCCATCTATTCACCAACCAAATGAATATCCCGGCACCGGCAGCCAACGCGATCGTCGCGATGAAGGAGTTCTTTGTCTATATGGGCTCAGACGGGAATCTCTGGGCCGTCTCGGCAGACAAGCTCCAGGCCGGTCAGCTGGGTGGGCCTGCTGGTCAGCCCCCGGTGATCGATGCCGTAGAAGAGGCACCGGCGGATGGGAACCCGTATGTCCGGCAGGATCTGGCCTGGATCATCATGCCTAAGAAGCCGCCCAATATAACTTTAAGCGACGGCATTAACGAGATCACCCTCACGATTGGACCGGCGGGCGATCTCTGGGTCAGTCAGACGGCTGGCCCCAACGCCGGTAAGACCTGTGACTTAACCTATGGCAAATGGCAATAACTGGGAAACAGGTCCCATATTAAACGCACCGTACTGCGGTCAGAATCAGACCTCCCAGATCCAGGTCCCAGCACCCATTGCCTATAAGGCATACCAGTACAGCCCAGAGGAGGGTCCCTGGGCCATGATACCGTACTCGGTACTTTATCCTCCGCCGACCCAGGGACCGGGTGAAGCTTGGGTGCCCCCGCCGGTTAAGCAAACCGATATTTTCATGGCTCAACAAACTTTTCCGCTATGAGAGTCTCCCTGGTGGATGAGACCACCGGCCAGGAACGTGGCTGGTTAGAGTGCAACAATGAGGGGCGAGTCTGGATGTGCATCTCGGTCCTGGATCTGATGCATGTGCAGACTTTGCCGACCTTTCTCGGGATCCCCATGGACTTTCCGCCCACCACCTCCATCGAGTTCCAGTAATGGCCTTCGATACCATACCCTTCGTCCAGAGTGTCCTCTATAAGTCACCCTACAGTGGGTGCTGCAATTTCTCTGGCTTCGCGAAGCCTGCGGCTGCTGCCCCGCCTGTCATTATTCAGGGACCGCCTGGGCCTATGGGTCCTCCGGGGCCTCAAGGTCCTCCTGGAGTCCGAGGTAGCCTCTGGTGGGTCGGCACCGGACCTCCTGGAACTATCGCCGGAGCGCTGCCCAACGACATGTACCTGGATGACGCAACCGGAGATACCTATCAACTCTCATAGCCATGGGCTGGGCCAAGACAGGCAATATCCAAGGACCAACCGGACCACCTGGACCGTCCGGCGGCCCGGAGGGTCCTCCAGGTCCTCCCGGACCTCAGGGTCCTCCCGGCGCTAATTCTACTGTTCCCGGCCCGCAGGGTCCTATCGGGCCTGTCGGCCAAACCGGAGCTGCCGGGCCTCAAGGACCTTCTGGGCCTCAGGGATCCCAAGGCGTTCCTGGGGCAGCTGGCAGCCAAGGACCTATCGGCGCAACTGGGCCTCAAGGACCGGCTGGAGCCGACTCAACCGTTCCCGGCCCGCAAGGACCTGCCGGGGCAACCGGGCCTGCTGGCGCAACTGGGGCTACTGGCGCAAGTGGCCCTCAAGGTCCTGCCGGGCCAACTGGCCCTGAAGGCCCAGCGGGGATCGGCCTCAACATGAAGGGCACGGTGCCGACATCGGCCAGTCTGCCGACTACAGGCAACCAGCCCAATGACACCTACACGGCCTTGGACACGGGCCACGCTTGGACCTGGAATGGTACAACCTGGATCGATATTGGCCCGATCCAGGGGCCTGAGGGACCTACCGGGGCAACCGGCGCAACCGGCGCAACCGGGCCTGCGGGGCCTAGCGGCCCTGCGGGAGCAACTGGGGCAACTGGCAGCCAGGGGCCGACCGGGGCAACTGGGGCGCAAGGACAAGGCTATCACTGGCGAGGAACATGGTTCGCTTCAACGACCTATAATTCATACGACTCTGTCGCCGCTAGCGATGGATCAAGCTACGTCGCTGTTACTACCACAACCGGGAATGATCCTACCACTGATGGCGGGGCTCATTGGGGTGTATTAGCCCATACCGGAGCAACCGGTGCGACGGGTCCCACAGGTCCCGCAGGAGCCGCTTCCACCGTTCCTGGACCTCAAGGGCCTGCTGGCGCTACGGGCGCAACCGGACCACAGGGACCAACTGGACCAGAAGGTCCAACTGGAGCGACTGGATCGCAGGGGCCGACAGGAGCTACAGGAAGCCAAGGGCCAATAGGCGCGACTGGGCCAACTGGTCCTCAGGGGGCTACAGGTATAGCTGGTCCACCAGGAGCGGGTGCAGGTGATTCGCCTTATAAATGGTCAACCGGAACTGCTGCGGCTGATCCGGGTACAGGTAAAGTTGGAGGCAACAACGCAACCCCAGCTTTATTTACTCACATCTATGCTGATAGTTTTGACCAGAATGGATCAGGCGTTTTTGGATTACAACAGCTGGTCAACGGAAGTGACCTCTATTTGTATGAAACCGGCCAGGTCGGAACTTCTATTCATTTTACATGTGTTGGTACTCCGGTAAACCATGGCCCCAATCAGTGGTTCGATATTACCGTTAGTCTGGTTAACAATGTCGGGTTTACTCCTTCCAACAACCAAGCGGTTCAACTATATTTACCGGTTGAAGGTGCTACTGGTCCACAAGGCCCCACCGGACCGCCCGGAGCTACGGGACCACAGGGACCGACCGGACCACAAGGGCAAACTGGAGCGACCGGGCCACAAGGGCCCATTGGTTTAACCGGGGCAACAGGTCCACCCGGACCCCAGTCAGTCAGCGCCGATACCGGTAACCTGCTCACCCTCGGCAGCGATAATCTGGTTAGCCTACCTTCCAGCGTAATCTGGAATCAGCGTCTTAGATCATACAACGCTATCGGCAATCCGAATTTCGAGGTTACGCAGCGCAATATTGGTACGGTGATTACGCCAGTATCAGGTGGTGGTACTTTTATTGAAGATAGATGGTTTATAAACAAATCAGCCGCTGTGACGGGTGTGGTGACCGCCCAGAAACAAGGTCCTGCTGCTAGTGCAGCAGGATGTACTCCTGTTCCAGGGACCAACTATTTGATCTCTAATGGCTTTTTGCGGATCACATTAACTACGGCCCAGGCAACGCTCGCGGCAGGTGATAATGTGATTCTAGGCCAATTCGTTGAAGGTCCCTGCTTACGAGAATTATGGGGTGATGTCCATTCAGTATCGATTTTATGCCGATCCAGCGTAGCCAATTTGAGTTTAGGATTGAACTTGCGAGATCCTGTCACTACTACTCATTCACTTTCTAAGTTATGTACTTTGGGAGCGGCTAATAGTTGGACCTTGATTACTCTGCCTAACTTGCCAGTTTGGCCGACAGGCAATTTCGTTATCACACCCGGTGCGCAAGGATATATTTTTGGCATCACATTAGCTTGTGGATCTACATATATCCCTCCAGCCAATGATGTTTGGCAATCAGGCCTTTATGTTGGGGCAGTTGGCCAGAGCAATTTTTTTGCTCAAGCTGTTAATTCCACGTTCGACGTTGCCTTTGTTCAGCACGAGCCAGGAGCGGTTTGCAGCCAACTGATGGACCTTCCGTTTACCGGGCCAAACGGAAGTCTGGAAGCTTGTCAGCGCTATTTTCAGAAGAGTTACAATTACGGTGATAAACCTGGAACCGTTACAAATCCTACTGCCCTACGATTCGCCGTTCCCGCTGGGCTGGTTAACCCGGTAGGTCAAGTACGTTTCCCAAAAATTATGTCTAAGACACCAACCATCACTGGCTATAGCACAAATACTGGTGCGATTAATAATGTTTATGATGCAACAAACGGAGCCGATCGAGCAATTACGTCCGCCATTGGTATTTCCGATAATAGCTTTGGCGGATTTAATGTAACTGGCGGTCTTAGTACGATCTGGCAGGTTTTGTTCCACTATACCGCCGATACCGGGTGGTAAAAAAACAATTCTTATGAGCGAGAACGGTAAAGCTAAGAATGTCTCTAACGATCCCTGCTATTGGCGCGAACGCCTCGGTCACGGTCCAAGACACGAGTTGGTGCAATATCGGGGACTTCGTCTCAGTCCAGGGAGCAGGGGGAAGCGGGCAGTCTGCCGTTCTCCAGATCAATAATATCACCGGGAACACCCTGAACTTGCTCAATCCGGCCCAGACCGGGGCTATCCCGCTAGCCAGCGTGACCGGGCCAGGGCTAGCTAATGCGCTCTCAGGTGCGAGCACGGATTATTTGGGCGGTGATAACCAGTGCCATAACGTCAGTGGTCTGAATCGTTACTACGGAGTCGATTCGACCAATGCTACGGCTTTAGTAGTTACTGTTAACAGCGATTTTAGTTTGAGCAAAGGCGTAGTCGTCTGGGTCTTACCAACTGCGAGCGGTTTTAATGGTGCCTCACCCAATTTGAATGTCAACAGTACCGGAGCGATTAGTATCGTGAATCGAGCTGGCATTGCACCCAGTATTGCTGAACTGCCGGTCAATGTGATGTTTGGCGTTGTCTATGATGGCACCTATTGGCGTTTAATTACGCCAATCCGGCGAAAGTATACGACTGGCACTAATCCTGGCACCGTTACTGTTGAGTGCGCCGGATATGATGCAGTTGGAGTCAGTATTACTTTAACAACGGCTGCTGCTAATGCTGTTACGCTGGCCCATTTAGGCGAGGGAGTACCGTTTAATGTGTACATCTATAACGGATATTCCGCCGCAGTTACTTACTCGGTCACAGCCACCCAGGCTAATGGAGCAGCGGCATCGGCAGCATATTGGAACTGGTCAAATGTTCTAACAGGAGTAGGAAACAGTACTATATCGGCATCGTTGACCAATGGACTGGCAGTGTTTCTTCAAGGGTTTTTAAATAACAGCCTCCTAGTCTGCAAATGAGCGCATCCCCTTTAGTCATCCCCAACCCTGGTACAGTGGTCCCTTCCGGCAGTCTGATCACACCTACGGGCTCTATGGGTCCGGTAGGACCGCAAGGAGTCAGCGCCGATGCCACCAACCAGCTGGTGATCGGGAGTGACGGCATGGTCTCCCTGCCAGGGAGCGTGCTCTGGTATCAGCGCCTTCGCTCGTACAATAGTGTGGTCAATCCGAACTTCGAGGTAAACCAGCTCAGTTCCAATGCCGTAAGGTTGGTTGATCGCTGGAACCTCTGGAAAACGGCTGGGATTACGGCGGCAGTGAGTTCTGGGCCAGTTGCAACCAGTGCAGGCTGCCTCCTGCCGGGGACCAGCTATCGTGTTACCTCGCAAATCCTTACTTTCCAGGTTACAACCGCCCAAGCAGCAGCGCCGGGCGGGAGCGACGGGTTTGGTTTCTACCAGTATCCCGAAGGCATTGCCGCTCGCGAATTGGTTAATGACGTGACCTCCTTGAGCCTGATGGTCTTTTGTAATGTTGCGGGCCTGAAGTTCACTGTAGCGCTGAGGGATGGCTCTGGGGTCTACAGTATCGTTTATCTCTGCACGATTCAGACTGCGAGCCAATGGACGGTTATCCCGCTGCCCAATATTCCTGCATTCCCTAGTGGATCGACCGTTGGGCTAACCCCAGGATCTAACGGTTATAATATCTTTATCGTTCTGGCTTGTGGCCCGACCTTAACCGCGCCCAATACCGGCATCTGGAACACGACTGGTGGCTATGTCGGTGCGCCGGGGATGAGTAATTTTCTTTCGACGGTTGGCAATATCTTCTACTGTGCCTTCGTTCAGCATGAACCGGGCAGCGTCTGTACCGCCCTGATCGACAAACCTTTCCTCCAGAACTACCAGGAATGCCTCCGCTACTATCAAAAAAATACTCATTACGCTAATACCCCATGCACTGGAAACTGGAAACTGGTTGGCACTTTAGCCGCAACGAACAGTACACAAATCCGTTGCCTTATCCGATTTACCCCGGAAATGGCAAAGACTCCGACAGTGCGTTGGACCGGGAATAGTACTGCATTAGGAAACGTCTTCCTTGAGAGTGTCGGCCTTGTCGCAGTCGGTAGCACCGGAGTTGGAACCTCAGGAGTACAATCAATTACCTTATCGGCTGCCCCTACGTGTGCAGCTTATGCCGATGTGCTCGCAGACTGGGACGCCGATACCTTGATCCCCTGAGTATGTGCTTATCCCCCTACAACGCCCCAGGAGCCATCCTCTGCGTAGACCGCTATCATAAGAGTCCCAAGGCACCAGGAACGCCAATCCGGCCCATGGCGCTGCCCCCTAGCCCCATTAGCTACGGCCCACCTACCCAGGCAGGCCGGTTCGTCTGCGGAGGTCCAAGCTCGACAGGTCCGTTCCTCTTCGGTTATATGGAAGGTATCACCTGGAGTGCCCAGGTCTTCGGACGCATCTCCTCCGGTGGCACCGGGCAGAATCTGGGATTATCGTGAAATGGATAGCAGTACTTTTGTTTCTTTTTCTGGCCTTGCTTGCTTATAGCCAGCATCCACCCCATCCGCCGCATCCACCGCATCCTCCACACCCACCACATCCTACTCCGACTCCTCCACATTCTACTCCGAGTCCTACGCATCCAGGCCAGCCGCATACAACTCCTCCGATTCCTGGCAAGCTGATCACCTTACAGCCGGGTCAAGATCCTAAGTCATTCATCCCGGCACTAGCACGGAACGCGAGGCGGCTTTCCCTGTCTTCTGAGCTTAATCTTGGACAACTAGAGACGCTCAGGAATATCCTGCTTTCTGAAGTTGGCTACGGAGGACGCGAAATCGGGCTCTGGGCCGCGTCTCACGGCGATTTCGAGAAAGAGGAGGGTAGTTCACAGGTCGCGACAGAAGGCATCATCGTCGCAGCCGACAAACGCTTATTCGATCACTTGGTAGTTGGGATTGCAGGCGGTTATAGTCACTCAGGCAGTAGCGATCTTGACCTCAACTCCGGCTGGGGAGGTGGATACCTTATCATTTTTGGTAGCGGCTTTTACCTGAACCAGACGGCAATCGCAGGCGGCGACTACTTCTCAACCACGAGATCTGGATTGCTTGGCACGGCGAGAGCCAATTCTAGCGGTTGGTTCTTCTCTGAAGTCGCTCAAGGAGGCTACAACGCGAAATGGAACAACCTCTCAATCGGTCCCTATGCGATGCTCCAGTACGCAATCGTCGGTAATGGAGCCTTCTCTGAAACTGGCTCAGATGCGCCGGTTACTGTTCATTCTGGAACACAGGGTTCCACCGTATCGGATCTTGGCACCGAGGCCTCTTACAACTGGAACAAGTTGACCTTCAAGCTCAGTCTAGCCTGGGAGCATGAGTACACCGATACGACTAGCTTCACTGAAGTGAACGTTGTCGGTATTCCCTCCAGCCTTACTACCGTCGCCGGGACCAGCCTCGGACATGACTCCATGATCGTCAACGCAGGCTTTTCTTATCAAGTAACGGAGCGTGCTTCCATTGGCCTTGGATACGCAGGGCAGATAGGCCGCAAGAACGAGGAGTCTAACAGTATAATAGGAAATATCCGACTTGGATTCTAGCCCAATAGTGTTAAAAGCTTCCCATGAGCACGCGCAGCTCACGGAGGGAAGCCTACCTCGCAAACATGCGACAGTACCGGGTGAAATGGCTCCTGGAAGAGGTCACCGGCCTATTTCGCTTTATCGAACAGTTCCCCTGCGAGGGGAAAGAACCTCACCAGATCGTAGACCAGTACCTGAGCTACCTGGATACGCTGGATAAGCTGGAAGCGGAGGGATGCCGCCGTCACGTTAACGGCGGCTCCGAGGCCGGTGAATTGGTGGCGTCTCGTCAGACGAGCCCCCGACCTCTGTGCGGTCCCTCGCCGCGACATCTTTAATTGGGATATGGGATCCCATACTCCTGGCAAAAGCGTTTCACGTCCTCCTGCTGCACATCCGGGTACTCAGTTGAGATCCGGGCCACCATCTCAAAGGCCTGCTGCCAGAGCACCATGTAGTCCGGTTCCTGTTTGATGTGCTCCTTGATCAGCTTGCGCCACGCTCTGCCGAAGGCCTTCTGGAATGGGGTATAGATCTTCCCCGCCTTTAGCTCCAGCTTATCGTTGGCCTTGAGGTCCGACATTATCTGCCGGTGAATCATGGTGTCTTCTGCCCCAGGGAAAGCGATGGTCTTCTTATCCTGGGGCTGCTGCCTCGATTTAGGCTGCCTGAGTAACATCTGCGGCTGTGTCTCCGGTGCGCTGTGGGCAATCATTTCTGCGGTCGAGATACTGACCTTGCCCTCGTTCAGGGCTTCGATCACCGGCTGGGTTGCGTTCTTAGCGATGTAGGCGAGCCGTGCCCGGTTGCGTACACTCTTGGCTTCAATACTCATGTAGTCTTCGGTCTGAGCCAGGGCCTCCGCGAGTGCCAAATCGGACCTCATGTCCAGTTTGGCACGATTCTTATAGAGCCGGAGGTAACGTCTGGCATGTCTGTCGGTAAAAATTAGGTTCTCTTTGATCCACGGCATCCATTGGCCATGCGCCAACTTTTTCCTGCGCTTGGCCAGTAGCTCTCCGATCCGAATCGCCTTCTGCAAGATCGTCTCGGTAGCCTTGGCTACCTCGGTATGCAGCTGGTTGATCTCTTCGGCATCACTCATTATTCACCTTCGGCTTCTTTCTTGCGCCGAGCCTGCCGTTCCCGAGTCAGCTCCCGAGCCCGCACCTTGGCTTTCTTGGTCTCGATGATCTGGTCATAAGCCTGATGCCAAGTCACTTTGTACTCATCAAACCACTCCTGGATGGTCTCCATGGTGATCAGGTCCCAGTAGTCCTTGGCTAACTTCCCTAAGAAACTGAACGCCTCGTTGTAGGCCCGCTCCCGCAGTTCCGCTATTGCGCTCTTCGGCTTCTCCTGGGCGAGCAACTTGTCCACCTTCAAGGCCCGGTCCACCCGGCGCTTACCCACCGCCTTGTCGTTACGCAGCGCCCGGTGGTAGAGATTCCCCCGTGGCCCCTGTTCGTCCTTCTTGATGATTCCGGCGACACTGAAGGCACGCTGGATATCTCCATAGACGTGCTGGTTAAACGGCTGCCGGGAGTTGCGCCACCGAGCGATAAACTCTTCCTGGTCACCATCGGTCAGATCCCATTCCCGAATCGTGGTGACGATGTCCTGCCACGAGGTCTCTACATTGTGGGTGGCTAAGGTCTGTGCGCCAACGTACTGATAGTACTGCTGGAACTTTACGATGAGCTTATCGCTCTGAGTGGGGGTGATCATATCATTGCCATCCAGTATAACTTAAATATAACGATGCGCAACGTTTTTCTTTTCAGGGCTTTATGTCCGGGTCCTGGTCATCAGGACCAAGCGTTGTGTAAGGCTCGATCCAAATCAGCTTTCGCTCCCCTCTCTTCATGCCGTACACCTGACGCTTCCAGTGGCCCGCCACCCAGTGCTTCGGAAGTTTGCGCCCGGTGAAGGTGGCCTCGTGATAGTGCGTTGTTTTCGAGCTGGGCCGGTACTGGCTTTTGCCCACAAACTTCGCGGGCCACAGGCCTGGGATAATCCGGTCATTGATCTGCCGGACCTTCCGTAAAGGGTCTGCCTCCTTCACCTCGTACTCCAGGGGAACACTCCCCATGAACAAGAGCACCATCACCGCTAAGTGCTCCATCCGCGCTAAGAGCTGGTCATCGGTCGAGTCACAGGTCGAGCCGGTAGTAAAATGACCGCCAACCTGGATGTCCTTTATCTTCCGTCCCTCGAATGGCCGCACCACACCATAGTTGAGACCTGGATCCATGTTGATGTCGCCACTGAGCTGCGAGCACACCACCATCCCGTCTTTCTCGAAGACGGGGGTCGGGATATCCCGCATCTTCAGCCGCCCATACATCAGAGCGAAGTTCGACAGCTCATGGGTCATCTCCGGGGAGAGCTGACTTAGCTCGCCCGCCTTGGCCTTGGCGATATCTAAGAACATCGCATCCCGCTCCTCCTGGCCGTCACGCTGGATCGTGATCAGCCCCTTGGGCAGCATGATCCGCATGCTCGCTCTCCTCCAGTGGATGTCGTCCGTCTCCAGATCCCCCGGCATCTTGGTGCACATCAACTTCTGGCCCAGCTCCCGCTCTAAAAAGTATATTGGGCGCTGATCCTTCATGGCCAGGATCGAGGTCAGATACATCAGCCGGATGATGTGATCCGGGCTAGCGCCGTAGTCCCCGGCCACGTAAGTGCTCAGGAAAAAGCCGAAGATGTGATCCAGGCTTTCCTGGTTGTAATAATCAACCTGCCGGAAGTTGGGCAGGATGTAGCGCTTGCCAGTGATCGCCATCCAGGTGATCGGGCAGGCCTGGGCGATCCGGGCCGCAAGACCCTTGAAATCCTTCTCCGTGATCGCCTTGTGGCTTCTAACGTTCGACCGGGCCTGTCCGTGGCCAGGGCTAATTGATTCAATGCTCATGCCGATTATTTTACTTTATCGGCAGAGAGAGTACAAGCAGTATTTATCCTATGACGTTTTCGCTTCAGGTAGCTCCGGGCCAGGATCGCTTTCCAGCGTTCTGGGTTGGCTAATCGCCAGCGCTTCCGTGCCTCGGCGCGGGCCGCCTCGCGTTCCTCTTGGGTGTGGTATTTGCGAGGACGGCCCATAGGCTAAACCACCTTAAGGACCGGGGTCTCTCCCAGGTCTAGCGGTGGGAACGACAAAATTGACCTTCTTCCTCGGCGCTTCTTATCCGCTCGCTTCTGGATAGCACGCCACCTTTCCGGGTTCTTATCTCTCCACTTCTTTGCCCAACGTCGCCGTGCTGCAAGGAGCTGATCCTTGGTCCGATACTTCCTCGGTCGGCCTCGGCTTCGTTTAATCATAGCTTACTATTAAACTGTATTGGCCTGAAGCACAAGCGGGCCGGATACTGAATCGTACCCGACCCGACATGCACATGAATCAATACCCCGCGAAGAAGGTCGCAACGCTAGGCAACTCTCATCCTTGCCCATATAGTAAAAATTGTCAACTCGGATCCACGCGCCCCCGAGAGCAAATGGTTTGTCTCTGAGGATTATGGACAATGTTAAAGAACAGATCCCTCGGAGACGCGCAAAACTTCATAGTGAACTCTTCCCAGTCCCAGGCGGGATGTAGTTCTCTAACCACCGGAAATAGATCGCCTCGGCCTGGGCCGGTGTAACATTAAGACCAAAGCTCTCCCGGATAAACTTGGCTAACGCTACCGGCCCGCTCATCTTCTTGCCGTCGATCCGAAAGGTCTGGTTCTCCTCGTCCAGTTCCCAGTTGTGGCCGTCATCAGTTATGATCTTTTCCCAGCTCATCTTTCTTCTTCTTCTTGTCGCGAGAACGTTTCTGGATCTCTAGCCAGCGCTCCCGGTGCGCCCGTCGCCACTTGGTCGCCCGTCTGGCCTCGCGAGCTTTACGCTCCTCTTTAGTTAGCGCCCGAGGCCTGCCTGCTTTAGCCATCTGGATAGAGGCTCCGGCCCTCCTTATCTTTGATCTCACCCCGGTCATAGCGGCACTGCAAGTGCTGGATCTCAGTCGCGTCCTGGACCGTCAGCTCAATCGCTTGATCTATGGCTAAGAGTTCCTCGTAGGTCACCGGCCCTTTGTTGTGGTACACCGCCAAGAGCGGTTCACACTCCGGCCAGTACACCAAGAGGTAAGCACAGTAGGCATCCAGGGTGATATCTTTAACCATAAACATCTTGTGGCTCACCCCCAGGGCCTTTAGCCGGTCATACTCCGTCCATCCGTATAACCAGCTCCCGGGCATCCCCCTGGCCTCAATGATCACCGGCGTCCCCGCTCTCCCAGCCCCAGGCTCGATGTTCATCAGTTGTCCCCTAGCCCCGGAGGACACGCTAGCGCCTCCGGCTGCTTCTTAGGCTTTAACATCGTCGCCTCCCCTACCTCTAACCAGATCGACCCGTTGTCCCAGGCATCGATAATCTCCCAGGTGATCTCCTCATTCTCCTCGGCCTCCTTTAAGGCCTCCGGCCTCACGATCACGCTCAAGAGCCCCGTTTGAGCCAGCCGCTCGATCAAGGGCAGATACTTCTCAATCACCGGCCCCTTCAATGCCACGTACTCGTCAAACACATGCCCCGGCGTCATCTCCCCCAAGTGCTGGATCACGGCGTTTAATTCCACTAGCCGCCATAGCCGCTCCTCTTCACTCATCGTTTCTTTCACCACCTCCTGCATCGCTTCCCTCACCGGATCATTCATAGCGCCCCCTTCCCACTCCCAGGCTTAATCGTGTCTAACGCTTCTCTAATCGCCTTATCCACCTTCTCCTTCTCAATCTCCCCTAGAGGATTGCACTGCTTCTTAAACGCCTCGATATCCTCAGGGTTATTCCTGTCCACTAACCCCTGAGCAAATACCGCCCGCATGTGCGCCACTATTGAGTCCCAGTCCCGCTGCGCCTGCCACAACGCCCGCAAATATTCCCGGCGACTCGCCGCCTCTTCCCGGATCGCCTTCGCTAGCTTCTTATTCATCCTTCTTCTCCTTCCCCCCTTCCAATACCGTCCGTATCAGGCATAGCTCATCACAGATACTCTTTAAGGCCTCTATCAATTCCCCATGCCTCACCTCACGCTTCGAGCGCTTCACCTTCTTTACTTCTTTTATCGCCTCACTCATTTCTTTCCCCCCATCCTCTCGTAACTCCTCCTCCAATGCCCAGCTACCCACTTCCCATCCTTACGCTTCCTCGGTGTCACCCACACCGCCTTCCCCTCCGGCTTCCGCTCTTTAGTCGCCTTCTTCAGCTCTTCATTCATATATCCCTATTTCTATCCTATTAGGCTTTATCGGTCAAGCACGTTATATCTAGCCCCACCTCCACCCCCCGCTTCCTAGCACGATACTCCCGCTGCTCCTTCGCCCATATCATCTGCTGCAACCGCTTCGACCGCCCAGCCCTCAGTCTCCTCATCCGCTCCCTCTGCTTCGCTAATTCTTTCTTCGTCCTACGCACAGACATGGTAATACCACCTCCTCCTAGAGGACTTGCTTTTTCTTACTACGCACAGACAGTACTACCACCTCCAAGGCCATGACCACCCTTTTTATAAAATGTAGAGCCACCACTTCGGAGGGTGGGCAATGCGCTTGGCGCTTCACCGCAGCGGGCAATGCCCCCCGGCAAATGCCGCGTAATGCGGGGAGGGCCACCCTCCGGCCCGCCGCCAGCGGACGGAGCCCATGTGGGGAACCTGCCCCGCTGGCTGATGACATGACAGCACGCTGTCAAGTACCTAGCACTGCTATTTTTGTTTACTGGCAGCGGCTATTTTATATTACACCCATTGTATGATGTTATGACTCCACGACTGTGGCAAGGTCCTCAGCACCAACGACTTATGTGGCTCGCACAGATCGACGGCCTGCTGGCTGTCGCCAGGGCTCGCGAGCGCGGCGAACCGTGGTGGATGCTCGATGTGCGCAGGGCGCAGGCGCGGATCGCCGCGTTGCGCCGGGGCGCGGCCCGGTCTCGCGATCAGGCTGGCGGAGCTTGAGAAGGAGCAGCGCAACCATTGGATCTGTTAGCCCGAATGAACGAGCGCAGGCTGGCCCCGTAACACTCACGGGTGCAGTAGAATCCGCGTGTTTGGTTGCCACCTTTGGTCCAACTGGGTTTGGCTCTGAAGGGTTTGCCACAGTGCTGGCATTTGACGATCATGGTCTGAACTCCTTGAGCATCTTGAGGATATCGCGTTTGATCTTTTGAGCTTCCTGGGCACCGAGGCCTTCGTAGTCTGCTATGAGGTTGATGAGTTGGTCAGCGAACTGCTCGTCTGAGATACGTTGTTGGCTCATGTGAGTGGTGAGATGCGGCCTGAGTTATTCAGAGGTGTAGTGAAGCCTGGGTGCTGGATGAACTCTTCGAGCGCTGCGTCGATCAACTTGTCATTATTCCGAGGTGGCCGCCAGTAGAAGTGCGGGGATACGCCGCCCATGAGATGTTTAAAATCTTGAGGGCTGAGGTCCTCTTTGGGATCAAGCTCGTAGACCTTGCGCCAGGAGACTTTGCCGCTGCCTGGGGGGATAGATGGGTTCATGTGAGTTTGAATTCTTTGCGGATATGGTCTGGTTGCTTGTCTAGGGTTGCCCAGGGAGGCGTGTGTTCGCCAACTATGACTTCAATTCCTGGTTCGACCATAGAATAGACCAACCCGCATTTGGGGCAGGTTGGATAGTCTGATTCGTAAGCCACATCGGTGTGGCAGCGGACGCATTTGAAAGTCATGTGAGTTTGAGTCTACCCAGGATCAGATCGTCGCTCAAGAGGTGCATGACGACGGTCATCGTTCCGGGCTGGTCCTTTTCCGATACATCGATGATAGCGAAGTCGCGTACCAGCGTGTAGGGATCGCCTTTCTGGTCTAGCATGGCGATTAGTCCGTCCTCGAGCGAGCCGAAGTGCCTGATCAGGTCCTGATGCAGCTGATGGGTTTGA
>Ga0318557_10000009_pt1 | contig 30930 bp, 28 predicted proteins | sample GRESIP065b5f19_FD_203497 | JGI IMG/M metagenome (GOLD analysis project Ga0318557, IMG submission 203497) | Tropical soil microbial communities from Luquillo Experimental Forest, Puerto Rico - GRE.SIPMG.065b5f19 | ecosystem: Environmental > Terrestrial > Soil > Tropical forest > Bulk soil... | reverse complement strand
TCCGCGTGCTTGCTCTGGCGCGCTCGTCGCCGGCAGGCTGAGCTCGGCGGTGTCTAGTCCCTAGCCCTCATCACGCCTGCCCGTCTCGGCTCGAGGGCCTGAGGCGGGAGGCCGGCCTTTGCTAGGGAGCCGTCTGAAGTAGACGTTGGTGACGTAGAAGTCGTACTCGCGCAGTACGCGGTCTAGAGCGTCCCGTAGGTACGTCGGTAGGTACTCCTCCGCCCACGTGTGCCCGGTTGCGATGCACTCAGCATGGAAGCTGATGACTTGCTCGGTCTGGGGCTCGGCGGAAACCTGTTCGGCGCTCACGGCTTACACGTCCAGGGCGACCAGTCAGACCCGGTAGCCCGAAAGTATCTCCACGCCGCCCGTGATTGAGCTAGAGCTGTCACGCCGTCCCCGTAGGTTCGGCGCTCCCAGGAGCCCATCTGAAAGAGCCCGAGGTACTGCCCATTCCGGGCGTCGGTGCGCCAGTGTGACTCGCACCACGAGACTCTGAGCGCCTGTCCACAGTATCCACGGAACGTTCCACAGATCGCAGGAGGCGGCTTCGACGAAGTATCTCTTCCGCCGGAAGCGTCACACACCGCGAGCAGAGCGGGAGTGAGACAGGACGCCACGAGCGACGTCCGCAGCACTCGCACCGACAGTAGGCGCGCCGCACCTTCACTTACTCGCGTGGCTCCGTTCCGATCCGAGGGGACAGGTGCGACGCGGGCGGATAGGTGAGGTAGTTCGTGGCCTTCCAAAGCCACTCATCATCAGCCCACGTCGGCAGGCCACGGTTACAGCGGTAGCAGAGCAGCCCGCGCAGTTGCATCTCTCGGTGGTCGTGGTCGATGTGCAACCGCCTAGTCTTAGCACGCGCGCCGCAGATCGCACAACCCCCGCCCTGGATCGCGAGCAGCTCGTCGTAGCGGTCGCGATGGGCCTCGACGAAGGCGCGGTGCTTATCCATATCAGGGCGCGGGCGGGTGCGTGGTGCCTGCTGTAGTGGCGAAGAGCTGCGGGGCGCACTCGGGGCAACCTTTTCTCTTTGGATACTCGCGAGGCACTTTGAATTTCCGGCCGCACCATCGGCACTTCCGCGTCACAAGCTTGTCGGGCGGGTCGCTCACGGCAACCGTCCCTGAACTGGTGAGCGTTCGAGTAGTTCGTAGAGGCGTGCAATCGTCCACATGTGCCGCTCGTAGGCGTCGTCCTCGGTCCCGACGGCGGATACATACGCCTCTAGTTCTTCCAGCGCGAAGGAGATAGCGCGGCGGTCTAGCTGCGTTAGCTTTACCCCGGTCACGGCAACCGCCCCTGCGTGAACGCGTACCCATCCCACCGCTCACCGAGTCTCGCGGCGTCGTTCATCCCTTTCAGGATGCTGTGCGTGAACCCGGCAGCCACGAGGTCTAGCGCCACCCGGTCCGCGGCGAACGGCTGCATCGCCCCGCCGTAGTTCGACGGACAGACGTACCCCGGCGAACCCTCGCCGATGATGTAGGCGGCGATGGCGGACGCGTCCTGAGGCGAAACGAGTCCGCCCTGGAACCCTTCGAGCGTCCAATCCGTGCGCCGTTTCTGCCTGCGCCGGCGCCACTCGCGAAGGAACGGGAGGACGTAGCCCTGAATGTCGTGCGTTTCGATATCGAGGCAGACCATCGGAAAGTCCGGGCCACGGTCTAGCGGCGAGAGTTTGCCCGACAGCCACGCCGCAGCCTCAGCGGGAAGCTTCGGTACCTCGGGCCAGTCCTCGCGGAAGTAGACACCGGGGATGTAGCCCTTCGCCTTCACCGCGTCCAGGTAGGCGAGGTTGAGCCGCGACTCGCGCACGTCAAAGTAGAGCGAGTCGATTCCGTGGAGCGCAGCCTTCGCGTAGTCGGGATCGTTACCGGCGTCAACCCATAGAGCCCTCACTCTCCACCGTCCTTTGCTATGTCGGGCAAGTGGCCGTAGAGCTCGTCGTATGCCTCCGCAGCCCGCTTCAGCAGCGCGCCGTTCTGCGTCAACTGCCTTCGCGTCATGGACGCCTCAATCTGTCCGAAGTAGCTCGTCAACTGCACTTCTATCATCGGCCACGGAATCGAGTATCCGAATGAGGGTGTGGGCGGCATCTAACCTACCGCCTGATCGTCAGCCCCGAGCGCCTGTGCGAACACCGGCGACTGAGGGAGCATCGGCGCGAGCCGACGTACCGCTGTCTTTCGCACCATCGCGAAGTAGTCGGTCTGCCACGGGCTCGCCGGGTTCGACGCGTTCGCACTTCGCTCCTTCGCCTTCTCCACGTCCTCGGGGTAGATGACGTTGAACACCTGGCCCCGTGTCGTGAGCCGTGCGACCGCGTAGGCGTGCGTCCAGGGACGCTCACCGGGAGGGCCGCTCGGCGTATGGACTAGACGCGGCGACGTTCCATAGTGGAAGTCGAAGGCGTCGCCCTCGTGGACGACGTTTGCGTCTATGTCCTTCACCATCTGCGAGTCGTAGGCGAGCTTCACGATGCCTTTGTAGCCGACGATGAACACGACCTCCCGCTTGAACGGGACGAAGTACGCGTGACCGAGCGGGCCAGGTTCGAGCCCGAGCTGCGCGCAGAGCATCAGAGCTCCGAGAAGGGATTCGGGGGCGCACTCGACCAGCTTCGGCGTGCGCCGTATCTCGGTCAGCGCCACTCGCTTGAACCTCTCAGCCTGTCCGGGCAGCACCTTCTCGATTTGCGCTGTCTGTCTCTCGATGAGGTCTACGACGCCCTGCGCCTCTTTCGGCTGCGCGGAGCGTTCCAGGGCTGTGGTCAGCGCGTCGCTCACGACTTCTCCAACTCCCTCACTCGCTCCTGTAGACCGTTGACATGCTGTTGCAGTTCGGTGACTTCCGCGTGCAGGCGGTCTATCTCTTTCGCTAGCAGCACGCCCACCTTCTCAAGCGGGCCAGAGATAGCCGCGACTAGATCGTCAATCCACTGTTCGGTAGCCGGTGTCGTCATAGCGGCTGAAACCTCCGGTACGTTGTCGGTGTCGAGAACTCTGCGTGAATCTCAGGGTGCGCCTCTTTGAGTGCCTTTCCGTCCAGTCGGTGACTCTGCACGTTCGTCCAGCGGATGACTTCGTTGTCGTGCGGGGAGATCGCGGATGAAGCGTCGCGCATCGCGAGTTTCAGGGTGTTCTCAAGCGCCGCCTCTTGTCCCTCTATCACCTTCCGCTGCTCGCGGAGCGCCTGTAGTTGGTTGAGCGTGTCCATCTCCGCCTGCGACAGCCGGTACACCTTCTCCTGCGTCGCACCGGGGAACAGCTCGCGGATCGTCTCGCGCGTGGACTTCGACCCGTCCACGTCAGCGAGCTTTCCGCGCCGGACGAGGGAGAGAAACTCCGAGCCGTAGGTCAGTAGCGCCTGTTGCGCGTCCTCGTCAGCGGTGAGCTCGTGAACCTCGAACCGCTGACCGCCGATCAGCGTGAAGATCGCAGCGCGCTTGAGCCCGGTCAGCATCATGTACCACTGAACCTGAGCCTGGTGATGCACCGGGGCCTCGCCGTTCAGCCCGCGCCGCATGAACTCGCCTGTGGTCTTTTTCTCCGCGATGGCGGCGAAGTCGTTCACCGTCGTAAACCCGTCCGGGTGCCCGACCGCCCACGAGTGTTCAGGGTGGACGAGTAGATCGGCGGGTGCCGGCAGCATCGGGTAGCCGGCGTCCGCAGCGAGTGTCCCGACGACGGGCTCGAGCAGCAGCCCGAGCCGCATGGCGTCACTCTCAGGCGGGTCGGAGATAAGCCCCTGCATCCGCGCCGAGAGTGTCAGCGGCGAGACGTACGGGTCAATGCCGACAGCGGCGGCGATGGTCGAACCTCCGAGGCGGTGTTTAGGCGCGGTCATCGCTGATGCTCCGCGCAGCGGGGGTCGTACACCGCCTTCTTGCCCCGCTGACAGATGATGTTCATATAGGCAGCCTCTTTCCTACAGCCAGGATGATTGCAGCGTGGTACGCGCTTCGTGACGTACTTCATCCCTCCACCTTCCGGCTATGTCCGCCCTCGTCAAAGAGCGCGCGGGAATGTACGTCCAGGCGCGCGTTCATCGCTTCGATTGCATCGGTCATGCTCGCGAGAATCGCGTCGTACTTGTCCGACTGCAACGCGAGCGAACGCATCGTGTCCGCCACCGCCTCTAGCGCCTCTATCTGAGCGCGCAGGAGACGGGCGGCGTCAAAGGTGCCCACGCTCTACTGCCTCAGACCTCCACCAGGCGGACGGTGGAGGTCATCGCGGTCTTGTAACCGTACTTCGTCCGAATCGCGACGAGTCCGGTTACGAACACGTGCAGAACTTCGCCGACGAATGCGCCGGTCTTTGAGTCGTACGCGTAAGTAGTCATAGCTGCATTCTCCCATCCCCCGACCCGCTTGCCTACTAGCCGAAAGTCTAGTCTTACCTAGACCTTTTCCCCGCTATTTGCGACTTTTCTACAGGGCGGCGCGGTACTTGCGAGCCTGCGCCATAAAGACGTCGCGCGGGTAGTTCGGGCCGGGGTCGGTGTGATTCACGTTCGGGCCGGGGAAGCACTTGGTGAGCTGCGCGTGCGTCGTGACCCCGTGCACGGACTGACCCTTCACCTGTGCGTCAGACAACCACGAGAGAACGATGCCAAGCACCTTCGACCAGTACGCGACCCGGTACGCCGTTCGTTCTATCGTCCCACGCCCGAGCGTGAGCCACTGTGAGCGTGACCACGCTGCGTAGCCGGCCTGCTCGAAGTGCAGCCCGCGCTCGTTGCCCGGACTGAACGCGGCGTAGGCGATCGTCTGCGGATCGCACGTCCGGTAACAGTGGTTCGCGTCGATACAGAAATGCGCGGCACCCTGCGAAGCGGGATTCTGGAACCAGGACGCCGCACCCTGCGCGGTGTCGCCTTCCGTGTCGTGGAGGACGAGCCAGAGGATGCGATTCAGCGGGCGGGTGCCGTCCACGTAGTGCGCCACGTAGCTCCGGTCGCAGGGAGCGGTGAGCGGGTGCAGGGTCACGGCGAGCTCGGGTGCCTCAGAATCCAGACGCGGTGCGCGTGATACCGAATAGGGGAAGGTAGTTGGCCGTGGTCGCTACCGGACTGGCCGTACCTGGGAGAGGAGGCGCACTTGAGACAGCAAGTACGCCGCCCATTCGCAGACCCGAGACACCCGGTACGGTACTGAAGCTGTACGTGCCCCCGGCGACGGACGAAAAGACGATGGCGAGGTAATACTGGCCGGGGCTGAGCGTCGCCGTCGCCGCCATATATTGCGGAACGCTCGCCCCCGCCTGAGCGGTAGATCCGCCGTGGCATTGAAGGGTGAAAGAGCTGTTATAGACGCCTACGTCGATATTCCCGCCGGGTGCGTTGCCGTTCATGCAGAACACCCGCTGCACGTTGTAGGTGTAGGGAAGGTAGAGCGGAAAGAGCCACGCCGTATTCGCCGCCTGCGCTGCGTTCGAGGCAAGCGCGCCACCTTGACCGCCATCCCCGAGCGCGTATCCGCCCATACACAGCGTAGACATGGAGGAAATGAAGATCGGGCTCGTGTCGGTGGTCGTTGCCATCTAGATCGTGGTCTGAAGTCCGAGACAGAACTGCGGAATGTAGGCGTTCGTGGGGTTGGCAAAGGTGGCAGTAGCCCCGAGCGGAAAGAAAGTCGTCGCCCACTGGATTCCGACGCAGCGCCCGATGCTCGCGGACGCCGGTGCCGTGGCAAGTATCGTTCCGGTGGTGTTGTCGAGGGCGAGCGCCATGAAGTACGAGCCAGCGACGAGCGAGGCGGATAGCGTCGCTGTCTGCACTGAGTTCACTCCTGCCTGGGCCGTCGAACCGAGTGACACGACGCGCGTACCGTCCTCGTTGTAGATGCCACAGTCCACGTTGCCAGATACGGCGGCCCCGTTCGACCACGCGCACCGTTGCACCGTCAGCGCAGACTGAATCGAGAACGGAAGCAAGATCGCCGCCGATGCCACCGGCCAGGTTGTACTACTCCATGTGAGTAGCTGGACAGCGGCGTAGCCGGCCATCGTTTCCGAGCCGACGGAACTGATCGTGCCCGTGGGTACAAACCACGGCGACGATCCTGCGCCCCCGGTAGACGCGCCAGGGTTGAGCCCTCCGGCAGCCGCCGCCGTCCATTTACTCGGCGGAACGAGCGCCACGGCGCTACGCCACTAGCAGGCGAGCGAAGGCGTTAGGCGCGACACCCGTCGTGCCGGCGCCGGCGACGAGGGTTCCGGTACCAGCGTCCACGAATCCGCGCCAGGTGATGGTATGAGCTCCATCGGTGAGCGCGAGCTGCGAGCGGAGAAGGATCGGGTTCGGGTTGGTCGCGTTGAGGCTGACCGGAAGGATCGACTGATTGAACACTCCATCGACCCATAGCTCAACCGAGATACTCGTCGTTCCCTTCGTGATGGCGACCGCCCACAGCTCCGCGATGTAGTTCACCCCGTAGCAGCCGACCGGCCCGACTGTGGCCAGGGCTGTCGCGGTTCCCGATGAGGTCGCTGTGGTCGTTGTCGAGGCGGTGATAAGCGAGAATCCGATCTGGATTCCGCCGATCTCGGTGTTCTGAACGCTGATTGGCATGGCGCGAGTCTACTCCGCGTTCCGGGCGTCGTCTACCAACGCACCGCCGACCGACGCAGCCATCTGACGCCGCCAGTGATAGAAAAACGGGCCGCTATGCGTCGCCAGGCCGATGATGTTCGCAGCCTGCAACGCGACGCGGCACTCCTGACACTTTCCGCGTGCCGAGAGGGTTCCGCACTCCTCGAGCGGCCGCTGACAGACGATGCAAAACCGCCTCTTGTACCCCTTCGGCATCCGCGCGACAGCCTAACGCGGGAAAGTGACGACGCGCGGAAGCGACAGGTACCCCTCTGTCGTTTCTCCTTCCCTCGAGGGTGTGCGGCGCGTACCGTCAACCCTGCAACCGACTAGTCAGCGAGGTCAGACGTGAGAGGGATTCCAGGCAGTAGAACCGAGTGGGCGGCGTTCCGCTTCATCGTTGACCCCGCGACCGCCGGTCAGCGATGGGTCACGGGAGCGCAGGCCGGGACACAGAAGTACGTCGATGGCGTCCAGGCGACGCAGAAAGACCCGACGGCCAGGGCGATTGCCGCGCAGGCCAGTCTTTTGGCTAACTTCAGTCAGTCGGTCACGAGCGGGCGATGGCAAAGGAATCTGGCAGCTGTCGGTGCCGCCGGTTGGAAGGCAGCCGTGGCAGCGAAGGCGGCGAACTACGGCACCGGCGTCTCTGCCTCCGAGCAGAAGTACGTCGCCGCTGTCGGGCCGCTGTTCCAGTTCATGGGTGCCGAGCAGGCGAAGATCGCCGGGATGCCTTCGGGCTCGCTCGCAGCGTCCATCGCTCGCGCCACGACCTGGATGACCGACCTGCACAACTACAAGCTCAGCCGGTAGGCGAATAGACAATGGGACAGTCCGTCCTTACATCTATCTCCGCTTTCAAGCAGGGCTTGACGGGTGGCGCGTTCGAGGCACTAGCAGCCGTCTCGGGCGACTCGCTCGCGGTGCTGTTCTTCGACCCGCAAAGCGCCGCCTACGTCGAGGAAGTGATCTCCGGTAACTCCACGCAGCGGATGGAGGTCGCGATCTTCTCCCCGCGCTTCGGGGACAACCAGTTCGGTCTGCGTTCGCAGCACATGTTCAACCCGACGCAGGCCTCTCCGGCAGGGCCTCCGCAGTTCTTGCTTACGCGGGAAGTGGACATTCCGATCTTCCCCTCGGACACGCTCAACATCAGCGTGAACGCGCCGGCCGCAGCCGGAAACGCGAACGTCACGCTTCAGGTCTACTACACCGCCGTCCCCGGCGCGGGTCAGCGACTCGCATCGTGGGAGGCGTTGCAGGGGATCGGATGGGTGCGCGTGCTCGGGATTGAGGTCACGGTCACGCCGGGAACGACGGGTCAGGCGGGAACGGCCGTGGCCATCAACGCGAACGACGCACGCCTCAGGGCGAATCTCGACTACGCACTCCTGGGCTACACCGTGGACACGTCCGGTCTGACGTTCAGGATTCGCGGCCCGGATACGTCGGGATTCAACATTCCTTTGCCGGTGTCATTCGACGAGAGAAACACCGCCGACTACTGTATTGTTCAGGATATGTTCCACCCCGGCGCACACATACCAATCATCAATTCTAACAACGCCGGCAGCACATTGGTTGACGGAATTGCGCACAATAACCCGGGCGCAACTAAGATCAGTCTTATTCTCGCAGAAATGAACAACCCGGTGCCGACGTAGATGGCCGCTAACCTAGACATTCTCAAAGGCTCCGACGGGTCGCTGTATCTCGTCGGTGAAGCGGACGGTGCAAAGCATGTGTTTGCGACTGTGAACGCCTCGCAGGCGTCAGCGGATCGCATCGAGCAGGGGCTCGAGCAGGCCGGCGAGTCTGCCACGAATCCCCAGCTCGGTGCGTACACCGGCCCTGCGGACGACCTCAGCGCATCACCGCACCTGTCCGCCGATCCGGTGCAGGCAGCCGCACCCGCCGACGCCGCACCCCCGCCGGACGCACCTCCGGCAGGCTGACTCGGTAGGCTGAGGCCTCGTGCCTGAGCCCGTCGCTGTCGGTCTGCTAGAGGCGTTCTCGCCCGGTCTCGGGTTTCAGGACTTCAAGCAGGTCGCGTCTCCGGCCGCCGGTGCGACCGCGACCTTCACCGTCGAGTCGAACAACTGGGTGCGCATCCTCGCCGCCACCGGCTCACTCTCCACGGACGCGAACGCTGCGAACCGGGTGTTCAGTATCGACTTCATCAACGCTCGCGGGAACACCTACGTCCGAAACTTCTGGCCGGGTGTCATCACCGCCAACACCGCGACGACCGCCTTTCACTGGACGGAACAGGTCACTGACTCAGAGTGGGCTGCGAATACGCCGGTGAAGGTTCCGGTGAGCAGCATCTTCCTGCCGCCGGCTACCTCGGTGAAGTGGCAGGTGGACAACATCCAGGTAGGCGATCAGCTAACGGCGCTAACGCTCACCCTCGAGCGCTTCGATACCGGGCTACTCGGCTACGGCATCGGCTACGTCCCTGCTCCGAGCGTCGCGACGATGGAGGCGCTACCGAAGCCGGCGCCGCCTCCGAAGCCCGAGCAGGAAGCGACCATTCCGCCCTTCGCCCGCCAGGGGTAGAGCTCGCCGTGGCCGACGAGATCGTAGACCGCCTCGAGAACACGCCCGTACCCGGTGGCTATGCGCTCCCCGGCAACATCGGGATGGCGGTCGCATCGGTGCGGGCTCAGTGGGACGGGAGCGGTGCGGGCGGATCGTTTCTCGCCTGTTGCTCGGTGTTCTCGCAGAACGGGAGCTTGATCGGGCGGTTCTTCCCCTCGCAACAGTTCGCAGCCGGTGACACGGGAGAAGTCACCTATGGCCCTTTCTAGAGCAGGCAGCCGGCGCTGCACCGCCGCCGGGCGGGTCGCTGTCCTGGGCTCGTATCTCGAAGGTGGCCGGTGCCGATCAGACAGTCCTGAACGACACGAACGTCATCATCACCATGAACACCATCGTCAACACCGACGCTACGACCTTCGATACCTCCGTCCCCTCGAAGATCAAGCTCAAGAAAGCGGGCCTGTACGCGCTGACGGCACAGACCCAGTGGTCGGTCTACACCGCGTTCTTTCGCTCGGTCTGGATCGCGGATGCCACTACCGGATTCCTCTCAGCCGAAGGCGGCGCGGCGGACGACTTCAACGACTACCCGCAGGCGTCCGGCACCTACATCTTTCCGGTGAACGATGTCATCGAGCTTATCGTCCACCAGTCGTCGGGTCTGTCTACGACGATCTTCGGCGGCGCAGCCGGCTACCCGGACGGAAACTGGTTGCAGGCTGTCTATCTAGGCGCGACACTGTAGAACGCAGGGAGAGGGAGGGAGAAGGATGGGAAAGCAACTAGCTGTAGCGGCGAAGGCGCTCTACGCCGCCGTGGTCGCAGGACTCGGCTCGCTGTTGGCTGTCGTCACCGGGCACACGAGTCTGAGCCAAGTGACAGCCGCTCAGTGGATCGTCGTCGCGCTCGCCGCCATCGTCGCGGGTGGAGGCGTCTACGGCATCCCGAACGGGAAGGGCTCGAGCCCGGCCCCGCCGCCGCCGGCTGCGTAATGGCGGTCTGGACGCTACAGGCACCGATGGCGCAACTCAGCCTACCGGGCGGTGCCTCCATCACCTTCGAGGCGATCAACCCGTCCACAGGCGCAGCGGTGGGCGGCGTAAACGTCACGTCCTTCACCATCTACGGCTATCCAGGCGATACCGGCGAGACGGTGCTACCGGACGTGCTCCCCGTCTACACGCCGCAGCAGAGTGCCTAACCAGCTCTACCCCGCCGACGCACCGCAATCCTCGAAGGGGTTCAAGGCGCTGATGCACTATCTCGGTCACGTCGCTCCGAAGCGCCTAGGCCAGATTCGCGACAACGGGAAGGCGATCCGCGCGATGACCAGCACGGGCGCGAGGCGAAAGTAGGGACGGCGCGCGATGGCGGCTGAGTTTCAGAACGTCCTCACGACGCAAGAGGTACAGGGCGGCAAGCTCGTGAAGGTGCGCGAGTGGGGCTACACGTCCGAGCCGTCCGGCGTCTACTTCCAGTTCCGCACACTCGACTTCGTGACGAAGGCTGACTCCCAACTGACGGCGGATCAGATAGACCAGACCATCGAGTCCATCCTCGGGAACGCCGCCATCACCGACATCGCCTACTCGCAGGACGTGACCCCTAGCGGGATGCTGCAGGACATCTACACCGTCTACTTCACGGCGGACGGCGGCAAGGTGTCGGGATTCGTCGAGGTTCCATACTCGCGCTTCACGCCCGCCTTCGTCCTCGGCGACGTCTCGAACGCCATCGGTACGTTCTAGATGCCTGCGCTCCCCGAGCTCGTAATCCCGCTCGTCCTGCTCGCCGCTCTTATCGGGCTGATCGCGATCAAGACAGCGTGGACGCACACGCTCGGCGCGGTGCTAGAGGCGATCGGTAGGGCGTTGCCGGGGTCAATCCTCGGTATCAGCATCGGTACGTCCGTCCTCGGTCTGAATCGCACCATCGAGGACAACCTGGGGCGCTACATCCTGAACATCGAGAGTACGCTCGGCAAGTGGTGGCAGAGCATGGAAAACCTCTACCGCTGGACGTACGACATCATGACCGACTTCACGTCGGACGTGACCGCTGCGACCAACTCGCTCGTCTACGGAACGATTCCGCACGCGATCAAAGGCGGCACCGCCGCGCTGAAAGGCGGCATCGCCGGACTCTCGAATCGGATGCTCGTCCTCGAACGGACGCTAGAGGGAAGGCTGACGCACCGGACGCGTGCGCTTGAGGCTGAGATAGCGCACGACTTCGGCCTAGCGTGGCGCGGGATAGACGCCGTGCCGCAGAAGATTCGCGGCGCAATCGCGCACGTTCTGGACGTGGTAGCCGGTGCCATCGCCGCCGGGGAACGAACGACGCGAGGATGGGTGAACCGTCACTACGGCGCGCTGCTACGCCTCGTCGGTGTCGGTGCCTTCGCCGGGGCCGTCGCATCGGTGCTGACGCGCATCTTCCCGTACTGGCGCTGTACCAACGTGCGGAAAGTCGCGCGTTCTATCTGTCGCTTCCCGACAGGGCTACTCGACGCGCTGCTACTCGACGCGCTAGAGGCGGCTGTCGTCCTGAACATCTGCGAGGCGGTGAAGGTGTTTACGCGCACCGCTGACGCGTTCGAGCCCGAGCTCGCCGCCATCGTCAGCGTCACGGGTGCGGCGCTCAGCTGTGCCGGGAACGATGGCCCCGCCGCTCTTGCCGGCCCGTGGGTTAGCCTCCCCGGTTCGACCGCCGCCGCTAGCCTGCCGGGGGTCTAGTCCGTCGTGGCGCTGTGGTCGCGCCTGTTCTCGGGAGTGTTCGGCGTTGGCGTCGGCATCGCGGCGGCGGACGCGGTTCAGCCCGTCGTGGAGGTCGCGCGGCAAGACGCCTGGAAGGCGAACGCGAACCGCGTCCTTACTCCCGACCAGCTCGCGGCGCTACTCGCGCAGGGACTCATCAGCGCAGGAACGGCGGTAGACCACGCGAGCCGGAACGGGTACTCGTCCGACAAGCTAGACGCGCTTGCGCAGCTCGCGATGCACGCGCCAGGTATCCCTGAGGCGCTGAACCTTTGGCGGCGAGGGGAGATTGACGAGGCGCAGTTCCGGCACGCTCTACGAAAGGCGAACCTGGAACCGCAGTACGACGCCGCCCTAGAGCTACTAAAGGACGACCGCCTCTCGCCGGAAGTGGTCGCGCTCGCAATCGTGCGCGGGCTGATCGCAGACCCCGGCATCCTCCCGGTCGCACCGCCCACCGGAACGGGGAAGGTTCCCGCGTTCCCGGTGTTCCCGATCCCCGCTGTCAAAGAGTCGGAGGCAGGCGGGTTCGACCTGGCTCGGCTGAGCGTACTGACGGGAATCGCCGGCAGGCCCATGTCGCCTGAGGCGGCGGCGTCGGCGTTCTTCCGCTCCATCATCGACCGTGTGGACTACGACCGGGCGGTGTCAGAGTCGGACGTGCGTAACGAATGGCGCGACGCGATCCTCGAACAGCAGCGCGCCATCGTGCATCCCGCTGAGGCGGCGGGGCTGAGGCTGAAAGGGTGGGTCACGCAGGCTGAGGCGGAGGCGCTTGGAGCGAAGTGGGGCGCGTCGCCGGAAACAATGCAACAGCTGTTCCTAGAGCGCGGACGTCCAGCGACGGTGAAAGAGACGTTCCGGGCGTATGCGCGCGGAGCGGAGCTCGCAGGGTTCGCCGGCGATCCGGTAGGCGCGGAACGGCGCGCGGTCGAGGAATCGGACATTCGCCCCGAGTGGGCGGACATTCTGATAGCGGATGCTCCGAACTACCCGAGCCTCTTCCAGTTGAACCGGCTCGTAGCCTCAGCTGCGATCACGGCAGCGCAGGCGGCGGACTGGGCGCGTAAGTCGGGCTATGCCGCCGAAGTGGTCACGGCGCTAGAAGCGTACTGGTCGAAGCCTTCCGCAGCCGGAACGGGCTCGTGGACGAAGCGAGCGCAGACGCAGCTATGGAGCTCCACCCACCGAGGCTTCATGAAGGGCGACGTGGACGAGGCAGCCGCGACCGGTGCGCTAGACGTTCTCGGGCTGACGGCAGCCGAAGTGACGACCGTTCTCGACCTGTGGACGGTGGAGCGCGCGCAGACCCGGCGCGACTTGACGCAGGCACAGGTGCTCAAGCTGTTCAGGAAAGCGATCTGGACGCGGGTGCAGGCTGAGGACTGGCTCATAGCCGAAGGCATGGCAACCACCGATGCGAACGCCCTCCTTGACTCGGTGTAACCTTCGGCGCATACTCGGCGTGCGTGCAGTAGCCCCGCCTTCGCCCCTTCCCCAGCCGCCTCTTGTGGGCGGAACTCAGAGTCGGGGGCGGGGCTCTGCACAACGGACAGACCGGAAGGGGTAGTGATGGCAACGAAGATTCAGGACATGGTGGAGCAAGAGGCCGCACGCGCCGAAGCCGAAAGCCCGGACGACGAGGGCGACGGCGACGGCGACGGCGACGAGGGCGGCGAAGGCGGAACGGAGGACGAGGCAGCGGAAGCTGAGGACGAAGCAGCCGAAGCGGAAGAGGCAGCGCCGGCGATGGGTCAGCCTCCGCTCGCCGCAGTCGAGGGGTTCTACAAAGAGGGGGAGCGCCACGGGAAGGCGCTCGTCCAGCTCGCGGAGAAGCACGGGATGTTCTTCACCCCTTGCGTCCACTGTGAGGGAATCGGCGCGGTTCTCGGGCAGGCTGACCCGCTCGGGCACCTGGTGCAGGCGGACGACGAGGTCGAGTGTCCCGACTGTAACGGCTACGGCTACCTTCGCCGTCCGTCGCGCGTGGAGGACGACACGATCCGGCGGAAGGGTTGTCCCCGCTGTGCCTCGCAGGGCGTGATCGCGAAGGTCGCACCGACGCCGTCATACACGCCTCCGCCCATGATCCCGGCTTACAACGCAGCGAACTATCCGTCGCAGCCACAGGTCGGCTACTACGACCCTGCGCTCAACACCTGGATTGCCGGCACGCCGCCTCCGAACGCCTACCCGGTGTCCTGACGATGGACGCGCCCCTGATGCCTCGCGTCGCGATAGGTGCGGCATACCTGTCCACTCCACCCACACTGACATTCCGCTCGGTAGCCGACGACTCGCGATACCTCGCAGCCCATATCTGGCACAGGCAGGCGGATGCGAACGGGGCGAACGCTAGCCCGATGACGCTGAGTGACTGGCTCCACCTAACGCAGCGTAATGCCTGAACACGGACGAAAGCGGTACCCGCTGAAGGCTCGCCCGAGCTCGCCTGCGATGATCGCGCTGCGCGACGCCGTAGCTCGAGCGGCGCGCGAGCTCCGGGCCCGAGACGCGGGGGAGGGCGCCTCACTACGGCCTAGCGTTCTCCCCTCGCGCTACTACGGCCGTGGCTAGGCGTCCCGGTGAGACGGACGACGAGTACCGGCTCAGGATGCGCCGGCGAAGGCGCAGACGGGCGAAGGCGCAGCGCGGCGTGGTTGAGTACCACGATGGCTCCCTACAACCTCTCGTGACGAGGACACCGGAGCGTGCGCGGTGAGGGCGTGGAGCATGGGAAACTATCCCGATGAGACGCCGAGCCACTTCGACCTGCGACGCGCGTCTGCCGAACGTAAGCGGAAGCGGCGGAAGGCTGAGGCAGCGCGCAACCGTGCCAAGAACGCAGCGCGCGCTAGACGACGCGAGCTCGAGCGCGAGTTGGCAGAACACCGGCGCATCGTGCAACGAATCCGGGCGATCCCGGCGCGACCGGTGACGTGTAAGCCGTGAGGGTCGCGCTCCCAGTCGTCACCGGAGTCGAGACACTGCTCGGGCTGCTCATGTGGAGCGCCGTGGCGAACGCATGGCTCACCGAGGGAGTCGCTGTCGGGATCGTGGCGACGCTAATAAGTCTGGCGCTGACGTGGCTAGTCGGCGCGATGTTGTGGGACGAGTGGAAACGTGACACCCCTAGCAAAGGCCGGCCTCCCGCCTCAGGCCCTCGAGCCGAGACGGGCAGGCGTGATGAGGGCTAGGGACTAGACACCGCCGAGCTCAGCCTGCCGGCGACGAGCGCGCCAGAGCAAGCACGCGGAAACACTCGGCTCCGAGCCCAGACCGTTCCGCGTGTGGTGCCAAACCCGCGCCGCGACGAGGTAGGCCGAGCGCGGGTCGGACTGAGCATAGCACGTTCCAGGCTTTGCAAGTAAGGCAGAGCGATGGGGGAGGTACGGCCACGGCGCTCCACCGCGCAGCGGCACCCCGGCTCGTACCGCCTGCGGGAGACATGCGCCCCGACGATGCCTGCCACGACAACGCTGCCCGCGCTGACAACGCGTCGCCCCCTCCGACAACAGGCGAGGGGCGGCAACAGCTCTTGACTTCTCTCCCAGGTGCCTATACGCTTAAGCGTATAGGCACCTGGGAGAGAAGTCAAGAGCTGTTGCCGCCCCTCGCCTGTTGTCGGAGGGGGCGACGCGTTGTCAGCGCGGGCAGCGTTGTCGTGGCAGGCATCGTCGGGGCGCATGTCTCCCGCAGGCGGTACGAGCCGGGGTGCCGCTGCGCGGTGGAGCGCCGTGGCCGTACCTCCCCCATCGCTCTGCCTTACTTGCAAAGCCTGGAACGTGCTATGCTCAGTCCGACCCGCGCTCGGCCTACCTCGTCGCGGCGCGGGTTTGGCACCACACGCGGAACGGTCTGGGCTCGGAGCCGAGTGTTTCCGCGTGCTTGCTCTGGCGCGCTCGTCGCCGGCAGGCTGAGCTCGGCGGTGTCTAGTCCCTAGCCCTCATCACGCCTGCCCGTCTCGGCTCGAGGGCCTGAGGCGGGAGGCCGGCCTTTGCTAGGGGTGTCACGTTTCCACTCGTCCCACAACATCGCGCCGACTAGCCACGTCAGCGCCAGACTTATTAGCGTCGCCACGATCCCGACAGCGACTCCCTCGGTGAGCCATGCGTTCGCCACGGCGCTCCACATGAGCAGCCCGAGCAGTGTCTCGACTCCGGTGACGACTGGGAGCGCGACCCTCACGGCTTACACGTCACCGGTCGCGCCGGGATCGCCCGGATTCGTTGCACGATGCGCCGGTGTTCTGCCAACTCGCGCTCGAGCTCGCGTCGTCTAGCGCGCGCTGCGTTCTTGGCACGGTTGCGCGCTGCCTCAGCCTTCCGCCGCTTCCGCTTACGTTCGGCAGACGCGCGTCGCAGGTCGAAGTGGCTCGGCGTCTCATCGGGATAGTTTCCCATGCTCCACGCCCTCACCGCGCACGCTCCGGTGTCCTCGTCACGAGAGGTTGTAGGGAGCCATCGTGGTACTCAACCACGCCGCGCTGCGCCTTCGCCCGTCTGCGCCTTCGCCGGCGCATCCTGAGCCGGTACTCGTCGTCCGTCTCACCGGGACGCCTAGCCACGGCCGTAGTAGCGCGAGGGGAGAACGCTAGGCCGTAGTGAGGCGCCCTCCCCCGCGTCTCGGGCCCGGAGCTCGCGCGCCGCTCGAGCTACGGCGTCGCGCAGCGCGATCATCGCAGGCGAGCTCGGGCGAGCCTTCAGCGGGTACCGCTTTCGTCCGTGTTCAGGCATTACGCTGCGTTAGGTGGAGCCAGTCACTCAGCGTCATCGGGCTAGCGTTCGCCCCGTTCGCATCCGCCTGCCTGTGCCAGATATGGGCTGCGAGGTATCGCGAGTCGTCGGCTACCGAGCGGAATGTCAGTGTGGGTGGAGTGGACAGGTATGCCGCACCTATCGCGACGCGAGGCATCAGGGGCGCGTCCATCGTCAGGACACCGGGTAGGCGTTCGGAGGCGGCGTGCCGGCAATCCAGGTGTTGAGCGCAGGGTCGTAGTAGCCGACCTGTGGCTGCGACGGATAGTTCGCTGCGTTGTAAGCCGGGATCATGGGCGGAGGCGTGTATGACGGCGTCGGTGCGACCTTCGCGATCACGCCCTGCGAGGCACAGCGGGGACAACCCTTCCGCCGGATCGTGTCGTCCTCCACGCGCGACGGACGGCGAAGGTAGCCGTAGCCGTTACAGTCGGGACACTCGACCTCGTCGTCCGCCTGCACCAGGTGCCCGAGCGGGTCAGCCTGCCCGAGAACCGCGCCGATTCCCTCACAGTGGACGCAAGGGGTGAAGAACATCCCGTGCTTCTCCGCGAGCTGGACGAGCGCCTTCCCGTGGCGCTCCCCCTCTTTGTAGAACCCCTCGACTGCGGCGAGCGGAGGCTGACCCATCGCCGGCGCTGCCTCTTCCGCTTCGGCTGCTTCGTCCTCAGCTTCCGCTGCCTCGTCCTCCGTTCCGCCTTCGCCGCCCTCGTCGCCGTCGCCGTCGCCGTCGCCCTCGTCGTCCGGGCTTTCGGCTTCGGCGCGTGCGGCCTCTTGCTCCACCATGTCCTGAATCTTCGTTGCCATCACTACCCCTTCCGGTCTGTCCGTTGTGCAGAGCCCCGCCCCCGACTCTGAGTTCCGCCCACAAGAGGCGGCTGGGGAAGGGGCGAAGGCGGGGCTACTGCACGCACGCCGAGTATGCGCCGAAGGTTACACCGAGTCAAGGAGGGCGTTCGCATCGGTGGTTGCCATGCCTTCGGCTATGAGCCAGTCCTCAGCCTGCACCCGCGTCCAGATCGCTTTCCTGAACAGCTTGAGCACCTGTGCCTGCGTCAAGTCGCGCCGGGTCTGCGCGCGCTCCACCGTCCACAGGTCGAGAACGGTCGTCACTTCGGCTGCCGTCAGCCCGAGAACGTCTAGCGCACCGGTCGCGGCTGCCTCGTCCACGTCGCCCTTCATGAAGCCTCGGTGGGTGGAGCTCCATAGCTGCGTCTGCGCTCGCTTCGTCCACGAGCCCGTTCCGGCTGCGGAAGGCTTCGACCAGTACGCTTCTAGCGCCGTGACCACTTCGGCGGCATAGCCCGACTTACGCGCCCAGTCCGCCGCCTGCGCTGCCGTGATCGCAGCTGAGGCTACGAGCCGGTTCAACTGGAAGAGGCTCGGGTAGTTCGGAGCATCCGCTATCAGAATGTCCGCCCACTCGGGGCGAATGTCCGATTCCTCGACCGCGCGCCGTTCCGCGCCTACCGGATCGCCGGCGAACCCTGCGAGCTCCGCTCCGCGCGCATACGCCCGGAACGTCTCTTTCACCGTCGCTGGACGTCCGCGCTCTAGGAACAGCTGTTGCATTGTTTCCGGCGACGCGCCCCACTTCGCTCCAAGCGCCTCCGCCTCAGCCTGCGTGACCCACCCTTTCAGCCTCAGCCCCGCCGCCTCAGCGGGATGCACGATGGCGCGCTGCTGTTCGAGGATCGCGTCGCGCCATTCGTTACGCACGTCCGACTCTGACACCGCCCGGTCGTAGTCCACACGGTCGATGATGGAGCGGAAGAACGCCGACGCCGCCGCCTCAGGCGACATGGGCCTGCCGGCGATTCCCGTCAGTACGCTCAGCCGAGCCAGGTCGAACCCGCCTGCCTCCGACTCTTTGACAGCGGGGATCGGGAACACCGGGAACGCGGGAACCTTCCCCGTTCCGGTGGGCGGTGCGACCGGGAGGATGCCGGGGTCTGCGATCAGCCCGCGCACGATTGCGAGCGCGACCACTTCCGGCGAGAGGCGGTCGTCCTTTAGTAGCTCTAGGGCGGCGTCGTACTGCGGTTCCAGGTTCGCCTTTCGTAGAGCGTGCCGGAACTGCGCCTCGTCAATCTCCCCTCGCCGCCAAAGGTTCAGCGCCTCAGGGATACCTGGCGCGTGCATCGCGAGCTGCGCAAGCGCGTCTAGCTTGTCGGACGAGTACCCGTTCCGGCTCGCGTGGTCTACCGCCGTTCCTGCGCTGATGAGTCCCTGCGCGAGTAGCGCCGCGAGCTGGTCGGGAGTAAGGACGCGGTTCGCGTTCGCCTTCCAGGCGTCTTGCCGCGCGACCTCCACGACGGGCTGAACCGCGTCCGCCGCCGCGATGCCGACGCCAACGCCGAACACTCCCGAGAACAGGCGCGACCACAGCGCCACGACGGACTAGACCCCCGGCAGGCTAGCGGCGGCGGTCGAACCGGGGAGGCTAACCCACGGGCCGGCAAGAGCGGCGGGGCCATCGTTCCCGGCACAGCTGAGCGCCGCACCCGTGACGCTGACGATGGCGGCGAGCTCGGGCTCGAACGCGTCAGCGGTGCGCGTAAACACCTTCACCGCCTCGCAGATGTTCAGGACGACAGCCGCCTCTAGCGCGTCGAGTAGCAGCGCGTCGAGTAGCCCTGTCGGGAAGCGACAGATAGAACGCGCGACTTTCCGCACGTTGGTACAGCGCCAGTACGGGAAGATGCGCGTCAGCACCGATGCGACGGCCCCGGCGAAGGCACCGACACCGACGAGGCGTAGCAGCGCGCCGTAGTGACGGTTCACCCATCCTCGCGTCGTTCGTTCCCCGGCGGCGATGGCACCGGCTACCACGTCCAGAACGTGCGCGATTGCGCCGCGAATCTTCTGCGGCACGGCGTCTATCCCGCGCCACGCTAGGCCGAAGTCGTGCGCTATCTCAGCCTCAAGCGCACGCGTCCGGTGCGTCAGCCTTCCCTCTAGCGTCCGTTCGAGGACGAGCATCCGATTCGAGAGTCCGGCGATGCCGCCTTTCAGCGCGGCGGTGCCGCCTTTGATCGCGTGCGGAATCGTTCCGTAGACGAGCGAGTTGGTCGCAGCGGTCACGTCCGACGTGAAGTCGGTCATGATGTCGTACGTCCAGCGGTAGAGGTTTTCCATGCTCTGCCACCACTTGCCGAGCGTACTCTCGATGTTCAGGATGTAGCGCCCCAGGTTGTCCTCGATGGTGCGATTCAGACCGAGGACGGACGTACCGATGCTGATACCGAGGATTGACCCCGGCAACGCCCTACCGATCGCCTCTAGCACCGCGCCGAGCGTGTGCGTCCACGCTGTCTTGATCGCGATCAGCCCGATAAGAGCGGCGAGCAGGACGAGCGGGATTACGAGCTCGGGGAGCGCAGGCATCTAGAACGTACCGATGGCGTTCGAGACGTCGCCGAGGACGAAGGCGGGCGTGAAGCGCGAGTATGGAACCTCGACGAATCCCGACACCTTGCCGCCGTCCGCCGTGAAGTAGACGGTGTAGATGTCCTGCAGCATCCCGCTAGGGGTCACGTCCTGCGAGTAGGCGATGTCGGTGATGGCGGCGTTCCCGAGGATGGACTCGATGGTCTGGTCTATCTGATCCGCCGTCAGTTGGGAGTCAGCCTTCGTCACGAAGTCGAGTGTGCGGAACTGGAAGTAGACGCCGGACGGCTCGGACGTGTAGCCCCACTCGCGCACCTTCACGAGCTTGCCGCCCTGTACCTCTTGCGTCGTGAGGACGTTCTGAAACTCAGCCGCCATCGCGCGCCGTCCCTACTTTCGCCTCGCGCCCGTGCTGGTCATCGCGCGGATCGCCTTCCCGTTGTCGCGAATCTGGCCTAGGCGCTTCGGAGCGACGTGACCGAGATAGTGCATCAGCGCCTTGAACCCCTTCGAGGATTGCGGTGCGTCGGCGGGGTAGAGCTGGTTAGGCACTCTGCTGCGGCGTGTAGACGGGGAGCACGTCCGGTAGCACCGTCTCGCCGGTATCGCCTGGATAGCCGTAGATGGTGAAGGACGTGACGTTTACGCCGCCCACCGCTGCGCCTGTGGACGGGTTGATCGCCTCGAAGGTGATGGAGGCACCGCCCGGTAGGCTGAGTTGCGCCATCGGTGCCTGTAGCGTCCAGACCGCCATTACGCAGCCGGCGGCGGCGGGGCCGGGCTCGAGCCCTTCCCGTTCGGGATGCCGTAGACGCCTCCACCCGCGACGATGGCGGCGAGCGCGACGACGATCCACTGAGCGGCTGTCACTTGGCTCAGACTCGTGTGCCCGGTGACGACAGCCAACAGCGAGCCGAGTCCTGCGACCACGGCGGCGTAGAGCGCCTTCGCCGCTACAGCTAGTTGCTTTCCCATCCTTCTCCCTCCCTCTCCCTGCGTTCTACAGTGTCGCGCCTAGATAGACAGCCTGCAACCAGTTTCCGTCCGGGTAGCCGGCTGCGCCGCCGAAGATCGTCGTAGACAGACCCGACGACTGGTGGACGATAAGCTCGATGACATCGTTCACCGGAAAGATGTAGGTGCCGGACGCCTGCGGGTAGTCGTTGAAGTCGTCCGCCGCGCCGCCTTCGGCTGAGAGGAATCCGGTAGTGGCATCCGCGATCCAGACCGAGCGAAAGAACGCGGTGTAGACCGACCACTGGGTCTGTGCCGTCAGCGCGTACAGGCCCGCTTTCTTGAGCTTGATCTTCGAGGGGACGGAGGTATCGAAGGTCGTAGCGTCGGTGTTGACGATGGTGTTCATGGTGATGATGACGTTCGTGTCGTTCAGGACTGTCTGATCGGCACCGGCCACCTTCGAGATACGAGCCCAGGACAGCGACCCGCCCGGCGGCGGTGCAGCGCCGGCTGCCTGCTCTAGAAAGGGCCATAGGTGACTTCTCCCGTGTCACCGGCTGCGAACTGTTGCGAGGGGAAGAACCGCCCGATCAAGCTCCCGTTCTGCGAGAACACCGAGCAACAGGCGAGAAACGATCCGCCCGCACCGCTCCCGTCCCACTGAGCCCGCACCGATGCGACCGCCATCCCGATGTTGCCGGGGAGCGCATAGCCACCGGGTACGGGCGTGTTCTCGAGGCGGTCTACGATCTCGTCGGCCACGGCGAGCTCTACCCCTGGCGGGCGAAGGGCGGAATGGTCGCTTCCTGCTCGGGCTTCGGAGGCGGCGCCGGCTTCGGTAGCGCCTCCATCGTCGCGACGCTCGGAGCAGGGACGTAGCCGATGCCGTAGCCGAGTAGCCCGGTATCGAAGCGCTCGAGGGTGAGCGTTAGCGCCGTTAGCTGATCGCCTACCTGGATGTTGTCCACCTGCCACTTCACCGAGGTAGCCGGCGGCAGGAAGATGCTGCTCACCGGAACCTTCACCGGCGTATTCGCAGCCCACTCTGAGTCAGTGACCTGTTCCGTCCAGTGAAAGGCGGTCGTCGCGGTGTTGGCGGTGATGACACCCGGCCAGAAGTTTCGGACGTAGGTGTTCCCGCGAGCGTTGATGAAGTCGATACTGAACACCCGGTTCGCAGCGTTCGCGTCCGTGGAGAGTGAGCCGGTGGCGGCGAGGATGCGCACCCAGTTGTTCGACTCGACGGTGAAGGTCGCGGTCGCACCGGCGGCCGGAGACGCGACCTGCTTGAAGTCCTGAAACCCGAGACCGGGCGAGAACGCCTCTAGCAGACCGACAGCGACGGGCTCAGGCACGAGGCCTCAGCCTACCGAGTCAGCCTGCCGGAGGTGCGTCCGGCGGGGGTGCGGCGTCGGCGGGTGCGGCTGCCTGCACCGGATCGGCGGACAGGTGCGGTGATGCGCTGAGGTCGTCCGCAGGGCCGGTGTACGCACCGAGCTGGGGATTCGTGGCAGACTCGCCGGCCTGCTCGAGCCCCTGCTCGATGCGATCCGCTGACGCCTGCGAGGCGTTCACAGTCGCAAACACATGCTTTGCACCGTCCGCTTCACCGACGAGATACAGCGACCCGTCGGAGCCTTTGAGAATGTCTAGGTTAGCGGCCATCTACGTCGGCACCGGGTTGTTCATTTCTGCGAGAATAAGACTGATCTTAGTTGCGCCCGGGTTATTGTGCGCAATTCCGTCAACCAATGTGCTGCCGGCGTTGTTAGAATTGATGATTGGTATGTGTGCGCCGGGGTGGAACATATCCTGAACAATACAGTAGTCGGCGGTGTTTCTCTCGTCGAATGACACCGGCAAAGGAATGTTGAATCCCGACGTATCCGGGCCGCGAATCCTGAACGTCAGACCGGACGTGTCCACGGTGTAGCCCAGGAGTGCGTAGTCGAGATTCGCCCTGAGGCGTGCGTCGTTCGCGTTGATGGCCACGGCCGTTCCCGCCTGACCCGTCGTTCCCGGCGTGACCGTGACCTCAATCCCGAGCACGCGCACCCATCCGATCCCCTGCAACGCCTCCCACGATGCGAGTCGCTGACCCGCGCCGGGGACGGCGGTGTAGTAGACCTGAAGCGTGACGTTCGCGTTTCCGGCTGCGGCCGGCGCGTTCACGCTGATGTTGAGCGTGTCCGAGGGGAAGATCGGAATGTCCACTTCCCGCGTAAGCAAGAACTGCGGAGGCCCTGCCGGAGAGGCCTGCGTCGGGTTGAACATGTGCTGCGAACGCAGACCGAACTGGTTGTCCCCGAAGCGCGGGGAGAAGATCGCGACCTCCATCCGCTGCGTGGAGTTACCGGAGATCACTTCCTCGACGTAGGCGGCGCTTTGCGGGTCGAAGAACAGCACCGCGAGCGAGTCGCCCGAGACGGCTGCTAGTGCCTCGAACGCGCCACCCGTCAAGCCCTGCTTGAAAGCGGAGATAGATGTAAGGACGGACTGTCCCATTGTCTATTCGCCTACCGGCTGAGCTTGTAGTTGTGCAGGTCGGTCATCCAGGTCGTGGCGCGAGCGATGGACGCTGCGAGCGAGCCCGAAGGCATCCCGGCGATCTTCGCCTGCTCGGCACCCATGAACTGGAACAGCGGCCCGACAGCGGCGACGTACTTCTGCTCGGAGGCAGAGACGCCGGTGCCGTAGTTCGCCGCCTTCGCTGCCACGGCTGCCTTCCAACCGGCGGCACCGACAGCTGCCAGATTCCTTTGCCATCGCCCGCTCGTGACCGACTGACTGAAGTTAGCCAAAAGACTGGCCTGCGCGGCAATCGCCCTGGCCGTCGGGTCTTTCTGCGTCGCCTGGACGCCATCGACGTACTTCTGTGTCCCGGCCTGCGCTCCCGTGACCCATCGCTGACCGGCGGTCGCGGGGTCAACGATGAAGCGGAACGCCGCCCACTCGGTTCTACTGCCTGGAATCCCTCTCACGTCTGACCTCGCTGACTAGTCGGTTGCAGGGTTGACGGTACGCGCCGCACACCCTCGAGGGAAGGAGAAACGACAGAGGGGTACCTGTCGCTTCCGCGCGTCGTCACTTTCCCGCGTTAGGCTGTCGCGCGGATGCCGAAGGGGTACAAGAGGCGGTTTTGCATCGTCTGTCAGCGGCCGCTCGAGGAGTGCGGAACCCTCTCGGCACGCGGAAAGTGTCAGGAGTGCCGCGTCGCGTTGCAGGCTGCGAACATCATCGGCCTGGCGACGCATAGCGGCCCGTTTTTCTATCACTGGCGGCGTCAGATGGCTGCGTCGGTCGGCGGTGCGTTGGTAGACGACGCCCGGAACGCGGAGTAGACTCGCGCCATGCCAATCAGCGTTCAGAACACCGAGATCGGCGGAATCCAGATCGGATTCTCGCTTATCACCGCCTCGACAACGACCACAGCGACCTCATCGGGAACCGCGACAGCCCTGGCCACAGTCGGGCCGGTCGGCTGCTACGGGGTGAACTACATCGCGGAGCTGTGGGCGGTCGCCATCACGAAGGGAACGACGAGTATCTCGGTTGAGCTATGGGTCGATGGAGTGTTCAATCAGTCGATCCTTCCGGTCAGCCTCAACGCGACCAACCCGAACCCGATCCTTCTCCGCTCGCAGCTCGCGCTCACCGATGGAGCTCATACCATCACCTGGCGCGGATTCGTGGACGCTGGTACCGGAACCCTCGTCGCCGGCGCCGGCACGACGGGTGTCGCGCCTAACGCCTTCGCTCGCCTGCTAGTGGCGTAGCGCCGTGGCGCTCGTTCCGCCGAGTAAATGGACGGCGGCGGCTGCCGGAGGGCTCAACCCTGGCGCGTCTACCGGGGGCGCAGGATCGTCGCCGTGGTTTGTACCCACGGGCACGATCAGTTCCGTCGGCTCGGAAACGATGGCCGGCTACGCCGCTGTCCAGCTACTCACATGGAGTAGTACAACCTGGCCGGTGGCATCGGCGGCGATCTTGCTTCCGTTCTCGATTCAGTCTGCGCTGACGGTGCAACGGTGCGCGTGGTCGAACGGGGCCGCCGTATCTGGCAACGTGGACTGTGGCATCTACAACGAGGACGGTACGCGCGTCGTGTCACTCGGTTCGACGGCCCAGGCAGGAGTGAACTCAGTGCAGACAGCGACGCTATCCGCCTCGCTCGTCGCTGGCTCGTACTTCATGGCGCTCGCCCTCGACAACACCACCGGAACGATACTTGCCACGGCACCGGCGTCCGCGAGCATCGGGCGCTGCGTCGGAATCCAGTGGGCGACGACTTTCTTTCCGCTCGGGGCTACTGCCACCTTTGCCAACCCCACGAACGCCTACATTCCGCAGTTCTGTCTCGGACTTCAGACCACGATCTAGATGGCAACGACCACCGACACGAGCCCGATCTTCATTTCCTCCATGTCTACGCTGTGTATGGGCGGATACGCGCTCGGGGATGGCGGTCAAGGTGGCGCGCTTGCCTCGAACGCAGCGCAGGCGGCGAATACGGCGTGGCTCTTTCCGCTCTACCTTCCCTACACCTACAACGTGCAGCGGGTGTTCTGCATGAACGGCAACGCACCCGGCGGGAATATCGACGTAGGCGTCTATAACAGCTCTTTCACCCTTCAATGCCACGGCGGATCTACCGCTCAGGCGGGGGCGAGCGTTCCGCAATATATGGCGGCGACGGCGACGCTCAGCCCCGGCCAGTATTACCTCGCCATCGTCTTTTCGTCCGTCGCCGGGGGCACGTACAGCTTCAGTACCGTACCGGGTGTCTCGGGTCTGCGAATGGGCGGCGTACTTGCTGTCTCAAGTGCGCCTCCTCTCCCAGGTACGGCCAGTCCGGTAGCGACCACGGCCAACTACCTTCCCCTATTCGGTATCACGCGCACCGCGTCTGGATTCTGAGGCACCCGAGCTCGCCGTGACCCTGCACCCGCTCACCGCTCCCTGCGACCGGAGCTACGTGGCGCACTACGTGGACGGCACCCGCCCGCTGAATCGCATCCTCTGGCTCGTCCTCCACGACACGGAAGGCGACACCGCGCAGGGTGCGGCGTCCTGGTTCCAGAATCCCGCTTCGCAGGGTGCCGCGCATTTCTGTATCGACGCGAACCACTGTTACCGGACGTGCGATCCGCAGACGATCGCCTACGCCGCGTTCAGTCCGGGCAACGAGCGCGGGCTGCACTTCGAGCAGGCCGGCTACGCAGCGTGGTCACGCTCACAGTGGCTCACGCTCGGGCGTGGGACGATAGAACGAACGGCGTACCGGGTCGCGTACTGGTCGAAGGTGCTTGGCATCGTTCTCTCGTGGTTGTCTGACGCACAGGTGAAGGGTCAGTCCGTGCACGGGGTCACGACGCACGCGCAGCTCACCAAGTGCTTCCCCGGCCCGAACGTGAATCACACCGACCCCGGCCCGAACTACCCGCGCGACGTCTTTATGGCGCAGGCTCGCAAGTACCGCGCCGCCCTGTAGAAAAGTCGCAAATAGCGGGGAAAAGGTCTAGGTAAGACTAGACTTTCGGCTAGTAGGCAAGCGGGTCGGGGGATGGGAGAATGCAGCTATGACTACTTACGCGTACGACTCAAAGACCGGCGCATTCGTCGGCGAAGTTCTGCACGTGTTCGTAACCGGACTCGTCGCGATTCGGACGAAGTACGGTTACAAGACCGCGATGACCTCCACCGTCCGCCTGGTGGAGGTCTGAGGCAGTAGAGCGTGGGCACCTTTGACGCCGCCCGTCTCCTGCGCGCTCAGATAGAGGCGCTAGAGGCGGTGGCGGACACGATGCGTTCGCTCGCGTTGCAGTCGGACAAGTACGACGCGATTCTCGCGAGCATGACCGATGCAATCGAAGCGATGAACGCGCGCCTGGACGTACATTCCCGCGCGCTCTTTGACGAGGGCGGACATAGCCGGAAGGTGGAGGGATGAAGTACGTCACGAAGCGCGTACCACGCTGCAATCATCCTGGCTGTAGGAAAGAGGCTGCCTATATGAACATCATCTGTCAGCGGGGCAAGAAGGCGGTGTACGACCCCCGCTGCGCGGAGCATCAGCGATGACCGCGCCTAAACACCGCCTCGGAGGTTCGACCATCGCCGCCGCTGTCGGCATTGACCCGTACGTCTCGCCGCTGACACTCTCGGCGCGGATGCAGGGGCTTATCTCCGACCCGCCTGAGAGTGACGCCATGCGGCTCGGGCTGCTGCTCGAGCCCGTCGTCGGGACACTCGCTGCGGACGCCGGCTACCCGATGCTGCCGGCACCCGCCGATCTACTCGTCCACCCTGAACACTCGTGGGCGGTCGGGCACCCGGACGGGTTTACGACGGTGAACGACTTCGCCGCCATCGCGGAGAAAAAGACCACAGGCGAGTTCATGCGGCGCGGGCTGAACGGCGAGGCCCCGGTGCATCACCAGGCTCAGGTTCAGTGGTACATGATGCTGACCGGGCTCAAGCGCGCTGCGATCTTCACGCTGATCGGCGGTCAGCGGTTCGAGGTTCACGAGCTCACCGCTGACGAGGACGCGCAACAGGCGCTACTGACCTACGGCTCGGAGTTTCTCTCCCTCGTCCGGCGCGGAAAGCTCGCTGACGTGGACGGGTCGAAGTCCACGCGCGAGACGATCCGCGAGCTGTTCCCCGGTGCGACGCAGGAGAAGGTGTACCGGCTGTCGCAGGCGGAGATGGACACGCTCAACCAACTACAGGCGCTCCGCGAGCAGCGGAAGGTGATAGAGGGACAAGAGGCGGCGCTTGAGAACACCCTGAAACTCGCGATGCGCGACGCTTCATCCGCGATCTCCCCGCACGACAACGAAGTCATCCGCTGGACGAACGTGCAGAGTCACCGACTGGACGGAAAGGCACTCAAAGAGGCGCACCCTGAGATTCACGCAGAGTTCTCGACACCGACAACGTACCGGAGGTTTCAGCCGCTATGACGACACCGGCTACCGAACAGTGGATTGACGATCTAGTCGCGGCTATCTCTGGCCCGCTTGAGAAGGTGGGCGTGCTGCTAGCGAAAGAGATAGACCGCCTGCACGCGGAAGTCACCGAACTGCAACAGCATGTCAACGGTCTACAGGAGCGAGTGAGGGAGTTGGAGAAGTCGTGAGCGACGCGCTGACCACAGCCCTGGAACGCTCCGCGCAGCCGAAAGAGGCGCAGGGCGTCGTAGACCTCATCGAGAGACAGACAGCGCAAATCGAGAAGGTGCTGCCCGGACAGGCTGAGAGGTTCAAGCGAGTGGCGCTGACCGAGATACGGCGCACGCCGAAGCTGGTCGAGTGCGCCCCCGAATCCCTTCTCGGAGCTCTGATGCTCTGCGCGCAGCTCGGGCTCGAACCTGGCCCGCTCGGTCACGCGTACTTCGTCCCGTTCAAGCGGGAGGTCGTGTTCATCGTCGGCTACAAAGGCATCGTGAAGCTCGCCTACGACTCGCAGATGGTGAAGGACATAGACGCAAACGTCGTCCACGAGGGCGACGCCTTCGACTTCCACTATGGAACGTCGCCGCGTCTAGTCCATACGCCGAGCGGCCCTCCCGGTGAGCGTCCCTGGACGCACGCCTACGCGGTCGCACGGCTCACGACACGGGGCCAGGTGTTCAACGTCATCTACCCCGAGGACGTGGAGAAGGCGAAGGAGCGAAGTGCGAACGCGTCGAACCCGGCGAGCCCGTGGCAGACCGACTACTTCGCGATGGTGCGAAAGACAGCGGTACGTCGGCTCGCGCCGATGCTCCCTCAGTCGCCGGTGTTCGCACAGGCGCTCGGGGCTGACGATCAGGCGGTAGGTTAGATGCCGCCCACACCCTCATTCGGATACTCGATTCCGTGGCCGATGATAGAAGTGCAGTTGACGAGCTACTTCGGACAGATTGAGGCGTCCATGACGCGAAGGCAGTTGACGCAGAACGGCGCGCTGCTGAAGCGGGCTGCGGAGGCATACGACGAGCTCTACGGCCACTTGCCCGACATAGCAAAGGACGGTGGAGAGTGAGGGCTCTATGGGTTGACGCCGGTAACGATCCCGACTACGCGAAGGCTGCGCTCCACGGAATCGACTCGCTCTACTTTGACGTGCGCGAGTCGCGGCTCAACCTCGCCTACCTGGACGCGGTGAAGGCGAAGGGCTACATCCCCGGTGTCTACTTCCGCGAGGACTGGCCCGAGGTACCGAAGCTTCCCGCTGAGGCTGCGGCGTGGCTGTCGGGCAAACTCTCGCCGCTAGACCGTGGCCCGGACTTTCCGATGGTCTGCCTCGATATCGAAACGCACGACATTCAGGGCTACGTCCTCCCGTTCCTTCGCGAGTGGCGCCGGCGCAGGCAGAAACGGCGCACGGATTGGACGCTCGAAGGGTTCCAGGGCGGACTCGTTTCGCCTCAGGACGCGTCCGCCATCGCCGCCTACATCATCGGCGAGGGTTCGCCGGGGTACGTCTGTCCGTCGAACTACGGCGGGGCGATGCAGCCGTTCGCCGCGGACCGGGTGGCGCTAGACCTCGTGGCTGCCGGGTTCACGCACAGCATCCTGAAAGGGATGAACGACGCCGCGAGACTCGGTGAGCGGTGGGATGGGTACGCGTTCACGCAGGGGCGGTTGCCGTGACCGGGGTAAAGCTAACGCAGCTAGACCGCCGCGCTATCTCCTTCGCGCTGGAAGAACTAGAGGCGTATGTATCCGCCGTCGGGACCGAGGACGACGCCTACGAGCGGCACATGTGGACGATTGCACGCCTCTACGAACTACTCGAACGCTCACCAGTTCAGGGACGGTTGCCGTGAGCGACCCGCCCGACAAGCTTGTGACGCGGAAGTGCCGATGGTGCGGCCGGAAATTCAAAGTGCCTCGCGAGTATCCAAAGAGAAAAGGTTGCCCCGAGTGCGCCCCGCAGCTCTTCGCCACTACAGCAGGCACCACGCACCCGCCCGCGCCCTGATATGGATAAGCACCGCGCCTTCGTCGAGGCCCATCGCGACCGCTACGACGAGCTGCTCGCGATCCAGGGCGGGGGTTGTGCGATCTGCGGCGCGCGTGCTAAGACTAGGCGGTTGCACATCGACCACGACCACCGAGAGATGCAACTGCGCGGGCTGCTCTGCTACCGCTGTAACCGTGGCCTGCCGACGTGGGCTGATGATGAGTGGCTTTGGAAGGCCACGAACTACCTCACCTATCCGCCCGCGTCGCACCTGTCCCCTCGGATCGGAACGGAGCCACGCGAGTAAGTGAAGGTGCGGCGCGCCTACTGTCGGTGCGAGTGCTGCGGACGTCGCTCGTGGCGTCCTGTCTCACTCCCGCTCTGCTCGCGGTGTGTGACGCTTCCGGCGGAAGAGATACTTCGTCGAAGCCGCCTCCTGCGATCTGTGGAACGTTCCGTGGATACTGTGGACAGGCGCTCAGAGTCTCGTGGTGCGAGTCACACTGGCGCACCGACGCCCGGAATGGGCAGTACCTCGGGCTCTTTCAGATGGGCTCCTGGGAGCGCCGAACCTACGGGGACGGCGTGACAGCTCTAGCTCAATCACGGGCGGCGTGGAGATACTTTCGGGCTACCGGGTCTGACTGGTCGCCCTGGACGTGTAAGCCGTGAGCGCCGAACAGGTTTCCGCCGAGCCCCAGACCGAGCAAGTCATCAGCTTCCATGCTGAGTGCATCGCAACCGGGCACACGTGGGCGGAGGAGTACCTACCGACGTACCTACGGGACGCTCTAGACCGCGTACTGCGCGAGTACGACTTCTACGTCACCAACGTCTACTTCAGACGGCTCCCTAGCAAAGGCCGGCCTCCCGCCTCAGGCCCTCGAGCCGAGACGGGCAGGCGTGATGAGGGCTAGGGACTAGACACCGCCGAGCTCAGCCTGCCGGCGACGAGCGCGCCAGAGCAAGCACGCGGA
>Ga0318557_10000004_pt1 | contig 55926 bp, 58 predicted proteins | sample GRESIP065b5f19_FD_203497 | JGI IMG/M metagenome (GOLD analysis project Ga0318557, IMG submission 203497) | Tropical soil microbial communities from Luquillo Experimental Forest, Puerto Rico - GRE.SIPMG.065b5f19 | ecosystem: Environmental > Terrestrial > Soil > Tropical forest > Bulk soil... | reverse complement strand
TAGCGGTCCCGTGCGGCCTGGGCGGCTTTAGCGGCTGCCTGACGGGCCTGGGCGTCCCGCTGCTCGGCCAGCTCCCGCTCGGCCTTCTCCCGGGCCTGGCGGGCTTTCTCGCGCTGCTGGCGCAGCCGCTCAGCCTCTTCGGCGTCGCGCTGGGCTTTCTCCTCGTAGGCTCGGGCGGCCTTGCGCTGATCGTCCCGGACATGCCGGGCCCGGTCGGTCACCAACTGAGCCTGAGCAGTAGTCAGCCCCCGGTAGTCGGCATCGGCGAGGATGCCCTGCTCGATCAGCTCCAGGGCCTGCAGGATGTCATGAGTTTTCTGCCTGGGCCGGCCGTTGGGCATCACCCAGCCGATATAGACGGCGACTTGCTGGGCGGTGTAGGGACGCTGTTGAGATGTCTCGACAGGGCCCTCCCCCAGCACGAACGAGGGAGCGTACCGGATGTGGTTCCGGGAGGTGTCTTCCGATAGCTCGCCCAGGTGGATCCGGCCTGCTGCGTAGGCTTCGACGATCGCCCTGATCGTCTCCATCTCCACGGCCGCGTTGGTGCCCCACTCCACCATGTTCTCGCGGGCCATGATCTGCATCATGTCGTCGTCGGTCAATTCCTGAACGCGCAGGTCCACCTGCTCGCCGGGGTAATCCTCGGTAAGGACTCTCAACCGGTGGTGACCGTAAGGCAGCTCATAGTGGCCATTCGCCTCGCGGCCGATCAGGTTGGGCCACAAGCCGGTAGCAGCGATGGATTCCCGGAGCGCAGCGAGCTTGGCCTCGTCGTAGGGATAACGATCGACATTGCGAAATGGGTTGGGAGCCAGCGACGTGACGGGCACAAGCGTCATCCCGGGAGCCCCTTCCAGGACACGAGGCTGTTACGCCAACCTCACTTTCGGGCGAGACTAGCCCATCCCCGGCAAAGATGCCATCTTCTGGGGAAAATCTTATCGGCCGTCATTAGCAAGCTCGCTTAGCAACGACGGGCTACTCCTCGGCCAGGCGGCGCTCGATCTGGCGCATCGAGCGGATCACCGCATCGGCATGACGCGACAGCACAGACTGGAAGACCGCGAAGTACCGGGACTCCATGGCCCGCAGATGACCGAACTGGGTACGGTCGTCAATGGTCAGCTTCCCGCCTGGCTCACTAAATCCCAAGGCGAAGTTACCTTCCCAGATGGCCTTGGCGAACATGGCCCGGCCCCACATCTTGACCGCTTCTTGTTCCCAGATGAACAAGTGCGTAGATAGCTCCCAGAGGAAATGTTTCCGGTCCTTATCAGTGACCAGGTTCCAGTCCTCGATGGGGAATCCCGCCTCATTGATCCTCCATACCGGACGCCCGGTCTTGTCGGTGACTATCTCCCCGTCCTGTGTTTCCGGCTTCCGGACGATCATCCATATCCGGTCCATCAGGTCGAACGCGGCCAGGAACTTATCCCGGATGGCGTTCCAAGTGGCTTTCTCTATCTCCTCCATCTTGATGCGCTCATCCGGCTCCCAGGTCAGGCGCATGCGGGAAAAGCTAGTGCGCCGGAACTGCCGAGTCCGGTCGGGCGGGATGTCGGGCTCCAACGGCTGCTCGGCGACCGCGTCCACGGGCCGGTCGGCCTCGGCCATCACCCGCTCCACCTGAGCTTGCTGTTGTTCCCGTTCTTCTCGACTGGTCATGCTGCCTGCCTCAGGTCATACAAATGGGTGAGCCCGAGCGCGGCGGCGTCGCGCTGGTGCTCGTTCCAGTGCCGGGTCTCGGAATCGCGAATATAACGTGCCACGGCTGCCTTGATGGCCTGCTTGCGCTCCTCGCTGCGCATGGGGGCACCGCAGAGGACCTTGCAGGCATGCTGGGCATCGATGTGGTGCCCTTTGCGCTCGGTCAGGTCATAGAGCACCTGACTGGCCAGGAGAGAGGATTCCAGCCGGTGCCCGTGCACGGCCGGATTCTCATAAACGACTTCGTAGCCCGGATACCAGGACAGGATCACCTTCAGGTCCTGGCGCAGCTTGTAGGCCTTGTTCCAGGTCCTGGAGAATCCTTTCGCGGCCACGACAGGCCGCACCGTGCCCTTGTTGTACACCACGACCCGGCCGCCGATGATGGCTAGCGCCACCCAGCCGCAATTGGACAGCGACTGGTCGAAGGCCAGCACCGGCCGCTCCCAGGTGAAATCAGACAGCAGCGGCGGCATCCAGGCAATCCCGGGCTGGCGCCGCTTCCTGCTCATCTGAGAGGACAGCTCGGCGCGCAGCTGCTCCAGTTCAGCGTCTTTCACAGGACCACCGTGTCTCCCCGCTGCTGGGCAGCAAGCACGCGCTTGTATTTCTGCTCCACCAGGAGGGCATCCATGGGATCGAACTCGATGTGGTATTCCAGCATCGTCCAGGGATTGCCCACGCCGATGAATGACACGATGAACTTGCGCAGCCCGCTCAGCCGCATGTACTCCTGGGCCTGGCCATAGTAGCCAGGCCATTTCTCCTTGAAATATTTCAGGTCCATGTCCGGGCACCGGGCTAGTGCCAGCGCCTTGGCGGTTTTCAGGTCCCAGCCGTGAGTGCCCAGGCTGCCGAAGTTGAGAATGCCATCCATGTGCCCGCGTGAACGTGTCTCCAGGTCGATAACGCCGTGCTCGTTACATTCATCCGGCTGAAGCCGACCGCAGGCCTTGCACATGCCCAGTGGCACCGGAACCCATATCTTGGTCTGGCTCAGCGCAGCCTTCATAATCTCATGCATGAAGGTCCCGAACATCGTGCTCATGATGCCGATGTAGCCCATTTTCTCGGGTTCGATCAGCTCCGGGTGAGCGATATAGGCATACAGCTCCCGCTCGCTCATCATTGGATGGGAACTGGCATGAAACCAGCCGTCCGGGGGACGCCATCCCGACCGCTCCACATGCAAGTCGAATTGGAACGGGAAATCCTCGTCCTGGAATATCTGCAGGATCAGTGGTTTCACCAGGCAGCCAGCGGCGGCATGGTCGGCGATCCCGCGAAATTCCGGCATCAGCCCACCGTGAACTTCAGCTGGCCGCTCAGGTACCAGTCGGCGTGCGTCATGATTTCATGATCGACCGATAGCCTCGATGCGCCCTCCACGCTGCGCTCCAGGATGACTTCACGCGGTTTGAACAGCTCCTGAGCACCTGTGGGCAGCCACCGGACACCCTGATTGACCAGCTGCCCATCGGGGGTGTGGTTACTGTAGATGATCGTGCGCGTCTCCATCGGGCCCAGCGGAGTGACATAGCCCGGCAGCTCCTCGGCGGGCTTGTCCTGCGGGGCGTAATTTCTTCCCTGCCAGCTGATCACCATCTTGTCCGGAGAAGCGAATATCTCCGGGCCCAGCACCATAACATCACCATCTGGATGCGGGTATTGTGCGGGCTCGGGCTCCATTTCGCGCCGGGCGGCCAGCAGCAGCTCCTCGAAGTCATCGAGGCGGACCGCGATCCAGTCCTGGTCCACGAGGGTCAGGGCCTGGTTGCCGTACCAGCGCAGCGGGATGGCGGGCCGCTCGCCCCCGGCCTGGTCGGTGATCTTATCGATGATCTTGTCGGTGATGGTGATCGACAGGCCGGTGGTGGACTTGCAGTCCCAGGCGAAGGCGAACATGTCCTTGGTGTGGTCGTGGCGGCCATCGCCCGGGTCGTCCCACTGGTTGCCCGAGCCCCGGGCCCGGCGCCCGCCGAGGACCTCAGCCACATGCAGCTCGTGCAGCTCGCCCATTCTGGTCTTGTCCAGTGGCATTACTTCTCCTCGAATATCCTCTGCTTGATGACTTCGAGCTTGTCCCGGTGCTCCCGCAAATAGGCCACCATAGCCGGGCGCCCATTGAACTGGGGCACGCCCGGCACCTGATAGTACGAGCCGTTGCGGATAATAGCGCCGGTCCGCAGCCCGATGCGCACCGTTTCTTCGAGCATGTCCAGCCCGGCCGGACCACGTTCTTCGGTGTCCCGGTTGTTGATCCAGAATTCCGCCGTTCCGCCGACCGGGAATACTTTAGACCGGGTCACCCGGGCTTCCACCTGAACGGCGACTACTTCCGGTTTCGCGTTCTCGCCTTCCTCGAACATCATCTTGAACGGCTGCTGGGATCCTTTCTTCATGACCACCCGGACCGTGGTGGCGTGCTGCATGGCCTTGGGGCCGGCCGACTGGTCTGGGAGGCCCTGGCTGCTGATCACCGCGCGGGGCTGGTTGACCAGGATCACAAGGGTGCCAGTCTGCCAGGCCAGGCCCGCCAGGTGCTTGACCATCCGGGTGATCACCTGGGCGTTGCGGCCGACCAGCTCACTTTCAGCATCCCGCAGCTCTCCTTTACTGCCGGTGAACGCCTTACGGCTTTCCATTCCGCCGACCGAGTCCACGATGACCCCGGAGAACAGCCCGGACATGCAGCATTTACGGGCCATGTCGCTGGCGTCCTCAGAATCCATCGGGTGCTTGTGCTGCCAGAATCCCGCCGTCTCGGCTTCCTCCGAGCAATCCAGGCCATTGACCGTGGCCCAGTCGTAGTCGAAGGTCTTCTCCATGTCGATGTAAGCGATGCCCTTCCCGGGATAAGCACGCCGCAATTCGGCCATGGTCTTGGTGACGACAAAGGTTTTGCCGGTATCGGGCGGTCCCATTATCTCGACGATATGGCTCATGGGCCAGCCGCCCCGGCGCAGCGAGTAGTCCAGGGACAGCACGCCCGTGGATACTGTCACCAGCTCCCGGGGCGCCGGGCCCGCCCGCTTATCGCCGTATTGCTTCTGCATGTCCTCGGCGAACCGGGACAGCGCCGACATCTTTCCCGCTGCCATCAGGTCAGCCTCCTCACCGACTCCAGGCGCAGCGAGTCCCGCCACTCCATGCCATTCCAGTACCGGCCCTTGGCGATTTCAGCGATGATCAGCGTGCCCGCTGGGATCCTGCGCACCGCATATGACAGGTCCGGGTCATTGTCATTACGCGGGGAAAACACCGCGATATCCAGGTTGCTGACCTCCGTGGCCAGGTCCAGCCACCACATGGTACTGCCGCGCCGGGTCAGCGCAGGCCGCATGCCATTGTGCACGCCGGGCACGTCATAAACACCGGGCTTCAGCCGGGGAAAACGCAGGGCCCGGTTCACCGATGCCTGCCGGAAACCGGCATTCAGCTCATCCAGCCGGGCGAACATGGCGTCATCCAGCCAGCAGCCGAAAATGTCCTGCTCCAGCCGCCACAGCTCCGCAGGGGTATAGTCGCGGGGCGCCTCGCCGTTCGCTGCCCCCGCGATGCCGGTAGTCGGCGGCGGGGTGTAATGGCGGCAGGCCCGGGTGCATATCTTGGGCGGCGGCTTCATGATCACTTTAAGATGCTTGCCGGTCTTCGGGCTGATCCGGGACGGCGGCGGGGGCTCGTTGTCCCAGTCGTAATGGCAGGGCAGCCCGTGGTTGGACACCGTCTCGTCCTTGTTGACGCAGCGGGTCAGGTCCCCGGCCTTGTCGGCAGCCAGGTACTCGATCAGGCTGCGCCGCGAGGGCACCAGCGCATCCAGGGCACCCGCCCGAGCCAGGGTGAGCACGATGCCCTTGTTCACCCCCGGGGCGGCCAGCACCTGATCGTAGGATGTATAGGGCTGCCCCCGGATGATCGCATTGACTGCAGCCGGGCCAACGCCCCAGAGCGCGCCCATGCCATACCGGACCGCGAGTCCTTCCGGCTCGAATCCGCTGGCGGCCGAGTTAATCTCCGGGGGCAGCACCGCCACGCCGAGACGGCGGGCGTCGGTGATAAATTCTGGAATGCGCTCCATGTCCACGGTGGACAGCAACGCGGTGAACATCTCCACTGGGTAATGGGTTTTCAGCCAGGCGGTCCAGTAGGCGAGTGTGGCATAAGAATAACCGTGGGCGCGGTTGAAGGCGTACCGGCCGAACTCGGCCATTATCTCCCACAGCGCGGTCACCTCGTCTTTATCCAGGCCGCGCTCGATGCACCTGTCGATGAACTGGCGCCCGGCCTCATCGATCTTCTCGATCAGCTTCTTGCCCAGGACCTTGCGCACCGCGTCAGCCTCGGCGCCGTCATACCCGGCCAGCACGCGCACGGCGGTGAGGATGTCCTCCTGGTAGAGCATGACGCCGTAGCTACGCTGCAGGTGCGGCTCCAGCAACGGGTGCGGGTAGGTGACCTCCTGCTTGCCGGCCCGGCGCTGGATGTAGGCGGCTGCCATCCCCGAGTTGCGCGGGCCGGGACGGACATAGGTGGTCAGGTCGGCCAGCTCACTCAGGGAGCCCGGCTGCATCTCCCGGCAGGCCTGCTGGCCGAGGGTGGTCTCCACCTGGAACATGCCGAGCGTATGGCCGGTGCCGATTTCTTCCCACACCTGCGGGTCGGCGTATTCGTCTTGCCACGTGGGAGGATCGAGCCTGACCCCGGTGCGGTTCCCGATCAGGTTGATGGCCGTCTGAATGGTGTCCAGGTTGCGCAGGGTCAGAAAGTCAAGTTTCAGCTGGCCGAGCAGCTCCACATCCCGGAAATCCCACTGGCTGACCTGTGTCGGATCCTCGGTAGTATTCCACAGCGGCACTTTTCCCTCGAAGGAATCTCCCGTGCTGATGACCACCCCGCCCGGGTGCTTGCCGTGCGTGTGCAGGCGGCCGACGAGCTTCTCCGCGTACTGGAACACCCGCATGTATTTGTTCATCATCGGGTCCAGCTGGGCGCCCGCCTGGTCCATCAGCTCGGGCCAGGAAAGGCCAAGGCCAGCGGTATGACTCTCCGCTTCGTCGATGACATTGGCGATGACGCGGGAGTCAGCGTCGGAATCCACCGGCAGTTCCCGTTCCATCACCGAGAACAGCTTGTTGAGGATGCCCTTGCTGCGATACCGCACATGGGTGCCGACGCGCAGGATGCGGCTTTCCCCGTACTGGCTCACCAGATGGTCCCAGACCTTCGGCCGCACCGAGCTGGGCAGGTCCAGGTCGAAGTCGGGCAAGGCGGTCCGGCCCGGGGTGAGGAACCGCTCGAACATCAGCCCGGCCGCCAGCGGGTCAATCGCGGTGATGCCGGTCAAGTAGCTCATGACCGACCCGGCCGCGCTGCCGCGCCCGGGGCCGAGCAAGATGTCCTCGGACCGGGCCCAGGCGCAGAAGTCATCCACGATCAGGTAGCAGCCGGACAGCCGCTTGCGGGCCACCAGGTTCCACTCGTATTCCAGCTGGTCCAGGTACTGGCGCCGGGTCGCGGCCCGCAGTGGAACGCGGGCGGTTTCCACCGCCTCGATGCACAGGTCGATGAGCCGGCGTGAGTCCTCGGTGTAGGAACCGAGGAACACCGGGGGATCGGTCTCCCCGCTGACCCGGGCGGTGCACCGGTCGGCTATCTCAGCGGTGCTGGCGATGGCGTGGTCCACGACGATGGGATCCAGGTAGGACAGCAGGTCACGAACCTCGTCCTCGGCCTGCATGTGGACGATCTTCCAGTAGTCGTCGTTGGACGGGGAGGTGCGGCAGGCCATCCACAGGTGATGGTCGGCCGCCTGCTCAGCGGAGGGATAGTGCCCATCGCTGGTGGCCACCAGGGAGATGCCGAGCACGGCGCCCGCCTCGGCCAGCAGCTTGTTGTAGGTGACCTGCTCGGGCTGTTCGTTGGCGCACAGCTCCAGGTACAGCCGGTCACCGAAGATCGACTGCAGCCGCTTGAGCGTGCCCAGGGCGCGGCGGTAGTCACCGGTCTTGAAGAAGTCCGCGACGATGCCGCCCAGGCAGGCGGTGGTCATGATCAGGTGGCTGCCGTAGCGCTCTAGCAGGTCCCAGTCCAGCCGGGGCCGGTGGTAATGGCCGCTGAGATAGGCCTCGGTGGAAACTGCCCACAGGTCACGCAGGCCCCGGTCATCTTCGGCGAGCAGGATGACATGCCGGTTGTCCCGGACTTTCTGGTGCCGGTCCTCGGCGAAATATCCCTCCATGCCGAACAACGGCTTAATGCCTGCCTCGTCGGCGGCCCGCTGGAAACTGGGATGCCCCGGGCACGCCCCGTGGTCGGTGATGGCGACGGCCACCGAGCCGAGTTCGGCAGCCCTCGCCATTATTTCCGTGCATGTGCTCAGCCCGTCCAGCGGGCTGTATTCAGTGTGGCAATGGATGTGGTTGTACACCGGGGCCCGGCTCCCCTGCTCGGTTCAGCCGCTACCGCCCAGGTCACCCATGGACTTGTCGATGCGGTCCTTGAAGGCGGCCAGCTCGTCTTCGGGGAGTTCCTCCGCAGGCGCGGCGGTGTCCTCGGTGGGCGCCACCTTGCCGTTGCCACCGGCAGCGGCCGAGGGATCCGGTGCGGTCTTGGTCGGGTCGAAGAACCGGGCGTAGTACTCCGGGCTCGACTGCTCGACGATCGTCTTCTCCAGGGAGAAGCCGGTCAGCTCCAGCGTCTGGTCGTAGAGCTTCCACGACGGGGTGCCCGGCTCGTGGTCGGGAGTGGGGGTCAGGCCGGTGATTTCGTAGTCGTTGCCGTCCCGCTTGGCGTAGAAGTCCCGGTGACAGACGCGCTCCTCGATATAGGCGCTCTGCTTGATGGCGCCGAAGAAGTTGCCGAACCGCTGGGAGAGAATGCGGACCACCGGGATGCGGTGCTTGACCCCTTTGTCGTCGGTCCATTCCTCCATCTTGTCCTGGAAGCCCGTGATCTTCTTGGTCTCCGGGTTGCGGACCGCCTCGCGGACCACGCACAGGGCCCACACCGTGGGCGAGGTCTTGGACACCGGGCGGCCGAATTTGCCCATGACATCGGCCATGTGCTCGTGGATATAGCAGTCGCCGTACCCCGGCTCATAGGGCCCGGTCGGGCGGCCGGGACCATCGCCGTCTTGCATGGTCCGGAACATCACGTCGTTCTGGCAGACCGCCGACATCGCCTGCGGCCATTGCCCCTTGAATCCCTCGGGTGCTTTCTTGGTGGGCACGCCCATGTGGACTTCGCAGTCAATCCACCGATCGATTTCGGTGAGCAGCCGGAAGATGACAGTCTCTTTGTCGGCGATGGTGAGGAACTGCGCGCGTCCTGCGCCCTTGGCTGCTTCGTGCGCGGCTTCAGCTTCCTCGGCCCCACGGCGGAACTCGGGCATCGGGGGTACTCCTGTCTGCTAGGTCTGCTGAGTCTGCGGCCTGCCACTCGGTTACGGCTTTAGCTGCCAGCTGGAGTGATGGTGGCCTTGATCCGAGCAAGACGATACGCCCGCCGTCCGACAGCCCGCCGAGGATCAGCACATCGGTGTCCAGGGCGGTCAGCCCGACCGCGAACCGCACCCGCAGCCCGCGCTCTGCCAGGACCCTGACCAAGAGAGCTTGCCAGTAGGGGAGCCACACGCGCGGCTGATCGCAGTCGCCTTGCTCGTACCATGACCACAGGCTCTCCCACGGCGCCCAGATTGGCAAGGGAGCTTGGTCATCTGAGCCAGGTTCCCACAACGGCCTCCGCGCGGCCCCAGGAGGGCTCTCGGCGGACTGCAGGCCCCACTCGCGCAGCACGTCCTCCCCGCTCGCCTCCTGCCCCGCAGCGGCCATCCTGGCGGCCTTGGCGACGGCCGCCCGCTTGATCGCGGTGACGATGTAGGCGTCCTTCAGCCAGATGCGGGTGCCCAGCGGCAGGGCGTCGTACTCGCGCCGCCGCTGCGGGTCCATCAGCTGCCGGACGATGTAGGTCAGCCGCCGCCTGGCCGGGCCGCCGCACAGCAGGTAGGCGGTGGCAATCTGGCGCCGGGTAGCTCTCCAGTGCACGCCCAGGGCCCGGTAGTAGCCGAGCACATCCCAGCAGACTTCGGGCCGCTCGGCGAGCCGGGTGTCGGAGGAGGCGGTCAGCGGGCCCCAGCCCTCCACGATGAGCGCATCGGTGGGGCGGCTTCGCTCCAGTTCCTCGCTGCGAACCTGGTAGGCCCTCCAGGTGGCCGGCTCAGTGGGATCGGGAGCGATGTAGAACGGGTTGCGGCCGACCCGGATGAACCTGCGGTAGTGCGCCGCGTCCTTCTCGCCAAGCAGCTCATCGAGGTCCAGATCGCCGTCGCCGAGCTGGGGCATCAGTCCTCCGGGGGATCGGCCCGGTCAGCCTCGATGTTCTCGGCGTCCAGGCCGAGTTCGTCCTCATCCCGCCAGCCCGGATCCACGGCGGCCGTCTTCGCCGGCAGGCCCTCCTTCTCGACGCCCAGCACCTCACCGGATCCAGAGGCAGTCTTGCGGATGCTCATGGGTGTCTCCTCTCGCCAGGGGCAGGCTTCCCAGGTTAGGCGGTGGGGATGGCTTCCATCCAGCGGTGCCCGCAGTTGTCGCACGTGCGGCAGTGATGCTGCCCAAGCCGGGGCGGGCGGTAGTAGCGGCAGGGCCAGCTGCCCTGGCGATCGAGCACCGGCCGCTCGTGGTAGGCCACCTCTGACGTCGCGGCACCGCACACCGGGCACGGGTTGGCGTAGTTGTAAGCCGGAAGGTCTGGGTGAACGGAGTACTGAGGCATGGCGTCCCTTCGGCGGCGCGGATGAAACCAAGATCAACGGCGCATGGAACCATGATCAACGGCACATGGAAGCGCCGTGATATTTTCGCAGGTCAAACCCCCTAAAATCATGATCAACGGCGCTAACGGCGCTTATTTTGCTTAGTGAGCATAGTTTCAGGGGCGATTGGAACAGGACTCCTCGATAGGTCATAGATATATCGAGATATAAGTACTGAAAATCCCTTTCTTGATCTTCTATCGAAAATTTTCCTAAATTCCCTATTAGGGTTATAGTGTTTCTGTATCTACAGATATATCGATGACATATCGTAGATACATCGATATATCGGCCTCGGCGCGTTTGAGATTCGGTGGTCACTAAGCGAAATAAGCGCCGTCTGCGCCGTGGACAGGTTCTGAGCTGCGAAAACTAACGGCGCATGGTTGCGCCGTTGATCTTGGTTTATGCGCCGTTGATCTTGGAAGGCCACACCAGCTTGAACCATGGCCCCTCGTAGGCCCGGTCGCCATCGCAGAGGTGATGCATGCCCTGGTACCGGGTGATCGTGTACACCTCGGGGGATACTCCATGGTCCTCAGTGACGAACATCGGATCCACACTGCCGTTATCCAGCAGCGCCCAGCCCACCACTGGGTAGCTCGTCGGCTCCCCCTGCGGCTCATGATCACGCTCATCAATTGCCATATGAGTGACCACGATGGTGATTCCCGGCTCTGCCGCAATAATCTGCCTGACCGGTACCTCAGCGTGATGGATAGCCGTGTGAATGCATCTGCTCATGGCTTTGCTCCTAGTCAAATCCTGGGCGGCTTGAGCTGGACTCCCGGAAATCCGCGCATGTCGTGATTCACATTCGAGTAGGGGTACCCTTCGGCTTTCATCATGTTAGTAAACGATCGCTGTGACCCGGAGAATATGGTGTTCTGGGTCCTCTTGTACCAGTGGTTCCAGCTTTCGTAAAGATCTTCCACCCTCCTGCCTACAACCACGCCAGGTGAAGAATCGACAATATCGCATTCATCAAGCAGCCACTGGGCAAGCCGGTTTTCCTCATGCCGGTATTGCTTCTTACTCGCTTGGGCTTTTGGGGGAGGATCAAGCCCTCTCAGTTGCCACTCCAGGCACCCTTGGACGGCCCAGGCGGCCACCCCCGGAGAATTGAACTGAATGATCTTCTTGGCCAGCTCCTTGTCCTGCTCGTCCTCGGGAATGGTGATTTCCCAGGGCACAATGTGCAGGCGGCGCCAGATGGAGTGCGAGGGCGACAGGTGCGGCAGGTGGTTGGTGACGAGATTGATCTTGCCGGTCGGCTTGAAGTCGAAGAACTCCCCGCGCATGAACCGGGCGGTGATCAGCTCACCACCAGTCAGGCTCTTGACCACTTCCTCATCTAGTTTCTTGTTCTGAGGGGTCTCACTGACCTGGAGGAACCTGCGGCCCCGCATGCGGGCAACGTCATTAGGGATGGTGCCCACCGGCTTCAGCAACAGCGTGTTGGCTGGCACCACCTGAGCGTAGCTGCCCGCCACATAAGCCATCACTTCCAGCCAGACGCTCTTGCCGTTGGCGCCCTCACCCCAATGCAAGACGGCCGCCTGTTCCTGCGTCGAGCCGGTCAGGCTATATCCGGAAATACGTTGAAGATAGGATCGCATTTCCGGGTCTGGCATGACCTCGCTGAGGAATTTCAGCCACAGGCTTTGATCGGCGCCCGGATCATAGACAATAGAAGAAGACATGGTGCTGTACACCAGCGGATCGTGCGGGCCTAGCTCTCCTGTTGTCAGGTCCATCAGGCCATTAGCCCAGACAAACTTCATGTCCTCAGAGTCAAATAGGTCAGCATCTATCCGGCCACCTTCCATCATCTGGAACAAGGCGGTGGTATTAATCGTCCTAGACTTATTGCGCTGCTTCCGAGTCCACTCCCAGAACTTCTCACGGGGGGTCAGTTCCTCGGCGTCCTTGTTTACCTCAGTCCCGCCTTTGCCGTCCTGGAGCGGTTCTTCCTCGTATTCTTCCTTGCCCAGATCGTATAGGTTATCGATCATCTTGACCGCAAAAGTATTAGCTGTATCGATCTTGCAGCTAGTCCACCAGCCATTCATATAAAGCATCCACCGCTGCAGGCCTGGAATCCATTTGAGGATAGCTCCGTAAAGATAAACCATCCGCGCGCCCAGGCCGTACTCGTCCTGGCTGAATTTAAAGCCCTGGTCGGTGACGCCCCTCAGGTGCAAATCGGTCCGGGGGTTTTCCAGGCCGCTTTTCCACCCGGACCGGAACGTGGCCGCAATCTCGGGAGCGCCCAGGCCCGCCGCCAGAGCCGCGTCAGTGAGAGCTTTCCTGGCTGTCGCCTCGTCGATCAGCCCGATGCCGCCCAGCGACCCCAGGGCGAACGCAGCGGCGTTTAGCCGCTCGTTGCGAGCGCCGACCGGGGCGGTGCGCACCGTGTCGGTCTCGGACGCCAGGGCAGCCTGGGCGTAGGCCGAGACCAAGGCGGCAGGCGCCAGGTCAGTGGGCGAGCCCTCGATGCCCCGCTGCTGGTTGGTGTAGGCCTTCAGCAGCTCCAGCAGCCAAGCGGGCGCCGGAACTGGGTCGATGTCGTGCGCCGGGTTCTCGATCAGGTAAGGGCCCTTGCCGCTGACCGAGGGCGGCATCACGATGAAGCCCCGGTCGCCCTTGATGTCCAGGCCCTGGCCGAGCGTCCGGCCGACGTTGTTGTGTATCTGGAAGCCCGGGTAGGTCCACAGGTAATGGCGGCCCCCGCCCCCGGTGACCTGGATCCGGGTCAGCGGCAGGTCACCATGGCGGACCCGGTAATTGTCCAGGGTCTTCTCGCCGCCGTTGTAGGTGTCCTCGTCCAGGACGAACACATTGGATATCTGCCCAGTGACAATGCCGACATTAGCCTCGGGCCACCATTCCTCGGCGATCCCGTTGTCAGGCGGCTCGCGCCACCAGGACGCCACCTCCATCGGATCATCAGTGGCAAGATCGGGCCAGCCGTCATGAATGGGGTGCTTGCCAGCGGAAGGACAGCCAGCGCCTTGCTTACAGGTGCAATGGCCTTCGGCATCGACCCACCGGACCGGGATGACTTTCCAGCCGCGCTGGGCATAGGACAGGGCGGCCTGGGCCAGGATATGGCGGCGCTCCTCCTGGGCAGGGTTCAGCCGGTTCGGCGGGAAATTCTGCGGGACCAGTTGTGACAGCTCGTCCAGCTCGCTAGTGTCATCGCCAGAAGCACCGATGCCCTCATCTTCCTCGCCAGGTCCGGTGGGGGCATCTTCTACCCCGGCCATTAGGCCAGGGCCGCCAGAATGCGGCGGGCGAAGAACTCATCGTGGGTAGCGGCGAAGCGGCGCACCGTCACCGGGGCGTTCTGCCAGATGCCGCCGTACAGCTCAAACGCAGCCTTGGCGATCCGCACCGCGCGCTCGGCGCCCCACCGGTCGAAGAACCCCGCCAGAATGCCTTCCGCGTCCCGGCAAGGGAGCTGATCGCCGCAAGCGCGGTGTATCTCCTCAAAGACGAACGCGGCAAAATCACCGGGGCTCCATTGGCTGGCTGGCTTGGTAGCGCGAGCCGCTTGGGCGGGGCTCACTGCGGTGATCGCCACTTGTTCGGTGACCGCTAGCGGGGCAGTCTGTGAAAGACGGGCGGCCGTATCGGGCATGGCACTCCCCAGGCATTCAAAAGGCATTCTGACCTGCGGAAAGTGCTTCTCGCGCCTCCCGGCTAGGTGCGTACCCGGAGCACTCTAGGACTGTGTCAGGTGGGGGTCAAGCGGTCCCCGACAACTGGTGGGATCCACTTCCCTCCGCCGGCCCCAGATCCGGCTGAGTAGTCACCATAGCTTCCCGGCTTCGAGGCTCTCCGCGAGCTTCTCCAGCTCGTACTGGCGCAGGAACGGCAGCACCGAGACAGCAGCCTGGCGGGGCTCCCAGGGCAGCCGTGGTTCCTTCTGGGACCACCAGTCGCCACCGAGACGGGCCTTGTCGGGAGCCTGCTCGGGGCTGGCCAGCTCGATCAGGCGCCGGAACGTGCACACCGAGGGAGGCATGGGCTCGCCGAGCAGCTTGACCGCCGTCTTAGGGCCGATGCCAGGCAGACCGGGGATGCCATCGGACTTGTCGCCCGCCAGGGCCTTCAGCAGCGACAGGTCCTGCGGGCCGCAGCCGTAGTGCGCCCACACCCGCTTCAAGTCCCAGGGCTGCTGGTCTTTGTAGGGGGACAGCTGAATGGTGTCCTCGTCGATCAGCTGGCGGAAGTCAGCATCTTCGGCGCAGATCATGACTTTCCGCCCGGCACGCCGGAACGTGCGCCAGAATGCCGCGATCATATCATCGGCTTCCCAGTCGGGGTGAACGGCCGTGCTCATCATCGCCCGGTGGCAGAATTCAAGGATCAGCTCATCCTCAGGATAACCACCGCGCACCGGGAAACGATCGCCCTTGTACCCAGGCCAAATCGCCTTGCGCCAGGCGGTGCCATTTTCGCCGTCGAAGCACACCACGATGTCAGCAGGCTGGACGAGGCGGATCGCGGCGGCCAGAGAGGTGATGAACATCATCAGCGGCCCGGTACGCAAACCGTTCGACGACAGCCCGCTGCTGCGGCCAGGCCGCCCAGAGCGCACCAGCAGCCAGGTGCCGTCAACCAGGAGCGCGGGCCGCTTAGTCCTTGAGGATCCCATGCGCCCGCGCCTCCCACTTCACCAGCTGGATGGCGCACGTGAGGGTGTGCTCGTTGATGCGGCCCTGCTGAGCCAGGGCGTAGGCCATCTGCTCGATGTCGGCCAGGGTGAAGTACCGGGGATCACCGCGCGGGTTGCCGGTCGGGATGCGCCGGAACTCCAGCGGCGCCCCGTCCAGGATGAACTGGCCCTCGCGCATCAGCATCCGCAGCCAGGAGTCCGACTTGGCGAAGAAGATGGTTGCGGTCTGGATCACGTTGAACCGGGGGTAGGGCAATTCCTCCCGGTCCCTGGGGATCATGTCATCGGTCACCCAGAAACGGCGGTCCGGTGGCGCGATACCATCCGGGACCACCGCCACCGGTTCCGCCGTCTTTGTGGTCATTCCTTCAGATTCCTCAGGTAGAGCGAGGAGTGCGGGGCACCGCGCTTGGAAAGCAGGCGCAGTACCTTGAGCCCTTCCTCGGGATTGTCGCGGATCAGTGCCATCAGCCCCGGCTGGTCCAGCACCCGGGCAGACCGGGTGGCGGCCAGGTAGGACGCACGGCTGATGTGGCCCGCCAGCTGAGCAGCGTCCAGGTCCTTGGCCGAGCCCATCACCAGCGTGCCGTTGACATACTCGTTGCTCCAGGTACGGCCCAGCGGGTGCACCGGCACCGTGGCCGGGTTCTTGGGCTCGGCGAGCAGGTAGTGCTTGTCGGTGTTGCGCGGGGTGGCGGCGACGATCACCGTCTCGCCGTCTGCGGCCATCGTGGCCCTGGGCACCGCCCGGCCGCCTTGCTCGGCCGTGACGTCCTGGTGGGTCTTGATGGTCTCGCTGATCGCCTTCTTGCGCGCCTCCAGGGCGGCCAGGGCGTGATCGAGGGCGATCCGCTCCTTGGTGACCTGCAGCAGCTCGGCGGCGGTCAGGGCCCGGCGCTCGCCAGGAACCACCCCGCCATACAGCTTGGGCAGGTCCTGGAAGGCCTTGCGGGCCTCCTTGGTCAGCTCCAGGGCCGCAGGCACGGCCGGGAACGGCTGCTCCACAGGCCGCAGCGGGACGTCGGGGCCGGCCAGGATTTCAGCCAGCTTGTCGATGCTGGTGCCGGGGTCGGTGTGCACGAGCTGGAGAGCTTGCCGGAACACAAGATCGACTTGAGTACCGGCTTCAGTGCCAGTCATTCTGATCTTCCTCCATGTAGGGGTCGGGAAGATCAGTTTAGCAAGGAGGCTTGGTAATGGCGAACTTGCTCTGTGTACTCGGCCAGGCTCAGCAGCGGCAGGTGCAGCCGGTAGACCGCCAGGACCTCTTCTGGCTGCCACCGGGGCTTCATGGCCAATGGTGCCCAGGAGTGGAGCACGCGGCGGCAGTTGCAGCTCACCGCGATCTGGGAGCCGCCAGGACCGGAGAAGAACAGCACGATCTGATGCGGCAGTCTCGGATCCCGGATCACCGGGGGATAGTGCCTCACGGCGGTGCGGGCAGGGCGCTATAGGTTCCCGCCGATATGCCGTCTGTGGCAGTCACCAGCGAGGGACCCTCGAACGGCGCGGTCACCTGCCAGGAGCCCGAGGCCATCACCTCGGCCCAGGATGCCCGCGCGTTGGGCGCGATGATGATCAGCTGGTCCATCAGTACGCGGCATGCCCGACGCCGTACAGTACCTGAGCGGCGGTCGGCGTGTAGGTGGTGTCCACGAAGCCGTCCCGGGCGCCGCTGCCCCCGGTGGGCAGCTGGCACTGCGCCAGGCTCGCCTGGTAGCCGGCGGTGACCAGGGCCACGGCGGCGGTGTTGAACAGGTAGTTCTTGGTGGTGGCGTCCAGGGCCTGGCCGTTGAACGCCTGGTCCGCTGCGGTCGCGGCCGGGTAGGTGAGGGTGGTCGGCGCTTCGCCGCCCGCGAAGATCGGGTTGGTGGCCATATCTCATCCTATGATCTGCGGAATGACACTGGAAGCGGGGAAGGAGAAGGTATCGCCTTCCATGAGGGGCTCGGGGTCGATCAGCTCGGTCCACCATTTCCTGCGGCCAGCCGCGTCCCAGGTCTCCATTCCCATGGGAGTGCCCGCTGGCATATTAGGCCAGGAGACGGGATTGTTCCCGGCCGCACCTGCCCCGATCACCAGCGCGTTGTAGTTCGCGGCGGAAAAGCTGATCGACTGGCCCCCGGTGGCGTACCCGCCGCCCGGGGGGTATTCCACCCCGTCGTGGGCAGCTGAGCCGGATGGGATCATCGCCAGCAGGCGGCACGACAGCGGCGGCACGGTGGGGATGAACGGCGCCGTGCCCAGCGAGGCGTCGATCAGGTTGGTCAGGTGTGCCGCGTCAATCCCGCCTGCCGTCATGGCTGCCTGCTTTCCCGCCAGGCCGCGATGGCCGCATCAGCGCCACCGCTGCGCAGGTGCTCCAACAAATCCGGGCCGCGCTTGTCCCCGGCCGAGGCCAGGATCGCATCACAGCTCTTGTCCGGGCAGCCTTCAGCGGCGCAGCAGTCCAGGTGGGCCAGCTGGCGGACCACCTGGCCGCCGATGAGCTGCGCCGCCCAGGTATGCCGGGGATGATCATCGAGCTGCAAGCAGATCGTGCACGGCCGTTGCCATCGCAGCTCGCCTTGCTTCGCTACTGGTTGGTGAGCCACTTGGTGCCGGCGGCAGGCTTGATAGCCGCCAGGGCCTTCTCGTCCAGGCCGATCAGTGCCGCGCCCACGTTGACGTCCAGATTCCCCTCATGCGCGAGCCAGGCCGCCGTGGTGGGGTAACCGCGAGAATGGGCGACATCCCACATGGTCTCGCCACCAGTGAATGTATGGACATTGGACGCAGCTGGCGGGGGCGGGGGCTTGGGCTGGGTAAAGCCGTACATCTTCTGCAGGTCCGATGCGCTCATCCCGTCCGCGCTGTTGAAGTCGGATGGGCCAAATGGCGCCGTGTTCTGCCGGTCGGTGAACTGGTGCGCGAACTTCCCCGGGTAGCCCGGGTTGGAGCCGTAGGCCGCGACCACGATGCGCAGGCCCCGGGGCTTGGATGGCCAGAGCGCGTTCAGATCGCTGGTGTTGCCGTAACCGACCACCCGGCTGGGACTCCCCAGCCACTTGGCCAGCTGATCGTGCTGGGCGTTGATGGCACCGGACTGGTTGCCGGACACCTGGCCGCCAGCGCCTTCGACGTCGATCATGACGGCCATATCGGCATCGGGATGACCGACCCGGCTCATGAGCACCCCGGCCCCGTTGACCCCGGGACGGTAGAAGTAATACACCATGAAGCCCCAGAGTTTTCCCGCGTGGACGGCTCCCCGGGCCCATGCGATGTTCTGGACGAAATGGTGATCCTCGTAGGTCCCGTCGTTGGACCGGAAGCAGATGAAATGGTAGGGGTAGGCGTTGCTGGCAGGTACCTGGAATTCCGATACATCCGACCAGAGCGTGTCAGTCACTGGGCCTCCTCAGGGGGAGAGCTGGGCGTATTCCTCCCTCAGCCCTTCGACGAGACCCATGACCAGCCGGTCCACCACCGCCTGGTCAGCGTAGGGATCAGCAAGGTTTTCTTTCTGGACCATGCGGTCGCCGGGATGTCTCGGGTCAGGAGGAGCGAGGCTGAACAGGCAGACCGCCATCCCGATCACAGATTCCCGGCCCATGGGCAGCACGACAGGGAATACCTCGTAATCGATCAGCTCACGCTCGGGCGCCGGCACCTGACTAGTCAGCCCCTTGACGACTTTGGCCACAACGATTTCACTCAATCGTTCCATCTGCTCCTCCTTCAGGCCCCGCGCCTGCGCGCCATCATGAACATCAGGCGCCGGTCCTCGGCCGTGATGTGCCCCTCGGCGCCGTCATCGCCGAGGAAGATGTCCGCCTGCTGAGCACGTTCCAGGTTGCCCTTGATGATCTTCTTGGACTCCATCGTCCCTTCGACACACAGGGTCAGGCAGGTGAGCGGCAGCCTCTGGCCGACGCGCGAGCCCCGGCCGAACCGCTGGGTCCGCTTGGCGTGGGTGAGCGCCGCTTCGTACTCGATGATCATGGAGACCCCGGGGATGTTGATGCCCCGCGAGCCCGCGTCGCTCGACAGCATCACCGCGCCGCCCGGGTGGGCCAGGAACGAGGTCTTGCTCTCGTGTTGTGTTTTCGCGCTCATTTCCCCGTGAATGGTGTACACCGGGAAACCAGCTTTGGTGATGATCTTCTCCAGCACCGGCAGCACCGTCTGGCCGAAGAAGGTGAACACGAGCATCTTGTAGTCCTGGTCCCCGGCGACCTTGGTGACATAGGACAACAGCTCGTCGGTCTTGGCCGAAGAACAGTCGTCGAGCTGCTTGTCCAGGGTGTCGGCGACCATGGTGGCAAATCTGGATCCGCCCCGGCGCCCCGCCAGGATCACCGCCAGCGGATGCCCGCAGAATTGCCGCAACAAAATGCGCAGCCCGGGGACTTCCTGGTATTCCCCGTGCATCCAGGCCAGGTCCTCCAGGGTCTGGTATATCTGCTTCTGGTCTTTGCGCATCTCGACGGTGACGAACTCCTCCGTTATCGGCGGGAACTGGTCGCGGACATCCTCGTCGGTCTTCCGCTTGCGCAGCATGTACGGCTCGCACAGCCCATGGAACTCAGGTATGCGCTGATGGTGCCAGGTGATCCGCCCGTACTGGCCATTGCGCGGGGCCATCGGCTCCCGGGACTTGATATACCGCTTCTCGAAGCCCTCCACGGTCGGCATGATATGGGGGATCACCAGGCGGAATTCGTTGAAGGCGTTCTCGTAGTTCTTCTCGATCGGCGTGGCGGTCAGCCCGATCACCCGCAGCCCCGGGTTGATCTTCCGCAGCTGCCGCAGCATGTACTGGTGGGACTTATACAGCCGGGAGGACCGGTTGCCCAGCTTGGATATCTCGTCGTAGACGACCATCACCGTGCGCTCGCGCAGCCAGGTCATCAGCGCGCCGTCGCGAATGCGCAGCGTGGTCTCAAAATGAGCCACGTCCTGGCGCACCGTCTCGAAGGTGGTGATCAGCACCGTGGGATTCTTGGCCAGCTTCTTCACCCGGCTGGCGCCGTGGTAGACGGCGATGTTTTCTACGTCGGTGAAGGTGCCCCAGTCATCCCGCCACTCATAGAGCTTGCCGCCGCCCTTTTCGCACACCAGCAGGATGAGGTCGGCCTCGCCGTCCTCCAGCGCGAGGCAGGAGGCAGCGAGGCCGAGATGGGTTTTGCCGACCCCGGTGTCCCATACCACCATCATGTCGCGGCGCAGGTACGCTCGGGCAATCCCGTCCACCTGGTATTCGATGCGTTTCCAGGGCGAATGGTAGAGCGGCGTGCTCACGCCGCTAGCTCGCCCGTATGAATGCCGACCTCCAGGGTGAAACGGCAGGGAGAGGCCGCTAGGCCGGGGATCCCAATGCAGGTGACCAGCTGGCCCCGGCAGTAAACCTCGGCCCGGTCGATTCCCGAGCACGGCTCATCCAGGTAACCGGTGAGCACGACGCGATTCTCCCCGGGCAGGACTTCACACGTCAGCGGCGTCTGAACGGTACAGCAGCCATGGGCCATGACAATCCAGGGCCCGGGATCATGAACGGCGCGCTCCAGCAGCCGGCTGCGGCCTACGGCCCGAGCAACCAGCAGTTCCAGAGCCGAACTGAGGGTCATGTTCTCGTCTTTCCCGAAGCACGTGCCCCAATGCGCGCTAACCTTATCGCGTTTCACCCGGCGATCAAGCGCACCTTGCCCCCTTCCCGGGCGGCTGCCCTGCAGCCATGTTTGGGATTACCAAGCTAGTTTGACAATGTCCCGGACCCCGCCTAGACTTCGTCTAGGAGCTAACAACCACGGGAGGAACTATGACAACCACTGGAAACCTGCAGGTCACCACCTTCGCCGAGGCGCAGGAGGTACTCGCTGCCAACCTGGCCGCCTACACTCGCCGCCCCCGCCAGGAGGAACTGGCCAAGACGATCGAGCAGGCCGCTGACAACGGCGACAAGCTGCTGGCCCAGGCCGGCACCGGCATCGGCAAGAGCCTGGCCGCACTGATCCCGGGCATCATCTGGGCCAAGCGGACCGGCCACCGCGTGGTCGTCGCCACCTCCACCCGGGCGCTGCAGCGCCAGTACGCCGAAAAGGACCTGCCGTTCCTGCAGCAGCACCTGGGCATCGACTTCACCTGGGCCGTCATCAAGGGCCGGTCCAACTACGCCTGCCGGGCGCGAATGCACAACGTGTTCAACCCCACGCGCGGCCAGGAAGCCATCATCAACCTGCTGTCGGCCGAGCACCCGATCATCGGCGACCGCGACGACCTGCCGGTGGTGCGCGACAGCGAATGGAACTCGCTGTCCATGGGGACCGGCGAATGCCCCGGCAAAAGCGACTGCCCGTTCGCCGAGACCGAGATGAACGACATCAAGGTCCCGCTCTGCCACGCCGAGCGCGCCAAGGCCAAGGCCAAGGAAGCCGACATCGTCATCACCAACACCGCCTACCTGATCACCGACATCAAGCTGCGCAAGGACTCAGACGGCAAGGTCAACCTGCTCGGCAACTATGGCCTGCTGATCATCGACGAGGCGCACAACCTCGAATCCGCCGTCACCAGCGCCCTGTCGGACACCTTCGGCAAGAACGGCATCCTGCGGCTAGTCAGTGAGGCCGAGGGCTACCTGCGGCTGATGAATGGCGCCGAGGAAGCCTCCGGGCCCGCCGATGCGGCGGTCGTGGCAGCCGAGAAATTGTGGCAAGTGCTCACCGCTCATTTCGAGGACGCGGTGCTCAAGCACGATGGCAAGCGGGACCCGGTCGAATTGTCCAAGGCGCATTTCGTCCGTGATTTCCGGGAGGAAATTGTCACCCTCGGCGAGAACCTGGTCATCCTGCACGACCTGATCCGCCTCACCGATCCTCAGGAGAGGGAAGAGAAGTTCGCGCAGAAGCGCCTGATGACCCGCACGGTGAACTGGGTCGGCCGCCTCCGGGACCTGATCATGGCCAAGGACATCGACATGTGCAAGTGGCTGGAGGAAGTGCGCGACACCTACAAGAACCAGCCCCGGATCCGGCTGATGATGCGCTGTGCCCCGGTGAGCGCGGCCCCGTTCCTGCAGCAGAACGTGTGGAACGGCCCGCCGACAATCATGATGAGCGCCACGCTGGCGATCGGCGTCAGCCGGCAGACCGGCCAGGCCGACTTCAGCTTCGTCGAGCAGTGCCTGGGCCTGCGGCCGGGCGAGGCGGTCACCTTCGACGCGGGCAGCCCGTTCGAATACCAGCGCCAGGCGCGGGTGTTTATCCCGGGCGCGGACGTCCCGGCGCCGACCGGGGCCAGCCTGCAGGCGTGGCGGTCCTGGGCCCAGGAGGCCACCCAGTACCTGGTGACCAAGGCCGCTGGCGGCGCGCTGCTGCTGTACACCTCGCGGACCGGCATGGAGGACGCCTACCGGCGCCTGGCCCCGGCGTTCGAGGAGCAGGGGCTGCTGGTGCTCAAGCAGGGTGACGCGCTGCCCGCGCAGCTAATCAAGCAGTTCAAGGCGAACGGCAACGCGGTGCTGTTCGGCCTGCGGACCTTCATGGAGGGCATCGACGTCCAGGGCCCAGCGCTGCGGCTGGTGGTGCTGGACAAGCTGCCGTTCGCGGTGCCCACCGACATCCTGAACAAGGCCCGGTGCTCGCGCCTGGACACCCTCGCCGGGCGGCGGGTGAGCTTCTACCGGCTGACCGTCCCGGAGATGAGCCTGGTGCTGATCCAGGCCTTCGGCCGGCTGATCCGCCACATCGATGACAAAGGCGTGGTGGCCATCCTGGACCCGCGCCTGGTGGCCAAGACCTACGGCCGCTCGATCGTGGAGTCCCTGCCCCCGGCGCCGGTCACCCACGACGTCAAGCAGGCGGCGGCGTTCCTGGTAGGGTAGCCGCCCGGGACGGGCGCCCCTCTTCGGGGCAGAGGGCGCCCGTCACGACGTCACAGGGCCCGGCCCGGCCATCCCGCAGGGAAAGCGCAGCCGGGCCTTGTGCGTGCCGCACGGGAACGTCTGGGCCATGGTAAGCTACCCCGGTAATCGCAGGTGCATCCCCGCTCCTGCGATCCGATCGACGGACACGTCAGCTAGCGCTGAATGTCCAGATAGGGGTAGCTCAATCATGAGTACTCCAAACATCCTCACTCCAGACCTCGTCATCGAGGGAGTCAACCAGGCCTATGCGGCCGAAGGACTTACCGACGAGGACGGGGGACGGGACACCACCAAGCTCCGTGAGGCCTTGTACGAGGTTCTCAAGGAGCACAAGGTCCTGAGCTGGGCCGATCGTACCGATCACGCGATCACCAAGGGCAACCTGATCGCGCAGGTGTTCCCGAACCTGCCTGGTCCGGACGCCTTCGGTGACCAGGAGGACCCGGACCTGGCACGAGCCATCTGGGCCAAGATCAGGACCGATGTCTGGAGCCAGCTGGCAACTGGCGCCAAGGGCTCAGTCCAGCAGCTCGTCGGCCGCAACATGGGCAACGGGTACGTCCTGGTCCGGTGCCAGCTCACGCCGGACAACAGCGACGCGGTCTATATCACCGACGACCGGACCTGCATCGAGCGGGATTACCTGGCGATCGACAACAAAAGGCTCGCCCGGATGATCGCCTCGCTCTCGGACAACCGGGCGATGCTGATCACCCGCCAGCCCGACAACGCCAAGCGGTACGCATCTGGCTTTGACAAGCAGATGAAGGCCCTGGGCAACACCGCGCACGACAAGCTGATGCTGGCCATCGAGGCAGCCGTCTTCGACGAGACTGGCGACAGCAACGGCGACGGCGAGGACTGAGGGGAGGAAGCGTGAGGGCGCCGGATCCGGGGACCGGCGCCCTTCGCGCTTGCTATGAGCAAAGACAAACGCCCCCGGCAGCAGTCCGAGGGCAGGCCGCTGTACCAGGACGAGCGCGTGCTCGCCTGGGTGGCCAAACGCATGCAGGCCCGTAGTACCCGCGATGAGCTGGTGGAGGAATCACGGGCAGGAGCCTATGGCTGGCCGGTGCCCGGCACTTATCTGACCCGGGTGCAAGTCAGTCAAATCCAGGCCATGCTCTGGGATCGCCAGGCCCACGGCCGGACCGGGCTCAATGGCCAGGCGCCACATAAAGTAAGAAGCCAGCACGGTAACTGGAATGACAAGTCAAATGGTGCGCGGCGCCGGGAGCTAAAAGAGCGCAAGAAAGCAGCTCCTAAAGATTACCTGAAGCTGCTCGACTATCAGGACCTGATCGTCAAGCTGTGCGCAGCACTGGAGCACTTCCATCCCGAGGGTTACGACTTCGGCGGGGAGGTAGGCGTGTGGTACGCCTCGGACCTGCTGGACGACCTCATCAGCCTGGACACCTGGCTGGCCCGTGCCATCCCCGCCACCCAGCGGTGGCTGAGCGATGCTGCAGTCCGCAAGCGGATCGAGACGCTGCTCAACGTCGAAGGCCGCACGCCCGCCGAGACCGAGGCCTATAAGAGGCGGGCCGCAAAGCTCAAGCGCCAGCTGGAGCTGGTGCTGACGTAGCTCAGTTGCCCCAGATTTCGATCCAGGCAATGGCGGCGCCCGCCGTCTGGGCCGACGACTGTGCCACGGTGATCGTCTGGCCGGGCGCGCAGACTGCTGGCCAAGCCGAAGCTGGCGGCGGGTGGCCGCCCACGTTCTGCGCGCCGGCGAACACGGTCTGGCTCGTCGAGATGCCGTTCGGCATCAGGTAGGTGACCTGGACCGCCCCACCGGTCTGGTTCACGCTCACATACAGCATGGCCACGAGCATGAACCGGTGATTCGCGCCGTCGTTGGGCACCGTCCACGTGACGATGTTCCCGGTCCCGTTGACCAGGGTGTAACCGGCCTGCGGTGTCGCCGCCTGCAGCTGCAGCGGGCTGCCAGGAGTAGCCCCGCTGGCCAGGACGTCCACATCCATGATCACATAGGGCGTGGCACCAGGCGGGGTGATGCCCAGGTCCACCCGCTGCGGGCCATCCAGATAGAAATTAATGTTCCCATCGGGGGTGGTATAAGGATTGGGCAGCAGGTTCGAAGAGGTCTCATCAGAGTAGATCGGATTGGTGATCAGAGCCTGACTCGTGTTTCCCGTGCCATTCTGGTAGACCGCGACGACCGAACTCGCCAGCAGGTTCCCGTTGACGTCGGTGGCGGCTTTCAGCAGATGAGACCTCATGTCGCTGGCACCCCATACTGTGCTTGGTAGGTAGGACTGTACAGGTCGGCGTACCGGACCGGGGGAACAGTGATCACCGGGGGCTGCACAAAGGTGTCGGCCAGGGTGACAGCGACCACCTGCTCGGCTGGCGGCTGGATGATCGGGTCATAGGAAACGCCCGCCAGGAGCATCTGCCGGTAGGCGAACCACCAGTCCATGGGAATGGGCGAGTCCCACATCTTGAACCGGGCGTCCACCTCGATCGGGCTGTAATGATCGGTGGGCGTGGAATTCGGCCCGTGTCCCACGCCAATGCTGCGAGGGAGCGAGGCGAACGGTGATACGCCGTACCAGGGCCTGATGACCAGCGAGGTGATGTGCAGCCCCGGCCGGTACCCGAACACCTGCCACGTCAGCTGGTTGCCGATGCCATTGGACGGGGGCGGGAAAATAAAGACGCCGTTGGGGTTGTTCCGGATGTCATAGGCCGGGTACCAGGTCTGGCCGCCGTCATTGCTGAATTGCCAGATAATGGCGTCCTCGAAGACACTGATGTTGTCCTGGTACCAAGTGTTCTCGGTCAGCCCCTGCTGGATCACCCGGACGGTCAGCTGAGCGCCCAGCGGCGCGAAGCTGGTGTCGATGTACTGCCAGGTCTGGCCTACCGTGGCGTTCCAGGTTGGGTAGGTGGTTTGCACCTGGGCCCAGGTCAGCGAGGACGGCGAGCCCCCGGCGCCGATCGTGTAGCCCACCCACCACTCGGTGACCACGCCCCCGGCCACCTCCTGGTCGGCCTCGGCCAAGACCATGCCGGTGGAGGCGTCCATGAGCTGCAGCAGCAGCGGGGAGTCCAGGGGCACCGGAGAGAACACCCGGGCCGCCGCGTAGACGCGCCCGGCTGCCGTGGCCTGGAGCACCGGGCCGTCGTATTCGATTCCGCCGTAGGTCTGCCCCTGGGCGATGCCCTGCAGCTGGCTCCAGGTCGAGCTGATTGCGTTCCAGGTGGGGTAGGCAGCCTGGAGCATGGCCCAGGAATTGGCCGAGGGCAGCCGGGTCACCTGGACCATATTGCCCAGCGCGGCGTTGACCTCGGTGGTGACGTCCAGTTCCAGGGCGTCGCCGACATCAGCCCATTCCGTCAGGTTCGGATCCAGGAACTCCGGGTCGCCGATGAGCTGGACCGGATCCGACTGGACGGTGGCGAACTGAAGGCCCCGGACCATGGTGGCCGAGTTGAACACATTGCTGCGGGTTTGAGCATAGGTCATCAGGTCAGCAGGGGTGTAAAGCATTCCCGGCTGCCATACCCAGTTATCCGCCACAGTGGTGATGACGTTGGTGACGGCAAGCGCTTCGACGGCAGCGGTAAGCTCAGCGAGAGGAGCGACATTGGGATGGGAGACGCCCAGGGATTCACTCGCAGCTGCTACGTCTCTCACCGGTACGTTGAAAACAGCGCTGCTGTCAACGGCACCGGCCGCATCATTCAGGGAGATATTGAAGCTGGTGGCCGTTGATGACAAGCCGTCATAGAGCCGCTGGTAGGCGCTAACCACCTGCGGATCAGTAGTGCCGTCGATCGTGTTGCCAGTGCCGTTGGCATACCACATGACCGGCAGATTCGCTCGGGCGCCCACGGTCAGCTGATTCTGGAACGGGATGCGCACCTGATTGTCGATCCAGCTGGCCGTGCCCGCAGGGTCGGTCTGAATAGGCCGCTGCGTGCCGTCCGTTCCGCCCATCTCACCGATACCTGCGGGCATGGGCGGCGAAGCAGTGTTGCAGGCGTTCAGGATGCTGGTCAGCGTAATGCCATTGGTACCATAGTCGCCCTGGTAGTAGTAGTCGATGCTAATGCCGGTGCACAGCGGGGCGCCAGTGGACTGGAGCCGTGGCGGGATGAATGACAGGGCTGAGGTGGACGATGATATGGCCGGGTTGTACTGGCACTGCAGGCCGGACGAGAGGATGGTGGGCCCGTAGTAAGTAAACCAGTTGATGTAATTCTGTGCCGCCTGTGCCCCCGTGACGCTGGTGCCATAGGGGCTAGGGAGGTCCCAGTCTTTCTGCGTCCCAGTTCCAAATGGTCCGTTGGACCCGTTGATGTTCGACTCGTTGCCCATGCACACATGCGGCGCAATACCGTTGTTCTTCCAGTACGTGAGCATGGTGCGCAGGTTGGTGACATCAGCCGCGATGCCGCCGCTGACCGCCCGGGTGGGCTTGACGCAGACCACGCAGAAGATGTTGTGGTTGGTCATATAGTCAACGACGCTCTGATAGGGGTTGGCCGCGCTTTCGAACTGGGCCTCGTTCAGGTACCGCTTGCACGCGAGGTTGGCGCTGACCCGGCCGACAAACCCGTCGAATGCGGTCTTGGCCTGATAGTTGGTGTAACCCAGGCCGGGATAGGCACCGGAGAATACGGAGGCACCGACATAGCTCTTCCCGATCGCCAGCCAGGCCGCCGACATCTTCAGGCCTATGATGGACACGCTCCAGCCCGTGGAAGACCCGCTGAGCGTGCCTGAGGCGGTCACCTGAGCCGTTCCGGCATTCACCCTGGTCGCCATCGAGCACAGCGAGTTCGCGCCCACGGTGACGTTCATGGCCACCGGCTGCCACCCGGAGCCGAAGGTGAAGTTGCCGCCCGCGTTCTGATGCAGCACGACCGCCACCATCAGCTCACCAGCAGCAGTCGGCGTGCCAGAGGTCACGCTCGGGGCAGTGCTGGTGCCGGTCGCCAGGGCGGTCACCGCCGCGTCCTCGGGCACGGTAACACCCTGACAGCCCATGATGATCCACTGCTTGGCCTGGGTAGTCGCGCTGTAGGTGACCGTGATGGTGTCTGGGGTGACTCCGGGGCCAGGGGCTTTCAGCCCATTAGTGGCAGTAGCCCGCCACACTGATTGAACCGGAGCGACACCAGTACCGATGATCTTCGTGTACAGATGGCCCTGGGAGTCGGTGACTCCGGTCGGCTGGGCATTGCCGGACCCGCCGGCGACGATGACCGCGTCGCCTGGGCACACCGGCCAGCCGCTGTTGTCTCCTCCCGTCAGCACCAGCGTGGTCTGCCCGGTATTGGCGGCATCGGAGGCGACCAGGTACGGCAGCAGGTCCAGTGCCATAGCTCAGCCTCCCGGTTGTGCCTGGAAGGCGGGATCGATATTCGCCAGGTCGCCGAATGTATCGACGTACTCCTCGGTGTTGTCACCAGCGGTGTAATCCACCCGGAACATTTGCAGCGAAGATATGCCCACGAAATAACCGACCCGGCTGATCTGCTTGATGTCCACCACCTGGTAGTAGTGCTTGCCCACATACGGGAACATCGGGATCGTGATCGGCGGCTGCCATCTCTGGAGATTGAAAACGGACCCGCCCTGGGCCGCCAGGGCGGCAGCTGATGCCGGGTCGGTGCCGGTCAGGCCCTCAGTGGGCAATGCGGCCCCGGGAGCAGGTGCTGCCCTCGGCGGGGGCACGTCGGCAAACGTCACCGTGGGGGCGATGTCCTGGTTGACGACCAGCCCGTTGTCCAGGATGGCCTCGCGGTTGGAGACCGGCGCGGACATGATGAACGGAAACACCTGGGCCTTTTGCGGGACGGCTTCCATGAAGTCATAGGGCTGCGGCTGGAGCCCGGTGAACTCGAACTTGAACACTGACGCCAGGATCGGGTCGAACTGGATGAATCCCGCCGCGAGCTTGTAGTCACGCAGCAATGGCGTCCAGGCACAGTTCTCATAAGCACTGCTCAGGCCACCGACAAAGCCATAGGGGTTCAGCCCGCCACCTGGCGCGGTCAGCACGAACGAGGAGTCGAACCGGACGATGGCGTTCAGCGTCGTGCTGGGATCGTCATCGAAGTCATTAGGATCAGGGGCTACATACCCGTTGCCATCGGCGGCGAAATCCAGGAAATCCTGGGGAACACCGTTGGAAAGATCGGGCTGCTCCTGCTTGAGGATGAACTCGGTCAGCCGGTAGTTCCCCGGCCACAGCGGAGACGGGACCGGGGTGGATCCAGCCGCCTGAACGGCACCGAACTTAATCACCGTCGTGGCCGGGATGACCCCGCTGGCCGATGACATCATCATGCCGCCTTGCGGGCACCAGGCGAAGATCACCGAGCCGTTATATCCCGCGACGAAAGTCAGCTGGTCGTTGAAGGCAAACGGAAAGCTCCACTGCGCGAGTACGCCGCCACTGGCCGCCACGGTGAAGGTGCCATTGCTGAAGTACAGCTGGAAGAAACCGCCATCGGCGATCAGGTACGAGCCGGTGCTGGTGGAGGCGAACTGGGGCATGATCTGCATGCCCACCCACCAGGACGACTGCGTGCTGACGTCGATGCCCTGGGTAGACAGGCTCAGCCAGCCGGGCTGCGTGCCGAACAGAATGCCTTCGCCGTCGAACGCCGGCAGTTGCAGGCCACCTATGGAAACCAGTGGGAAGGTCAGCGGCGTGTCCACCGCCTCGAAGGCGGCATCCGGAGGCGGCCCGGCGACGGAGTAGTACAGGTTGAACGGCACGCCGCTGGTTATCGGGGTCATTGAAAAGCGGTCAATGACCTGAGGGCTCCCGTAAATGTCCCGGGCATCGGCGTACAAGCAGACCACTGCGTCAGGGGTAGGCTGGGGGGCGCATTTCCACGGCTTTCCCAGCAACAGGTCCGAGGCGCGGTTCTCCCGCACCGATATCTTGACCGGCGAACCGTTCACGTCGTAAGAAGTGGTGAACGGCTGCCGTTCGCTGATGATGTCCGGGCGGCGGGGGGTGTAGGGAATGTCGCTGCGCTGAAGCGTCCGATGGCCGAAGTCGAGATTGCGGATGCCCAGCGGGTAGGGCGCGTCAAACCCCGAAGCGTCTACGGGGACCGTGCCAGGAGGCCCGCTGGCCGGGGAAAACTCCCGGGTGCACACGAACACCAGGCCCATGGCGGTCACCGGCAGGATCAGATCATCATGCAGCTTCCAGTGCCCGGCGCCGTAATGGTAGGGATTCAGCCCGGCCGCCAGGGCGGCGGGATTGTTCACCACGCGCGGAACACTGCCGGAAATGATATAGACCAGCGGAGCTTTAGTAGGGGTCTGCACCCGATGGTGCTTGCCCGCCTTGTCCAGCCAGAAGACGCTCACCTGGTGCGGGAAATGCGGCAGCTCCAGGTGGATGTAGTTGATGAGCTTCTCTTTGGTGAGGTAGACGGTGAATTCCTCGTCGATGCCCGAGCCCGCCAGTCGCGGCTGGCTGGACCAGAACCGCTGGTTGGATCCGGGCGGGGCCGCCTGGCCTGGCCGGGTTTTCAGCGGTTCCACCTGCGGCGCCGGGATGCTATCGACATACACCGGGGACAGCCGGGGAATGGGAATGGAGCCCGGCAGGTTCACCGGGGGCGCGACCGAGGATGCCGGGATGACAGCCATATCAGGTCGCCGACTGCACGGGGGCCCGGGGGCCGGAATAGGGAGCGGCCTTGGTGCTTACCGCCGAGGAAGTGCGGGCGCTGGCGGCCCGCATGATGTCCATCAATCCCATCACCCCGTCCCACCGGATGACCTGGCCAGCAGGAGATACCTCCTTCTCAAAGTCCCGCAGGCCGACCAGGGTCCTGGTCTCATCGTCGATGGGAATGATGGCATAGACCGTCACCCGGCTGACATCACCCAGGGCGCTGTACTGAGTCCCCTGCGACTGAGAATGCGGGGGCAGCGCCTGCGGATAGGAGCCGTCAGGCGTTCCCTGCGCCGAAGCGGGCTGATAGGCGCTCTGCATGGCGGCATAGGCCGGGTCATTCTGGTTCAGCGGAGTAGCCCGAGCGTGCACTTCCCAGTATTCGCTGTCGGCCCACAGTCCCATGAACGGTACCGGGACATTTGCTTCCTGGCCGGTGGTGAGCACGCTGGCAATGGTGAATTCCGGCTTGAGCACCTCCACGACGCGGGTGATGCCCCACAGATCAGCCGCAAGCTGCTGCTGGCCAGCTGGCGAGTTGTCGTAGGACCGGCGCGGGGTGATCAGGACCTCGTTCGCGATGTTGATGTTCTGCCCGCCGTAGATGACGATCCCGGTCAGCTCGGCCCAGGTCTCCTTGGGAATAGCGCTCCAGGTGGGGTAGGTGGTCTGCATCGTGGTCCAGGTCGGCGAGGAGCCGCCCTGGGCGCCCTGGGCGGCCACCAGCTGCCAGACCTCATCGACACGGCACGGCACGCCTGAGACCGCCTCAGCGAGCGCCCTGAGGCCGGGGACGGTGCCTCCCATGGAGATGGCCTGGGCCAGGTGGATGACGCGCTCGCGGAATATCGCGTCGATCGCGGTGATCTGGTCCCAGCCGTCCGGGGTGGCCAGATCGGTGTAGGGGTTGAACGTGGTGCCGGTGGCCGGGTTCCACGGGAGCGAGCCCGAGGGGCCGCGCAGCGCGCCGAACAGGCTCCCGTAGAAGGAGTCCAGGTCGTAGAAGCTAGTGGAGGTCAGCGCAGTCTGCAACCGGGCCAGCAGCTGCCGCTGCCGGATCTGCCCGGCGCCGCCGGCGCCCATCAGCGCAGCCATGAAGTGGAACAGCGCCGAGGAGGGGTTCAGGTCGTAGAGGTTAGGCGGGAAGTTGACCAGCCGCTGGCTGATGATCAGATCAGGGATCAGCATCCCGGTCGCTGTCGTCGTGCGATCCGGCAGCGGCTGGGTGGGGATGATCTGGAAGTTGAGCACGCTGGGCGCGGGCGTGTCCGGCCAGTCGAAGATCGTGCTGCTCTGCTGGATGAGCGGGCTCAGCGACGGGTCATTCACAATGGCAGGCATTATCACTCTCCGCTTACGCGAAACTACCGAACGTATTGCCGGCCTTGATCGTGTAGTTGATCTGGTACAGCCCGGCGATCTGGTTGTCTCCCAGCTCGATGTCCACCGGATTGCCCCCGCTGTCCACATAGGACTGGGTGACCACGCCAGCGGGGGTCACCTGCTGAATGCCCACGTTATAAGCGTTGGGCGTCGCTCCGTTGTAGCCGGAAATGTCGGAGCCGACGATGAACCGGCAGGCATCGACGCCCGGGGTGTTCTCGGCGACCTGGATGATGGAGCTGGGATAGATGCGGGCGTTAAGGCCTTGCGTGGTCAGGTAGTTCGACAGCGACGTTTGCAGGGCGGAATTCACGGCGGACGGGGTTGCGGACGGATTGTAGATGATCGCCAGGCTGATTTGCAGCAGGATAGTCAGCGCCTGGTGTGCCTGGACGTCGGTGCCCGCCAGCCGCCAGTTCTCCAGGTCCTGCTGCACCGAGTATGGCACCTGATTGTAGGTGTAATTGGATCCGATACTGAACGCGGTACCGCCCACCGGCTGCATAGAAGCGACCCATTCCAGCCCGAACAGTGAATAGGGACTCCAGCCGAATGCCCCGGTCTGATGCACGATCTGGTAGGCATAGGAGACGCCGCCCGAGGAGGTGCCCAGCGGATGGGCAGCGGTCGCCAGGCCATAGGTGGTGGCGCCGATGGTGATAGTGGCGTCCATGGACACGATCGGCCCATAGGCCAGCGGGATGAATACATTCGCCGCAGTGGGCGTGGTGCCGTCCGCCCGGACAAAGTTGCCGGTGTAGTAAGGATTGGTGGTGACGGAAGAGAACGTGGTGCTCGCATTGAATATCAGCGACTGGGCCGCTGCTATCGCCCGGACGCCCGCGCACCAGACATCGGTCCGGTTGAAGATGCCCTGGCCCGCGTTGTTCCGGCTGGCGACATCCATGTACAGGAACGACAGGTCCACCACTTCGCCATTGGGGAAATAGCTGGAGTCGATCACCACAATCTTCGGCGGGTTGGACGTGTACTGCCAGGTGTACTGCAATCCGGCCACGGCGATATCGGCATTGTCGATATCGCGGCCCACCACCTGTCCCGAGGGGTAGGTGGACTGGGCGTCGCTAACCGTGGAGGCGGCCTGGCCGCTGGCGATCTGCACCTGCTCGCGGCGCCTGGTGGCCGCACCCACCACGTTGGCGGCCGTGCACGACGGGTCATTAAGCGCCACGCCGAGGAACATTGCGGCCGTGCCCGCCATGTTGCGGAAAACCGTGGCCTTCCACCGGGTCCGCAACTGGGTGTCGGTCTCCTGGTTGGCGCCCCCGGTGAGCGCGTTGGTGTTGGTGACCGAGTTGACCTCGGCGACGGGGGTAAGCAGCTGGGTGAGCGTCCCTGCGGCGACGTTGCCAGCCGGCCCGGTGGTGATGGCCTGGACCGGCACCGTGGCAGACAGGGCGCCGACGCTGAGGATGGCGGTGGCCAGGGTCTGCACCACCACCGAACCGTCCACGGTGCCGACCTGGGTACCGACCGGGATCGAGATGACGTCGGTGCTGGTGCCCCGGGTGAAGGTGACCGTGCCGGTGGCCCGGGTCGCCGGGTACCGGGAGATGCCGAACAGCTGCACGAAGGCATCCAGGTTAGCGCCGGTCATCGAGTCGATGTCGTACTGGTAGGCCAGCATCTGGCTATCGACGTAGGAGTCCGAGATGACGCTGGCCGTGGCGTCGATGATCTTCCGGACCACGGTTCCCGGCGTGGTGTCCAGGTCCGGCTCAGACGTCTGCAGCATGGTGACGATCTGGCTGGAAATCTCGGCCTGGCTCGGCATGGCTCCCTCAGCTCGGGGTCAGGGTCCGGGTCACGGTCAGCGCCGTCCCGGCGCCTGTGGTCAGGGCGATGCTTACCTGGATGACCTCCGGATCCGGGCCGACAGCGGCATCGACGCTGTCCACCCTGGCGATCACGTCGGCCGCGTTCATCTGGCTGCGGGCCCCGCCCGCCGACCAGGAGATGATCTGCTGATGCTGCATGGCGATCAGCATGTCCATGACCCGGGCCACCTCGGAGCTGATCAGGGCCGGGGTGCCATCGTCGATCGGCGTCCCGATGTAACTCTCCAGCGTCGATCCCCATTGCGGCTGGAAAGGATCGTCGCCATAAGGCTCGCCCAGGGCCAGGGCAATGCGCTGCCGGATGTAACCGCTCCCGTCGATTACCTGGAAGCCGCCTGACCCCGCGATCAAATCCCCGCCTGCGAGCTGCAAGTCCTTGATGGCCGACCGCCTCCTTCCTCTAGCTTCCCAGGGTCAGTTCACCGACACCAATCTCAATGCTGAGCCCTGACGGAGCAATGTGGCACTGCCCGAGCCATTTTGTCCCCAGTTGAACGTCAGCTGGCCCATGGGATTCGCCATGTCTAGGAATCCCCGGAACAGGATCGGAGTGTCCCGGCTGCTTGCGATACCAGCCGTGTTGGTCGTTGTCCAGGCCGAGTCAAATGCCTGAAAGGTCTGGCCTATGCTGTATTCCCATATCCCGTACCTGCCTGTCGCGCCTGCGGGAATACTGAAGTTGAACTGGATGCCCGGAGACGCGCTCGTCTGGAACAGGATGACTTCGACGAAGTAGTTCATATTGGGCAGGCAGGTAACTGTCAAGTTCGGGTCAGGAGCCAGCGTGCCCCGGTTCGGGGAATCAGCAGCCCAGTATCCTGAGGATGGCGCCAGCGTCCAAGGGCCACCAGCGGCCGGGGCCGAGTAATACTTCATGGAAGGGCCCTGCTGGGCCAGCGCCAGGTACATTCCCCCGGACTGCCAGTAAGTGACGTGGCCGGTCAGAAAGGCGTTGCCTGCCAGGTCGGTGCCCGGATCGGAGGCATTGGACTGCACCAGGGCGCCGCCCGAGTAGCCCAGCGGCTGAAAACTGGCTTCGCCGCTGCCGATGAACTGCAGGAAGTTCCACCCGTCCTGCTGGGCGACATCTCTGCTGATAATCCAGTTTTCTCCCGCCTGGGGCAAGAACCCCTTGGCCCGCTGTGAGTACATCGGCACCCGGGCCTCGTATCCGCTGCGGTCGGCGCAAATGGCCATGGTGCCATCGGGGGAGATGCTGATGATCTGGATCAGCCTGGTGGATATCCCGATGGAAAGAGTGTTCGGGGACAAAGGCGCTTTCGGGGCGGCCATCAGCGGTTCCCTGCCCTGCTGCCGCCCGGCCGCCTCGCGGCTCCTCTCCCCCTGCCGGGCAGGCTCGGCTGGCCAAGCAGGCCGCCAGCCAATGGCATGCCGATCAGGTTGCCCGAGGAATCCCCGTCATTGCCGGGCAGCCGGGCCGGTGCGGCGATGTTGATGGTCGTGTTGAAGAACCCGCCTGGGCCCATCTGGAAAGAATGCGTCACCGTGGTCACGTAGGCCTGGAAACCGAACTCCGGGATCCGGACGATCATTCCCGGCCACAGCTCGGGCATGAAGGTGACGGGAATGTCGGCGTCATACTGATAGGCCCACGACTGCATGAATATGTACAGCGCGCTGAAGAACTCACCTTGCGGGCCCACCACTCCGGGCAGTTGATCAAACGCGGGCCGGGCGCCGAACCGCTTGTACACCCAGCTGATGAACTTCTGCGCTTCCGCTTTGCTGGGCTCCAGGCCGAACAGGGCATACATGATCGCCGGAATGTCAATGGTGGCGATACCGGTAGTGGTGACCTCAAGCAGCGGGCCGACATTCTGCACAGTGCCAGTGGCCAGGGCGAGCTGGTTCTGGGCCCAGGGTGCCACGGTGTACTGGTGGGTGACGAACCCTTGCGTGTCATCCCACATCACCGTGAAATCGCGCAGCTCCACCGGCTCGATCTGCATGACGGCCGCCGTGCCCCACAGGCCGTAATAGTCGGGGAACCAGGCGATGAAATCCCCGTTGGGAGCTGAGCTGTAACTGCGCATCGCGGATTTGACGAGGTTCTCTATGTAGGGCAGCAGCGGCTGGTCGTTCAGCAGGGCCCGGACTCCGGTCAGCGATTCCGACAGGGCCGAGTCCAGCGAGGGCGCCGGGGCCCAGGGGGAGGGGCCGAACAGCTTGTCGAACGGGTCATGCGGGTCATACCAGGGCATCTGGCTGGCTGTGGACAGCTGCACGCCGCCGCCAGAGCCGGTCCCGCCGCCGCCCGCTCCGGAGTAGTCGATCCCCGGGGCCAGGCCGGCGTTGCTCCAGTACGAGGAGCTGCCTTCCACGACCCCGGCGTAAGTACCGCTGTGATGGGCGCCCACCGTCTGGTGCCCGTTGCCCACGCTCAGCTCCACGTGCTCGGCCTGGCCCACCGGGCCATAGAACATGAAGGCGCCCTGGGTTTTCAGACCCTCATCGGCGCTGATGGTCTGGCCGTGACTATGGCACCAGGCGCTCTGGTCGGCGGCGATTCTCGGGCAATTGTTGTTGCCGGTGGTGTTGAAATACACCCATTCAGTGAACGAGCTGCAGTCCAGGTAAGTGATCTGGCTGGCCGGGGTGTTGGGGGTGGAGTCGCCGCCGAGCTGGTAGGGAATGTGCGGATGCTGCTGCACCAGGTTCATCGCTGTTTGCAGGAGCTGCTGTCCCAGCGCTTTTCCGGTTTTGTTCGAGGACGGTGCCCCTCCGGTCAGGGGATTCTGCGAGCTGATTGGCGCCCCGCCGCCCTTGGCGAGCTTGTTGACAATCTCCTCGCCCATGCTCTGCCACTGGCCGTAAGCGAATGGGTAAGCACTGCGCTGAACCGCCTGGGCCGCCTGGTCGGGGGTCATGTTGTCCCGGTTACTGATGCCCAGGAGCGCCTTGAAGAATGAATTGGCGGCGTGGGTATCGTTCATGCACTGCTGAACGGTTCCCCAGCCGGACGAAGGCTGTTGCTGGAAGACGCCATAGGCCGGGCCATTGTTCGTGCTGGGATCGGCGCCGAAATCTGACTCCTGCCGTGCGACCATCATGGCGATCACGATGTCCCGCAGCGTGGCGCCGTTCTGGACGCCGACGTTGTAGATCAGGCATGCCACATCCGCCTGGGCCTTGCTCAGCTGCTGCCCGCCATAGGTACCTGCTGGCAGTGATCCCGAGGGGACGGTGTTGCCAGTGCTCTGACCACCCACGGTGCCGCCCGCGCCCAGCGTGGCGTAGAACTGCTGGGCCAGCTGGTCGGCCTGGTGTGCCTCGGCCGCGACGTTCTTAGCGATCTTGTAGGCCCAGGTGAACCACTCCTGCGGGATCCCGGCGATATGTACCTTGTCCGGAGGCCAGCCAACCACGTTGTTGAGGATAGTGAGGATCGCGTTGGCCGTCCCGCCGTCATCGGCGCCTTTCGCCGAGGCCATCGCCTGATTGACCATGGCCTGGGACACCGTCAGCCCTGGATCCCAAAACCAATATTGCAGTCGTTTTAGCGAGCAGTGCGCGGTGATCGGCACGGTCCGGGGCCAGGCAGTGACCAGCGGGACGCCAGACAGGTATCCGGTGAACACCCGCAGCCAGGACAGCCGTTTCATCATGACGATGATGCGGTCGTTAGGGGCGAAGATGCCGTCGTATTTGCGCCGGACGTTCATCAGGTTGAAGCCGAAAGAGGACACCCCGTTGGAACGCCGGACCATGGTCCCGTTCACCAGGTCGTCGCTGATATCCAGAATCCCATTGTCCTGGGTGCTGATGTAGACCTTGATGCCCGGGGCGTAGAGAAACACGGAAATGGCGTATCACTTCCCCACACCTAGTATCATGACCACCGCTCCAAGTAACTCATCAGCCCGCCTTACCTGATGCCCTGACTGATGCTCTTGCGCTGCTGTGGGGTCAGCGGGCCCGGCTCGATCAGGCTGGGGTCGCCCGGGTACTGAATCTTTGAGTAGTTCCCCGGCTGTCCTCCTGCCAGCTGGGTGCCGAACGGGTAGAAGTACTGGATCGCCTTGTCCGAGGCGAACGCCGACCAGGAATTAATCACCGAGCTGACATTGGGCCGGTGCTTTTGCCCGGGAGAGGTCGCCGCCTCGAAGACCACCCGGGGCGTGAACATCATTTGGCCAGTGTGCGCGCCCCATTCGTATCCGGTGAGCGGCACCCCGTGCTGGAAGAATTCCCGGGACGGAATGTTCACGGTCATCCAGGGGAACTGCGACTGGTCTATGTCCGGGTTGATCACATAGGAGGCATACCCGGCCAGCCAGCGGGTGAAGTCATGGCGCTCGTCCCAGTCCTTCAGCAGCACGACGACAGAGAACTGCTGCATGGCGGTGCGGTGCGGGTAATAAGCGCGGATGGCTCGGGCCGCATCCTCGGTCGCGACCATCTGCACGCCGTGGGTGAGGACGCCCGTGCGAATCTGGTAGGTGTGCTGACCGCCGCCGCGCTGGTAGCTCAGCGTGGTGTTCAGGCCCTTCCTGGCCATCAGGAGACCTCATCGATCGCCGCGTCATCGCGAATGACCGCCGAGGGATCGGCGGGCGCATACACCGGCACGGCCAGGGCGATGTATTCCGCCTCGGTGATGTCATGCACCAGGCGGTAGGCGGTCATGCTAAAATCCGTACATTCCTATCAAGCCGGGTTCTTCTGCGGGCAGGGGCATCGAGACAGGACAGTCAGCTCCCCACACAGGCCTAGAGGTTGCCACAGTGACATCACCCCCGCTCCCTGACGAAGTAACAGCTAATTCTTCCGGGCTAACGTGCCTCTACTGCTCACGTCCCCGCCATGCAAGAAAAATGTGTGGAACTCATTACCAACGATGGCGTAATCATGGTGATCCTTTCATCATCGGTCATACAGGAGGAGCAAAGACTCTTAGGCGCGAGGGAAAAGCCGTTGAGCCTACTTACAACAGCCAGCACAGGAAGATCGAGCGCGCAAGAGGCAAGCCACAGCATTGCGAGCATTGCGGCTCCAGTGATCCAGGCCTCCGGTATGACTGGGCATTCAACAATACCGGCGACCGGAATGACGTGCAGGCATACCTCAGACTTTGCCACCTTTGCCATAGTAAATTCGACGCTCACCTGATGCCACGAGGAGCCCAGCACTGGAACGCACAACTTAATGAGGCTTTGGTCCTTGAGATAAGGCGCCTTCATGCTGAAGAGAGGATAAGCTACCGGAAACTTGGACAGAGATTCGGAATACCCTTCACAACCATCAGTGACATCATCGCCCGGAGAACTTGGCGTCTCCTACCTGATGCCCTGGCTGATTGACTTGCGCTCATCCTCGGGCGGCAGCGGCATCGAGATGGGGCAGTCTGCGCCCCACACCGGCTTCGACGTGGCCATCGGCTCTCCTTACCTGATGCCCTGGCTGATGCTCTTGCGCTGCTGGGGGGTGAGCGGCACCGGCTTGGAGGGGGCTTTCACCGGAGTGACGTCCGAGGGCGCGGTGTGGCCGTTGTATTGCGAGAAGTGCCAGCCGATCCCATCCGATATCCGGGCCATGTAGGCGGCGATGGCCTCGTCCGCTTTCTTGCCGACAACGCCATTGTCGGCGCCCGCCTGCACCAGCGCGCTGGAATTGTCCTGGACGATGAACAGCGTCAGCCGGTACCGCTGGTTGAAAATGCCCGGGGACAAGACGATGGAGCCGCCGCCGTTGGCGTCGGAGAATTCCTTGACGTACACCTGGAAGCGCCAGTTCTTCGGCGGGTAGGTGAACACCGCCGGCGGATGCATCTCGGGCTGCTTGTTGGCGTCCCGAGCCTGGTAGTCCATGATGTCGGTGACCTTCCTGAGGAAGGCCTCGGCCTGCCGCCAGCTCACCCCGCGCGAGGTGGAGTGGTCCTGGCCGAAGGAGCCCTCCACGGTCATGTCATCGAGGTAGGCGCCGAGCACCTGGATCACCCGGCCGCCGATGGTCTCCACGACATTGGTGTTGACCGTCCAGTTCCAGCCGATGCGCTCGGGGTCGATCCGGAAGGCCACGCTGGGGCCCCCGGCGAACCCCAGGGTCGCGGTGCCCATGGGCGCCTCCTCGAACTTCCGGGGCGTCTCATGATCGTTTTGCCATTACCAAGCTAGCTTGGTAATGTGGAGGGAACAGGAAGGAGACTCCATGAACTGCCAGTCCGGCACCGGCTCGGGATGCCATAACGATGAGCGCCCCGCTACGCTGCTGATCATCTATCCCACCGGGTACCAGGAGCCGGCCTGCGACGCCTGCGCCCGGTACTGGGTGAACCTGCGGCCCACGGAAACACGGCTGGCGCCGCTGTCGGCCTATGTCGATCACTTCGCCCAGGCGAAGGCAGCACTCTCAGCTCCACGCGCGATCCCGCAAAGCCCGGTCATCCAGGCCAGAGTCGAAGCTCCCACAGCTACTCCCGGCCCCCGTGCAGCCATCACCGCAGCCCCGAAGGCCCGGCATATGGGGAGATGGCTTACTGGATCGGCGCTCGCCAGCATCGTGCTCGGCATCGTCATTATCGCTGTGACGATTCAGCACAACAGCCAGGTCAACCCGATGGGTGATCCTCCAGGTGCCCCCATTCTCTGGGGAGTTTTCCTGATCGTGGCGCCAATCGTGATCGCGATCATCTGGTTCGTTTGCCTCCTGTTCAGCCGGGCTTTTGCCGAGCACCGCCGCTGGCTCAACCAGTTCACTCCCGAGCAGCAGGCCGCCATCCGCACGGCCGAGCAGGCTGCCGTGGCCGTGGGCGCCTACGCGCTGCACCGCAAGATGAAGGCGACGAACCGGAGGATGGCTGCCCGCAATTCCGCCTCGGTAATCGGCGACAACTTCCGCCGCTGACCCCAGAGACCAGATCACCCCGGGGGCCAGGCGCCCCCGGGGTGACTTGGTTGCCGTCAGCAGCCGTCATATGGCGCCCAGTTGGACGCACCGCCGCCTGAGGCCATCGTGTTGGCGAAGACCTGGTTCTGCTCGGCGACAGAGGCGTTGCCGAAATCGGCGGGGTTGCCGCCGTTCGCAGCCCAAGTCCCCGCGCTGAACTGGTACAGGCCGTAATGCCCGTTGGGGTTCCAGGCGTTGGGGTTGCCCCCGGACTCACGAGCGATCACGCAGGCCTGGAAGCCCGATCCGCTGCTGTAGCTGGCCTGGGCGACCGGAGCCGCTGCAGGAGCCGCTGAGACCGCTACGGGGGCAGCCTGGGCGACCGGAGCCGACGCCTGCTGGGGTGATGGCGGCGGGGGCGGCTTGGGGATGGCCCGGTAGGCCATCGCCGTCAGGTGCGCAGTCACAGGGCCATTGCCGGGTATCCGCAGGCGGGCTCCCCTGAGGATAAGATTCGGGTTGGGGACACGCTTCCGGTTGGCTGCCCAGATGAGAGGCCATTTCTTTGGGCTGCCCAGTTCGCGCCGTGCGATAACAGAAAGCGTGTCCCCGCCACGTACCACGTATTCCCGGGGCTGGGTCCGCGCTGTCAGGATGATGTGCGGATGCGAGTAGAGATAAGCAGCTGAATGCGCTGCCGGGTGGACAGCCGCAACGGCGGGGGTAGCCGCCATTGCTGCCGCTGCAATGGCAGAGGCCGTAACCGCTGTCGTTGCGGTCGCGGCCTCTGTGACCTTTCGCCTGGTCTGGCATGGCCGTGCGTGTGATGGACGATGTCCCGGATTGCGATGTTTCCCGTGAGCCATAACACTCCAGCCCTCGCAGTGCGCGCCCTCATACAGCACCACGCGCACCACAGGGGGCACGGGGCCGCCAGCGCCTGTCCGGGGGACGGTAACAGAACTGTCAAGATCAGTCACCAGAACAGAGAAAGTAGCTGGTCAGCGGCTGGACTGGGCGACCGCAGGATTGGCGGACGGGAACCCCTGGGCTGCAGCTTGATCATTGACCGAAGGCAGCAGCTTCAACAGCTGCTTAGCCTCCTGGGTGAGGTCCACGGTGACATTGCCGACCTTTGCGCCCATTTGCCCGGATCCGGCGAATGCCTGCGGATGCTGCCGCTGCCAGAGCGACATTGCCTCCCCGGTCCGCGAGCCCGCTTGCTGCTTTTCTTCGGCCGTGACGTCTCTGCTGGGCGCGGTCAGCCCCCCGGTGAACCCCGCCGTGCCGCCGAGCAGTTTCCCGGACTGGTCGAAGAATTGCACATTGCCCTGGGCCAGCTCATTCGGGTAGTACTTCATGGCATCGGAAACCGACATCATCCGGGGACCGGTGCGCGTTTGCACCCGCACCTGGTCATTGCTGGTGAGGCTGGACTGCAGCAGCGATTCCAGCACCGGATCCCGCTGCCCGGTCCGGCGCTCCTGGCTCAGGTAGTTCTGCGCCGCCTGCGGCGCGCGGCCATGCAGCAGCGTGCCCTGCCAGGTCGTGGCGGTCGCCAGCAGCTGGCCCCGGGCGAACACCTGCTTGGTCGGCTCGGCCAGGCCGTAGCGGCCCTGTGGCGCCGTGCTGGTGTCGGTGGCCCGGACCGCCTGCCCCTGATTGGCCAGCCGCCCGGTGCCCGCCGCCTCGTTGATGCCCGCGTACTGTGCGGTGATGAAGTCGCCGACATTATTAGGATTAATAGGGTAGCCGGTCAGCCGGGACAGTATCTGTGACATCGAATACAGGTTGAGCGAGGGGTCCTGCGCCTGCCACTTGTACAGCCACTGGTTGAATATCTGGTCCCGGACCGCGCCGCCCTGAGCGTTCATCTGCTTGGCGCCGGGAGTGGAATTGATTATTTGCTGCAGGTCGTTCAGCGCATTCTGATTGATGCCAGAATTCTCAATCCACTGCCGGTTGGCGCTGCCGAGAGCCTGGGCGTACTGCTGCGGCCGGAACCGCTCCATCCACTGCAGCTGGTTGGGGGAGATGCCGAGCTGGCCGGCCAGCATGTACTGGCGCTGCTGACTGAGCCCGCCCGCCATGTTCAGCCCGGCGAACGGGCGCCCGAGTGCGGCCTGCATGTTGGCGATGCCCCCGGCGACGACCGGGGCCCCCATGCCGGCACCCTGATCGATGGCCGTGCCCAGCAGCTGGGCGAAGCCCTGGCGGGCGGTCTGGGCGTTCGTGCCAGCCTGCCCAGCGGTGTTCGACAGCTCGCTCAGCGCGTCCCGCACCGTGTTCAGGTTGATCGACACATTGCGGGTTACGACGTCCAGCATCCGGGCCGATTCCTGAACGCTCATCCCGGTGTTGGTATAATTCTGGTAGATGAAGCCAAGCGCATTCTGCCGGTTCTGCGGCTGAAAGGCCTGGCCATAAGCCGCCCGGTTCAGGCCCATCTGAGTAACCGCGTTAAAGGCGTAATTGGCAGCTCCCTCGGGCATGCGGCCGAACATGGACAGCCCGTAGATCGCTTCGTGCACCCGCTCCCACTGCGCCTGCAGGTTGGAGCCGCCCTCGATCGTCTGGAACTGCCGCCCCTCCTCGCGCTGGGTCTGGTAGAAGCTAGCCGCTCGCTCGGCGATGTCCATGCCCAGGCCGATCACCGGCAGCCGCCGCAGCGCACCCAGCAGGCCCTGGGCGGTGCCCCCTGACAGCGCGACCCGGGCACCGACCTGCTGCATGACCCCCCAGCCGCCGCCAGCGGCATGCGCACCGCCCGCGCTCACCATGCCAGCCGCTGGCGCTCCCGCCCGTGGCGCTGCGCGGGCCCCCAGGGCTGCCAGGCGGCTCCCTGCGGCCACGACGTTGCCGACGCCTGCACTGGAGTCGGCCGCCCCGCCACCAGCTCCCAGGGTCGCCTGGGCAGCCTGAACCGTCGCTGTGTTCTGATCAGCCTCAGCGGTCGCTGCGGCCACGACGTCCCGGGTGGTGGTCTCGCCTGCAGGGGTGCCACCGCCGCCCCCAGGGGGCCCGCCTTCTTCCTCCTCGGGCGCGGCATACAAAGACCGCCCGGCGATCCGTTCACCCATCCGCTGGGCCAGGAACGTCTGCAGATTCTCCAGGCTGGACAGCGCGCCCATCGGGGTGACCTTGGTCATGCCCCGGGTGGCGTGCTCAGGAGGCATGCCTCCCCACATCGCCACCTGATGGATGGCCTCCTGGCGAGCCTGGGGCAGGGACTGGCCGAACATCATCCCAGCGGCAGCTGCGCCGCCTCCCTCACCGCCCCGGCCGCCGCCGTAGCGCTTCTGCAGGTCCAGCATTTGAGACAGGGTGGTCTCGATCTTGCCGAGCTGCTGGCCCCCGGCGCCGCCCGGCAGATTCTTGAAGGCCTGGACGATCCGGGCGGGCAGCTGGTCTACCGCACGGCTGAGCCGCTGTAGCTCGGAGGGCAGGTCGCTATTCTCCGGATCCACCCGGTTCGAGGGCTGATTAGGGATTTCGACCACGGCTGCCTCCTAAGGCTTCCCAGTCAGGTCCATTCGAGGTCGGGCGCGGAAACCTTGATCGAATGTTCCCCGGGAGGCTCAGGCACAGTGATATGATTATCGGCGGTCAGCGCGTCAATGGCCGCCATGTCCTTGGCAAAGGAATCGGGAGTAGCGTCTTCCCATTCGAACTGACTGACATCGGCGCCCACAGATGGCACGCCCTCGCCAGTGGCCCCGGTCAATTCCGGCCAGGCGGTGGCGACATCGATCTTTCCAGCCGCCACCACAGCCGCCTTAATAAGGTCCAGCTGCTGCTCGGCACGATAGCGCTGAGTATCCAGCCCGTCGAGATAGATCAGTGTCTCCACCGCGAACTGCTGAATGGCCGAGAGGTACCGGCCTTTCAGGAGGCCTCTGCGGTCTGCGATCCGGAACTGCCGTTCGGCCCAGGGGTCGAATCCCCCGGGGTGGATTCTTTTCCCAAGTCACCGAGTAGCTCTCTCACCCGCGCTTCCAGCTGGAGATGCCGGGTGAAAATGGCGTCGATGGTGGGCTCGAACCAGCGGCGGGCGTACCGGAACCGTTCCCGGGCCCACTGGTCGGTCCCGGCCGGGCCGTCGCCTGTCTCGCCGAGGGGAACCGGCATGGGCTGGCCGTCGATCGAGTCAACGCACAGCGCGGCGACCGCCGTGGCGTAAGCCTTGGTGGCGCCGAGGGTATCCATCCACTCCTTGGTAAGCCCGGCGATGATCAGTTCCTCGTCGATGCACAGGGTGTGGATGGCGATCTTGTGCCCGCACCAGGAGAACGACCCCACGAGCTTGCCCAGGTACAGCAGCCCATGGAAGTCGTTCTCCCACTTCGGATCCACACCTTCATCGTCGAGCCCGGCCAGGCCGTCGCCCGAAGGCGTGGTGTCACCCGGGTAAACAGGTTCGGTCATCAGGGCTCAGGCATGTCGCCGAGCTGGGCCGCCTCGGTCGGGCTGTGCACGTCCACCTCGATGTTGTCTCCGTCGAAGGTCAAGGTGACCTTCTGCCCGTTGCAGTTCACCCGGCACTTGGTGCCGACCGGGACCACGCGGGCATGCAAGGCGACGTTGTATTCACCGAGGCCGACCGAGCTGGAGGCGCTCAGCTGCGGGCCACTGGGTGTCGTCATGGCTGGGACCTCCATGCCTGGATCGATGAGCGCTCAGCATCCTGCTCGTGGATGTCAGGCGGGGATTGCTCAGCGGGCGCGGGCGCAGGCACGTTCACCTGCACCGTCGCTGAGCCCGTCGCCTGCTCGCCAGAGGCATCGGTGAGCTGGGCGGTGATGACGAGGTCCACGGCGGATCAGCCAGCAGGCGGCGTGCCAACCGTGCCGGTGAAGACGGCGGTGCCGACCTGGTCGTTGGACGACTCGGTGTAGGTGCCCCCGAAGCTGTCCGTGACCGTTCCGTCCATGGCGCCGGTCTGGCTGGTGTTCACCTGGGCCGTGGTCGTCGCGCTCGCGGCGTTGCCGGCCTGGTCGGTGAAGTTGGCGGTGACCGTCAGGGTCGTCGATGTCACCGTGGAGTCGGCATAGGTCACCGTGACAGTGATCGCGTCGCCGACGTTGTAGGTCGGCTGGTCGGTGGCTACCGACAGCGTGGGCGTGCCAGCTGGTGAGGTCACAATTCCTCCCGGGAAGACGAAAAGCGTTCATCCCTTCGGGGGTGAAATAGACCAGGAAGCACCCTGTTAAATTAGAATTAGGCACGGCTTAACGGAGGCGTGGCCAATTAGCCAGCCTCCGTCAGCCGTGCTTCAGTTCAGGTCAGGCGCCGGCGGGCTGCCTCATCTTGCCGTTGCTGTTCTCGTACTCGGTGACGATGGTCGCCGGGATCCGGCCGCGCTCGCTGATCTTGTGGCCGTGCTCCTTGGCCCACGCGCGGATGTCCGAGGACTGCTGCCGGGTACTCGCGTTCCTGAGCGAGGCGCCGCCGCTGCGGCCCCGGCCGCTGCGCGGCTCCCTGCCGACCGTGCGCGCCTTCTCGACGAACCGGGAGAGCGCCGCGAACAGCTCAGCGCCATGCTCCTCGGTCAGGTCGATTTCGTAGTTGACACCGTCGAGCCCGAACCGATACGTCGCGAAGGCCTCAGTCTCCTGTTCCGGCGCATCAAGGTCATCGAGCAGCTTGATTTCAGTTCTCTGTGCCATACATTGCTCCCTGACAGTAGTACTGGGTTGTCTGCGGAACCGACTATAGCACCGGCCACCGGCAAAACCAGACCGTTGTTGCCAATCACGGAGCGGCTGCGGGAACTGTCCCAGACATTATGGTGGCCCCCGGTCGCGAGGCTCCCGGGGGCCGGGCCGTTGCAGACAGCCAGTACTACATGTCAGGTAGCACTCCGCATCTTACCAGCAGGGGGTGTCACCTGGCAGGGAACAGGCTGGTCAGGAGCTAGTTCTTGTTGTTGTTGAGCGGGAGCCAATGTGTGTAGGCACAGACAATTCCCTTGGTCACGGCCAGGGCCCCGGTGGTGATGGTATCCCCGTCGTTGATGTCCACGACGACCACGTTCTGATATTTCTTGCCACGCCAGCGGCCCGGCTGATTCTGCGTCCCCGGAGGCTTGATGATCAGCGTCGCCGTCACGTACTGGGGGTTGTCGGCGAGCTTGTTGAACACATCGACGATGTTCCAGGTGCCCGCCAATCCGGCCAGCTGCCACCACACCGGCTGGCTCCACAGCTCACGAATGGTGAGCATCAGCGTCCCGCCTGCCAGCACACGGCTGGTGGCAATCTCGATCGGGTGCTCGGCGCCGATCGGCTGGATGAACTGATAGGGCTGGCCGATGTCGGAGAAAGCCCGCTGGCCCGAGTCCTCCCAGCCCTCGCAGTACGCGATTGGCTTGTTGTTGAAGCTCAGGACCGTATAGCCCGAGCCAACAACGCGGACTGTCGTCTGCGGCATCTATTCCTCCTCAGGCCGCTGCAGCATTCTGCGCAGACTGCGTGGCCACCAGCCCGCTGGTCAAGTCGATCGAGAACGTGACCTGGACGTAGTTCAGCGGGATCGCCGGGACGTAGGTGAACGCGCAGTCGATGATCGTCGGATCCCCGGAGGGGAACGTCTCCTGGCTGATCGTCAGGTTCGACCAGGAGTTGATGATGTTGGTGTTGACGCACTGCTCCAGGATCGAGGTGAGCGCGCCTTCCACGATGGCGGGCATCTCCGGAGTGATCGGCTCACCAATCAGCCCAGAGTTCTCCATGCCGGCCGCGACCTGCATCAGCAGCGTGTCCGCCTGGCGCACCAGGGACACCTCTCGGTTGTTCAGCGCGCTCATGTCGGTGGTTAGGCCGTGGCGGCAGGTCAGGGCACCGTTACGGTCGGCGTAGACGATGCAGGTGCCCGCTGCGGCCATGGCGTTGAGCGTGGAGGTGGTCATCGCCGCGATTTCGGCCTGGGTCAGCCCGGTGAACCCGTCCAGTGACTGCCGGGTGAGCCCGGTGTTGACCGGCAGCGATGTCAGGGTGGCACCCAGGGCCACGGCCAGGTAGCACCCGGACGCATTGAACACCTGGCCGGTCAGCCCGTTGAACACCTGGACGATTTCCGGGTAGGCCAGGACGATGCGCTTGGTCTTCAGCGAAGAGGCCAGGGTGACAATGGGCTCGGCTGATTCGGAATAGTTCCTGGGGAGCCCGAAGATGCCGATCCGGGGATAGCCATTGCTGGCGGCCAGGAGGCAGGCGGCCTTGAGGTCACCGGCCAAGGTCGCCGCATAAGCCGATACCGTGCCGGACGTCGGGGTCAAGTCATCGGTGAATACAGGGACGATGATCGTCGCCTGATAGTACGTGGACAGCTGGGCATAGGCCGCTTGCAGCTGCTGCTGCAGGTTGCCCACGGACGGGTTCAGCGCCAGCGCGATGATCGTGTTCGCGGTGTTGGTAAAGGCTATCTGCGCGGCGAATGACAATGGGTTGGCCACCTGGGAGGCACCCGGAGTGGTCGGCGACACCGACACCAGCGGCGGCCCGTAGGCATTGAGGACGCTCTGGAAGTCGGTGAACACCTGCGGCCGGTAATACGTGATGTCCGCGTAGTTGTAGACAATGGTGATCTGCGAGCCGTCTGAGATATTCGGGCTGGTGGCCACCCGCGCAATCGCGGTGATGGACAGGGCCGGGTTGCCCGAGGCGTCCGGGGTGACGGTAAACGAGTAGTCCACGCCCTGGGTGAGCACTACCCCGGTCACAGTGGTCACGACCGGTGCCGCGATCGGTGGCGGCCCCACTTGCGCCGTGGTGAACACGCCCTGGAAGCTCAGCTGCGCGCCGGTCGCGGAGTACAGCAGGAAGCTCTCGTTCGCGGTGCGGTACCCGAGGGCAGGCCCGACGATGGCCATGACCTGGGCGGCGACGCCCGGCGCAGTGATGATCGGAGTGGTGACATCGGCGACATAGACGTCAGGCGGCGTGTAGGTCGTGAAAGTGGGGATAGTCACGCGGCGCCCTCCTGATCGACGGTCAGACCTTCTGAGCTATGGCCGGGGCACGATAATGACGTCGGAGATTTCTTCCCCGCTCAGTTCCTCCACAGCGGTGATCTTGATTTCGCTCAGGTTCACCAGCGACTGGGTCACCGGGGATGTCACGAATTCACCGATGGCCTGAATAGCGATGCCCCGCTCCCAGAATGGCTCGTCAGTTCCCCAGGGCGTGCCGACCATTGCCCCGGCGCCCCGGGCGTCGATGGTGTCGAAGGACCACTGGCACGCCACCAGGCTGTTCTGGTCAATCGCCTGCCGGAACGGGGACAGCGCCTCGGACTGAGCGGCGAAAGCGGTGACAGCGATCAGGCTGTCATAGAGCAGATCGCATTCGTTGGACGACAACGCCATGGCCGTCAGGGTGACATAGCCCTGATAGCGCCAGCGAGTCATGATGTGCCCGGCCGCGTCCGTCTCGGTGTAGTCGATCCCAGCGGTGCGCAGGTACGCGGGCTCGTAATCCACCCATACGCCTGGCACTTGCTGTGGTTGATTCGGCCATTCCACCGAGACGAACGCGGGCTGCTGGCCCTCGGGATAGACGACCTGGAACGAGTTGGTCACTGCCTGGACGGCCAGGGCCTTGATGGTGCGGATGTAGCCCGGGGGAGGAGGCGGGGGAATGGTCATCAGAACCGGGCCCTCCAGTTGCGGTCGGCCGCATAGATGCGTACCGGCAGAATGCCTGCCTGCTGTGCCGCCTGGGTCATAGCGTGGTTGAGGAACTTACGCGGTGCCAGGCCCGGGTGAAACCACCGGATCCCGATGTTGCCCTGGGCGATCCGGCCCCCCACGGCGCCCGGGGTAGTCCATGGCTGGCCGGTCTGGCGGACCCCGATCCGGCCGGGAGCACCGGGGTAGCTCATAGGAGCGTCTTTCTCCTCATAGGTGCCATCGGCGAGCTTCTTGCGCACGGTGTGGCGCTGGCCGAACCGGGCAGCCCTTCTGAAGATCAGTACCTGGATTTTCCCGGACATGGTGGTCCGGGTCTGCGCCCGGGGGTTCTTCTGGCGCTCGGTCCCGGCCGGGTCATCCACCCACATGGGAATGGTCTTGCCCGCCAGCTGGCGCATCAGGAACGGCCGCACGCCGTTCTCCTGGTACCAGGTGATGGGATCACTCCAGCCAATGCCAAAATAGCCGTAGCCATACACCGGGAACATCCGCGACGAGGAGCGGCCAGTGAGCTTGGGCGCGAGCTGGCGGGCGATCCGCACCGCATTGTTGGCGATGTTGCGGGCCCGGTTCCCCGGCAGCCCATCCACCAGCATGATCAGCCGGTCCGGGTTCTGGGTCAGGTGGACCTCGGCGGTCTCGGCGGTGATGATGGGCATCAGTCACCTGGCCTTCGCCATTCATGGCCAGATGGGCTCCGGTATACCGGATTATTCCGGAACCGGTCCACCCGTTCGATAACATGCACCGGATCCATGGTCTGAAAGGCTTCCGGATCGTTCGGGTCTTCCTCCAGCCTGCCCTGCGGTTCCACCGCATAGATATGGCGCGTCGGATGTCCTTGCTGCCACAGGAGGTAGTCGTAATGCTGAGTCCTGTCCTCGTGCGGGGTCACATAAACGTGCTTGCCCGAAGACTCATCGAAATTAGCCCATCCTTTGCCCTGTGGTTTCAGTTCCGTTCCAGGGCGCATGAACTTGGGGCTGACATGGTAGTAGTACTGTGGGTCCTCCTCTGCAGCCAGCTGCTGCAGCTGGAACGCTGCCGCGTTAGCCCAAAGAGTGCTCATTGCATGGTCGCCGGGGGCTGATAGGCGCCGTAAGAGGCGGGCGGAACGGTCTCCTCCGGAATGAGAGGCCCGTTCACGGTCTCATAATCGGAATAGCTCACCGGAATGCGCGTGTAAGTGCCGAGCATCGACAGGTCCGCAGGGATCAGGAATGCCGGGGAGGTCTTTTCCTCCAGGGCCGGGCGCATCTGATTGTAATTGATCCCCTGAGCGCCCTGCCACGGGGAAGCGAATCCAGTGCGCAGGGTCAGCCGGGCCGGCACCCGCAGGTAATACCGCTCCCCGGTTGCCCGCAGCAGGTAGTCGCCGGTTCTCACCCGGAAATCCGGAGTCGATTCCACAATGGACGCCTCACCAGTATGCGCGACGCCCCGGCGCTGTGCTCGCTGATCGTGGTCCACGTCCGGCCAGATGGATGGCCGGATCAGCAGCGCCCGCAGGCCCAGCGGTTCCTGGAACGTAGGCAATGCGGTGACATCGGTGATGAACGTCGTGTTGAAACACACGGGGCAATTTGCCTGGTTACCTTGCCCGTAAGCGGCGGCGATGGTGTCTTCGACAGCGTTGCTGCCGGTTGTATAGCACCGGGGGCAGCGCACCGCCAGGCCCGCCTGGAAGTCCTCGATATGCCAGGTGAGCGCGAAGGCGCACAGCTCGCCATACTGCCACAGCGCCTGGACGTGCAGCATCCGCTCCCGCTCGATCGCCCAGGCCTGGACGTCGCGCTGCCAGGTGGGCTGTGCGGGGCGGGGCGGGCTAGCGGCCATCGGGATCCTCCGGGTCCTCACCGAGCAGCCTAGCCAGTTTGGTGTCCTGGTCGGCCAGGTGCCGCTCGACACCCTCTAGTACTTCTCGCAGGCGCCCGGTGACCTGAGCATTCAGCGCGTCCCGCCGCTCTGCCTGCTCGTCCAGGATGCGCTGGCCCACCATGATCACGCTCAGCAGAACCACTCCCACCTCATCGGACAGGTAGCCGATGAAGGTCAGCAGGCCGCCTGTGATCCAGTGCGGAAAGGTGTTCTCAGGCACCCAGCCGGATTGCTCCAGCACGCCGGGCAATGCCAGCAGCCCGATGACCGTGAAAATGTACGCGGCCCACATCGTGCCAATGCCACGGGTGACCGTAGCGGCCAGCCGGTCATTGAAATCAGTCAGCCAGGAGCGTGAGCTTGTTTCCATGTATGCCCATGGGCGGTAGCTTCCCGCAGTTCGGCATGCAGCCGGTTGATATCGGCTTCCGCGCAGCCCAGCTCGCCGTAAAGCGTCTCAGCAACCTCGGCCAGGCCCGCCGCATCTTCCCGCTCGGTTAGCTCCATGATGTGAATCCAAGTCTCCGGACTCGCCCCCACGTACCTCATTGTCCATTCCCGTTCCCGTTTCCGTTCACCCGTTCCAGGTGTTCCTCGTACCTCTTGACCACATGGGTATGCGTTATCCTTGTTGTTCTCGCCTCTCGCTGCCTCCTTACTACATGCAAGTGGTAAAGCCTTTCCGCTTTCTCTCTCCTCTGCTTCTCCTCAACGTCAGGCCGGTGAGCAATGCAGACGACCAGCCCTGTTCCCTCAACCGTGATCTTCGCTATTCTCCAGCACTTGTGCACACAGCAGTTGTGCCTCCGGTACAGCTGAATCAGCCCGCCCAGAAGTGCTATCTGAACTATATCTGACTCAAATCCTGACCAGAAGTTGTACCAGTTCCAGTGCCCGTACTTCCCGCCATTATCTGTCCCGGTCACATGGACAAACCAGTACCAGGGCGAGGTCCAGAGAACCCAGTGCATGGCCTCAAAGCGGGAACCAGCACACCGCCCGGCCCGCCAGGTCCTTATGGGTACCGTACTGGACGGCAGCAGAGGCGGCTACCGCCGCCGCCACCGTGGGCGCGGATCCGCTCGGCGACTTCACCCCGACGTTAAGCAGCTGGGACTTGCTCAAGAAGAACGAGGCCAGCGTGCCGGTCACGGTGAACGGGTTGGCCAGTGTGGTGCCCGAGGACTTGTCCGCAAAGAGGGTGTCCGGGAGCAGGACGCTGGTGCTGCCCGCAATGTAGACAGTGACCTGAGAGCCCGCAGCCACTGGGAAGCTGTAGCCAAATCTTGCCATCAGTACCACCTCGCGCCGGGTCGCCTCGCAGCTTCCGGGCTCATCTCCGCTTGCCCCGAAGGATGTCGTTCATCGTCTTAGGCGCCACACCATATTCTCTTGCCAGCGCCGAAATCTCACCGTATCTGCCAGTGAACCGGGCTCGTGCCTCCAGTACCTGAACATCAGTCATGATCGCCTTATGATGGCTCTCTCCCCGCCCAGGGCCAGTCGCCCGGCCTTTAGCCACCATGTCATCCATATTCGCTTGATTCGGGCCGATGAACCAGTGACGTGGATTTTGGCAGGGAGGATTGTCACAGCTATGACATACGAGAACCTTGGATGATGGCAAAGACTTGCGATTCGCCAGGCGCCAGCCGAACCGGCTGGCTCGCTCTGTGACATTTCTGCCATCTCGGCGGTAACTGAAAAGCCCGTAGCCGTCCTTGTCTGTTCCCCCGGTCCAGGGATGGCAGGCATCAGAGCCGCCCGAGCGGTCGATCTTGGCCTCATACTGCTCCTCGGGGCTGAGGCCGATGTTGTAGGGCTCGGGGTGCCAGTGATCGAGCTTCTGGCAAGACGACAGCCCGCAGCTGTTCCTCAGCCGGTGCTGGGGCGGCAGCTGGCCCCGGTGATACTCCCAGGACCACCGGGCGGCATTGCCAGTGTGGTGGCCGGTTTCGTCGGTCCAGGAGAACTGGGCATTGCCGTACCTGTCGATCTTCCCGAGCCAGCCACGGCAGCCCGGCCTGCCCGTCACTCCGCTGGTCAGCTTCGCATGGTACCGCTCGATCGCAGACTTCGAGGTAGACACAAATGAGGAGGCTATGGAGCTTGCGCCAACCCTGTCAAGCCGCTAGAGTTAACCCCAGCGCGCACATAACTGCAGGTCAATACCACCGGGCCCACATGCGAGGCCGGGCGGCAACAGAGCCTGCAATCCTCGTGGGAGCATAACGACCGTACGTGCCCCCCGAAACCAGCACCTTGGGCGCCCCGCCGAACATGCGCCTTATCTTGAAGGTGTCGAGCATGCTTTTCAGCTCAGCCTGCTCCTCCTCCAGCACCTCATGCCAGCGCTGGGTGTAATCCCGGCGATCCAGCCGGGTGATGGCGCCCGAGCTGATCAGCGCCGGCTGCTCGACGTAACTGCGGATCAGGTGCTTGACCATCTCCACATAGGTGTACTGGCCGAGCAGGCCGCCCCACTGGCCGATCGGGTACTGCGGGCCGCCGTTGCCGTCGATCGTGTAGTTCGACCACGGCTGGCCCACCGTGTTGATCTTAGACAGGGCGACGCCCATCAGCTGGGCCGCCCGGCCCCGGCTCCAGTGCGCCTGGTAGTACGTCTCCAGGTTCGGGCCGCCGCCCGAGGAGTCGATCAGGTCGGCGAACCGGAACCACACCATCTGCTCCAGGAAGTCCTTCATGTTCCACGGCAGATTGTCATAGTGCGGGTTGACCGGGCCGATGACGATGTAGGACACATATTGCTGCGAAGCACCCTGCACCGAATAGGACCAGGCGATCTGCGCGTCAGCGGGAGTCTGGGTATCCGCCGTGGAAGTGGTGAACCCGTAGATGCCCGTGCCCTGATAGGTGTTGCCGTAAGTACTGACCACGGCAAGGCTGCCATCTGGATTTTGCAATGACAGCTGGGCATTGACGACTTGGCCGTCCGCGTCGGCGGGAACACCGCCGACATAGAGATTGAACTCCAGCGGGGTCTGGCTATATTGCGAAACGTATTGCCGTTCCCGCCAGTCGATGAGTTCCGGCGATACCGTCATCACAAGACATTCGAGGCGTTGTACACGGAAATCATCGCCAGCACCTTGGCACCGATCAGCGTAGCGGAAGTGGAGTAAGTGCCCATGTCCACGACGATGCCCGCCGTATGCGAGCCAGCTGCCACCGAAGGTATCACAGCGAGGCTCATGGCGGTGTCGCCTGCCAGGGCACCACTGTCGCTGGCGTTCCCGCTGAACCGGACCTGCTCGCGATACCCGAACCCGGTGACCTTGGCCCCGTCAAAAGCGAGGGACTGCCACAGGTCCTGGTTCTGCTGATTGCTGCAGTTGTAGGTCGCCGTGAGGAACAAGGAAAGCGCACAAGGGCGTGGCGTGGTAAAGCTCAGAACGGTGAACACCGGGCTGGTATTACGCGCCATCGACGCATTCAGGAAGACGCCCGCCGCGAATACCGGCGCCGAGTTCCGCAGGTCCTGCCAGGCTGCGCCGTCCCAGAATGACGTCTGCTTGAGGTCGGTCATGAAGATGAGGCGCCCAGCCTGGGCAGCACCCCAGGCGGGACGGGTCAGCGAGGTACAGATGAAGTGGCCCGGGGCACCATCCAGGATCGACCAGTTGTTGACGAAGTCAGACAGCAAGAAAGGGTCCGAGCCGACGTTCAGCTTCAGGTTCAGGTACGTGGAGTACGTCGGCATTCAGGGGCCCTTTCCCGTGCTCGGTTCTTCCAGGCCAGGTCAGCCGCCCAGTCCCGTCCCCGCCTTGACCGTGCCGTCCGGCTTGTAGATCGGGTTCACCGCGTTCGCCGGATCCAGCGCCAGCTCGGTCTGCGTTTGCCCCTCGTGGCCAGGCTGCGGAGCGTTGTAGTTCAGCGGGACCGCATAGTTGCTCCAGGCGGAAAAGGCGCTCAGGCCGCGCCGGTTGCCCGCTGCCACGCGGAACCGGTAGCCCTGCGAGTACGGCGTGGTCCCATCCGGCTTGTAAATAACCGGGATGTTCTCGTACATGCCCTGGGTGTAGGTGGCGGAAATCGTGGCCAGGTTGGACCAGAAATACCCGATCGTGATGGTGTCCCCGGCCCGCGCAATGCCCCCGCCAGCTACCAGCGCGACCTGGTAGGTGAGCGTAGGCCCGGCACCGATCTGGGTGACGGTGTAGTCATAGCCATACCGCAGCACCAGGCCCTGGGTGGAATCCCTGACGATGAGCTGCCCGGCCGGGGTGAGCACGCCCGTCTTGGACAATGTCGCGGGAAAAGCGGCAAAGGCGAAGGAATCGCTTTGGTAAGCCGGGGATCCCGTCTCGCCGCCGCCCGATGGCGACGGCTGCCCGTAGAACTTCGGCTGGCCGGTGTAGGGCACGAACATTGTGCCCATGTCCGAGCACTCGATCTGGTAGAAGTCCAGCTCGGTCTGCCCGGTCGGCGGGGTCCAGGTGAGCGCGATCCCCCGGTTCGCGGC